>ERZ869909.200-NODE-200-length-89639-cov-7.565273_pt1 | contig 89639 bp, 93 predicted proteins | sample MGYA00520892_ERZ869909 | MGnify/ENA primary metagenome ERZ869909 (study PRJEB32215, sample SAMEA104723947) | bioreactor metagenome | biome: bioreactor; feature: anaerobic bioreactor; material: water | place: China | collected 2015-03-12 ... | reverse complement strand
TCGCCGTGACGACAAATTCCATGCTGGCCGTCAGCGCGATCATCAGCGCAATGCGGTTATTGTGCCCGCCAGATTTTGCATAATTCGACACGCGCGATTTCAGCTGGCGGGCCTTGCCGACATAGAGCACCTCGCCGTCCGCGCCATACATCCGGTAGACGCCCGGCTTCATGGGCAGGCGCTTCACATAGTCGGCAATAACGTCCGGCCCGGAGCGCACGGACGCCTCGCTGGCGCGGCCGGGCGCGTCACTGGTATCGGTCGGCGGTGTATCAGGTCGGTTTGCGCGGGCCATGACAGGCAAGATAGGCGGTCTTGCGCGCGGCGTCAGCGCCAGCGCTCATAGCTGACACCCACGGAGGCCGCGTCTGCGAGCGCTGTCAGCTTGTCGACTTTCAACGCAATGCGGACAATGCGCGGATCGGCGAACATGGTATCGGCCAGCGCCTGCGCCAGGTCCTCGAGCAATTCGTGATGCTGCCGGCCCACCACCTGACGTACTGTTTCTGCCAGCGCCGCGTAATTCACCGCGTGGCCGAGGTCAGCACCGGGATGAGCGGCCTCGCTTACCACTTCGGCTTCGAGGCTCACCGTGATGGGCTGCTTGCGGCCATGCTCGCTGGCATAGACGCCGACTTCAGCATCCAGCCGCAGCCCTTCGACGCGCACGCTCAGACGCTCGCCGCTCGCGGCAGGCTCTGCGCGCGGGACAGGGGCCGCCTCGGCGGGGGCAAGCGTCGGTTTCATGCGAAAATTCCCTGATGGCAGCAGGCGAACCAGGCTCAGGCGAGCTCACGGACCACTTCATAGCCCAGAGAGGGGCGTGCGACCGACACTTTTCTCAGCCGTGGCCAGCCAGGCTTCAGCCGGCCGGCGACAAAATCGGCAATCGCCTCCATGGACGGGCCCGACAGCCCCTCCACCTCGTTCAGCAGGGCATGGTCCAGCGGCGCCGCAGCCGCGATGAGATCGTCGCGCAGCTGATCGAGATCCTCGACGCCCGGCTCTGCCTCCACCCAGGCCCGCACATAATAGGAATGGCCGTGGATCTTGCGGCGCGCATCATCGTCCGCGCCAAAGGCGGTGAAGTGCGCGGCCTCGATATGGGTCTGGGCGGAGATGAGCATCATGGCAGGAGTTCCGATACCCCAAGACGACCCGCCCCGTCGCGTATCCAGCGCATACGGCAGCCAACGCCTGCCACATCGGCGTAGACGTCCGGCTTGCAGGTGCGCACCTCGAGCCCCTGCACCGCCTCAAAGGCAGACAGGCGCGCAATGATGTCCTCGCACAGCTTTTCCTGCAGGTTGACGTGGCCCGCCGCCGCCGCAGCCTTCACCGCCGCCAATGCCTGATCATAATCGAACACCGATGTGATCGCGTCGGCGCCGTCCTTACGCGCGGTGAGGACGATATCGAGATCGACCAGCACACGCTGGGGCGCAGCCAGCTCGAAATCGTGGATGCCGATGGACGCCGTCAGTTCGATGGCGCGGAAGCTGATTGCGTACACGGCTCGCCTACTCCCTGATCTTGAACATCACATCGCGCTCAAGCGGGATCAGCCGCTGTCCGCAATCCACAAACATGGTGTGGCCGCTGGCCACATCGCTGCCGGCCAGGAACACCGCAGCGCGGGCTATATCTTCAACGCGGGGCGTGCGCGCAAGCGGGTTAACGCAGCTTGAACGTTCAAACTCCTCATCGCTCTGGTCCCAGCTCGGACGGGCCAGCCCCGGAGCGAGACCGTAAAAGCGGATGGCGTCAGGATCGTAGTGCTGGGCGAACATTTCGGTTGCTGCCTTCAGTGCGATCTTGGTGGCGGTGTAGCTGAAGAAGTCCGGATTGAGATTGTTCACCTTCTGATCGAGCAGGTTGATGACCGAACGCCGCCAACTGGCCTCGCGCTCGGCAAACCGGCTCATCATCAGGCTGGGCGACAGAAAATTGCCCGTCGACATGGACGCCCAGCGCGCCGCATCGATACCGGCCGGGTTGTCGTACTCGAAGGTGGAGGCGTTGTTCACCACGCAGTCGAGCCGGCCGAATGCCTCCCACGCAGCATCGATCAGGGCAGGACCGGCTTGCACGTCATCAAGGTCGGCCTGCAGGGCAACCGCGCGCACGCCCGCGCCGGCCAGTTCGGCGCGCATCGCCTCGGCCTCGTCGCGGGAATGGCGGTAATGGAGGGCGACGTCCCAGCCAGCCGCAGCAAAGGCCCGGCTTATCTCTGCGCCGATGCGGCGTGCCCCGCCCGTTACGAGGACGGCTGGCCGGCCGTCCCCACTATCGGACATGAACATCCTGCCAGCGCAGGAAGAGGCCGGGCTGCTCATTGATGAAACCCCGCACCATGAACATCAGGTCCTGCGCGAAATCGAGTTTCTTCACCGGGTTCACCAGAAAGTCTGCATCAAGCCTGCGGGCCAGCACCACGCCAGTGAAGGCCTGGCCGAAGAGCTTGCGGCGGACGAGCCGCGGGTTGACCCAATAGCCTTCGGCGCGGGCGGCCTCCAGCGTATGCGGCACCAGCTCGCTGAATGCCCCGACATCGGATGTGGCACCGCCCTCGTCCATCCGCGCGGTCGGAAGAAGGAGCACCACATTTGCCTTGGTGGCGTTGATTTCCACCGCAAACACCAGCGCCCGCCCGTCTTGCCTGGCAGTATTGTCCGTCTCGGCATGGGGATGACACCGAATGGCATAGATCGCGGAGGGGGCCTTGCGCGTGGAGAAAACCTGCACCTCCGGATCGGTCACTGCCGGGCGGTTCACCTTCCTGGCGCCGGTCAGCAGAAACTCCGGGTCGACGAGGATGGTGGCCCGTTCGGGAATCGTCACATCCAGCAGCTGGCGGGTGCGCGTGATCAGGCCGGAAACGCCGCCCTGCGCGCTTGCGACAACAACGATGACCAGCAGGAGCGGAATGAGGATGGCGAGCAGCTGTGCACTCGCCATCAGCCAGCCCGCGCGGGAATCGTCAACGATGCCCTGATAGGCAAGCGCGCCATAGATCAACGCCAATGCCAGCAGGACCACCACGACGCAGAATTGCGCCCAGCGCGGGATCACAATGGTGGAGAATGATGAAAAATAGTCCACGCCGATGCCTTTCCCGCCGTCGTGGCGAGACCTTAGCAAAGATTGGCGTTCATGCCAGATGAACCGATCAGCACAGACCGGCTCGACGCGGCGGTGTGCACTGCCTAACTAGGGGGCGGGCGTGGCAGACTGGCGTCCTTCACCTTCTGGACGTTCTTGCCGTGGCCCTCACCTCCCCTGATCCGAAGCGCCCCACGCTTGGCATGGCCGAGCTGATCGCCATGACGAGCGCGCTGATGGCGCTCAATGCGCTGTCCATCGACATCATGCTGCCTGCCCTGCCCGATATTGGCCGGGCGTTTGACGTCCTTGGCAATGAACGACAGCTCGTCATCACCTCCTATGTGCTCGGCTTCGGGATCGCGCAGATTTTCTACGGGCCGCTGGCCGACGCACTGGGACGCCGCACGGTTCTGCTGGTCTCGCTGGGTGCGTATTCGCTCGCCACGCTTCTGTGCCTGGCTGCCCCGGATTTTGGCTGGATGCTGGCCGCACGCGCGCTGCAGGGCGCAGCGGCAGCCGGTACCCGTGTGATCGCCACCGCCGTCGTGCGCGATCTCGTCTCGGGCCGCAAGATGGCCCAGATCATCTCCATAGCGATGACATTCTTCATGGCTGCGCCAATCCTTGCTCCGGGCCTCGGCCAGGCCATCCTGCTCGTTGCCAGCTGGGAATGGATATTTGCCGCCCTGCTGGCCGGCGGCGCGCTGCTTTGGGGCTGGATGCTGGTGCGCCTGCCCGAGACCCTCAGCATCGAAAACCGCATCCCGGTGCGGATCGGGTCTGCTGCGAGGAATTACTGGCTGGCGGCGAGAAACCGCATCACGCTCGGCTACATGATGGCCGCGGCCTTCATCTTCGGCGGGCTGTTTGCCTTCATCGCCACGGCCGAGCAGGTGATGGGCGAGCTTTACGGGCTGGACGTGTGGTTCGCGCTGGCCTTTGCGGGTGTCGCGGCGGGCCTCGCCGTTGCCAATATCATCAATGCCCGCATCGTCCAGCGTTACGGCATGCGGCGCATATCGCACTGCGCCATCATCGCCTTCATCGTCATCAATGGCGGGCATGCGCTCTATGCGCTGATATCGGAGCCGCCCTTCTGGCTGTTCTACCCCCTCCTGACGCTGGGCATGATGCTGTTCGGGATGATGGGGGCCAATTTCTCCGCGCTGGTCATGGAGCCCGCAGGCAAGCGGGCGGGCACCACGTCCGCGCTCTACGGGTCGGTGACGGCCATTGGCGGGGCGATTCTGGGGTCGCTGATCGGGCAATCTTTCAATGGCTCGGTCTTTCCCCTGCTGGCAGGCATGGCCGGGCTCGGTGTCATCGCGCTGGTCATCGTGGCAATTACCGAACGGGGCCAGATGTTTGGCGTAGGCGAGGCCGAGGCGGACGCCCCCGGCTAGCGGAAATCTGTCCACAGGGTACGTTTTCGGGCATAGTATCGGCGGGTTCACCGATGCGGAGACCCGTCCATGCAGACCCGTCACGTGCTCACCGTTCATGGCTGGAGCGCCCGCGACACATCGATGGGCAAGCTCGCCGGATTCCTCGCCGGACAAGGCTTTGCCGTGGAGCATGTCTGGCTGGGCGGCTACCCCTCCATGGCCGACGAGGTGCATCTGGCCGACAGCGCACGCCGGCTGGGACAGCTTGTCGACGAGATGCAGGCCGACGGCAGGCTGGGGCCGCGCTTCCACGTCATCACCCATTCCACCGGCGCGCTGGTCGTTCGCCAGTGGCTGGCTTTCGAACACGAGGGCGGCGGCTCACCTGTCGACAATCTCCTGATGCTGGCTCCGGCCAATTTCGGCTCGCCGCTGGCGGTTATGGGCCGCTCGGCGCTGGGGCGGCTGATCAAGGGGTTTGGCAACAGCTTCCAGACCGGGACCGAATTCCTGCATGCGCTGGAGCATGGCTCGGCCCTGCAGGAGCGTCTGGCGCTGTCTGACCGGCTGTCGCGCGATGGCGACCGGAAGAGCGTGTTCAGCGAGGCGGGCACCCGGCCCTATGTCATCACCGGGCTCGATGTCTTCCGGCCGATGGGGATCCTCGGTGAGAGCGCATGGGACGGCACGGTGCGCGCCGCCAGCGCCCATATCGACCCGCAGGGCGTGACGGTTGATTTCAGCCAGCGCGGCGACGACGGACTGCCCGCACGGCGCTTATGGACCCGGCGCGGTCCGGACAGCACCGCCTTTGCCGTGCTGCCGGACCGTCATCATCTCAACATCACCGAGCCTTCAGACCGCGGCGATACGGGCGCAGGGCGTCTGGGACGGATGATCCTGCAGGCTTTGCGCACCGATGATGCCACTGGCTACCGCCATGTCCGCGATGACTGGAGGCAGGTCAACGCCGCGACCCGGACACTGGTCCAGCCGGATGCCGAAGCACGGCGCACCAGCCTGGATTCCGAAGAGGATCTGGGGCCGGACGCCTTCAACGAGCATTATCAGATCGTCTTCTCGGTGCGCGACGATACGGGCCTGCCGGTCAATGATTATTTCGTCTGGCTGACGACCCCGACAGAAAACGAGCTGGCGTCGGGCTTGGGTGCTTCAGTATCCCGGCCGGAAGAATACGCGCTGCGCCATGTGCTGAAAAAGGTGCATGTGAACCGGCGCGATGCGTCACGGCGTGTCTTCCATATCGACCGGCGCGAACTGATGAAGCAGGGCGGGCTGAAATCGGCCATGACACCGGCGCGCCTGCCCCTGCTGGCCGCGGGTCTCTCTGCACCGGCACCCGGCAGGCTGATCAGCTATTTCGAGCGCGGCGATGCGATGGGGTCGGGCCTCATCCCCCTTCGCAGCCTGACCGGCGACGGGGAACAATTCCTGAAACGCTACGCCACCCATTTCATCGAGGTTATCGTGCCCAGACGCCCTGACGAGAGCGTGTTCACGGTGCGCGCGAGCGGTTAGCCTGCCCAGCCCGCCGCCATCTCCTCGGTGACGATGCCGTCAAGCCTCCAGCCTGCGCCCTCGCCCTGCTTGAGCACCTCACACAGCCAGGGCATGAGGAGCAGAAGATCGGCTTCCAGCGTATGGGGCGGATTGATGATGACGAGGCCCGCTCCGGCAAGCTTGCCTTCGCTTTCCAGATCACGCACCCACATGTCGGCGCGCAGAATGGATGACGGCTCCACATCGCGCTCGGTCACCAGCCACTCGGCCAGCCCCTCATCGAACCGGTCGAGCGACCAGAGATCCTTCATCGGCCGCCAGAAGATGAAGGTCCCTGTGGGCCAGCGCTCCAGCCCCTTCATCGCGGCTTCGGCAAGGCGCACGAACTCGTCGCGGCTTTCAAAGGGCGGATCGATGAGGACAAGGCCCCGCTTCTCGCGGGGGGGGCAGAAGGGTCTTGAGTGCCTTGTAGCCGTCGCGTTGCTCCACCTTCACCCGCGCATTGAGCGCATAGCGCTTGTCGAGCCTCTTTGAGTCAGCCTCGTGGAGCTCGCACAAATGTACCCGGTCCTGCGGACGGATCAGCCGCGCGGACACTTCCGGCGAGCCGGGATAGGCGGTGAGGTCTGCGCCTGCATTCATCGCCGTGATGATACGCAGCAAGGGGGCGAGCACCCGCTCCACGTCTGCGGGCCGGTCAGCCGCCATTACCCGGCCAATGCCCTGCTGCCATTCCGGACTGCGCCGCGCGGCATCGCTGGTCAGATCATAGGCGCCGATCCCGGCATGGGTATCGATGACGGCGAACGGCTTGTCCTTGCGCTTGAAATGCTCAAGGCACAACGCCAGTACGACGTGCTTGAGCACGTCGGCGAAATTTCCGGCATGAAAGGCGTGACGATAGTTCATGTCTGCGCTTCTAAGCGGACCGGCAGGGGCACGCAATTGTGAACGCACATGCACGTTGACGCGCTGGGCGGCACGGCTAGCCTTGCGCCACATTCGAGCCAGCACAAAGGCTGGTCAGGGGAGGCATCATGATCCGATATCTTGCAGCTGGGCTGACAGCCCTTTGTCTTGGCGTGTCGAGTGCGGCCGCACAGGCACCAGATACCGACAGCGACCCGCGCGCGCCGCGCGTGTTCGAGAGCCGCGGCGAGGTAACCGCCAACGGTCAGCGCGTGCGCTATCGCGCCGTCGCCGGCGAGACTTTCCTGCGCGATGATGACGGCAAGGCGATCGCCTCGATTTTCTCCACCAGCTATATCCGCGAAGGTACGTCAGACCCGCGCCAGCGTCCTGTAGCCTTCATCTTCAATGGCGGGCCGGGCTCGGCCTCGCTCTGGCTGCATATGGGTGTGTTCGGACCGGTGCATCTGATCCTGCCGTCCGAAGCCGAGGATGATGGCGCCGCGCCCTACGAGTTGCGGGCCAACCCTCACTCCCTCATCGATCAGGCCGACCTCGTCTTCATTGATCCGGTAGGTACCGGCTACAGCCGTACGCTGGGCGATGCAGACCCTGCCCAGTTCTGGGGCGTGACCGAGGATGCACGCGCGATCGGGCAGTTCATCCGCATCTGGCTGACCGAAAACCGGCGCTGGAATTCCCCAAAATACCTGATGGGCGAGAGCTATGGCACGACGCGCATCGGGGCGCTGATGAACGAAATGGAGCTCGGCTGGAACAATGTCGCGTTCAACGGCGTGGTGCTGATCTCGGTTGTCATGGAGATGGCCAATGCCCGTCCTGACAATCCTCTTGGCCTGACCGGGCTTCTTCCGGGCTATGCCGCCACGGCCTGGTATCACAACCGGGTCGACCGCGCCGCCTGGAGCAACGACTTCAACGCCTTCCTGCGCGATGCGCGCGACTTTGCCACCGACGAGTTTCTGCCCGTTCTCTTGCGTGGCCATGATGTGGACGAGGCCCGCTTCAACGCCACCGCCGTGCGCATGGCCGAGCTGACGGGCCTTTCGGAGAGCTATCTGCGCTCGGCGAGCCTGCGCGTGCCGCTCAACCGCTTCCGCAACGAGATACTCAGGGAACGGGGCGTGACGGTCGGGCGGTTCGATTCCCGTTTTGCCGGACAGGAGCCGGATTCCTTGCGGGAAAACCCCGAGGGTGATCCTTCCGGCTATGGCATTGCGGCCGGCTACACGGCTGCCATGCGCGACCACTACACCCGCAATCTCGGCGTCACCATCACCGACCCGTATGTAACGCTGGGGGGCGTGCGCAACTGGAACTGGAATGCGGGAGAGGCCGGAGGCAACAACTCCTACCTCAACACGTCGATCTGGCTGGAGCGTGCCATGCGGCAGAACTCCGATCTGCGCGTTCTGGCCACCAACGGCATCTATGACCTTGCCACGCCCTTCTTCGGCACCGAGATGACGTTCAACCAGCGCGCCTACGACCAGAGCCGGGTGACACTGACCTATTACGAAGCCGGGCACATGATGTATCTGCACCACCCGTCCATCGAACAACTGGCACGCGATGTGCGCGAGTTCGTGGCGGCGGGCAGCCGCTAGACCTCCGGACATTTCCGGACCCGCAAGCCCCGGCATCTTCGCAGGTGCCGGGGTTTTTGCTGCCTAGTGTCCCTCGAATGCCACCAGCGTCGCCACCGGCACCTCCATGGCGCGTATGCGTTCTGCGCCGCCGAGCTCAGGCAGATCGATCACGAATGAAGCGCCTTCGACATGGGCGCCGGCGCGGCGCAGAAGCTTTATGGCCGCCTCTGCCGTGCCGCCCGTGGCAATGAGATCATCAACCAGCAGGATGCGCTCGCCAGGCTTTACGGCATCGGTGTGGATCTCCACCTCGTCGGTGCCGTATTCGAGCTCATAGCTCTGTGACAGCGTGTCAAAGGGCAGCTTGCCCTTCTTGCGGATAGGTACGAAGCCAATGGAGAGCTGGTGCGCAATGGCGCCCCCCAGAATGAAGCCGCGCGCCTCAATCCCCGCCACCTTGTCAATCTTGCGGCCTGCGTGCGGCGCCACCATCGCATCGACCGCGGCCCGGAACGCGCGTGCATCACCCAGCAGGGTCGTGATGTCGCGGAACATGATGCCCGGCTTGGGATAGCCGGGAATTGTGCGGATCGCCGTCTTGATATGGTTCATGAAAACACTCCAGCAGGAATTACGGCGAAGGATTCTTGCTCGTCTTCGCGGCCGTCAAGCCCGCGAGAGTACCCGGCCCGCGATTGTGGCCAGCCGTGCCACGAGTTCGGGATCGCGATGCTCAGGGGCGGTGATGATGGCATGATCGAGCACGCTGCCAATGCCGGCGGGATCCGGTGTGCGGGTCTCGGCAGCCATGGCCTGCGTCAGGGCGGAGATAAGCGCATGAGCCCGCCCGCCATTATCGCGCATGACCTGAAGGATGTCGTTTATGTCGACATCGGCATCCGCCTCGCGCCAGCAGTCATAATCGGTGACCATGCAGACGCTGGCATAGGGAAGCTCGGCTTCGCGTGCCAACTTGGCTTCGGGCATGTTGGTCATGCCGATCACGTCCATGCCCCAGCTGCGGTAGAGGCGGCTTTCCGCGCGGGTGGAAAACTGCGGCCCCTCCATGGCGAGATAGGTGCCGCCCTCGACGACATTCTCCACGCCCGCCGCGCGCGCGGCCTCCGCCGCCATCGCCGACAGGCGCTTGCACACCGGGTCGGCCATCGGCACGTGGGCCACGCAGCCCGGCCCGAAGAAACTCTTCTCGCGCGCAAAGGTACGGTCCACGTACTGGTCGACGATGACAAAACTGCCCGGCGGCAGCTCCTCACGCATCGAACCACAGGCCGACAACGAGAGAATGTCCGTGACTCCGGCCCGCTTGAGGGCGTGGATGTTGGCCCGGTAATTGATAGCGGTGGGCGAGAGGTGATGCCCCTTGCCGTGACGGGCGAGAAAAACAAGTTCGACGCCGTTCAGGCGTCCGCGCACAAGCTGGCCGGAGGGAGAGCCCCAGGGGGTCTCCACCGTCTGGTGGCGTACATCTTCCAGACCGGACAGCTGATACAGGCCCGACCCGCCGATAATCCCCAGAACCCAGCCAGTCATTATTCCGCACTCCTCCAGTAGGCGTCGGGCGCGCCCGGCACCCAGCGGGTCAACTCCGCCCAGCTTTCCGCGCTGCGCAGGGCAATGGATATGAAGGGACGCTTGATCGTCTGATACGCGTCGCGATCTTTGCGGGTTTTGATCGCAAGGGCCATCTTGAATTCGCTGTAGTCACGCCGGGACGGTGCGTCGTCGCGCAGAAAGTCACGCAGGAGAAGGGCATTGCGCGCAGCCGCTGCGCCGTTGCGCCGGATGTGGATATGCACGCGGCGCGCGCCGTTTGCTTCACGGAAATACAACTTGCGCCAGTCATCCTCACCCAGCGCTGCCGGGCTTTCAGGATGAGGCGGGTCGGAGAAATTGTTTTCCCGGAAGCGGTAGCCTGCCGCGATCATCGCCGCGACTATGCCGTCATCCTCAAGCCGCATCACCAGCGCCTGGATGTCGATGACGTCCTTGGCCGCCAGACCGGGCACGGCGGTTGATCCGACATGATCGACGCGAAGGGCAAGGGGTCCCAGCGCTCCGGCCACGGCCTCGGCGTGGGAGAGGCCCTCTTCCAGCCATCGCGGTTCGTAGGCGATCACATCTATCGGTTCTTTGCTCATGCCACCCCGAGGGAATGAGAAGGGTCGAAACAGTACGGGCCGTCCCTTGCAAGGGACGGCCCGTTCCAGCTCATTGCGGGGGCGCCGTAAAAAATGCCGCGCCCGCCCAGACGCCTAGTGGGCCACTCTCGACCAGACCTGGCGGTAGGTGAAGAACAGCAGGCCGCACAGGATGACCAGATAGGCCAGGACCATCACACCCAGCCGCTTGCGCTGCTCCATGTGCGGATCAGAGGCCCAGGCCAGGAACTCGGTGACATCGTTGGCCATCTGCTCGACCGTGGCTTCCGTGCCGTCATTATAGGTCAGCAGGCCGTCCTGGAATTGCGGCGGCATGGCGATCAGACCGCCCGGAAAGTACGGGTTGTAGTAAAGGCCCGGCCCGACAGCGAGATCAGCCGGGGCTTCCTCATCATAGCCCATCATCAGCGAGCGGATGTAGGGCGCGCCATAGTGGCGTGCACGGGTGATGATCGACAGGTCGGGCGGATAGGCGCCGTTATTGGCCGCGCGGCCCTGTGCCTCGTTGGCATAAGGCGAGGGGAAGCGGTCGGACGGACGGCCCGGACGCTCGAACATGTCGCCGATATCATCGGGACCATCCTCGATGATGTACTCCGCCGCGATGGCCCGGATCACCGGGTTGTCGTTCGGGTTGGGGAAGTTGGGGTCGTAAAACGGACCGCCGCGCTGCGCGAGATGCCGGAAGGACAGGTGCTCCAGGCTGTGACAGGCCGCACAGACCTGATTGAACACATAGAAGCCCCGCTGGACAGCGCCGCGATCGAACGTGCTGAACGGTCCGTCAAACGAGAAGCGATGCTCCTCCGGCTTGCGGTACTCACCGGCTGCAGAGGCAAGGCCGACAGCGGCCAGGGCCCCGGTAGCGGCTACGAAAAGGGTGCGGATCAGACGCATTGTTCCATTCACTCCTACTCAGCCGGAACCGCGGCAGGCGCGGGTCTTGATGTGTTGCCGAGAACCGATTCCTCAATGGAGGCCGGTCGGGGCGACGGTTTTTCCACAAATCCCAGAATGGGCAGGATGACGAGGAAGTATGCGAAGTAATAGACGGTCAGCACCCGGCCCATCAGCAGGAAGTCGACCCCGATGGCGCCCAGACCCGGCACCGGCGTGTCGGGCAGCTCGGCCCCGGCCCAGCCCAGCCCCAGGCAGGCCAGCACGAAGAAGCCGAAGAACCAGCGGGCAAGCGGACGGTAGCGCATCGAGCGCACTTTGGACGTGTCCAGCCAGGGCAGCACGAACAGGATGCCGATGGCGCCGAACATCAAAAGCACGCCGCCGAGCTTGTCGGGTACCGCCCGCAGGATGGCGTAGAAGGGCAGCAGATACCATTCCGGCACGATCAGCGCGGGCGTTACCAGCGGATCTGCAGGGATGAAGTTGTCCGAGTGGCCCAGCGCATCCGGCCAGAAGAAGACGAAGAAGGCGAAAATCACCATGAACAGCGCGATGCCGAACCCGTCCTTGGAGGTGTAGTAGGGGTGGAAAGGCAGGGTGTCGCGGCTGGACTTCACCTCAATACCGGTCGGGTTGTTGTTACCTGGCACGTGCAGCGCCCAGATGTGCAGGCCGACAACGCCCGCAATCAGGAACGGAATGAGGTAGTGCAGCGAGAAGAAGCGGTTCAGCGTCGCATTGCCGACAGAGAACCCGCCCCACAGCCACTCGGTGATCGGGCCGCCAATGATGGGGAAGGCGCCCAGGAGGTTGGTGATCACCATCGCGCCCCAGTAGGACATCTGGCCCCAGGGCAGCACATAGCCGAGGAAGGCCGCGGCCATCATCAGCAGGTAGATGACCACGCCGAGGATCCACAGCAATTCGCGCGGCGCCTTGTACGATCCGTAATAGAGGCCGCGGAAGATATGCATGTAGACGGCAAGGAAGAACATCGACGCGCCCACCGCGTGGATCGAGCGGATCAGCCAGCCATAGTTCACATCGCGGTCGATGCGCTGCACGCTGGCAAAGGCGTGGTCGATATGGGGCACGTAGTGCATGGCGAGCACGATGCCGGTGATGATCTGGATCATCAGGCAGACCGTGAGGATGCCGCCAAAGGTGTACCAGTAGTTCAGGTTACGCGGTGTCGGGAAATCCACGAAGGAATCCCATCCCAGCCGCACGATCGGCAGGCGCGAATCCAGCCACTTGGTAAAGCCGGTTTTCGGTTCGTAGGTCGAAGGTCCGCTCATCGCTTGAATTTCCCCTAACCGAGACGCAGCACAGAGGCTGAAGTGAAGGTCATGATCGGCACCGAGAGATTCTCCGGCGCCGGTCCGCGGCGGATACGCCCGGACGTATCATAGTGGGAGCCGTGGCACGGGCAGAACCAGGCGCCGTAATCGCCGGCGCCCTCGGTCGGCACGCAGCCCAGATGGGTGCAGTTCGCGCTGGTAACGAGCATGGAAGCGCGCAGCGCATCCTCGATCTCCACACCATCGGCAACCGCAGCCGTCATCGCAGAGCGGTTTTCGTCAGTGGCCGGCACACCGTCGCCGAGATTGAAATTGCGGGCGTCGCGGTCGGGAAGGCTGGCCACGTCCACATTGCGTGCCGCTTCCACTTCCGCAGCCGTCCTGCGGCGCACGAAGTGCGGACGCTCACGGTAGATCACCGTGATCTCCTGGCCTTCCTCCAGCTCGCCGATATTCACCTCGGTGGAGGCCAGCGCGAGCGTATCGGCTGCCGGGTTCATCTGATCGATGAACGGCCAGATCGTGAAGGCGCCGCCTACGGCCAGCGCACCCCCGGTGGCAATGTAGATGAAATCGCGGCGGCTCGGCTTTTCGCCGTGGGCACCGTTGTTTTCCATAGCTTCTGTCACGCGCAGACCTCTCTCACGGCGGCTGGCAACGTCCTTGAACGCCCTTGTATGGCGTGCGTCTGCGCATGACCGCAAGGCCCCGCGCAGACAGGATATTAACAGCGATCTAGCGTGACAGTCCGGCCTGTTCCTTGCGTCGCAACGCCGCAGCGTCCGCCCCGTCAACGCTTTCCTGTGCGGCGGGATTAGAATGAGAGCCGTTTTTTTTCAACCAGATTATCTGCGTGAAAGCGCCTCAGGCTGCCGAAGGCGGTGGAAGAGTGGTCAGTGCCGCGGCCCCGGCAGGCAGGATGACCGCGTTAGCCACCGCCACCAGTTTCTCCCTGCCGTTCTGCAGGGCCGATATCTCCGCGCGGGTGACCAGCTGACGGCGGCCCGCCTTGACCACATGTCCGCGGGCAAGGAATGACTCCCCCACCCCCGGCGACAGATAATTCACCGAGAACTGGGCCGTCAGCACATCGCCAGCCACGGTCGCCGCTGCATAGGCGCACACATTGTCGGCCATGAAGGCGATAAGCCCGCCATGCAGGAATCCGTGATGCTGGACCATGTCCTGCGTGCGCAACACCATGCGGGTTTCGACAAAGCCATGTTCCACACGCAGGACCTCCAGCCCGGTCCAGCGGGTAAACGGCTGGATCTTGACGACCTCCTGAAACGCCGCTGCATCGACCACGGGGCGCGGGCGTTCCCGATCTGCGCCTGGTTCCGACCTCTCTCCACTGTTCTGCATCCTGTTCCCTTTTCTAGACTGACCGGTCTACATATTGACTGAGCAATGGCATCTGTAAAGCTGGTTTTCACGACCATTGGCGCGAATCACGAAGAGGCAGCACATGAGCGGGGCTTCACCGACAAGAGACAGGCTGGTGGACACTGCTGCCCGGCTCTTCCAGGAACGCGGCTATGCGGCAACGGGGCTCGCTGAAGTGCTGGAGGCCGCCCAGGCGCCGAAGGGATCGCTGTATCACCACTTCCCCGACGGCAAGGAAGGGCTTGCCGTGGCGGCCGTGGAGCGCTCCGCCGGGCGGTTTCTCGAAACCCTGCTCAAGGATGCTGCTGCCAGCGCGAGCAGCGCGGACATGGTCCTGCGCTTTGCCAGCCGCCTGGCCGGCTGGCTCGAACAGTCAGGGTTCAGGCTCGGCTGTCCCCTCGCGACGCTTGCCCTCGAGCAGGCCGCCATATCCGAACGTCTGGCCGGCGCCCTTTCAGTGGCCTTTGCCGGCTGGCAGGAGGCGCTTGCTGCCAGATTGCATGCAGACGGCCTCGATACGGGGCGCAGCGCTGCACTCGCCCGGCTGTCGCTGTGCACGATCGAAGGCGCGCTCATACTCGCCCGCACCAGCCGGGACAGCGCGCCGCTCCGGCAGGCGGCAGAGACCCTTGCGGGGGTGATCCGGCAGGAAACCGGCCCTAGCCGAGCGTGAAGCCCGCGCGCACCATCGCTTCGCGGACCGGCTCGATGCGCGTGCCGGCTCGTCCATGCACCCCGACAGGGTCCCGTTCGAGGGCGGGCCTGCGCTCCATGGCAGCTGCGGCCGCCGTGTCCCCGTCCAGCCCGGCGAAGAAGGCAATGCGGCGCACTTCATCCGCAGTATTGGTCAAGAGGTCTTCATAACGGACGGTAAGGAAACGATCGGGGAAGAGGACTTCCCAGCGCTCGACCAGACGGTTGTGAGTGGCAAGCGTGCGGGCAATATCATCTGGATGATACGTCCAGTGCCGGGCGCGCTGGAACCGGGTCTTGAGGATTGACCAGGCCTGATCCAGCGGATCGCGGCAGATCCGTACGAAACGGGCGGCAGGCAGGCACAGCCCCATCGCCCCGCCCGCCAGCTCGCTCAGTGAGGACGGATCAATCCAGCGGCGCACATCGCCGAGGAGCTCACCGGCAAAATCAAGATAGGCCGACGCGACACCGGTCAGCACATTGCCCTCGCGGGGGGCCGACAGCGCGGCCCTGATGTGTTCGCGCGTCTGGTCACCCAGCGGGGCGGCGCTCATCCAGAACAGCGAATTTGCCCGGTGCAGGACACCCGCCTCCCTGGAGGCGCCGAGAACCGATGCCAGCCAGCTCGCTCCCGCGCATGGCGGCGCCATTATGAAGACGGGGCGGCTGTCGATCAGGCCGGCCTCGATATGAGCTTCGGTGAAACTCGCGTCGTAGACGTCCAGTACGCGGCGGACACCTTCCTCGTGCCGGACAATGTCGAAAGGCGCTGAAGCCCGGAAAAAGGCTGCCGCCTCCGCTACGCGCCGCGAAGCTATGTCATACTCGCCGGCATCCTCGTAGGCCTTTGCCAGCGCATAGGAGAGTATGCCGCGGTCGCGGGCACTGACATCTTCACCGGCTGCAATGCGCGCCTGCTCGAGCTGGGCGAGTTCATCGTCTCCGGCCTCGAAGGTGCGCGCCTTGGTGAGGCCTTCCCAGGCGAGCGCGTCCAGCCCGTTGACGGACAAGGCCGTGCGGAAAAGCACCTGCGCCTCGCTGGTGAGCCCCATTTCCAGCAGGATGCGCCCGACGCGCCGATTGAGACCGGGGTCGCGCGGACTGGCCGCAAGCAGCGGCTGCAGGGTCTGGAGGGCGGAGCGATTATCCCCTCCCTGTGCGTAGGCGCTGGCAAGCCATACTGCAGATTGCGGATCGCCGGGCACTTCCTCGGCCAGCCGGCGGCAGGCGAGCACGAGGCAGGCGATGTCACCCACCTCGTTCATGATGCCGGCCACCTCACTCCAGCGGGTACCGAGCGAGATGCCAGAATTGACCAGGGTGCGCGCTTCCAGCGACATGCCCATCAGGTCCTCGCGGGCGATAGCCTTCTGCAGCCCGGCAAGCGGGTCATCAAGACGCGGCTGAAGCATGTCAGCTCCGTTGGCTGGGGCCGGAATGGCGCGAAATGCCGCAAGCCCCCTGCTGCGGCCGCGAAAATCTAGCCAAGCTTGACGGGAGAGGCCAGCCTGCGGCACTGCGTCGCTTGAACTTGCGGCGTTAAGTGTCTTTTCTGCGCCGGATAAGTCACAAATCTGGAAGGGTTATTAATGTCTGCGCACTCCGCTCTGTCCACCGTCCCGGCCGAAACACTCGCCAGCCGGCGTGAACATGCGCGTGTCTGGTTCGAGGGCTTGCGCGACCGGATCTGCGCAGCTTTCGAAGCGCTGGAAGACGAGGCGCCCGCTGATCTGTATCCCGGCAAGCCTGGCCGCTTCGACCTCACCCCGTGGAAACGCGGCGACGGCAATGAAGACCTTGGCGGCGGCGTGATGGGCATGATGCATGGCCGGCTGTTCGAAAAGGTCGGCGTGCACTGCTCCACCGTCTACGGAAGCTTCTCGCCGGAGTTCGCAAAGCACGTGCGCGGCGCGAGCGAAGATCCGCGCTTTTTTGCCACGGGCATCTCGCTTATTGCCCATATGCGCAATCCCCACGTACCGGCCGTTCACATGAACACGCGCTTCATCACCACGACAGTGAACTGGTTTGGCGGGGGCATGGACCTCAACCCCACGCAGGACTATCAGCGCAGCGAGGATTTCGAGGACGCGAAAGACTTTCATGCGGCGGCAAAGGCCGCCTGCGATGCGCACGATCCTGCGTATTTCCAGAAGTACAAGGCGTGGTGCGACGAATATTTCTGGCTGAAACACCGTAACGAGCCGCGTGGCGTGGGCGGCATTTTCTACGATCACCTCGACAGTGGCGACCACGAGGCCGACTTTGCCTTCACCCGCGATGTCGGCGAGGCATTTCTGGAAATCTATCCCGAGATTGTCGCCCGGCGCATGGGCACCCCCTGGACCGCCGCCGACCGCGAGGAGCAACTGATCCGGCGCGGGCGCTACGCCGAGTTCAACCTGCTCTATGACCGCGGCACGAAGTTTGGCCTGGAGACGGGCGGCAACGTCAAATCGATCCTGTCTTCCATGCCGCCGGAGGCAAAATGGCCGTAGGCCTCCAGCGCCATCAGCCGAGCAGGCCGCCTTGTGCGGCCATCATGCCGGCGTAGAAGGACAGGGCCATCGCGCCGCCGATGATGAGGATCCGTGCGGCCCATTGACTGACCTTGCGCATTGTCTCGGCGCGCTGAGCCTCCCGGACCCGGAAATCGACAAAGCCGGCAACCCGCGTGCCGGCGCTGTCAGCGCGCAGGTCGGGCTTGTCCGCACCAGCGGCGTAGACGCCCAGCCGCGCCATCAGATCGACCACCATGCGGGCAACGACCTCGTCCTCGACGAGCAGCTCATAGCGGACCCCGCGCGGCGCGCCCACGATACGGGCATATTCCTCTGCCTCACCCTCCGACGGGCCCATCAGCACGAGGCGGGCGAGGAACTCTGCCAGCGGCGCACGCTCCAGCATGACCTTGCGGTCCGCGCCGCCCGGGAGCGTGCGGTGGAGGTCATTACCCGACAGCATATAGTCGCTCAGCTTGCGCAGACGCCAGGCCGCCGCTTCAGGCGACAGCTCGCGCGAATGGGTGGCTGAAGGCGCCCCGTCAGAGGCGCTCGCACCCGCCCGCGGACGGGTGGATACGGGCCGCCGCACCGACTTGTACTTCACGAACGGGCCCAGAATGGAGCCGCGGAACGTGTCGGCGCAGATATCAAATGCTGCGCGCGCCACATCCACCGCCTTGCGGTAGCCGACCTCGGTCAGGGCCGGATCGGTCACCAGAAGCCTGTCTGCGGTCGCCAGCTTGGAGGCGGCAGTCTTGAGCTTCTCGCGGATTTCTTCCCGGCGGGCATCCGCGCCTGGCGGCAGAGGTGCAAGGGCCGTGCTCTCCTCGCCCACGACATAGTTTTCGCCAAGGCGCGCATTGAGCTGGCGGCGCAGAGCTTCGTCGGTTTCCGACCAGAGGGAATGGAGCACCGTGTCGAACGGATTGTCCCGGTCGGATGGCCAGGACTCCCGGCGCCAGCGCCCCATCACCAGCATCCAGGGAGAGCGGCCATTGGCCAGGCGCGAATTGAGGTCGCGGGCGAACTCTGTCTTCACACTGTCGGCGAGCGCCGCGTAGTGCATCTCGACATAGTCCATCAGCAGCACGCACGACCACATCGCAAACCGGTCAGAGCCGATCGGCTCGCCATCGGGTGGCTGGATGACGTGGCTGGCATCGGGCGTGGTCGGCGGCATCAGCCAGTCAAGGCTCGGGCGCCGGATCACGCCGGCCAGCGGATTGGCAACCTGCTCATACAGATCTGCAAGCGCGAGCCGCGGCCCGTCAGGCAGGCTGCCCGCACCCCGTCCGCCGAGACTTTGCGTTACGGCCACCCGCACCTGATGGCGCAGCACCAGCTCCCGCGTGACGTGTTCGTTGGCCTTGACGCTGCTGATCTCTCCGCGGCGCTGCTGCAGGAAGCGCTCCACAGCGTCATAATCATGGAGCTGGAGCTGCTCGTCATAGAGGCCCGAGCCGATACGGTACTGGAAGCGCCGGGAGAACACGTCCATCAGTCCCTGGCCTCCTTGCGGGCAAGTGCCAGAAGGTCAGCGCGGTCGAGCACGAAATCGGTCTCGACCCAATGCGCTTCCAGACGCTTCATCATCTGACCCAGCGCCGGACCCCGCGCGAAACCTGCGGCCAGAAGATCTGCAGCCTTTATGGGAAAGGGCGGGCGCTGCCAGCGGCTGACCGCGTCCAGATCACGCGAGAGCGCGTCCCGGCGACCCTCGCCGCGCGCAGCGGCCAGCACCAGCTGATCTTCCACCGCTTCGCGTCCCTGCTCATAGAGCGCGGCACGCATCGCCTTGCGGTCCATGCCCGGGTGCACGCCCACGCGCCGGACGGCAGCGGTGAGCCGCGTCCGTTCAGCGTTAGACACCTTCATGGCGTCGCAGAGCGCGTCTACCCTCATAGCGTCTCCCCCCGCCAGAAGCGCCGCCACCCTCACCAACGGATCGGACAGGCGGGACTCCTGAACTTGCAGGGAGTTTATGCTTAAGAAAAGGTTCAAGTCGATACGTCCCGGCAATACTTCGTTAAGAACGTTGCCTTCGTGCATCGCTTCGAGCACGCCTGACGGGTCGGGCGCGGCCAGCAATTTTTTCAGTTCGGTCCACACGCGCTCGACCGACAGGCCTTTCAGGCCTGCGCTCAGCGCCATGCAGGCAGCGTGGCCGTCCGCATCAAGCGGGGTGCGGCCATACCAGGCGTGAAAGCGGTAGAAGCGCAATATGCGCAGGTAATCCTCCGCGATCCGTGCCTCGGCTCTGCCGATGAAGCGTACGCGGCCGGCGAGCGCGTCTTCGACACCCCCGACCGGATCGAAGACCTCACCCTCCCGGTCGGCATAGATGGCGTTGAGCCGGAAGTCGCGCCGGCCGGCATCCTCGTTCCAGTCCGTCGAGAAGGAAACCACCGCACGGCGGCCATCGGTTGCCACATCACGGCGCAAGGTCGTGACCTCGAAGCCGCGCCGATCGGTGACCGCCGTAATGGTGCCGTGTTCGATCCCGGTGGGCACAGCCCGTATGCCGGCAGCCTCGAGCGCGGCAATGATCTGCTGCGGGGTCAGCACAGTGGCAATATCGGTATCGCTGACCGGCACGCCCATCAGCGCATTGCGCACGCAGCCCCCTACGTAGCGCGAGCCGTCAGGTGCGGCAGCCAGCAGCGCGTTCAGAACAGCCACGCCGCCCGGGTCGCGCAGCCAGTCGTGGCGGGCCGGATCAAGACGCGCAGGGGGTGTCATGGCACAGCCTAGTTCTGATCCGGTGGATCGATCCGGCCCGGCACCACCCTGCCGTCTTCCAGGACGGGCGGGCGATAGTGGCCGGTCTGGGCCGATCCGCCGAACGCACCGCCGATCGCCAGCGCCAGAATGCCGGTGATCGCCAGACCAGCCCCGACAAGTGCCAGCACCTGCAGGGGTGGCGGGGGCAGGTCGCTCCCGTCCGGCACCCCGTCATCCGCTCCGGCGCGCGGCGTCTCCATTGCTGCCTTGATGCCGCGCCACGTGTAGTAGCCTGCAAACGGCAGGAGGAAGAGGACGGCGATTGTCAGAAGGAAACGCATCTCGGGCAAAGACCTCTCAAGGCAGCGCGTTGAACCGGTCGGCAAGCGCCTTCAGGAGCCCGGCTGTTGCTCCCCAGATATAGCGCCCCTCATGGGGCATGGCGTAATAGCGGCGCAGCTGGCCGGCGAACCTGCGCTCCTCCAGCACATGGTTGGCCGGATTCATCAGAAAGTCGAACGGCGTTTCAAATATTTCCGCCACCTCGCCCGGGTCGGCACGAAACTCCGCCGCCGGATCGACTATCCCCACAAAGGGCGTGATCTGGAACCCGGTGACGGTTTCGTAGGGATCGAAGCGGCCGATCAGTTGCACCTTGCTGCGTGGCAGCCCGATTTCCTCCTCGCTTTCTCGCAAGGCTGCATCGACGGGGGCCTCGCCCAGATTGAGGCGCCCGCCAGGAAAACTGATCTGGCCGGCATGCGCCGAGAGATGATCGGCCCGGCGGGTGAACACCATGCTGAGACCGGTTTCGCGCATGACCAGAGGGGCAAGCACGGCCGCGGGGCGCAAGGCCCTGCCCGTCGGTGAGGGCGCGCCATTGAGATCGCCATCACCCCGCCGGGGCCGGGGTGGAGGGCCATCAACGGGATCAAGCGTCCGGGTCAGACGCTCGATAAGGCCAGTCACATGGTAGGGATCATCGAGCATCAGCCACGCTCCAGCGCGAAGAACATGCCATCGCTCCACACACCCAGGCCCGAAGGACCTTCCGCACCCTCCCGCCTTACGGCAAGATTCGCCAGTTCGTAAAAGACAGGCCGGGTCAGGAGAGCCTCCAGCCGCCCGCGCACGTGTACATAGGGTTCGGGCTCACCGTCCTCACCGAACGCAATACGCAAGGGATGCTCCGGGCCGGCAATCACCGTCTCCCCATGGTCGGTGGTGAAGACCAGTTTCTGCGCTTCGCCGTCGCCCGATACGTCCAGACGCACGGCGAGAAAATGGCCCGCCTCCACCTCGATGCGGATCTTCTCAGCCGGGGTAACCAGATAGGTCTCGCCGTCCTCATCCTTGCGCAGGATGCGGGCAAACAGGCGCACCAGCGCCTCGCGGCCAATGCGCGTGCCCTCATGCCACCAGCTGCCATCGCGCCGGATGATCATGTCCATCGTGCCGCAATACTCCGGGTGCCAGCGCTCAACCGGCGGCAGGCCCTTGCCGGAGCTGCGCGCAGCCTCAAGCAATGACTGCATTCCATCGGCATCTGAACGCTGTGAACCCATGGACACCTCAAGCTTCAGCGGGGCATGCTGGCCCCCAGGGGCACAACATTGCGAACCAAGGACATAGGCTCATGACCGCGCCGAAGGAAGATGTCACCCAGCTCGCCGCCCGCGCAGATGCCGCGACCGCACGCCTTGCCGAGGTCCGCGCCTCGATTGCCCGATCCATATTCGGCCTTGAGAGCGTGGTGGAGCAAGCCTTGTGTGTGCTTTTGTCGGGCGGGCACGGGCTGCTGGTCGGCGCGCCGGGCCTTGCCAAGACACGCCTGGTCCACACGCTGGCGGTGGTCACCGGGCTTGATGACAAGCGCGTGCAGTTCACACCTGACCTGATGCCAGCCGACATTCTGGGCTCGGAAGTGCTGGAAGAGGATGCTGGCGGAAAGCGGTCCTTCCGCTTCATTCCGGGACCTGTCTTCACCCGGCTTCTGATGGCCGACGAGATCAACCGGGCGAGCCCGCGCACACAAGCTGCACTACTGCAGGCCATGCAGGAAGGCTTCGTGACGGTCGCTGGCGTGCGCCACGACCTGCCCAAACCCTTCCACGTGCTGGCCACGCAGAACCCGATCGAGCAGGAAGGCACCTACCCGCTGCCCGAGGCCCAGCTTGACCGCTTCGCCATGCAGATCGATGTGCCCTACCCCAGCCGCGAGGCCGAACGCGCCATCCTCATCGCCACCACCGGTACGTCTGAGGACAGTGCGGTGCCCGTGCTCACCGCACAGGAGCTCACAGAGCTGCAGGCGCTGGTGCGCGCCATGCCGGTCGGCGAGCAGACGCTTAACGCCATTCTGGACCTGCTGGGCCGCGCCCGCCCTGAGGGTTCTGCCGATGCGGAAGTAGCCGATAGCGTGGCCTGGGGGCCGGGTCCGCGTGCCGGGCAGGCGCTGATGCTTGCCGTGCGTGCCCGCGCGCTGCTGCAGGGCAGGCTTGCTCCCTCCACCGAAGATGTCGCCGCACTCGCCGGGCCGGTGCTGAAACACCGCATGGCGCTGACCTTTGCAGCGCGCGCCGACGGGCTGAATGTCGACCGGCTGATCGCACGCCTTGCCGCAGAGGCGGCGTGACGGGCGCTGGCATGTCCTTCTCCCGTTCGACCCCCCCCTCAAAAGCCCTGCGCAGGGCCGCAGAACAGGCTGCAGCACCCTTCCCCGCCCTGCTGGCCGAGGCCGAGCGTGTGGCGGCGAGCGTTGCGCTCGGCACGCACGGGCGCCGGCGTTCGGGCCACGGCGAGACGTTCTGGGAGTACCGCCGCCACCGGACCGAGGACGGCGCCCAGGCCGTGGACTGGCGGCGTTCGGCGCGCGGCCAGCATCTCTTCGTGCGCGAGACGGAGTGGGAGGCGGCCAATGCCGTCTATCTGTGGCGTGACGGCTCGCCGGGTATGGCGCTCGGCTCGAGAAACCTGCCTCTGAAGAAAGACCGCGCCGCAGTGTGCCTGATGGCACTGGCCTCCCTGCTGGTGCGAGGCGGGGAGCGGATCGCCGCACTCGGCGAGACAGGGCGGGCGCGCACCGGGCGCGCCGGACTGGAAATCGCCGCGCGCGCGCTGGCTGAAGGTCCTGGCGCCTCAATTTCAGTGGAACAGGGCGATGTCGTGCGCCATGCGCGCATCGTGCTCGCCAGCGACTTTGTCGATCCACCCGAAACCTGGGCTGCGCGTCTTGCCCGGCTCAATGCCAGCGGCGCCAGCGGCATCTTGCTGCGCATTATCGATCCGGCGGAAGATGATTTTCCGTTCGCAGGACGGACCCGTTTTGCTGCGCCGGCCGGCGGGGCCGCGCCGCTGGTGCTTGGACGGGCCGAGGACGCGCGTGAGGGCTATCGCCGTATCTGGGCCGAGCACGGGGCCGGCCTCGCCGCAATGGCTCGCAAGGCCGGCTGGACGCTGCTCACCCACCGCACCGACCGGCCTGCAGGCACGGCCGTGCTCGCGCTGCACCAGGCCCTCGCACCGGACGCGATGGAGCGCGCCTGATGGTCTCGCTCGGACCGATAGGTTTTGCCGCTCCGCTGGTGCTGACCGCACTCATCGCGCTGCCGCTCCTATGGCTGCTGCTGCGCGCCACGCCGCCTGCTCCGCGTCATGTGGTGTTTGCACCGCTGCGCCTGCTGCAGCGCCTCGCCCAGACACCGCAGACGCCACAGAGCGCGCCATGGTGGCTGATTGCGCTACGCCTTCTGACTGCCGCCATCATCGTGCTGGCGCTCGCCCAGCCTGTCTGGCGGCCCGCCGACACGCGCGCCGGTGACGCCCCCCTGCTGCTGGTCATCGATAATGGCTGGCAGAGCGCGGCCAGCTGGCCGCGGACGATGGCGCAGGCGCGTGCCTGGCTGGAAGCTGCCAATGCCGACGGCCGTCAGGCGGCGCTGCTGCTGACCGCCAGCGCGCCGACCGTCGAGTTTGCGGCTGCCAGCACGGTGCTGTCCCGGCTCGATGCCGCCCGTCCACAGAGCTGGGCCCCGGACCGCGACACCGCGCGCAGCGCGATCCTTGCCGCCCTTGATGCCGGCACCGCGCCGCAGCGCTTCGAGACTCGCTGGCTGAGCGACGGACTGGCAGGCGATGCCGACGCGTCCTTCGCACGAACCCTCTCCGAGCGGGGGCGCCTGACGCTCTCCTTGCCTGGCGCACAGGACGAGACAATCGCCCTGGTAGGGGTCGACGCGGCTGCTGACGGATTCACGGCGCAGCTTTTGCGCAGTGGCAATGAGGGTGCGCGCGAACTGGAGGTTTCTGCCATCGGGCAGGACGGTCAGGTCATCGCCCGCGCCACGGCCCGCTTCGAGGCGGGCACACGCGAGACACGGGCCGCCGCCCGCCTGCCGCTGGATTTGCGCAACCGCGTGCGCTCGCTGCGCTTGGAGGGTGTGAGCTCGGCGGGCGCGGTGCATCTGCTGGACGATAGCTGGCAGCGCCCCCGCATAGCCCTTCTGGAGCCGGAAGGCGGTGAAAACCGTCAACCGCTCCTGTCCGATCTGCACTATGCCAGCCGCGCCCTCGCACCTTATGCCGAGCTGGTGCGCGGCCCGCTGGAGCAAGTGCTGGAGGAGGAACCCTCCGGCCTTGTCATGGTTGATGCGGCACGCAGCGAAGACACGGCCGTCACCCGCTTTGTCGAGGCGGGCGGCGTGCTGATCCGTTTTGCCGGCCCGCGCCTTGCGGCGCGCGGTGACGATCTTCTGCCCGTCCAGCTTCGCGAAGGCGGACGCCTGCTCGGCGGCGCGCTGAACTGGGACGAGCCCCAGCGCATCGCGCCCTTCCCGGATACCAGCCCGTTTGCGGGCCTCTCTGTCAGCGAAGATGCGAGCGTGCGCAGCCAGGTGCTGGCACAGCCCGAAGCCGATCTTGACCGGCGTGTCTGGGCACGTCTTGAAGACGGCACGCCGCTTGTGACCGCTGATCGAAGGGGCGAGGGCTGGGTGGTGCTGTTTCACGTCACTGCCGGGCCGGACTGGTCCGATCTGCCTTTGACCGGCACGTTCCCGGCCATGCTGCGCCGGGTGATCGCGCTGGCCGAAGGGGCGGGCGCGGGCGGGGCAGGCAGCGAGGGCAACTGGCAGATCGAGCGTGCGCTCGACGGATTTGGCCGGCTCGGCGCACCCACTGGCGAACCGCGCGCCATCCCGGCCAATGCATTCGACGCGGCGAGGGCGACACCGCACACCCCGCCGGGCATCTGGCGGCTGGGCGCGGCGAGCGCCGCGCTCAACGCCGCCGGGCCGGACACGCGCCTTGATCCGATGGCGCGCAACCTGCCAGGCGCACTCTACGAGTTCCGCGACGGCTTGCGGGAGCAGCGTCTGGGTGGTCCGCTGCTGGCCCTCGCGCTGATATTGCTGATGGCCGATATCGTCATTGCGCTCGCCTTTGCCGGGCGGCTGCCGCAGATACGCACCCGGCAGGCCGCCAGCGTGCTGGTGCCCGCACTGGCTCTGTGCCTGCTTGCAGGCACGCCCGCCGACGCGCAAGAAGACAGCGGGACCGTCTCCACCGACGTCGCGGAGGCGCTGGACCGGGCACTCGTCGTGCGCTTTGGCTACATCCTGACAGGCAACCGGGAAGTGGACCGGATCAGCGAGGCAGGGCTTGCTTCCCTGTCAGCCGAAGTCAGCCGGCGCAGTTCCATAGAGCCTGACGCACCGCGCGGCATCGACCCTGCCAGCGACGCGCTGATCTTCTTTCCGCTGATCTACTGGCCGGTCACAGCCGACGCGGCCCCGGTCTCGGCAACGGCGGCAGCCAACATCAACACCTATCTGCGCTCGGGCGGCATGATCATCTTCGACACGCGTGACGGCGGAAGCGGCACCCGTAGCGGCGCCCATCCCGGCCTTGAGCGCGTGATGCAGGGGCTCGAAATTCCGGCCCTTGCGCGCGCGGACGATGATCATGTTCTCGGACGCACCTTCTATCTTCTCAGGGAATTGCCCGGCCGGCTGGGCGGCGGCGACGTATGGGTTGAATCCAATCCCGACGGCACGGCGCGCGACGGCGTTTCAGGTGTCATAATCGGTTCGTCCGACTGGGCCGGTGCGTGGGCGCGCGGCGAGAACGGCATCCCGCTTCTGCCGGTGGAAGGCGGGGAACGCCAGCGTGAAATGGCCTACCGGTTTGGCGTGAACCTGGCGATGTACGCTCTGACAGGCAATTACAAGACTGATCAGGTTCACGTGCCCGCCATTCTCGAACGCCTGGGACAGGGAGGGCGGCGCAACCTGCCGCAATCACTGGAACCATGAGCGCTGCCAGTCTGGTCCTTGCCCCGCTGATATCCCAATGGCTGCTGATCGCGCTGGCTGTAGTGCTGCTCGCGGCGTCAGCCTTCGCGGCCTGGCGGGGTTTGCGCGGCTGGTACTGGCGCACGCTGGCGGGTCTTGCGGTGCTGGCTGCGATCGCCAATCCAGCTCTGGTGAGGGAAATCCGTGATCCATTGAGCGATATCGTGCTGGTGGTGCGCGACACGTCGACTTCCATGGATATAGGCAATCGCGCCGCCAATGCGGCCAATGCCAGCGCGGCCCTGCAACGCTTCGCAGACGCCGATGAGGGTCTCGATTTCGTTGAGGTGGAAGGGGGCGGAACACCCGACGGAACCCGGCTTGTCGATACGCTGCGCAGCGGGCTCGGGGATATTCCCAGGAACCGGCTGGCAGGGGTGATCCTTCTTAGCGAAGGACAGGTACATGACGTGCCGTCCGACCCGGCTTCGCTGGGGCTTGATGCGCCGGTCCATCACTTTGCCATTGGTGATCCGCGCGCGACCGACCGCCGCCTGATCGTCGAAGAAGCTCCGCGCTTTGGCATTGTGGGAGAACCGGTGCGCTTTCGCCTGCGCGTGGAGGATGAAGGGGCGCCTGCAGGCACCGCCATGCTGACCTTGCGGCTGGATGGCGGTGATCCGATCCGCGCGCGCGCCACTATCGGCCAGTCAGTGACCGTGGAAGCGACCGTGCAGAACCGCGGCGCCAATGTGATCGAGATCGAGGTGGAGCCGGGCGCCAGCGAACTTTCCCTCATCAACAACCGTGCTGCGGTGAGTGTGACCGGCGTACGCGACCGGTTGCGCGTGCTGCTGGTCACCGGCGAGCCGCATAATGGGGCGCGGGCCTGGCGCAATCTGCTCAAGTCCGACCCTTCAGTCGATCTTGTCCATTTCACGATCCTGCGTCCGCTGGACCGGGCCGACGGCGCGCTGCCAGAAGAACTGGCTCTGATCGCCTTTCCGGTCTTTGAGCTGTTCGAACTGCGCCTGCACGAGTTTGACCTCGTCATTTTCGACCGCTACCGGCGCCGCGGGATACTGCCCGCCAATTATTTCCAGAACATCGCGCGCTATGTGGAGCAGGGCGGTGCGCTCCTGGTGACCGCAGGACCGGACTATGCCGGGCCGGACTCGCTGGCGCGCTCGCTGCTGGCGGGCGTATTGCCGGCAAGGCCCACCGGGAGCGTGCGCGAAGGCGCCTTCCGCCCCCGTATCTCCACGGCAGGGGAGCGCCACCCCGTAACAGCGCCCATGGCGTCCCAGGAAGATGGATGGGGCCGCTGGTACAGATATGTGGGCGGACAGGCGCTGGCAGGCGAAACGCTGCTGGACACGCCCTCCGGCGAGCCACTTCTGGTCCTGTCCCGGCAGGGTGAAGGGCGCACCGCGATCCTGCTCTCCGACCAGTCGTGGCTGTGGGCACGCGGCCATGATGGCGGCGGCCCCCACGACGAACTGTTCCGCCGTGTCGCGCACTGGCTGATGAACGAGCCGGAGCTGGACGAGGAGCGGCTGACTGCAACCCTTGCCGACGGTGTACTGACCGCCACACGCACCACGCTTGCCGGCAGTGCGGGAGACCTGGACATCACCTGGCCATCCGGCCGCGAGGAGCGGCTGGCGATGAGCGAGACGGATCCGGGCCGCTTCACCGCCAGCACGGAAACCGGCAACGAAGCAGGGCTGATACGCCTACGCTCCGGGGAAGCAACCACCGTCATTTCCGCCGGGCCACTCAACCCGCGCGAATATCTCGATCTGCGCGTCACGCGCGAAGCGCTTGCGCCGCTCGTACGCGCCACCCGCGGCGGCAGCTTCATGCTGGGGGGAGGCGAAGACCCGCAAGTGCCCAGCCTCCGCCGGACACGGCCCGACGGACTGCAAGCGGGGCCGGGCTGGGCCGGGCTGCAGCGCAATGGCGCCTACACGGTAACCGAATCGCAGCGCACACCGCTGGCACCGGGTCTGCTGCTGGCCGCTCTCATCCTGGCCCTGATGGGCGCAGGCTGGTGGCGCGAAGGCAAGTAGAGCGGCGCCTGAACGCTTGCCCACGCCTTCAGACCTGCCTAACCTTCTGATAATGGCTGCAAACGAACCGGCTCCCTTCTCCGCAGAGTGGACAGCAGCGCTTCTGGAGCGCGCGCAGGCGCTGGCCCTTGATGCGCGCGATGCCTTCATCACACCCGACATGGCCCTGCAGGCTGCTGCGGTGCTGTTCATGATCGGCGCGGCCTGGACCTTGCGCGCGCCCGTGCGCACAGCCCTCGAGCGTGCCTTTGGCTGGTCCTTCATGTCGCGGGTGAATACCGGCACACGCGCGCTCGTGATCTCGCTGATAGCCCCCTCCATCGCCTTTCTTTTCCTGACACTGACGCGGATAGGCTTTGATCAGGCCGGGCTTGGCAGTTTCGCGATCAACCTTGCCGCCAGCCTCACCGGCGCGTGGGTGCTCATCCGCATTTTCACAGCCTTCATTGCCGAGCCTTTCTGGGCGCGCACGGCAGCGACGCTGATCTGGATCATAGCGGCGCTGAACATAGTGGGTCTGCTCGCCCCGCTGACGGTGTTGCTGGCCTCTGTGGGCTTTGATGTCGGCGACAGCCGCATCTCGCTGCTGACAGTGGCGCGCGCCGCCATTTTGCTGGCGGTCCTCTACTGGGTTGCCAGCCGGGTCTCCCGGCTGCTAGCTGCGCGCGTGGAGCAGGTGCCGACCCTGACGCCGTCCGCGCGCCTGCTGATCACCAAGAGTGTGCAGATATCGCTGCTGGTCGTCGTGGTTGCCGCTGCACTCTCGATTGCGGGTGTGGATCTGTCGGCGCTGGCCATCTTCTCCGGCGCTGTGGGCCTCGGCATCGGATTCGGGCTGCAGAAGATATTCTCCAACCTCATATCAGGCCTGATCCTGCTCATGGACCGCTCGGTCAAGCCGGGCGACGTGATCACGCTGGACGAGACCTACGGCAAGGTGAACGCGCTGGGGATGCGCTTTGCCAGCGTCGTCACGCGCGACGGGCTGGAGCACCTCATTCCCAACGAGGAATTCATCACCAGCAAGGTGATCAACTGGTCGTTCTCCGACGAAGCCGTGCGGATCAAGCGCCCGGTCGGTGTGGCCTACGGCACCGATGTGCCCCGCGCGATGCAGGTGATCGTCGAAGCCGCCAGCTCGGTCGAGCGTGTGCTGAAAAAGCCCGAGACCAGATGCCTGCTGCGCGGGTTTGGCGACAACTCGATCGATCTGGAGGTCCGCTTCTGGATCGCCGATCCCCAGCAGGGGGTGAACAACGTGTCGTCAGAGGTGTTGCTGGCGATCTGGAAGGCGTTCCAGGCCGAAGGCATCCAATTCCCCTTCCCGCAGCGCGATGTGCATCTGGACACGCGAGAAGCCCTGCGGGTGCGGGTGGAGAACGACGTTCCCGGCGACGGGCGCTAGGGCTCCAGCTCGACATCCCAGTAGAGATAATCCAGCCAGCTTTCATGCAGGTATTTCGGCGGGAAGCGACGCCCCTGGCCCTGCAGCTGATGGACGCTCGGCCGCACGGCCGGCTTGCGCATCGGCATACGGGCCTGCTCCGGCGTCCGCCCCCCCTTTTTCAGGTTACAGGGCGAGCAGGCCGCCACGATATTGTCCCACGTGGTGCGCCCGCCCCGTGAGCGCGGCACGACATGATCGAAGGTCAGCAGGTCAAGCTGCCTCGAGCCGCAATACTGGCACTGGAAACCGTCACGCAGGAAGACGTTGAACCGCGTGAAGGCGGGCGGGCGGTCCTGCGCAACGAAATCACGCAAGGCAACCACCGAGGGAGCCCGCATGGAAAACGAGGGCGAGCGGATCGCCGTCTCATACTCCGAGACCACATCGACGCGCTCCAGAAACACGGCCTTGATGGCTTCCTGCCAAGGCCAGGTGGAGAGCGGATAATAGGACAGGGGCTGGTAGTCAGCGTTCAGGACAAGGCAGCGAAGATCTTCGGGAGCAGCCTTGAATACACGCATCAGACCCGCGCCTCCCCTTGAGGCGTTGCGGGCGGGCAGGGCGGCTGCGCCTGCTGCACAGACGGGCCGCCACCCTGAAACGTATGTCCCCTCGGCGTCCTGAAGACGCACCTCCCTCGCTTAAACCCTGATTCACAATCGAATCAGGCAAACCGGGCCGACACGCAGACATTACTCCAACTCGTGCGACATACCTATGACACTTGGCGTACAGGTTTGCGGCGCACACAGGGGCCTTTAGACAGGTGGTGCGCCGTATCTCAGGCGGCAAGCGCGGCGCGGTAGCGTCCGGAAAGTGCTGCCTTCAGGAAACGCGCGCCAAGCTCCAGCCCGTCCGGCCCGATGGAGTGGGGAATGCCCGGACTGATGTGAAACTCGGCGCCATGGCCTGCGGCGGCCAGTTGCTGGGCTGCCAGCAGGGTGAAACCCACTGGCAGCACCTCGTCCCGGTCACCATGGATCAGCATGACGGGCGGTTTGGAAGCGATGTCGTCCTTCAGCGTGTCTCCGCCCGCCAGCGCTCCGGAATATCCCAGTATCCCGCCAATGGCCGATGGCTGGCGAAGACCCAGGTGAAGCGCGAGCATCGTTCCTTGGCTGAAGCCCACGAGGGCCAGATCGGCATGCGTGAGATTGTGACGGCGCAGCTCCGATGCGATGAACTGGTCGGCGACAGGGCCGGCCATGCGCACGCCGGCTTCCATCGCGGCCGGGTCCAGCCGGGAGATCGGAAACCACTGATAGCCGCCCGGTGCGCCCGGCACCGGTTCGGGCGCGTTGGGGGCCACCCATGCCGTATCGGGGAAATCGGCTGCCCAATGCTGGGCCAGTCCCGCGAGGTCAGCCCCGTTGGAACCGTAGCCGTGGAACAGGATGACGAGCTTTTTGGCCGGTCCTGAACGCGCAGGGATCCGCGGTCCATCAAGCAGGATCATGGGGGTGTCTCCGGAATCCACCAATCGGGAAGCTGGCGTGATCATGCGCACGCGCGGCGTGCTGACAACCCCCTCGCCGCCCCGGCCTGCATTCGCCTAGAGTGCGCCGCCATGACGCGCCTTATCACCCGCTTTGCGCCCTCACCCACTGGCGGCCTCCACCTCGGCCACGCCTATGCGGCGCTGTGCGCATTTGACGCCGCGAAAGATGCGGGCGGGAGGTTTCTTCTGCGTATCGAGGATATCGATAGCGCACGCTGCAAGCCCGAGTTCGAGACGGCGATCCTTGAAGATCTCGAATGGCTGGGCCTGGAGTGGGAGCAGCCGGTGCGCCGGCAAAGCGAACATCTGGGCGATTATTCCCGCGCTCTTGGCCGCCTGATCGAGGGCGAGCTGGTCTATCGCTGTTTCAGGACCCGCAAGGAGGTGATGGCCGAGATTGCCAGCGCGCCACACCTCGCGCCGGACGGGCCTGAAGGTCCCGTCTTCACCGGCGAGGCGCTCCCCCCTGCCGAGGAGCGCGAGCGGCTGGAATCCGGCGAGGCCTATGCATGGCGGCTCTCGATGGCGGCCTGCCGTGCGCGCCTGGGCCGTGATTTCGAGACCCTGAGCTATACCGAGGAAAGGCTGGAGCCGCCGCACCATGCCCGGCGCGTGCCTGCCCGGCCCGGGATATTTGGCGATGCGGTCATTGCACGCAAGGACGCGGGCGCCAGCTACCATCTGGCTGCCGTCCACGACGATGCGCTACAGGGGGTCACCCACGTGATCAGGGGCGTGGACTTGCGCCCTGCGGCGGGGCTGCACCGCCTTTTGCAGGCACTGCTCGGACTGCCGGAACCGGTCTACCGCCACCACGTCCTGCTGACCGGCCCGGACGGCAAACGCTACGCCAAGCGGGACCGGTCAATGACGCTTCGCCATTTGCGCGAAACCGGCTATCGCGCCGCCGATATCCGGTCTCTCGCCGACGCCCACATTGCGCGCGGCGATGTCATCAGAGGACACAGCGCCCATGGCTGACCCTGCCAATCCGCCCGTGACACCGGCACCGCGTACGCAGCTTTCCGCCGCAGCCATGCTGGCCGGAACGCTGGCGGTGATGGCTGGCGCCTGTGTGATCGGGTTCGCCGCCATTCTGGTGAAGGCTTCCGATCTGGGCCCGCAGGCCACAGCGTTCTGGCGGCTGACCTTGGCCCTGCCTGCCCTGGCGCTATGGCTGGCTTTTCACCGGCATGGAAAAGACACGCCGCCCAGCACGCCGGACTTGCGCATCATGGCACTGGCGGGGGTGTTCTTCGCGATGGACCTGGCGTTCTGGCATGTCGGGATCAACATAACGACCGCCGCCAACGCCACCCTTCTGGCAAATCTCACGCCCATCCTGGTGGCGTTGTTTTCCTGGCTCATCTTTCGCGAAACGGTCACGCGCGGGTTCATACTGGTCTGCGCAGTCATGCTGAGCGGGGCTGCCCTGCTGTCAGCGGGCAATCTTGCCATCGAGCCTGACCGGCTTGTGGGTGACGTATTCTGCGTCATCACCGCGTTCTGGTATGCAGCCTACATCCTGGCCGTCCGCAAGGCCCGCGACGGAGCCAGCGCGCCCCGGGTGATGTTTCTCTCCACCCTTGTGGCGGCACCCATTGCACTGGCGATAACCCTGGCCTTCGGAGAGCCGTTGCTGCCAGCCAGCTGGCAGGGCTGGATTCCGCTGATCCTCCTGGGGGTCGTCGTGCATGCTGCCGGTCAGGGCGCGATCATCTTCGGACTGGGGCGCATCCCCGCCCCGCTCGCGGCCCTGCTATTGCTCATTCAGCCCATCGTGGCGGCGGCCGCTGGCTGGATCCTGTTCGACGAAGCCCTCAGCCCCATCCAGCTGGCGGGCGCTGCCATCGTGCTTGCGGGCCTTTACGCCGCCCAGCGCATGGGACGGTCGTCAGCCGCTAGCGCACGGCAAGCCCCTGAATGAGAAGCTGAAGGCGGCCGCGCATCAGCGCCGAGGCCGCTGACCGCTCCAGTCCCTCGCCGCGCGCACGCCGCGCGATGCCGGTATAGCAGTCCTCCATCAGGCGGGCGGCCTCGGCGGGCACGATGTCCGCACGCAGCTCACCCCGCTCGATGCCCTTGGCAAGCAGGCGTTCGACCGCTCCCCAAGCTTCCGACATCTGGGCAGCCGCTTCACGGTAACTCTCTCCGGTAAGCAGCCATGTGTGTGCAACGGCGGCCGCGAACAATTCCTCGTGCCGGACATGCGCTTCCATGATGACCTGGACGAGCGCACTCAGCCGGTCAAACAGACTGCCCGACAGTGCTGCTTCCAGCTGGTCCACCGAATCGCGGATGGCCTCGCATTCTTCCTTCAGGATCAGCACCAGCAGGGCGCTCTTGGTGGGAGCGACGTTGAGCACCGTGCCGGCAGACACCTTTGCCGTGTCGGCAATGGTCTTGATCGTGGCGCGCTCATAACCCTCGCTCAGGAAGACATCCCGGGCCGCTTCCATGACATGTCTGTGGGTTTCCAGTTTGCGCGCGTCGCGGCGCGTTAGCCGCCGCCCGGTGTCATCACGCATTACACTCGCCTGTAACTTATTGAAAATACGCACAGCAGAAACGCTGATTCACCAGCTTGGTTCACTGAGCGCGCTGTAAGTTTCTTTAACTGAGCAGCTTTGTGCTGCATCTGCAAGCAATTCGCACAAAAGCGCCTGAACGGTCCGTGCGCAATTGCCTCACCACGCCGGAGTACGCGGGTGATTGAGAAAATACGCGTTCCGTCCTATTTCACGTGCATGGCCGGAACACTCGACATCCTTTTATACATCCTGATGGGCGTGGTCTTCGTGATCCTGTGCGCCGGGATATATGCGCTCATGCGCGGCGGGGAGTTCGGCCGTTCCTGGTCGAACAAGCTGATGCGCGCACGCGTGGTCTTCCAGTTCATCGCAGTGCTGGTGATCGTCGCCGGCTTCTGGGCGAAGGGCGCATTTGGCAGCTAGGGCCGTGCCTGCTCGACCGCGGCCAGCGCCGAAAGCGCCTCGTTGACGGGTCCGGAAACCCTGTCCAGCCGTCCGTCATTCACCCCGGCAGCGGCAACATGACCGGTTGCGGGGTCCACCCGCATCGAAACCAGCCACATCGTGTTCGAACCGGAATGGACCAGCGACCCGTCTGCGCGCACGCCCCAGCCAAGCGCATAGGTGCCATTGGGCGTGTGCAGGCGTTCAAAGCTTGCCGCAGACAGATAGCCGGTCTCCTCCCCGGCCGCACCCATGCGGTGAATCTCGAGGAAGCGCAGAAGGTCCGTCATCGTCATGTGCGCACGCCCCGCCGGGTTCATGGCGGGAGGGTTGTCTGCCATCGCGCCTGGCTCCACCGCAGAGAGCCCCAGAAAGCCCGGCCGGTGGCCCCGCGGCTGGTCCGCGCGGCCCTGCACACCGGGCGGTCCCCAGCCGGCACTCTCCATGCCCAGCGGCTCGAAAACCTCGCGCGCCATCAACGCCTCGTAGCTTTCCCCCGTCAGATATTCGACCATCAGCGCAGCAACCACATAACCCGCGTTGGAGTAGAGAAACGCTCCCACCTCGCCGCCCGGGGACCCGAGCACGGCGCGCGCATAGACCAGGCGATCAGCACCCGCATCGCGCCCTGCATCGGTGCCTGCCAACCGGATGGCGGTCAACGGGCCCGCATTGGCCGACATGCCGGAACGGTGCGAAAGAAGGGCAACGAAGTCGGCAGCTGCCAGATCGGCATGAATATCCAAACCACGGCCTTCCAGCACCTCGCCAACCGTCATGTCCCAGCGGGCAGCACCCTGTTCGACGAGCCGCGCGACGAGCGTGGCGGTCATCGCCTTGGTGTTGGATCCCATATGCCAGAGATCGTCAGGCTCCACTGGAATGTCGCGGCCGTTGATCCGCGAACCGGCCACACCGATACGGATGGTCTGATCGTTCATGACTGCCACCGCCGCGCCCGGCGCTCCGGAGGCGTCCAGCAGTTCCCGGGCCGTCTCGTCCACATCCGGTGCGGTGAAGGTAAGCGCCATCGCTACCGCGAGCAGGATCATCATGTTGCAGCCCCAATGTGTGATACGTGCAAGAGTGTTGAAATCCGAATGCCACGCGGGCCAGTCTGAGTCAGCTTAAATTATGTAAAGGAAACTTGTCCATGGTCCGCCTGACCAAGATCTACACCCGCACCGGCGACAAGGGCACGACGCGGCTCGGGGATATGAGCGAGGCGGCAAAGCACGATCCGCGGGTGCAAGCCTATGGCACGGTCGATGAGGCCAATGCGTCAATCGGACTGGCTGTGGTGACGCTTGCCGACGGGGCGCTGAAGGATACGCTCCTGCGCATCCAGAACGAGCTCTTTGATCTCGGCGCGGATCTGTGTGTGCCGGACCGGGGCAAGAGGCTGGAGTGGGAGCCCTTGCGGGTTACGCCGCAGCAGGCCACCCGGCTGGAAACCGATATCGACAGTTTCAATGCCAGGCTTTCACCGCTTGAAAGCTTCATCCTGCCCGGCGGAACGGAGGCCGCTGCCCGCCTGCATCTTGCGCGCACCATCGTGCGCCGGGCCGAACGCAGGGCTGTGGAGTTGAGAGACCTTGGTGAACCGGTCAGCGACGCGGTGATCATCTATCTCAACCGGCTGTCCGATTTTCTCTTCGTTGCCGCCCGCATCGCCAATGATGAGGGCAAGGGCGATGTGCTCTGGGTGCCCGGCAAGACGCGGTAGGAAGGCCAGACGTGTTCTTTCTCACACGGCAACGCGGTTTTTCGGCCCCGGCACTGGAAACCCGGTGGGGATGATCCCTATGTCTGCGATGCGGCGTGTGGCCGCACGCCAGGGTTCAACAACCGGAGACAGGCCCGATGAAAACCGTTTTTGCTGCCGCCTCGCTTGCGGCGTTCCTCACCGCCCCGATGATGACGGGCGCCGCCCTTGCCGAGCCGGTCGCCTACGAGTTTGACCGCACCCATACCGCCATCCGCGCGACCTGGGACCATTTGGGGCTCTCCCGCCAGTCCATCTACTTCACCGATTATGAGGGCGTGCTGCTGCTCGATCTCGAAGAGCCGGAGAACTCGACTGTCGACGTGACATTCAACCTCGCCGGCGGCTTCTGGGTTGGCCCGGACCAGAGCCGGTTCGAAGCCCATCTTGAGTCCGACGACCTGTTCGATACCGCCCAGTTCCCGACGGCCCGTTTCGTCGCGACCAGCTTCGAGACGGAAGACGGCGAAACCGGCACCATGACCGGCGATCTGACCCTGCTGGGCGAAACCCGTCCGGTCACGCTGAACGTGACGCTGAACCATGCCGGCGGGCACCCGTTCAATGCCGAGCGGCAGGTTGCAGGCTTTTCTGCCAGCACCACAATCCAGCGCTCGCAATGGGGCCTGGGCTATGCGGTCCCGGCGGTCTCTGACGAGATTGAAATCTCCATCGAGACAGAGCTGAGCGTCGCCAGCGACTAGTATCTGTTCGCGTTTTCTGCCTCATCCCCCGGTCCGTAACGCGGCCCGGGGGATTTGTGCCTCTTTGGTTCCGTAGCCCATCCGGGCTGCGATATTGCGCGCACCCCCGCCTGCCCGGGCCAGGCAGTCGCCGGGCGCTTTTGGCCGTAGCGACGCGCGGATACCCGGAGCATCAATGAAAAATGTCCGGGCACGTTTTGCACCTGCGTTGACATGACCTGTGGGCAAGGGCAGTTTCCGCGCCTATTTTGCCCTGCACCATAGGCGGGGGAGGACGCCATCCGGCTCCTTCCCCCGTCTGTCCCAATCGCAACCAGAGACAACCGGAGCGGCCGATGAAAGTCCTCGTCCCCGTCAAGCGGGTGGTCGATTACAACGTGAAGGTCCGGGTGAAGCCCGACCAGACCGGCGTCGACCTTGCCAACGTCAAGATGTCCATGAACCCGTTCTGCGAGATTGCCGTCGAAGAGGCGATCCGCATGAAGGAAAAGGGACTGGCTGAAGAGATCGTCGTGGTCTCCATCGGTCCGGCCGGCGCGCAGGAAACCATCCGCACCGCGCTCGCCATGGGTGCCGACCGCGGCATTCATGTGACCACGGATGCGATCGTGGAGCCGCTCGCCGTGGCGAAGATCCTTGCCAAGATCGTTGCTGAGGAAAACCCCGACGTGGTGATCCTCGGCAAGCAGGCCATCGATGATGACGCCAACGCCACCGGCCAGATGCTGGGCGCGCTACTGGGCTGGCCGCAAGGCACCTTCGCTTCCAAGGTGGAGAAAACCGATGGCGGCCTCAACGTGACGCGCGAGGTTGATGGCGGCCTGCAGACGGTTGCCATCCCGCTGCCGGCCATCGTGACGACCGATCTGCGCCTCAATGAGCCGCGCTATGCCTCGCTGCCGAACATCATGAAGGCCAAGCGCAAGCCGATCGACGCGAAAACGCCCGAAGATTACGGCGTCGACCTCAGCCCGCGCCTGCAGGTGGTCAAGGTCTCCGAACCGCCGAAACGCCAGGGCGGCATCAAGGTCGAATCGGTTGCCGACCTCGTCTACAAGCTGAAGAACGAAGCAGGAGTGCTCTGATCATGGCCGCTCTCGTTATCGCAGAACACAACAACCAGTCGCTCAATGAAGCCACGCGCGCAGCCGTTACGGCAGCCGCGAAAATCGGCGGCGACATCCACATCCTCGTTGCCGGCAAGGGCGCCAAGGCCGTAGCCGACGAGGCCGCCAAGATCGAAGGCGTGAAGAAGGTGATGCTGGCTGAGTCCGACGCGCTCGGTCACAAGCTGGCTGAAGCCATTGAGGCCACTGTCCTCTCGGTCGCCAGCGGCTATGACGCGATCCTCGCGCCCGCTTCCACCGTCGGCAAGAACTTCATGCCCCGTGTCGCGGCCAAGCTCGACGTGATGCTGATTTCCGACGTCACGGCGGTCGAAAGCGCGGACACGTTCGTGCGCCCGATCTATGCCGGCAACGCGCTGATGACGGTGAAATCCACCGACAAGGTGAAGGTCATCACCGTGCGTCCGACCACCTTTGCCAAGGCGGGTGATGGCGGCTCGGCGAGCGTCGAGACGCTCTCCGCGCCCGATGCCAGCGCCAAGTCCAGCTTCGTCTCCGAAGAGCTTTCCAAGTCTGACCGTCCGGAGCTTGGCGCGGCCAAGATCGTGATCTCCGGCGGCCGCGGCATGGGCAATGGCGAGAACTTCGCCATCCTTGAAAAAGTGGCCGACAAGCTCGGCGCAGCGGTCGGTGCCAGCCGCGCTGCGGTAGATGCGGGCTTCGTGCCGAACGACTATCAGGTCGGCCAGACCGGCAAGGTGGTCGCCCCGATGCTCTATATCGCCGTCGGCATTTCCGGCGCGATCCAGCACCTTGCGGGCATGAAGGACTCCAAGGTGATCGTCGCGATCAACAAGGACGAGGAAGCCCCGATCTTCTCGGTGGCCGATTACGGCCTCGTTGCCGACCTGTTCAAGGCGGTGCCGGAGTTCGAGGAAGAACTGGCCAAGCTCGGCTACTAGGCCTTGCAGCCTCCACGATGAAAAGCCCCGGAGCCGCCCGCTCCGGGGTTTTTTCTGGCCATCTGTGTCGCGTTGTGAAACGGTCAGCAGGTCAATATCGAAGGTTGAGCGAATGCCGGGCAGTTTCCTGCCGTTTACCGTCGCCGCGCTGGTTGCAGGCACGCTGTCGGCCGCGGGCATAGACCCTCACCCGAGCGAAACAGTCACGTCGGCCCAGCCCGCCGCACCGATTGCCATCGAGGGCGGGAACGCTCTTACTTTCACCATCCAGCGCAGTGCACTGCCGCGGAGCGGCGTGGATTGCGAGGCCATCATTGGCGACGCACTGCCTGGCGCAGAACTGGTGATCTCTGGCGAAAGTGAAACCCTGAGCGGAATCATCATCGCCATGGGAGACGGGTTCAGCCGCCTGGTGTTTGAAGATCCGAGCGGGCGTGTGACCTGTCTGGCCGGTGGGGGCGGACAGCCTGAGCAAGGTCAGCCCGTCGGCGGTTACCAGACACTGGTCAATCGGCCGTTCGGAACATGGCGCTTCTGGATTGCAGCCAGTGCGCCGGGCCCGTTCGAGGTACGCATCGAGTTTGAGTGACCACGCCGGGGTCTGAAACCCGGCACGGCCACTCTTCTGCTACTCCGCCCGCTCGAATGCCCGTTCCACCGGCCATGCCGCATCGGCGGCGCGCCAGGCGATGGACGCGATTTTCCATGTGCCCTGGTCGTCCAGAATAGTGAGGCTGTTCACACCCACGGCAATCGTCTCGCCGGTATCGGCACGGATAGCCTCATAGGCACTCAGGACCGTGGCCATGCCGCCATAGAGGAAGGTTTCGCGCCGCGTTTCGGTCTCGGTAAAGCCGATCTCGGCCAGACGCTGGCCATTGCGCGCGATATAGTCTTCAAGACTGAGCACCACGACGCGCTCAATACCCTCCTGATCAGTGACAACCACGCTCATCTGCGCGCCGGGCAGAAAGAGGGAGCGGAAGCGCTCCCAGTCGCGCGCCTCTCCCACAGGGCCGGAGATGACATCGTAGAGGGCTTCCAGCGCCTCTCCGGGCGTGTTCTGCGCGCCTGCCGCACCGCCCAAGGCCACCAGCATGGCCATCGAAACTGCAAGTTGCCTCATCGGGGCCTCCCGTTCCTGAATGCAGGCCATGAACGCGCCTTTCCGCCGTCGGCGCAACTTACCGTTTGGCAAGGCGGATTCACCAGTGCGCCAGCGTACTCTTACTGCAGTGCATCTTGCAGCTTCCTTTGCCTTTCACGCGTTAACAGCGCCATACTGGTCCGGTATCAATCAGAGGAGTGTCTCCATGGCGATCAGCCGCAAAGATGAAGCCCGTTTTCTGGACAAGGATGAGACCGCACTGGTGGAAAAATCCCACCATCCAGACATTGCCGGTCTGGATGACAAGGCGCTCGGCGACACCATCAAGCTGATCCGCGAGCGGCGCGACCGTGCGCGCGAAATCGGTCAGCGCCAGCGCAGGGAAATGCGCGGAAAGGCCAAGCCGCAAGGGGCGAAGGCCGCCGGCGACAATGCCGGCACAAAACAGAAAATGGCGGTACTCGCCCAGGCTCTCAAACGCCTCAATTCCGAGCAGACGCGCCGCCGCGAGCAGTCCGCCCGCAACGCAACAGCCTCCGGCATGAAGCGGGCCATGGAGCTGAAGGCCGCTGCGTCGGCGCCCAAGCGGCCCTCGAGCAAGACCGCCGACAAGGGCATGAAGTCTGTACCCAGCAAGAAGAACGAGCAGATCACCGATCCGCGTGAAGTGGGCCGGGTGAGCCAGCAGATCAAGAAAGCGCAGGCCAAGCGCGACCGGTAGGAGACTGTACGGAACGCGTCTTCACCCGGCCGCGCCGGGTGAAGACGGGCGCGTTAATACCGCTCGATCGCCGCGCGGATGAGGGCGACCGCATCCTCGCTCGCCCACGCCGCCTCGCCGGTCAGGCGTCCTATCTCGCCGCCATGACGGTCATAGAGGATGGTGGTGGGCAGTCCGCGCGAGCCCGCGCTCATCGCCAGGCGCAGGGCCGGATCGTGGTAGAGCGCCAGGTGCTCGAGCCCGTTTTCCTCATAAAAGCGGCGTGCTTCTTCCATGCTCCGGTCCATGGAGATCGCCATCACTTCGAAATCATCGGACCCTAGGCGCGCCTGCAGCGCGTCCAGCTCCGGCATCTCCACCACACAGGGCGCACACCAGGTCGCCCAGAAATTCACCAGAACAAGCTTGCCCCGGCGGTCTGCGAGCGTGATCTCCTCGCCCTCACCGGTGACGATCCGGCCCAAGGGTTGCGCAGGCGGCTCCTCCATGGAGACAAACCGGCTCATCGCGCCTTGTGCATAACTGTCCAGCGCTCCGGGAGCGGAACTGACAAGGGAGGCTGAAATCACGTATAGGACGCCCGCAAGTCCGAGTATCGCCACCGCGATAATCGCGCTACGCAGGCCGTGGGCTTTGAGATAGGCCCTGAAGCGTTCCAGCATGATATCCCTTCCAAAGAGGCCCGTTAGACCATGAGCACGTCCGATACCCCCAAAGCCCGGCCCGGTTCTGGCACCGACATGTGGGGCGGACGCTTTTCAGGCGGCCCGTCTGCCATCCTGCAGGCGATCAACGCCTCGGTTGAGGTCGATCAGCGCCTTGCCGAACAGGATATAGACGGAAGCCTCGCCCACGCAGCGATGTTGGCCGCATGCGGGATAATTTCAAGGGAGGATGCAGGCGCAATCGCCAGCGGGCTGGAGACCATACGCGCCGATATCCGCGCCGGCAGCTTCACATGGTCACCAGCCCTGGAAGACGTGCACATGAACATCGAGGCGGCGCTGAAGGAACGCATTGGCGCGCCAGCAGGCCGTTTGCATACCGCGCGCTCGCGCAATGACCAGGTGGCAACCGATTTCCGGCTCTGGTTGCGTGATGCCTGCCAGCGCATGGAGACGGGCCTTCGCGCCTATCAGCGCGCGCTTGTGACGCAGGCCGAAAACCATGCCGACTGGGTGATGCCGGGCTTCACCCACCTGCAGACCGCGCAGCCCGTCAGCCTCGGCCATCACCTGCTGTGCTGGGTTGAGGCGGCGGAACGCGATATCGGCCGGTTTGAAGATGCCAGGAAACGCCTCAATGAAAGTCCGCTGGGCGCGGCTGCGCTCGCCGGCACTGCCTTTCCCATCGACCGCGCCATGACCGCGAAGGCGCTCGGGTTCGACCGGCCGATGGCCAACTCACTCGATGCGGTGTCCTCGCGTGACTTTGCGCTGGAGGCGCTGTCGGCGGCCACCATTGCAGCGGTGAACCTCTCGCGTTTTGCCGAGGAGATCGTGCTGTGGACCTCGCGCCAGTTCGGCTTTGCCAGGCTCACCGACGCCTTCTCCACCGGCTCATCCATCATGCCGCAAAAACGCAATCCCGATGCGGCCGAGCTGGTACGGGCCAAGCCCGGCCGGATCGCAGGCGCCCTGCAGGGCCTGATCCTGGTGTGCAAGGGCCTGCCGCTTGCCTATTCGAAGGACCTGCAGGAGGACAAGGCGCTGGTCTTCACAGCGTTTGACGACCTTGAACTGGCCATAGCCGCCATGGCCGGCATGGCAGAGGACATCGCGTTCAACCGCGATGTCATGGAAGCGGCGGCAGGAGAAGCCTATTCCGATGCCACCGACCTTGCCGACTTTGCCGTGCGCGAGCTTGGCCTGCCCTTCCGGGACGCCCACCATCTCGCCGGCAGTGTGGTCAAGGCCGCCGAGGCGCGTGGGGTCGCGCTGTCAGAACTGCCTCTGGAAATCTTCCAGGCCGTCGAGCCGCGCATTGACGCGCGCGTCTTCACGGTGCTCACTGCACGGGCATCTATGGAGAGCCGTGTCAGCTATGGCGGGACCGCTCCGGTGCGGGTGCGCGAACAGTGCGCGCTCTGGCGTGAACGGCTGGCAGGACAAGTCGCATGATGATCAGGGCTCTCGTTCTATTGATCTGCGTAGGCGCGCTGGGGCTCGCAGCGTGCGGCAATCGCGGCGCGCTGGAGCGGCCCGCACCGCTCTGGGGCAATCCCAGCGAGGTGCCGGCCGAAAGCAGTGCTGATGACGAGCTGGCCGACGAGGATGACCGGAGCCGCCTGCCCGGCCTGCCGGGGGATGATCCTTTCGAGGACGAGCAGTAGTCGCTGCCTGTCCCGCTCCGCCAAGGGTGCACGTCACGGATGCGTCGCGGCGGCTGGCACGTTAGGCTCACTGGCGCAATGACACTCTGGCCCGTTCACCTCGCCCGGCTGACGCTCCTGTGGGAGCGTGCAGCGCCTGTTCTGGCAGGTCCGCTGGCCGTGCTGGCCGTTTACGCGGCGCTGTCGCTTGCTGGCCTTATCGAGCGCATGGGCGACCCCTGGCGCGCGCTTCTGGCGCTGGCCCTTCTCATCATGGGCGCTGCCTTTGCCACCCCGGCCGCCCGGCGGTTCCGCTGGCCTTCACGGCGGGAGGCGCAGCGGCGGGTGGAGGCTGATAGCGGCCTGGCCGGCCGGCCCTATGAGGCGCTCGACGATGAGATGGCCACGGGCGAAAGCGTGTTCTGGCTTGCCCATCGCGGGCGGATGCGCGAACGCCTTGCGAGTGCCCGTACACGGCGGCCGCGTGCCGCCTGGGCCAGTCTGGACAGCCACGGCCTGCGTGTCGGCGCCGGACTGGTACTGGTGACCGGCTTTCTGTACGCCGGTGATACCGCCCTGCCCCGGCTTGCCGATGCGTTTTCGCCCGTACCCCTTTCCGGCGGAGCCGACCGTGCGGTCGCGGAATTCTGGATCGAGCCCCCGGACTATACGGGCAGGCCGGTCATCTTCCTGCGTGAACGGCGCGAGGCGCGCGTCCCCCAGGGGTCCGTGCTCGCCGCGCGCATATCGGGGATCAGGCGTGACCCCCGTGTCTCGGGCGGTGATGCCGACATTGAGGAGATTGGGCCTGGCGTCCGCCAGTTGCGCATGACGGTTGACCAGGACAGCCGGATTCTCGTGCGCAGCGGCGCGTTCCGCGAACGCCTCGAGCTTGAGGTCATCATTGATACGCCCCCGCGCCTAGCCCTCGTCGCCGAACCGGAGAGCGACGGGCAGGGCCGGTTGATGCTGGAATTCACCGCCCGTGATGATTACGGCATCGAGCATTACCGCCTGCAGATCGCCCGTGATCCCGGCAATGACATCAACCCGGATGAGGACGCCTGGGACGTGATCGACATCCCGCCAGGCGGCGTTGTCCCGGCACGTGAAGCTGACCGCTACCGGGCCAGTGTGGAAACCGCCCGGCACCCGCTGGCCGGAGAGCGCGTGCTGGTCCGTCTGGAGGGTATAGACGGAGCCGGCCAGTCCGGCGTCACCGGTCCGATGGCGCTGCGCCTGCCGCAGCGTCTCTTTCTTGATCCGATGGCGCGTGCGGTTGCCTATGAAAGACGGCTGTTTCTGGATGGCGCAGGGCCGTACGGCCCGCACCCGGAAAGCCATCCGCGGCGCCAGGATGATCCGTTCTGGCCGTGGCTGGACGACGAGCCGGAGCTGCGTATCGAACGGGCGCCGGCGGCCGTGATGCGCCTGGCACAGGCCCTGGACGCGCTGGGAGACGCCCCATCCGGCCATTTCCGGGACCGGATCGTGTTCCTGGGCTTGCGTACAGCCATGCATCAGGTGCGGCGGGCCCGCGAGATTGAAGATCTGGATCACATCGAGGAGGATCTCTGGCAGATCGCCCTGCGCGCCGAGCTGGGCACGCTGGCCGATGCCGAAGCGGCACTGCGCGCGGCGGAACGCGCCCTCGCCGACGCGCTGGCGCGCGGCGCTGACGAGATGGAACTGGCCGCGCTGTTTGAACAGTTCGAGCAGGCGACACGTAATTATATCGCCGCACTGATGCGCGAGGCCATGCAGTCGGGGGCGCTGGCAAGCGGCGCCGGAGGCGGGCTCAATCTGAGCGCCGACCTGTTGCAGGAACTGCTTGATGCGCTGCGCGAAGCCACCGAGCTGGGCGATACAGAAGGCGCACGCAGGGCTCTCGCCCAGCTGGCCGAGCTGCTGCGCAACATGCAGGTCATGGCTGGCGGCGCCGGGCAGGGACAGGCAGAGAGCGCGCTCGGCCAGGCCTTGCGGGAGGCGCTGGAGGAGCTGGGCGAGGTCATCGGCGAACAGCGCGGCCTGACCGACGACACTTACGAACAGTCGCGATCCGGCGACCTTGCGGAGGGTCGCCCGGGAGAACAGGGCCGCAGCCTGGCCGAGCGTCAGGATGCCCTTCAGGAGCGGCTGGGTGAGCTGCTGGAGGCCATGCCGGACGGAATGAGCGAGGAGGGTGTGCAGGCCTTCGACGAGGCGGCGCGCCAGATGGACGAAGCCAGCCGCGCCTTGCAGCGCGGGGACGGCCAGGGCGCGCTGGATGCGCAGGACGAGGCACTCGGCGCCCTTCGCCGGGGCGCGGCCGAGACGGCCGAGCGATTGCAGGCGGAAAACGAATCCAGCGGACGCGGACAGGCCGAGCGCGATCCGCTGGGACGCGAAACCGATGGCGGCGGGACTGGCGGGAGCACCGAAATACCCTCGGAAATGGAACGCCAGCGCGCCCGCGACATCCTTGACGAACTGCGCCGCCGCGCCGCTGACGGTTCGCTGACGCCGGAGGAGCGGGCCTATATCGAGCGCCTGCTGGACCGGTTCTAGGCCGCCGGACCCGGCCTGCCGCTAGCCTTCGGGAGCGAAAACCACTTCCAGCTCCGCGGCGCCTTCAGGCGGGTCGGCCAGGATGGTGCGGAAGGCCTCCTCGCCGCGCGCCGGAAGGCTGAGCGCATCAAGCATGACCATCCATTCGACAAGCACCTCGCCGTCCTCGCCGGTAATGGTTGCGCGCAAGGGGCGCGTCGGCCGGTCCCTGCCTGCGGTATTGACCACCACCCCTTCGATCACGAGCGCGCCGTTGTCTTCCTCCGACGGCCCGGCCCGCAGGTTGCGCACCTCGAGCCCCAGCGGATTCACGGGCAGGCCGACGGCGGCATACGCGCTGGCGGTACGCGGGAAGGCATCCACGATATCGAGCCGGAACAGCCATGCAGCGCCCAGAACGAGCACGCAGGAGGCCGCCACGACGGCCCAGCCCGCGCCCTCCACCGTCTGACGGCTGCGCTGACGGCGCGTTTCGGCGCGTTTGCGGACCACTTCATGCGGCTTTACCGGCTCCATGCCGCCGACGGGCCGGGGCGCCGTGTCGACGGGGCCTGGATCCTTGCGCAAAGTGGGGCGTGCAGGCTCTTCCAGGGCCAGCGCTTCTTCGGCCACGCTCCAGCCATGCCCGCACGCAGCGCAGCGCACCCGCCCCTTGCGCAGGGCGATGGCATCGGGGTCGACCCGGTAGCGCGTGTCACAGCTTGGGCAGGTAACGATCATGGACGCCGACCTCTCCTCTCCTGCATAGTCAGATTCGCGCCCGGTCCGCATGTCCGGGCTCACCGCCATACCGCTTCGCCCTTCTACGCGCGCCTGCCAGGGAACAGCCCGCCTGATGGACCACTCTCTCCCCGCCGGTTCCCGACCTGACAATGCGTCTGCCAGCCCGGCGGTGCGCTTTGACAATGTCGGCATGCGCTACGGGCGCGGGCCGGAAGTGCTGAGCGATATCTCCTTTGATTTACCGCGTGGAAGTTTCCAGTTTCTCACCGGACCGTCCGGAGCTGGCAAAACGTCGCTGCTCCGGCTCATCTATCTGGCAGAACAGCCCTCGCGCGGGCTGGTCTCGCTCTTCGGTGAAGATACCAGCGTCATGGACCGGGATACGCTGCCGGCTTTCCGGCGCCGGATCGGCGTGATCTTCCAGGATTTCCGCCTGCTCGATCACTTGAGCGTGTTTGACAATGTGGCCTTGCCCTTGCGCGTGGCGGGCCAGGGCGCCCGCCAGTATGGCGAAGACATTGTAGAACTGCTCAACTGGGTGGGCCTCGGGCACCGGGTGGATGCCTATCCCCCAACACTGTCTGGCGGCGAGCAGCAACGCGCAGCCATTGCGCGGGCGGTCGTCAGCCGCCCTGAAATACTGATCGCGGACGAACCGACCGGCAATGTCGATCCCGACATGGCGCGGCGCCTGCTGCGGCTCTTCGTCGAGCTGAACCGGCTGGGCACCACCGTTCTGATCGCCAGCCACGACATCTCCCTTATCCGTTCAATGAACGCACCGGTGCTCGAACTGGCCGATGGCCGGCTCAACCGGCGGGCGAGAAGCGCATGAGCAAGCTGCGCCGCGCCGCCCCGCTGCTGCCCGAAGAGGCGGGCCAGGACCTGCCACTGCTGGCCGTCTGCGCCATCCTGACCTTTCTTGCATGTCTGTCGGTCATGGGGGCGGCAGGCGCCTGGAGGGCGGCCAGCGGATGGTCCGGGCAGCTGGTCAGCGAGATCACATTGCAAGTACTGCCGGGGGAGGAAACCGACGGGGATGCTGCCGCGCAGGACGCTGGCGCGCTGGCCTCGGGGCTTCCCGGCGTCATCAGCGTGGAGGTGCGCGCAAGGGCAGCGTCCGAGGCGCTGTTGCGGCCATGGCTGGGTTCTGCACAGCTGCCTGATGACTTTCCGCTGCCGCGCCTGGTGACGCTGGAAATCGACCCGCAAGATCCCCCTGCCGCAGGGGCTGTGGAAGCACTGTTCGCCGATGCGCCCTACCGGGTAATCGTTGATGACAACCGGCTGTGGGCAGGCGCCATTGCGCGCGCGTCCGGGACGGTGCGCTTCTTCGCCATCGGACTGGTCATCCTGATGTGTGCCGCCGCCGCCGCCGTAATCGTGTTCGCGGCACGCGCCGCCCTGTCCATGCGCCGGGAAATCGCCGAGGCGCTGCATCTGGTGGGGGCTCCGGACCGCTTTATCATCGCACTCTTCCAGGCCCGGTTCTTCATGCTGGGCCTGAAGGCCGGTACCGTTGGCTCCATCCTCGCCCTGCTGGCTGCCCTTCTGCTCGGCTACGCAGGGGGAAGCGCCGGCGCGCTCTTTTTCCTGCCCAGTCTCGCGCCGGGCTGGGGGGTGATCCTTGTCGTTCCCGCTGCCGCCCTGCTGGCGGGCCTGATATCAGGGCTTGCCGCGCGGCTGACCATACGCGCCGGACTTCGAAAACGGTCGTGAGCGGCCAGCGGATTGGCACAGCGCCTTCGCGCAGCCATAGTCTGCGTTCAACGATACGCCAGAGTGACCGCCTTCCGGCTGGAGAGACGCCCTGATGAATGCCGCCTTCTCCTTCATCCGTTTTGCCTCGTTTGCGCTGGTGATCGCCGCCGTTGTGGGATTTGCCCTGTTCGTCAGGGCCGGGCTCGGACATGTCCGCGCAGAACCAGGGAGCGCGGATGCCATCGTGGCACTGACGGGCTATGAGGGGCGGGTCGCAACAGGCGTTGCCGTCCTTGCTGCAGGCCATGGCGCCCGCCTGCTGATTTCGGGTGCGAACCCCGAGGTCACCATGGGCGCGGTCCGCACCGCCGCCGGTGCGCCAGCCGAGCTGTTCGACTGCTGCGTGGATATCGGTGTGGAGGCCGCCAACACGGTGGGCAACGCCGAAGAAACGGCGCGCTGGGCCGCGACACACGGCTATCAGCGTCTGGTCATCGTAACCTCTGACTACCACATGCCGCGGGCCCTGCTGGAGCTGAAGGCCGCCATGCCCGAGCGCGAGCTGGTGCCGCACGGGGTGGCGACCGCCCCGCCCTGGGCCAGTACGCGCGCTGCGCGGCGCTGGCTGCAGGAATACCTCAAATTCACCGCTGTCTACGCGCGCGAAACGGTGCGCGCGCCCCTTGGCGGCACCGCCTGAGCGCTTATAGAAACCCGGCAGGACATATCTCGTTTCAGGGGAAGAGCTGGCGTGCACGTCATAGGATCGGCCCTTTTTGTAGTCTGGATGTACGGCCTGATGGCGGTGCTGGGGCTGCTATGTTCTCCGCTGCTGCTTGGCCCGCGCAGCTGGGCGCGCGGCTGCTTTGCGCTCTACAGGCATCTGGTGTTTGCCGGGCTGCGTGTGCTGTGCGGCATACGTTTCGAGGTGCGCGGCAGCGAGCATATTCCCTCCGGGCCGGCGCTGGTCGCCTCAAAACACCAGTCAATGTTCGAGACGCTGGCGTTCTGGCACATCCTGCCTGACCCCGCGATCATCCTGAAAAAGGAACTCAAATACCTGCCCTTCTTCGGCTGGTATGCGATGAAGCTGAAGAATGTGGCGGTGGACCGTGCAGCTGGCGCCACAGCGCTGAAAGCGATGCTGCGCGCCGCACGCGAACGCGCTCATGAGGGCCGGCAGATCGTGATCTTCCCGCAAGGCACCCGCGTGGAGCCCGGCGAGGCGGAAACCTACAAGCCAGGTGTCGCCGGGCTCTATGGCGCGATGGAGGTTCCCTGCGTTCCCGTTGCGCTCAATTCCGGACTTTACTGGCCGCCGTCCGGCTTTGTCCGCAGACCGGGCACCATCATCATCGAGTTTCTGGAGCCGATTCCGGCCGGTCTGCCGCGCGCCCGCTTCATGGAACAGCTCGAACACCGCATCGAAACGGCCTCCAACGCCCTGCTACCGGCCCCGCAAGGACAGACCGCCCCATGATCCGCGATTTCAACACTGCCGCCGCTCCGCGCCGCTCACGCCTCGGGCTGATCATTCCGTTCGCGCTCTTCGGCCTCGTCCTGGCGCTCTATGGCGGCTACTGGCTGTGGATGTCGGGGGAGATCCGCAAGGCGGCGGAGGGCTGGATCGCCGAACGCGAGGCCGAAGGCTATGTCATTGCCTTCGACCGGATGTCGGTTGGCGGGTTCCCGTTCCGCTTCACCGTCGATGTCCGCGCGCTGGAAATCATCGCGCCGCCGGATGATGGCGGCTGGCGCATGGCCATGCCGCAATTTTCCGCCAGCGCCCTGCCCTACAATCTCTCCCACTGGATCACGGCGTTCGCGAGCCCGACCGAGATCGACCTGCAAGGCGAGGAGGAAACGCGTGCCTTGCTGGCGACAGCGGCACGCGCCCGTATCAGCCTGGCCTCCGGACGCGCCGGCACTGTCCGGGCTGGTGCAGAACTGACCGATTTCCGGCTGACCGCGCGGGAAAACGGCGATGTGCTGGTCGAGGCCCTCGAAGAGCTTGTTCTGTCCAGCGAGGTGGAAGCGGACGACCAGATGCGGCTCCGCCTTGAAGTGCGCGGGCTGGAACTGGGCCCTGATCAGCTTGATGCCCGCACCACCGAGGCTTTCGGCCGCCGCATGGAGCTGATCCGCACAGACACCACGCTGACACGATGGAGCACGCTGGCCGCGGACGCCAATCTGGCCAGCTGGAGTACCAGTGGTGGCCGGGCGGAGATTTCGATGGCGGAGCTTCACTGGGGCGGGGTGCGCCTCGGCGGTGAAGGGTCTATGAGCGTCGATACGCTGCTGCGGCCGGAGGGCCGGCTGTCGGTTCTCATCACAGAACCGGAATCGCTGATCGCCGCACTGGTGTCCGGCGGCGTGATAGCCACCAATGATGGGGAGGCGCTGCGCCTGGCGCTGATGATGGCCCCGCGCCGGGAGGAAGGCGTGGCTCTGCCGTTCCGCTTTCAGCAGGGCGGCATCTTCCTCGGCCCGGTCCGTATCGGTGACGCCGGCCCGCTTGCCGGACAGCTGCCGGCGCCGCCGGTCATGCCCGACCTCCCCGCCGATGGCGGAGAGGCAGCCGAAGGCGATCGGAACTAGGCCCTGTCCTGCATGAATTCCGCCAGAGCGTCGGCCACGCGCCGGTTGTCGTCGTCCAGACCGATGGAGATGCGCAAGGCGTGGGGCAGGCCGTAAGGTTTCACGTCGCGGACAACGAGGCCCTTCGCGGTGAGGAAGCGGTCAGCATCCTCGGCGGTCTTGCCCGGTGTTTGCGGGAAATGCACCAGCACGAAGTTGCATACTGACGGGGTAACCTCCAGCCCCACCCCGCGCAGTTGCTGGGTAAGGAAATCCACCCAGCGCGTATTGTGCGCCCTGGAGCGGTCGATGAAGGCCGTGTCAGCGATGGCCTCTATGCCCGCTTCGACCGCAGGCACGCTGACATTGAACGGGCCTCGCACCCGGTTGAGTATGTCGATCACCCCTTCGCGGGCATACGCCCACCCGAGGCGCAGGCCGGCAAGCCCGTGTATCTTGGAGAAGGTGCGCGTGACGATGATGTTGTCGTAGGTATCAACCAGCCCCATGCCGGACTCAAAGGCCGGATCGTCGACAAATTCTCCGTAAGCGGCATCGAGCACCAGCAGGCAGTCCCCTGCCAGCCCTTCGCGCAGACGGATAATATCGTCGCGCGGCACCCAGGTGCCGGTCGGGTTGTTGGGATTGGCAAGGAAGACAACCCGCGGCTTGTGCTCGGCCGCCGCCTCCAGCATGGCATCAATATCGGTGCGATATCCGCGCTCCGGCGCGCTGACGAGGCTGGCCCCGCTCTGCATCGCAACCAGCCGGTAAACGAGGAAGCCATACTGGCTCTGCAGGACGGTGTCGCCCTGGCCAAGCCAGGCGCGGCCAATCAGCTGCAGTATCTCGTCAGATCCCGCACCGCAGACAATCCGCGCCGGGTTCACGCCTTCGGCCTTGCCGATGGCTTCACGCAGGCGCGTGACGCTGCCATCGGGATAGACATGAAGCTTTGCTGCCGACCCCGAAAAGGCGCTGGCCGCCTTGTCGCTGCACCCCAGCGGATTTTCGTTGGAGGACAGCTTCACGGCACCCGCCGGCGCTGCCAGGCCGGGCTTGTAGGGCTTGATGTCCAGTATGCCCGGGCGGGGATCAGGGATCATGGGCGCGTGTCCTTTGCGGAGTGGTTCCGATTATGTTGGGTCGGAGATAGCGCGGCACCGGGAGCCGCATCAAGAGCCCTGCGTCTGACGGGCACGGCGCTGGCCAGGGGGCGGACCGCCCCCACATGCTTGACCGCCTCGACCATGATCAGCCCGCCAAACCCGGGCCAGACGCGTTCGCCGGCCGACTCGAAAAATCCGGAAAGGCGCGGGCCGCAAAATACCGTCCAGGGCGGCGCATAGAGTGCGCGCGCCCAGGCGACAGGCTCGAACAGGGCGCCTGTCAGCAAGCGCTCGAGCTGCCCGCGCGAGAAGGGCCGCCCATGACCGAAAGGGGTGGAATCGGCGCGCGCCCACGCGCCCGCCCGGTGGGCCGCCACGATCACGACGCGGCCCTCGGGCGCCAGCACGCGCCATAATTCGCGCAGCAGGCGCTGCAGGTCGTCGGCCTCCTCAAGCGCGTGCACGGCGACAACCCGGTCAAAAAGACTTTCCGCGAAGGGAAGCCGCGTCTCTTCCCCGAGTGCCGCGGCACAACTCTCGCCGTGCCGGTCCGGCCACGCCACCGCACCCTGGCTGGACGGCATGAACGCGACAGCGCGGCGCGCACTGTCACGAAACGCATCAAGATAAGGGCCGGCAAAGCCGTAGCCGAGTACGTCGAGCCCCTTCACGTCGGGCCAGAGCGCCTGCAGGCGCCGCAATACCATTGTCCGCGCCGCCGCACCCCGCACAGAGCGGTAAAACCGGTCTATCTCTATCGCTTCGGTACGCATTGCAGTTTCATGCTCCGGCGGGCTCGCCTCTCTCTGCCTGAATGATAGGTTGAGCGGAGCCCATGTGTAAGCCGGTGCCGCGCACCTGTATGCAGCAAGAGGAGCCATATCATGCTGGAAATCCGCCAGATTGCCTGTCTGGACGACAATTACGGATTTCTCATCCGCTGCAGCATAACCGGCGAGGTCGCCAGCATCGACACGCCCGATGGCGCAGCGCTGATCGCGGAAGCCGGCAGCGCTGGCTGGCCCATCAACCAAATATGGAACACGCACCACCACTGGGACCATACCGGCGGCAATGCCGACATTGTCCGGCAGGTCGGCGCGAGCATTACCGCACCGGCGAGCGAGGCCGACAGGATTGGCGAGGTCGACCACCCGGTCGTTCCCGGAGACCGCATCCGGCTCGGGGCGCTTGAAGCTCTGGTAATCGATACGGGCGGGCACACGCTTGGCCATGTCGCCTACTGGTTTGAAAGCGAGAAGGTGCTCTTCAGCGGGGATGCGCTGTTTGCGCTGGGCTGCGGGCGACTGTTTGAAGGCACGCCGGAGCAGGCGCAGGCCGGGCTGGCACGCCTGCGAGACCTGCCCGACGACACCGTCGTCTACTGCGCACACGAGTATACCGCGTCGAATGCCCGCTTCGCGCTCAGTATTGATCCGGATAATGCCGCGCTTCAGGCCTATGCGGCCGAGGTGAGCGCCGCGCGCGGCGAAGGCAGGCTGACCGTCCCCTTCCCGCTTGGCCGCGAGAAGATCGCCAATCCGTTCCTGCGCTGGGATGATGTGAGGCTACGCAGCCGGCTGGGGCTGGGTACGGCCAGCCATGCCGAGGTCTATGCAGCGATCCGCAAGGCGAAGGACACATTCTGATGCAGGCGATAAGCGGCGACCTGGCGGCGCGCGAGATCATCCGTCTTCTGGGGATGCAGGCGCACCCGGAGGGCGGATGGTATGTGGAGACATTCCGGGATGGGGCAGGCCCCGGCGGGCGGCCCCACGCGACAGCGATCTATTTTCTGCTGGCTGCAGACGAGGTGTCCGCCTGGCACCGCGTTGATGCCAGCGAGGTCTGGCTGTGGCATGCAGGCGCGCCGCTGGTGCTCACACAGTCGGCCGACGGCGTGAACGCGGCCACAACGCGCCTCGGACCCGATCTGCGCGCGGGGGACAGGCCCCAGGCCGTGGTGCTCGCAGGCTGCTGGCAGACCGCCGAAAGCCTTGGCGCATGGACGCTGGTGAGCTGCGTGGTGGCGCCGGGCTTTGAGTTTGCCGGGTTCGAGCTGGCGGCGCGGGACTGGCGGCCGGGACCCCACAATCGCTAGCGGCCCTGGTCGAGGGCCCGCCTTACATAATCGGAGGAAGGACGGCCCGCATAGCCGCGGCCGGCTGCAATGGTGATATCCAGCGTTCCGCCGGAAAAACGCGCATCGGCTCTTGATCCGGTGGTGATGCGGATCGTCCGCAGATCACGGATGGACCGGCGGTTGGCGCGGTCGATGCCCGCCTGGGCAAGCCTGAGCGCGTCGGCCAGATAGGCATTGTCCGATGGCCCGAGCGAGGGCACTTCCACGGTTACCTGATTTCGGTTGAGCCGGGTCACGGAGTCTGCAAGCTCGCGGGCAATGCGCTGCAGTTCGGCGCCGCTCACCGGAGATGCCACCAGCGTATGCGCCGGACCGATCAGCTCCACGATGACCCCATCGGGCGCATCGGGAGGAAAGAAGGTAGCGCCGCCCAGATTGGACAGCCGCAAGATTGCGCGATCCGTGTCGGTCAGCAGGACTTCACCGCCGCCTGAAGCGCGGTTGGCGTACACGGCGTAGACTTCCTGGGTACCATCCTGCCAGAGAAGGGCAGGCGAAGCGGATCGGTCGAGCACGAACCGCCCGCGCCGGTCGGCCCGCTCGTACCACACGGCGGATGCTTCAACCGGTTGTTCCCGGCCGGTCAGGCGCGAGAACGGATTTTGCTGGCCAAGCCCGTCACTTGCCAACATCGCCCAAGCCCCGGCGGTGGCAAGCAAAAGGGCGACGATTCCCCTGCTCATGGACTACAGACTTCCCGCAAAAAGGGGCAGTTTCACGGCGAAACTGCCCCCTTGCCGGGATTGCCGCATTTTTTCCCCAAGGAACGTCAGGCCAGATACTGGCCGCCATTGGCGCTGAGGGTTGCGCCCGTGATGAAACCGGCCTCGTCAGACACGAGGAAGACCACGCAGCGCGCGATCTCCTCCGGTTCGCCGAGCCGTCCCACCGGGATCGTCTCGATGATCTGGTTGCGGACCGCTTCCGGCACCGCCATCACCATGTCGGTGGCGATGTAGCCGGGGCAGACGACATTCACGGTGATGCCCTTGCGCGCGCCTTCCTGGGCAAGCGCCTTGGTGAAGCCGATATCGCCCGCTTTTGCGGCCGAATAGTTGGCCTGCGCAAACTGTCCCTTCTGCCCGTTGATGGAGGAAATGGTCACGATGCGGCCAAAGCCGCGATCACGCATGCCGTTCCAGACCGGATGGGTCATGTTGAACACGCCCGTCAGGTTGGTTTCGATAACCTCGCGCCATTGCTGCGGGCTCATCTTGTGGAACGGCGCATCGCGGGTAATGCCGGCATTATTGACCAGGATGTCGACCGGTCCGTGAGCCAGCTCGACCCGCCCGATACCCGCCACGCAAGCCTCGTAGTCGGCGACCGACCATTTGTAGGCCGGGATCCCGGTCTCCTTGCTGAAAGCTTCGGCGGCGGCATCGTTGCCGGCATAGTTTGCGGCAACCGTGTAGCCTGCCTTTTTCAGTGCAAGGCTGATCGCCCGGCCTATGCCGCGGGTTCCACCTGTCACCAGAGCAGTGCGAGCCATTAAAAAACCTCCCTATGGCCCTCTTGGCCGGGGCCGTTTATTGTGCGCAGCAAAAGCGCAGCACGCTTGCAGCATGAAGCAGACCGCGCAATTGTCTTTCTTACTGCGAATCCGCCTGTTGTCGAGTGCGGACAAGCGCGAATTTGACGCCGCACGGCAAACGATGCGGCGCAGCATCCAAGGGGGAGTAACACCGTGAGTGCCACAGGCAAATCTGCCAAAATCACGATCAAGAAATATGCAAACCGGCGCCTCTACGACACATCGGCTAGCCGGTATGTGACACTCGACCATCTGCGCGACCTGGTGAAGGACAACACCGAATTCGAAGTTGTCGACGCCAAGACCGGAGATGACCTCACCCGCGGTGTGCTGGCCCAGATCATATTCGAGGAAGAAGCCAAGGGCGCCAATCTTCTGCCAGTGGAGTTCCTGCGCCAGCTGATCGGCTTCTATGGCGATTCCATGCAGGCTTTCGTGCCCGGTTACCTGAAGATGTCGATGGAAGGCCTCATGCGCCAGCAGGACGAGCTGCGCGCGAAGATGGCCGATGCCATCAGCTCGCCGGCCGCCTCGATGGCGCTGATGGAGGAGCAGACACGGCGCAACATGGCCATGTTCGACCAGGCCATGAAAATGTTCCGCCCGTTCAATCCGGCTGCTCCGGGCGAGACACCCGCTTCCCCCCCATCGCGCGAGAAGAGCGATGACATGAAGGCGCTGCGCGAGGAGCTGGAAGCGATGCGGGCGAAACTCGACAAGCTCGCTGAAGGGTAACAGTCGCCCACCGCATTAGTGTTTCATTAGGGAACAGCCGGTTTCCGGCAGCCTGCGGTCCCTGGCCCGAAATTGCGCGCTTTCACGGTTAAAGCCCCATTTACCCGGGTTTACAAACCGTAAACACTGGCCCCGTTCTTGCGCAGGAGCGGGGCATGAGCGAGCCCGTAGCACCCATTTCCGGCATCTACCCGCCTCCGGCAATCATTGCCCGCAATGATACCGCCGGGGGCGCCCGGAACACTGCACCCGAGGCTGTGGCTCCCGTATCGCCTGTGGCGGCAGCACGCCTGGGCGGTGTTCACGGCGCGGTGCTGGCCGGCAACGGATGGGTGCCGGTCCTGCACACCAGCCAGCGCCGCGGCCTGCGCGCAGACGAGACCGAGCGTCGGCGCTATCGGGCCAATTACACCCTGGCAGCCAGCAGCCCTGCGCCTGCAGTGCCGCGTATGGAGCGCCGCGCATGAGCAACGGGGAACCGCTGGCCTTGCGCCTGACGGACGCCGCACTGGCGCTCGGGATTTTCTTCTTTCTTCTGTGAAAACGAAAACGCCGCCCTCCCAAGAGGAGAGCGGCGCTTCGAACCGTCCTAATAGACGTGCGTCAGGCGTCGCCACCGACCGCGAGGTCGCGGCGTGCCGCCACGATCGTGACGATGAAGCCTGCCACCGTATCGAGCAGTGCCATCAGAACGAGCAGGAAGAAGACGGAGGTGGCGAACTGGCCGATCAGAAGGAACAGCACAAGGCCAATCACAAACACCAGCATGGACATGCCATGATTGATGATCGAGGCCGTGCCCGTGTCGGACGACTTCACCATCTCGACGAAGAGAAACAGCAGGGCCAGCATCAGGATGAGATCACCCGGTGTGAGCCCCCAGCTGGCGCCGGACATCATGCCGATCTCGAACAGGGGCGTGCCCATGCGCGCTGCCACGCCGTCCGTGCCGCTGATAAACGCCACAACGGCGTAGATGATCATTGGAATGCTGAGTTTTGGAAAAATGCTGAACACAGAAAGTCCCCTCCTTGTCCGGGCACCGCCCCGGCGGCGTCTTGCCGCCTCGACGCCCATGAATACACCGCTGCCTGCGCCAGTTGCCATGGCGTAACTCCCTCACCTGTGGCCAGCCGGACGGGTTTCAGACTTCGTCCCAGCCTCCGGTCTGGCGTGATCGGCTGTTAAGCCACATCACCCCGAGTATATCACTGATCGAGGCGAAAAGGCGTCCAATATTCGTATACTTGGATTTTCCTGCGAGGCGTGGCCTGTGGCTCACAGGATGGAACTCGACAAGATATCCCTCGCGCTTCATCAAAGCGGGCAGGAAACGATGCTGGTGATCGAAATAGGGCAGTGAAAGATAGGCCTCCCGGCGCATCGCCTTGATTCCGCACCCGGTATCATTGGCGACATCATTGAGCAGCTTCTTGCGAACCGCGTTACCCAGGCGAGAGGCCAGCTTTTTGCCGGCACTGTCCTGCCTGCCGACCCGCTCGCCACCCACCATGCCAAGGTTCGCGGGCGCACCGTCCCGGGTGAGCTGGGCGATCAGGGCGGGCAGGTCCGCAGGCGGGTTCTGGCCATCTCCGTCAAGAGTGCACACGATCGCGGCGCGGGCGGCCATGAAGCCCGTGCGCACGGCCCGCGACTGGCCGGCATTGCGGCGGTGGCTGACAATGCGCAGGCGCGCCACGTCTGCCCGGGCGCCCTGCAATTCGGCGAGCGTCCCGTCCCGGCTGGCATCATTGACAGCGACGATCTCGAAATCATGACCGTCCAGTGCGGCTGCAATCTCGCGCACCAGAGCCGCAGCATTGCCCTCTTCATTGTGCATCGGGATGACTACGGATATGGCCGGGGACTCAGATATCATGAAATTGCACCTTCGTTCAGCTCGCACGTCTTGCTGTGAAGCCGTGTCCGTTACATACCCAATCCTGACGCCTGTGCCATCTCATTGTCTGCAAATGGCATCGTTTTGCGCTTGCATGAAAGGACGTCCATGTCCCGCCTTGTCTCTTCCCTGCTGGAGGCACCGCGCAGCTGGATAGTTGTCCTGTCGGTGATGCTCGCGGCGGCGCTGGCGGGGCTATTCACCCTGCCGGTCATGGATCGCGACGAGGCGCGCTTTGCGCAGGCGACAGCACAAATGCTGGAGACCGGCGACCTGATCCGCATCAGCTTCCTGGATGAAGACCGGCACAAGAAGCCTGTCGGGATTCACTGGATACAGGTGGCAACTGTTACCGCAGGCGAGATCGTCAGCGGGGCGCTGGAACACCGTCAGATCTGGGCCTGGCGGCTGGCCTCGGTGCTCGGCGCTGCATGGGCAGCCCTGTTCACGATGGCGATGGCAAACCGGCTGCTGGGGCATCCGGCCGGGCTTTATGCCGGCACTCTGGTGGCCGCAGGGATTCTTCTGGGCATCGAAAGCGGTATCGCCAAGACCGATGCCATGCTGGCGGGCATTACCACCGCAGCGCTCTATGCTCTTGTCCGGCTGCGCGAAGCCGGGCCCGGTGCGGCACGCCGATGGGCAGTGTTGTTATGGGCGCTGGTGGCCGCGGGCGCGCTGATCAAGGGCCCGGTGACACCTCTGGCCGTGGGACTGGCCACCGCCGGGCTGCTGCTGTGGGAGCGGAAATGGACATGGCTACGCCCACTCGGCTTCTGGCCGGGGCCGGTGCTGGCCGCCTTGATCCTGCTGCCCTGGCTGATCAGTGTGCAGATCGCGACGGATGGTGGCTTCCTGCGCGAGGCGCTTGGCGAAGACCTCGGTCCCAAGCTCGTCACCGGCCACGAAAGCCATGGCGCGCCGCCGGGCCTGCACACCCTCCTTCTGCCTGTTCTCTTTTTCCCGGCCATCCTGTTCCTGCCGGCAGGCCTGCGAGCGGGTATCCATGCCATCCGCAAGGAAGGTAAAGGGGCGGTGGCTGCGCGCACGCTGCTGGTAATGAGCGTCCCGATCTGGGTTGTCTTCGAACTCCTGCCGACCAAGCTGCCCCATTATGTGCTGCCGGCCTATCCGGCCCTGGCCATCTTCTCGGCCTGGGGCGTCATGGCCTGGCGGGAGACGCCGGCCCTGTGGCGATGGCTTGGCGCAGGATTGACGATGATCGCCGGCCTCGTGCTGGCCTTGATTCTCTATCTCCTCGCAGCCCAGTTCGACGGGCCGCGCCTCGCGGCGATTGTTCTGGCAGGCGTCATGCTGGCGGCAACCGGGGCAGCGATCCTGTTTGCAACACGCTTGCGGCCGGCGCCGGCGGTGCTGTGCGCGGTACTGGCCGCGCTCGTCTGGCAGGGTGCGGGACGGGGACTGATCGCACCTGCGACAAACCTGTTCCCGGCGCGCGATGCCGCAGCCCTCATTCACGCCGAGGGCTGGCTGGCACGCGACGTGGCGATACGTTCCAGCTACACCGAGCCGAGCCTGGCATTCGCCCTGCGCAGCGATATCGCGCTGCTGGATGCGCCCGAGCTGGCACAAGCTTCGGCCGATCTTTCCGCCGAGCAGCTGCTGATCATCGACCTTTCACGCTTGCCGGACGCTACCAGCGAGGCGGGGGCACGCGTTTATTCCTTCCTGGGCGCCGTAGAGGAGCAAGCCTGCGAGACGGCACGGATCGAGGGCTATAATTATTCCCGCGGAAGCCCCACATCCTTACTGATTGCACGTACCGGAACATGCACAACCGAGGCAATGCGGCCATGACCAGAAAGATCGAGATCGTCGAGGTCGGCCCGCGCGACGGGCTGCAGAATGATGCCACACTGCTGTCCACGCCGGTGAAGCTGGACTTCATCGACCGGCTGATCGATGCCGGGGTGAGGCGCATGGAAGCGGCAAGCTTCGTCAATCCGAAGCTTGTGCCTGCCATGGCCGATTCTGCCGACATCATGGATGCGGTGCCGCGCGACAGGGGCGTCTCCTATATCGGCCTTGCCCTGAACGAGCGGGGCATGCGCCGGGCGATCGAGTCACGCTGTGACGAGATCAATTATGTTCTCGTCGCCTCGGAGGGGTTTGGCAGGGCCAATCAGAACGCCACCCCGCACGATACAGCCGACCTGCTCGACCGGATCGCGGTGCTGGCCCACGATGCACAGATCCCCCTGTCGGCGACCGTGTCGGTCGCTTTTGGCGATCCGTTCGATGGCGAGGTCGATCCGGGCATTCTGGGGATGCTGGCCTCCCGCGCGGCCGCAGCCGGTGTGACCGAATTTGCGCTGGGTGACACGATCGGCGTGGCGACGCCCTGGGATGTCGAACGTGCCATCGCGATTGTGCGCGACGCAGCACCCGGCCTTGCCCTGAGGCTGCATTTTCACAACACCCGCAATACGGCGCTGGCCAATATCCATGCCGCCGTCTCCAACGGCGTGACGATCATCGACGCTTCGGCAGGCGGGATCGGGGGATGTCCGTTCGCACCGCGCGCCACCGGCAATGTCGCCACCGAGGACGTGGTATACATGCTGGAGCGGGCGGGCTTCGATACCGGCATCGATCTGGACCGGATGATCGGCGTCGCACACTGGCTGGAGAAGGAAGCGCTGAAACACCCGGTGCAGTCGGCGCTGGCAAAGGCTGGCGGATTTCCGCCGCCATCGCGGGACGGCCAGCCCTAGTCCCCCGCATTCCGGCGGCGCTGAGCCAGCCGGATGCGGGCACGGGTGCGCAGCCGCATCTGCGCAAAACGGACATTGGCACGGATAAGGACGGCCCTGCCCAGCAGGGCACACGTCATCAACGGGCCGGCGATGACCAGGGCTATCTGCCCGGCAGGCCCGGAATAGGTCCGGAAAAACAGGCGCAGGCCCGCCGCCTTGTACCACTCGACCAACAGCAGGTTGGCCGAGCTGGTGGAGCCCACGTGGACGAAGGCGGCGCGCGGTTCGAACACCACCTTGCCCCCTGCACGGCGCGCGCGTTCGCAGATGTCGATATCCTCGACGTGGAGGAAATAGCGCTCGTCAAAACCGTCCAGCGTGCGGAATGTCTCGCGGCTCATCAGCATGGCTGCACCGGAAACCGATGGTGTTTCGACCGGCCCTGCCGGCAGCGGCTCGTTCTCGCGGTGAAAATCACGCACGCCGGGCAGTATGCGCGCCAGACCGGAGAAGCTGAGCAGCGCCGACATCATCGTCAGCCCCCCGCGGCGCCCCCCGCGCTGCTCGGTTCCGTCCGTATTGAGAATGCGGGCGCCGACGATGGAGACCGGCGGCAGACCCTCGAGCGTCGATGCGAGCAGGCGCGCGGCGCCGCGGGCAATCAGCGTGTCGGGGTTGAGCAGCAGGATATGATCACCACTGGCGGCGCGGGCGCCGATATTGCATCCGCGGCCAAAACCGAGATTGGCGCCGGTGTGGATCACGTGCAGGCGTGGTTCGGACACGGACATTGTGTCGAGGCGCACGGTGACATTGGTCGGATTGTCATGGTTCACGAGCACGAGCTCGTGGATGTCGGGATCCATCAGGACCGAGCGGATGGAGTCGAACAATACCGGACCGGTCCGGTAGCTGACCATCACCGCGCTGATGCGCGCGCCCCCCGTCATGTCATCCCCTCACTAGCATCCAGCGCAGTCTACGCTTCAGTGGTCCGGAGCGTTCCCCCTGAACGACCAGATTTTCCACCAGGGCACGTCCGTCTGCTTCACCGGCGCCGGATCATACCCGTGGGTGCCACCTGGCCGGCACCTGGCGATCCGCCCCGCTGCCAGCCAGCCGCCCCGCCAGAGGCCCTGCGCGCGGATGACATCCATGGCGTAGAGCGAGCAGCTCGGTTCATGGCGGCACCGCACACCCAGAGCATAGAACACGGGCGACAAGGTCCACCTGTAGGCCTGGATGGCCACGATTCCAACCCACTTCGTGGGCGATTGAGGAGGTATTTTCTGACAACACATGACAGGCTTCACTCAACCTGTGGCCGCAGCGGCCCGGTCAAACGCCTCGAGAGCCGCCTCGAAAGCCAGCCGGATGGAGCCGTGCCGGGCCGGATAGCCAGCCGCCGGGGCCAGAGCGCGCAGAGCCGCAAAGGCGCTATCCTCCGGAACCGGAACACCTTTCAGAAGAGCGTTGAGTGTTTCGAGCCCGTCAGCAAGGCGCGCCCTGTCCGCCCCGATGATCACACATCCCAGGATACTTGCCGATGCCTGCCCCAGGGCGCAGGCCGAAACATCCCAGCCGACTTCACTGACCCGGCCTCCGGCCAGATTCATGTCGAGCGTCACCTCAGAGCCACACAGGCGGGAGACCTTGCGCACGCTCGCCTGCGGCGCCTCGAGGCGTTTCAGATGCGGGATCGACGCCGCCAAGGCTATCACGTCGCGCGAATAGGGATCAGGCGTCGTCACGGCGGCGCTCAAGCCTCCTCTACCGCCTTCATCCGCCAGACTGGCCCTTCGGGCGTATCATCGACCAGCACACCCAGCGCATCGATCCGGGTGCGGAGCGCGTCGGCAGTCGCAAAGTCCCTGGCCATCCGGGCGGCATGCCGGTCGTGGAGCAGGGAGTCGATACGCGCGCGGGTCTCGCCATCCAGCCCGTCCACACCAAACCAGCTGTCGGGGCTTTCCTGCAGGAAGCCGAGCACACGGCCAGCCGCCAGCAGCTCGCCCTTCGCCGCAGCCTGCTCCTCGCGCGTCGCAGCCTTGTTGGCGCGGGCGAGTATTTCGAACAGCGCCGCGAAGGCCTTGGGCGTATTGAGATCATCGCCCAGCGCTTCCAGCACGGGGGCAGGTACCGGCACATCAGCTGCCTCTACATCGTCCAGCCGGCGCAGCACGCCATAGAGCCTGTCCAGCGCCTTGCGGCTCTGCTCGATCAGCTTGTCGTTCCAGTCCAGCGGCGCGCGGTAATGGCCGGTCAGAAGACCATAACGGACGACCTCACCCTTCACGCCGCGCGCGATCAGCTCGCTCGGACGGATCACATTGCCGAGCGATTTGGACATTTTCTCGGTGTCCATCGAGAGGAAACCGTTATGCAGCCAGTAACTGGCGAGCGGCTTGCCATGGGCGCAACTTGACTGCGCGACCTCGTTCTCATGGTGCGGGAATACGAGATCGATACCGCCGCCATGAATGTCGATGGTCTCGCCCAAAGTCTTGGCGATCATCGCGGAGCACTCGATATGCCAGCCAGGGCGGCCCGCCCCGAAGGGCGCCTGCCATTGCGGTTCACCGGCCTTTGACGGCTTCCACAGCACGAAATCTGCCGGATCCTTCTTGTAGGGCGCGACTTCGACCCGCGCGCCCGCGATCATCTCGTCCAGTGAGCGGCCGGAGAACTTCCCGTAGGCCTCATAGCTCCTCACCGAGAAGAGGACATGGCCTTCGGCCTCGTAGGCATGACCCGATGCGATCAGGCCGGAGATCATCGCGATCATTTCGGCCATATGGCCGGTAGCGGTGGGCTCGAATGTCGGACGCAGGATACCCAGCGCATCGCTGTCGGCGTGATAGATCGCCGTGAAGCGTTCGGTAATGACCGAAATATCCACGCCTTCGGCTGCAGCGGCCGCGTTTATCTTGTCATCCACGTCGGTGAAATTGCGCGCATAGGCGACATGCCCGGCGCCATAGACCTCCCGCAGCAGGCGGAAGAGCACGTCAAACACCACCGCTGGGCGGAAATTGCCGATATGGGCCGGGCCATAGACCGTTGGTCCGCACACATACATCGTCACCCGCTCGGGATTGGCGGGAACGAAGCGGCGGCGGCTCCGGGTGGCGGTGTCGTGAAGGAATATGTCGCTCATGGCGGCTATGTAGCGTAACCGCAGGCGTTACGCAGCCCCAAAGCGCGCCGGATTGTGCAGGCGCGTTCAAAGCTTGTGACAGGGATGTGACCGGGCTAAAACAAAAAGGCATCGTGACGCAGTGGAAACGGCGGAACGACGCCATATATGCAGCGCAGTCAAAGGAAGGGGCACCGCCTTTTCCACCGGACTGCCAAGACCCGGCGCTGGAGCATGTGACAAGGGCCTTCCACCCGCCCGCCCCGCCGCTGGATCCGGAAACCGGCACTACACCGGTCATGCCGCAAGGCACTGGCCGGGACCCGACAACGAAAGGATCCGCCTTCATGGACGCGATTGTGAAAAACAACACCCTCGGCTCTGCCGCCGAAATACTCGAGCCTTTACAGCGCCCAAGCCGGGAGGAGGCCGAGGAAGCCGTCCGCACGCTTTTGCGCTGGGCGGGCGATGATCCCCGCCGCGAAGGCCTGATCGAGACGCCCAAGCGCGTCGTGAAGGCCTATGAGGAATGGTTCCGGGGCTATCATGAAGACCCTACCGCGATCCTTGGCAAACGCTTTGAGGACGTGCAGGGCTATGACGACATGGTGATGCTCACCCACATCGATGTGGAGAGCCATTGCGAACACCACATGGCGCCAATCCTTGGCACCGCCTGCGTCGCCTATCTGCCAGACCGCGCCGTGGTGGGCATCTCGAAGATCGCCAAGGTGGTCGAGGCCTTCTCCAAGCGTCTGCAGACGCAGGAGACGATGACGGCCCAGATTGCCGACGCCATCAATGACGCGATGGCGCCGCGCGGTGTCGCCGTGTTCGTGGACGCCAAGCACCAGTGCATGACGACCCGTGGCGTGCACCACCCCCACGTCTCCACCATCACCACCACGTTTACCGGCGAATTCAAGGCCAACCCGGAGCTGCGCGAGCGCTTCATGCGCCTGTGCGAGCAGTCCAAGCGCTAGGCCTTCTACACCCACCATGAAAAAGCCCCGGACGTTGCAACGTCCGTGGCTTTTTTGTTGGCAATGGATCTGCCCTAGCGGACGGCGAGAGCCGGGCACTCGAGGCAGATGACATAACGTCCGGTGGGGTCGTTCATCAGTTCCACGGTGCGTGCTTCACGCGCCACATTCCCGAGGAAACGTCCCAGAAGACCGCTCTGGCCAGCCCGCGCTGACGCTTCCATGCCAAGAGCGGCAAGGATCTGTTCCAGCTGCGAGCGTTCCTCAGAGAAGACCTTCACCTGATAGCGGCCCTCTTCCAGCCCGGCGAGCTCGGCAGCACGCAGCACTGCCTCGTCAAACGTGCCGAGCCGGTCAACGAGGCCGCGCTCCAGCGCCTGCGAACCGGTCCATACGCGGCCCTGCGCCACGGCGTCGACCTCGTCGCGCGTCATGCCGCGCGCTTCTGCCACGACTGACAGGAACTGCTCGTACCCGCGCTCGATATTGGCCTGCAGGATGCGGGCACCGTATTCGCTCACGCCGCGCTCCAGAGAGATGGCCCCGCCCAGGCGGGTCGAGGCATAGCCCGCCGAACCGACCCCGATATTTTCCAGAACACCTTCAAAGGTCGGGAACAGGCCAAAAATGCCGATCGAGCCGGTGATGGTGGTCGGGTGCGCCCAGATTTCGTGGGCCGGGGTAGCGATCCAATAGCCGCCGGAGGCCGCAACACCGCCCATGGAGGCGATGACAGTCAGGCCGTCCGCACGCGCCTGGGCGAGTTCCTCGCGGATCAGCTCGGAGGCAAACACACCACCGCCGCCGCTATCGATGCGCAGCACGATGGCCTTCACGTTCGGGTCAAGCCGGGCGTTGCGGATGAGGCGGGCGTGGATGTCCCCGCCGACCACACCGCCGTCGGCTTCACCATCGAGAATGGTGCCGACCGCGTTGATCACCGCAATGACATTACGCTGGCGGGGGGAGAGTGCGGGCCGGTTGGCTTCGTACCATTCGAAGAAGTCCGTGGTGTCCGGGCGCTGGCCGTCGTCGACCGTGCCGAAGCGCTCGTTCAGGAAGCTGGTATAGGCCGTGCGGCCAACGAGCTCGTTCACCAGACCGGCATTCAGCGCAGCCTGCGCGAGATCGCCATTGGCCGCCAGCACGGCTTCATCGGCGGTGTCGCCCAGACGCTGCAACGTGCCGGGGGTGAGGCCCCGCGCGCTTTCGGCCGCGGCTGTATAGGCATTCCACAGATCGCCGAACAGATAGGAACGCGCCTCGAAATCGGCTTCGGACATGTCGCTGCGCTCGAACGGTTCGATGGCCGACTTGAACTCGCCGACACGGAAGATGTTCACCGTGACGCCCAGACGGTCCAGCAGGCCGCGGAAATAGAGCGGGAAGCTGGAATAGCCCTCAATGATGGCCACGCCCTGCGGGTGCATGGACACCTCGTCGGCGTGGGCGGCAAGGAACCAGCTGGAATCGCCGAACATGTCGGAGCGGGCAAGGATGGTCTTGCCGGCAGCGCGGAAGGCCGTCATCTCGGCGGCAATCGTATGCAGCGAGGCCGGCATTGCGCCGCCGAAGCGCGTCAGGTCGAGGATGATGGTGTTGACCCTTGAGTCCTCGCGTGCAAGCCGCAGCCCGTGGACCACATCGTCCAGCAGGATTTCATTGCCGCTACCGCCCCCCAGCAGGGCAGCCTGCAATGCGCCGGTTGGCGATACCACCGTGCGCTCTTCCACGATCACGCCGTCGAGCTTCATCTCGAGCGCGCCGGAACGGCCCACCCGGACCTCGTCGCTGGAGAACATCGAACCGATGATCCAGAACAGGACCAGGATCATCAGGATCAGTCCGATGACCCGCATGATGCCGCGCTGGACCGCGCCCAGACCGTTCCACGCCTTTGCTACAAAACCCATCTCGTCTTCCCCGTTGGTCAACCCCGCCCGCAAGAATGCGCAGGCATGCTGCAAGACACATGGCCGGGAGACCGGCCTTTGTCCACGAAATTTCCCCTGATGATGAGGCCCCTACCCGACGCGCTCCACCTGCGGCACCGTCCCTCCCCGGGCCGGACGCACCCGCCAGACGCCATCGGGGCTGATGGTGAAATCACGGCTCTTGATGGTGGAGAGGATCATCTGCTCGGCGATCAGCTCGTCGCGCGTCAGGGTGATGCGGGTATAGCCCTTGTCCCACGCATTGTTGCGCAGGACTTCCGGATTGCGGTCCTCGGCCATGCGGCCAAAGTCCACGCCGGGCGCGTTGACGGCCTCGAACGGCGAGGGGCTGGTGACGGATGTCACCCCGAACTCGGTACCGATGCGGTTACCATGCTCGTCGTGAAGATCGCTGACCCAGGTATTGTGGGTATCGCCGGTGAGCACCACGATGTCCGCTCCGGCGTCGCGCACAGCGCTGTACAGCCGCTCGCGATCAACCGGGAACCCATCCCAGCTGTCGAGATTCATCGGAACGCCATGGGCCGTGCGCTGGGCAAATTCCCAGACAAAGCCCCCGCGCAAGCGCATGTATGCGCGCAGCCAGAGCGGCGTCTGGGTCAGGTAGTTGGGCGCCTCGACGCGGCCCATCAGCACCTGATTGGCGATGATGCGCCAGGGTTTGCCTGCGCGGGCCGAAGCCGACAGGGCCTCTGCGACCAGGCCCAACTGATCCTCGTCGAGCAGGCGGCGTCCCGGATCGCCGATCACCTCGTCCCGCCAGCGCAGCACCGCTTCCCTGTTTTCCGGATCATCGGGATCGGCAGCCACCGGGATCGGGAAGGTATCGAGTGTCAGCTCCTCGGAACGGGCGGTCAGCCGGGTCTCAAGGAAAATCAGCGTAGCGAGATCGCCAATTTCCACCGCGCCATAGCGCGCCTTCAACGGCTCGGCTTCGCGGACGGGCAACCAGTCATGCCAGGCGCGCAGCGCATTGTCGCGGCGCACGGTCCACTCTCCTTCGGTTTCAGGATCGTGATTTTCCGCGCCGTACCGCCAGGCATCGTTGGCCGTCTCATGGTCATCCCAGATCAGGATCCAGGGCGCGCTGGCCTTAAGGGCCTGCAAATCCGGGTCTGACGCGTAGAGCGCATGGCGGCGGGCATAATCCTCGTGGGTGACGATCTCGTGCAGGGGGTCAGGCATGCGCGAAAGACGCTCGGCGTCCTCGGTGCCATATCCGCCGTGGCCGTACTCGTAGATATAATCACCCAGATGGACGACAAGGTCGAAATCACCCTGGTCGGCCGCATCGCGATAGGCATTGAAGAAGCCGAACGGATAGTTCGAACAGGAAAAGGCAGCGATGCGGAACTGGTCAACCGGGCCATCGGGGAGGGTTTGGGTGCGTCCCGCAGGAGAGGTCTCGCTGCCAGCGCGGAAGCGGTAGAAATAGGTCCGGCCGGGTTCCAGCCCCTCCACCAGTGTCTTAAGCGGCACGGCGCCATTGATCGACAATGCGCCGTCGCGTGCCGTCACGCTGCGGCGCTCGATGATCTGTGTGAAACCCTCGTCGCTGGCCAGTTCCACCACCGCCTCGCGGATATCGCTATCGCTGGTGAGTGCAGTCCAGAGCACCACGCTGTGCTGATCAGGATCGCCGGACGCCACTCCGTGTTTGAACGGGCCTTCGGGCGCAGGCCACGGATCAAAGCGAACCTCCTCGGAGCAGGCGGTCAGACCGGCGCCCATGCCAGCAGCTGCCAGAAGTGCACCCCGGCGGGTGAGTGCGAACGGTTTGGCCATGATGGAACTCCCCTGATCCCTCTGTCAGCGAATTCTTGCCTGCCGTTTGTGACAGGCACAAGAAAAAGGGCCGGACCGACTGCCTTGCCAAGCAGTGATCCGGCCTTCCGGCCTCGCCCCCCGGCCAGGTCTGGCAATTAGAAGTTCACGCCCAGACGGACCCCGTACAGACGCGGCGCACCGGCGATGAAGGTCGGCAGGCCGAAGGCCGCACCGGTATTGCCGGCATCGATGAGATACTGCTCGTCGGTAAGATTGGAGCCGAAGACTTCGCCATACCAGCGCTCGTTGGCCGCATCAAAGCGCAGGCGGGCCCGCAGAAGGCCGTAGGCGTCCTGACGCACGCCGGCAAAGCGCTGGTTGTTGTTGTCGAAATAGATGTGCGACTGCCAGCTATAGCTCGGCAGGACGCTCAGCGTGCCGAGATTGGTGGACAGCAGTTCGGCACGCACGCCAACCGACACCGAGTGCTCCGGCGCGTAACGGAAGCGATTGCCGCCGAGCGCCTGGGCCTGACCGTTGGCCGTGTCGTTGAAGGTTGCCATGTTGTAGGCGTAGGTGGCGAAGACCTCGATAGTGTCTGTGACGGCGTAATTGCCCTGCAGTTCAAGGCCGTACTGGGTCGCCTCGCCGGCATTGCTGGGGCCGAACTGGCCGGTGAAGGGGTCGAAGACACTCGACTGGAAGTTCTCGTACTGCGAATAGAAGACCGAGCCCGAAACCGTGCCGCGGTCCAGTGTCAGGAAGCCCCCGACCTCGAAAGAGTCGACGATCTCTGCCGGTGCGGTGGAAAAGAAGGTCACCGAACCTGTATCGAGGGCGAGAACGTCCGGACGGCGGCCACGGGCATAGGACACCCAGGCGTTCAGCCGGTCATTGACCTCGTAGGCTGCAACCAGGCGCCAGGTAAAGTCATCAAAGCTGGCCTCCGCTGTCTGCACCGCGCCGCCAGGCGTGCCAGGCAGGACGAGGAAAGGCGCGAAATTCACCCGGTTTGGTGCACCTGCGCGGCGTCCATAGCCGGATGTGCGCTTGTCTTCATCGGTATAGCGCAGGCCGGCCGTCAGGCTCAGGCGGTCGGTCGCCTGCAGCGTGATCTCGCCAAACACGTCCACGGCCCGCGTGCGGCCCGAGTTTGCGGCTTCTTCCTGGTACAGGCCGAGGGGCACAAAGCCCTGCCCGCCGGCGAGGGCTGCAATGGAGAAGCCGAACGGACTGGTGAGGCTGGTCAGGGTGGACACCGGCACGCCCAGCAGCGCGGCGATGCCGGCCGGATTTCCGAACGCCCCCTGGTTGACGAAGAAGGCCTGGGTCGTCGCTTCGTCGGCGATAAGCGGGATCCGCTGGGTGCCAGCTTCGTAGAAGAAGGTCACTCCGCCCACACCGGAAACGCGCGCCCCTGCATCATAGCTCAGGCGGAATTCCTGGCTCAGCTGGCGCCCGCGCGCGTCCTCGGCAAAGTTCACAAAGCTGATGCCGGCGCCGATCGGATCGAATACCTCGACGGAGTCAAACTGGCGGTAACCGGTGATGGAGCTGAGCGTCCACGCATCGTTGATCTCGTATTCGGCCAGAGCCGTCACACCCCACACATTGCGCTCAAGGCCCAGTCCCTGATCGTTTTCAAAACCGGGGAAAGTGAAAAGCGCCGCAGACGTATACGGGCTGGTGTCGCCGCCGGCGGGCGCGATCGTGCCAGACTTGAACGAGGTGCCGGGCCCGCTATCGACCTGCCAGTTGGCGATCAGGTCGAAGCTGAAGCCGTCCTGCAGATCTGCACTGAAGACGCCGCGCAGCGCCGTGACGTCACGCCCCTGCAGCGTACCGCCGAGAAGATTGTCGATATGGCCGTCCCGGCTGCGATGCACACCGGCAAAGCGCAAGCCCACACCCTCGGCGAGGCCTGAATTCACATAACCGCCGAGTTCGGTCTGTCCGTAATTGCCTGCTGCACCATAAAGCTGGGCCGATGAGCTATCCTCAGCCTTGCGCTGGATGATGTTGATCCCGCCGATGAGAGCGCCGCGGCCAAACAGCGTCGGTTGCGGGCCCTTGGCCACTTCAAGGCGCTCGATGTCGAACAGCTCGACATAGGAGCCGCGCGAGCGCGTGATCGAAACGCCGTCCTGGAAGACGGCCACGCGCGATTCCGCGAAGGTGTCACCGCTGTCGGTCGTGATGCCGCGCAGAGAATAGCCGGTATTGTTCGGGCTCTGCTCCTGGACAACCAGGCCGGGGGTGAACGCAGCCATGTCCTCGAGGTTACGAATATCGAGCCGGTCAATCAGCTCGGCGTTGAACGCAGTCACATTGATCGGCACCTCGGCCAGGGACTGCTCGCGGAACTGGGTTGTGACACGGATCACCTCCACGGGCTGCGCAGCACTATCGCCATCATTGGCGAGGGCCGGCGCGGCCAGTGCACCGATCGCCACGGCGGACATGAGGATTGACTTGCGGATCATCGTAATGGCTCCCTCGCCCAAAGCGTGCGGCACACTTGCCGCATCAGGAGCGTGCTGCTACGCCGCCAGTGTGACGCTGACGCTGCAATCGCGTTACAGATTTTTGATGCGCTGCAGCATGCGCGGCGTGCGTTGCACAAAAAGCACGGGCCGCGCAGCATTCGTCCAGACAGGATCATGACATTGACCCCTTCAGAAACGCGTCAGCTGGAAGCCGGGCCGGAAGCCAACGGCGAACGCCTGGATAAGTGGATTGCTGCGCAATGTCCGGAATTGTCACGTTCCCGCTGCAAGGCCCTGATCGAGAACGGAGCGGTGACACTCGGCGGGGCCGCCGTGACCGATCCGTCGGCCAAGGTGCGCGCGGACAGCGTGTATATGCTGTCCATGCCTGCACTGGAACCAGCATCACCGAAGCCGGAAAACATCCCGCTCGACATTCTGCACGAGGATGACGACCTCATCGTGATCAACAAGCCGGCCGGGCTGACCGTGCATCCCGGTGCCGGTGCCTGGACCGGCACGCTGGTGCACGCCCTTCTCCATCACTGCAAGGGCTCGCTATCGGGGATTGGCGGCGTGGAACGCCCCGGCATCGTCCACCGCATCGACAAGGATACGTCCGGCGTTCTGGTTGTCGCCAAGAACGATGCTGCACACCGCTATCTCTCAAAGCAATTCGCAAAGCACACCGTGGAACGCGCCTATCTGGCCTTCACCCGCGGCGCACCGCGCCCGCGCGAGGGTGAAGTCGCAACAAGGATTGCACGGTCAACGCGCGACCGGCTGAAGATGGCCGTGCTGAAATGGGAAAGCGCCGCCGGCAAGGAGGCGATCACGCACTATCAGGTGCTGGAGACCTTCGGGCAGGAAGCCAAGGCCCCTATCGGCACGCCGCTGGCGGCGCTGGTCGAGTGCCGTCTTGAGACCGGCCGCACGCATCAGATTCGCGTCCATATGGAACATCTGGGCCATGCGCTGATCGGCGATCGTGTCTACGGGCCGCAAAAGACCAGTCAGCTCAAAGGCATGCCTGACCTGCCGGAGATCAAGGCGCTGGGGCGCCAGGCGCTGCATGCGTCCGTGCTGGGCTTCATTCACCCCTCGACGCGCGAGGCGATGGTGTTCGAAACGCCCCTGCCTGCCGATCTCGAAGTCCTGCACGCGGCCCTGAAGCGGCTCTAGGATGATTGTTCTTGCTGATACCCCGCCCAGCCGGGCTTCGCGCCTCGCATAGGCTCGGACGGCCGGTCGGCCTTGCAGGCAGCAACGCGGCCTGCCCCCGCGAAGGCGGGGAATGCGTTGCGGACCAAAAGAGAGACTACCCCTCCACCATCCGCCTGGCGCGCGTGGCCACGCCTGACCAGCGCCGCGCCCACAGGATGAAGGCCCCGGCCGTCACAAACATGAGAAGACCGTAGATCGCTGCGGGAACGGCATAGGCCACATCGCCCAGCATGCCGACGGCCACGACGATGGCGAGGGTGGCATTCTGCAGCCCGCACTCCAGCGTCAGGGCGATGCGCTGCTTCATCTTCAGCATCACCAGGCTGGCCACCGCGAACGCGACCAGCATGGCCAGCACATTCAGGCTGAGGGCGATGAAGCCTGCTTCTGCGAACCGGCTGGCCAGCTGGTCGCGGTCCGCAACGAGCGTGGCAAGGACCACGGCAGTAAACACCACACCCGAGAGCAGGCGCGAGTGCCGGTCGAGCGCATCAGCGATCTTCGGGGCGAATTGACGGATCGTCATGCCGATGGCCACCGGCACCACGGTCAGAAGGAAAATGACAAGCCCCGTGGTGACGAGGCCCACCGAAGGCGCTTCCGGTCCCATGAAGAGCGCCAGCGCGATCATCAGCACCACCGGCACGGTGAACATCGAGGTGAGGCTGGTCAACGCGGTAAGCGAGATCGACAGCGCAACATCGCCCCGCGCCATATGGGTCAGCAGGTTGGAGGTCGTGCCGCCCGGACAGGCCGCCAGCAGAACGATCCCCACCTTGAGCACGGGCGGTGCCGGCAGGAAGGCGACGATGAGGATCGCCAGCAAGGGCAGCGAGACATATTGCAGCACAGCGCCGACCAGCAGCGCCCTGGGCCTGGCAAAGATCCGCCGGAAGTCGGCCGGAGTGAGACCAACGCCCAGCGCCAACATGATGAAGGCGAGAGCGAGGGGAAGGAGAATCTGTCCGATGAAACTGTCCATGGGCGGAGGCTAGCGCTGACTGCGCGCCGCCGTCACCTGCCAATCTCGCTGCAGCCCGGAAATGGTCATCGGGAGGGGGCGTGATGGTTTACCAGCGGTTCACCGGAAGCTGCGCATAGAAATATGCACAGCAGGAGACCCGTCCGATGAGCATTCGCGTGAAGATCATGGCCGCCGTTGGCGTGCTGGGGATTGTTTCAGTCATTCTGGCCGGCCTCGGCATCCAGAGCATGCAGGCCTATAATGGCCGGGTGGCGGCTTACGAGAACGCCGCCGAGCGGGTCTTCCGCGGCGAGCAGCTCAACCGGCTGGTCACGGCCGTCGTCATGGAAGCACGCGGAATCTACGCCTCGCAGACGACGCAGGAAGCTGCACCGTTCGGTGAAGGGCTGATGCGCCGTCTCGACCAGATTGATGCCCTGCTGGAACAGTGGAGCACGATGGTGCCGGCATCCGGCGAGGAACGCGCCCTTTTTGAAGCGGTGGTAAGCCGCACGGCCGAGTTCAGGTCATTCCGGGCCGAGACGGTACGCCTCGGCGGGATTGATCCTGCACTCGCCAATGAGCAGGGCAATAATCTGGACAACCGTTCCAACCGGCGCGCCTACCAGGAAGAGATTGACGCGGTGGTGGAACGCGACCGCGCGCAACTCGACGCCATCGAGGCGGAGCTCGCGGGCTTCTACCAGGCGCGCTTCTTCCTGATGACCACGATCGCGGTTGTCGGCGTCCTGGCCGGGCTGGGTTTTGCCCTATACGTGGCAATCTTCCAGGTCAGCCGGCCGCTGGCCAAGGTGACAGGCGTGCTCCAGCAGGTGGCGGGCGGCGAGCTGTCTGTGGACGTGCCGGACATCCGCTCAGGCGGCGAGATCGGCCAACTCTGGTCGACGGTAGGCGTGCTGCGCACCGCCCTGTCCGACGCTGCCGCGCTCAAGGCCGAACAGGAGCGCATGGAGGCCGAGCAGCGCGGGGTGCAGCGCCAGGCCATGATCGCCACGGCCGACCGCTTCGAGGCCGAGGTCGGCACCCTGCTGAACGATGTGATCCACGCCGCATCGCAGGTCTATTCGGCTGCGGGCATCGTTGACATGAATGCGGCCCGCACCACCGAGGAGTCCAGTTCAGCGGCCGCCGCCTCCGAAGAGACCTCTGCCAATGTCCAGTCCGTCGCGAGCGCCTCGGAGGAGCTCACTGCGTCCATCCAGGAGATCTCCCGTCAGATTTCAGAAGCTTCGGCGCTGATCGGCGAAGCTGTCGGTCAGGCACAAGCGACCGACGCCGATGTGCGCACGCTCGCGGAAAATGCCAGCAAGGTCGGTGAGGTTGTCGCCCTGATCCAGGGGATTGCCGAGCAGACCAATCTGCTGGCACTGAACGCCACGATCGAGGCGGCGCGCGCAGGCGAGGCCGGCAAGGGGTTCGCGGTGGTAGCCAACGAGGTCAAGGCGCTTGCGACCCAGACCGCCAGGGCCACGGGCGATATCGAAGCCCAGATGAGCGCGATCCAGGCGGCTACGGGCCATGCGGTGGAACGCATTGCCGATATTGTGAAGCGCATTGGCGATCTGAACGCGCTGACGGGCGGGGTTGCTGCCTCTGCCGAACAGCAGGGCGCGGCGACCAGCGATATCGCACGCGCCATTCAGGAGGCGGCCGCAGGAGCCGGCCAGATTGCCTCCACCATCGAGGCGCTTAACCAGATTTCCGATGGCAATGCGCAAGCGTCGGGTGAACTGCTGGCTGCCTGCAAGACACTCAATGCCCGTGCCGAAGATCTGAAAGGGCAGATGACGCAGTTTGTCTCCGGCATCAGGGCGGCGTAGTGGCGGCGGCTCCTGGCGTCAGAAAATCACGATATAGGCAATCACAACGCCGATTACGGCCAGTATGACGCCACCAACAAGGGCATGACGGTTCATGTGGCCGGGCGCGGGTTCGCCCTGGCGCGCCTCGTCTCTTTCCTTCTCGATCATACTATGTCCTCCGTGGCATGGTCCCGCTCCCTGCCCGCCTGTGGGCGGAAAGGGACAAGGCAGGCAACGCCCGGAGCCCGGCAGGGTTCCGCCATCGGGCGGGACGGATCAAATGGCGCGGCCCATGACCCAGTCGCAATAGACCTTGCCGCCCACGTCGAACTCGCGTTCGCCCAGCGCCTCAAATCCGGCCCGGCCATAGAAGGCGAGTGCGCGCGTATTGCCCTTGTACACGCCGAGCAGCAGGTTTGCGTGGCCGGTTTCCCGGGCGTGGGCGATGGCCGTGTCCATAAGCTGGTGCCCCAGCCCCGTGCCATGCATGCGTGACAGGACATAGATCCGCTTGATCTCGATATCGCGCGGCCCTGCCGGAACCGGCAGATCCGGCGGCGCCAAATGGAGATAGCCCACAGGCGCCGCACCGGGCGCCATCTCTGCGAGCCAGAGCGCCTCGAAAGGGTTGGCCAGAGCACGGGCATAAACGGCCGGCGCATGACGTTGCTGACAGTGGCGGATGATACCCTGGCCATCGACTATGCCGGCATAGGATTCCAGAAAACTCGCCGCTCCCACCAGCGCGAGCGCGTCTTCATCACCGGGTACAGCACGCCGGACGGAAACAGAAAGAGTGTTCATGGCCAGAGCCATAGGGCCGCGCCGGCCGGTCTGGCAAGCCAGCCTTTCCAAATCGTCACGGGACAGGCGCGCCGCCAGTCTGTAATCTTGATCACACACGTGAGGAATTCTGCACCCCTCACCCCTCGCATGACGCGCCTGCCCACCCTAAATGATCGGCGCTGTGACGGCCGCAGGGCCATCACGGCGCAACGGGGGCGGCAGTGGATGCGTTGGACTGGTAACGCCACACAGCCCGCCAAGGGAGGAAGTTGAACATGAACGCCATGCGTCTGGCATCTCTGTCACCTGAAGGTGGCCTGTCGCGTTATCTCACCGAGATACGCAAGTTTCCCATGCTGGAAAAGGATCAGGAGTTCATGCTCGCCAAGCGCTGGGTGGAGCATCAGGATTCCGATGCCGCCCATCAGCTGGTGACCTCGCATCTGCGCCTCGTGGCCAAGATTGCCATGGGCTATCGCGGCTATGGCCTGCCGATCGCGGAAGTGATTTCCGAAGGCAATGTCGGCCTCATGCAGGCGGTCAAGAAGTTCGATCCGGACAAGGGTTTCCGTCTTGCCACCTATGCCATGTGGTGGATCCGCGCCAGCATCCAGGAATATATCCTGCGGTCATGGTCGCTCGTGAAAATGGGCACCACCGCCGCCCAGAAGAAGCTGTTCTTCAACCTGCGCCGGATGAAGAGCCAGATGCAGGCGCTCGAAGAAGGCGATCTGCATCCCGATCAGGTCGAGACCATCGCCACCAAGCTGGGCGTTACCAGTGACGAGGTCATCTCGATGAACCGGCGCCTGTCGGGCCCGGACGCCTCGCTCAACGCGCCCATGCGCGTGGATGGTGATGCGGAGTGGCAGGACTGGCTGTCGGACGACAATGCGGAGGACGCCGAGGAAAGCCTGGTCGAGAGCGACGAGTTTTCCACGCGCATGACGCTTCTTCAGGAGGCCATGGGCGGGCTTAACGAACGCGAGCGCCACATTATCGAGGAGCGCCGCCTCGCCGAGGAGCCCAAGACCCTCGAAGACCTCGCCGAGGTCTACGGTGTCAGCCGCGAGCGCATCCGCCAGATCGAGGTGCGCGCGTTCGAGAAACTGCAGACCGAGATGAAGCGGCTCGCGGCGGAACGCGGGCTGGTGGCGGCCTAGGCCGCCACCCCCGCCTGCCTGCGCCGCACAATCCCCACCGCGAGGCAGAATTGCGCCGCAAAATAGGTGATCCAGACTGCCACGCCGCCCCAGTCGAGACCGTCAAAGACGAGAATCTCCCGGAACAGGCGCGCGGCAATCAGGCTGTCAGAGATAAGGAAGAGCAGCGCTCCGCCGACAATCAGGCGCGGGCCGCGTACCAGTCCGGCAGCGATCACCATGGCCAGGATGACGCCCAGATAGGCGCTGGCCGGCATCATCAGCTCACCCATGCCCGGCCGCAGCCAGACAAACATGGCCGCGCCGAAGACCAGCAGGGCGGCGGCCAGGACCAGACCGTCCTTGCGCCAGCCATCCTTCAGGATGAAGCCGGTAAAGATGATCAGATAGACCAGATGGGCCGCACCAAAAAACCCGATACCGGCTTCCATCGCAGGCGGGCTCAAGGCCAGGGCGAAATCACCACCGGAAGACAGCAGGAGCGCCAGGGCCAGCACAGGCGCCTTGCGGAAGGCTGCATACATGGCGAGCAGAACAATGCCGCTGATCTTGACCAGCGCGATCTGGGCCCCGCCGCCCGTCACCTGGTCGAGCACCAGGAAGACCAGAGCCGCAAACACGGCCACACCGAGATAAGCCGGACCGGTCCACTCCGGGATCAGCGGGCCGGTTTCCTTGTAACGGTTAGCGGAGGAAAATTCGTCAGCAGGGTCAGACATGCAGATCAACTCCATCGGGCGTTTGGCCTCGGCCACCGCATCAGGCTAGAACAGGTTTGCATGCGCCTGAACCCCTCATCAGCGTATTGCCTGTCTTTATGATCTGGCCAGCCCCGAAGGGAGACACCCCCATGTCACCTCGCGTCAGCGCGCATGCCGCGCTTCTTGCCGCCGTCAGCGTGCTGGTGCTCAGCGGTCCGGGCCATGCCGACGAGGGCGAGCTTCCGCCTGCCCTCATGGAGCTTCTGGAAGCTGCCAACGCGCAAGGCCCAACCCAGTTCACCCAGGCGGTGCAGCTGATCGCCCTGACACAGGATCCCGAAACAGTCGTGAGGGCTGCCGAAACGCTCGAGCGTGGCAGCGTGGCGCGGCGGGCACTCGGGCTGGAGCCGGTGCTGCTGCCGGAAGAGGCGGCAGTGGCGGCTGCTTCGGAGGTCGTGGCAGAGGACGACACCGCATATCACGGCCCCAACGGGATAGCAGGCGTGGTCGCCGCAGTGCCGGTGAGTTTCGCCCGTTCTCTCGCAACCGGGCGGCTGGAGTTGTGGCAGGGACGCGCCAGCCTCGGGGTCCGCTTTGATAGCGGCAATACCGACCGCCAGGACTATACCTTTGCCCTTCAGGTTCGCCGCGAGCTGTCCGGCTGGGGCTTCCAGGGCGATATCGATTACGCGTACTCGGAAGTGAACAACGTCATCGGCCGAGACAATTTCCGCATCCGCCTGCGCGGCGAGCGCGAGGCGGGCGAGCGCTTCACCTATTTTGCCGCCACCGATTACGAGCGTGACCGCATTTCCAGCTATGACTGGACGGGCTTTGCCGGTGTCGGCGCGGGTTACCGTGTGCTGACCCAGCCTGGCCGGACCTGGATCGTACGCGCCGGTCCCGGCTTGCGCCTGCTGGCAGAGCCCGGCAATGGCACACAGACGGTGGGCGCGCTGGATGTAGGGTCCGATGTATCCCTGGCTCTGACAGAGTCCATCACATTGACCTCGGAGACCGGCCTGCTGATCGCCGACACGAGCCGGTTTGACCAGCTGTTCGGCCTCAACTCCGCGCTGAACGACCTGTGGTCCCTGCGCGTGCAGTACCGCTACCGCCACGAATTCGAGCCCAATCCGGGCTTTGTCCGCGGCGATAGCCGTACCGACATCTCGATCGTGCGGGAGTTCTAGGCCCGCCTACTCGCCCTCTTTCACCGGACGGGTGGCTTCCGGCTTGCCGGGGCCTTGCGGGCGTATGCCGCCGGCTCCGATCCGGCCGGCCGCGAAGTCGTCCAGCAGGTGAACCCACCGGCTGGACCGGGAGGAGATGTAGATGAACGGCCCGTCCGGGTTGCGGCGGAAATTGGAGTCCGTCGCGATGATCTGCCACTCGCCGTTTTCATGCACCATGAAGGGCGAACCGGAATCCCCGCGCGTGGTATCGCAATTGTGCGAGATCGTGTCGTCAGGATAGGCAATCAGGACGCGGCAGTCCTCGTTGCCGGAGAGATTGTCGCCGGTATCCCATGAATATCCGGCCTGCCAGATGCGGGCGTTCTGCGTCCCGCGTTCACCTCGATCAGCCACAATGTCGAGCACGCCGACATATCCCAGCTCGTCACCCAGCGGCTGGTCGATGCGCAGCAACGCCCAGTCCGTGCCGTCAATCTCGTCCGTCTGGCTGAAGCGCTGATTGTCCCATTCCGCGTCGATCAGGTGGTCGATCACGCGCGCCGTGCGCGGACCGCCGGGAAGCGCAAATCCGGTGCGGAAAATGCCGCCCGCATAGAGCTGGCCTTCATTGTGGATGCAGTGGGCCGCCGTCACGATCACGTCGGGCGCCACCAGTGTCGCCGTGCAGCCGCCGCCGCGATCGGCGTTGATGGTGCCCACCACGCTCCACGGAAACTGGGCGGTATCCATCAGCACCCGGTCATCATTGCCGAAGAAGTGGTCGTTGATGGTCAGGGGACGGTGACGTCCGCCGCAATCTGACCGGTCAGTCCGCGCCGGGCAGCGCCCGGTGCCGATCCCCGGCTCGTCGCACACCCCGTCAAAGGCAAACTCGCAGCTGTCATTGCGGAAACGCAGATGGCTGACGTCGCCGCAATCAGACACATCCGTGCCTTGCGTACAGGCGCCGGTGCCAAAGCCGGGCTCGTCGCATTCACCGTCATTGGCCCAGCGGCAGCTGTCGTCTTCCTGTCCGGTGGCGATGCGCCAGCAGTCCGAGTAGTCGGTACCGGCCGCGCAGGCGCCCGTTCCGATACCCGGCTCGTCGCACTCGCCGTCATTGGCGTGGCGGCAGCTGTCATCACCGGTAAATCCGGCCGGGCGCGTGCCGCCGGGGCGCTGCGGCGCCGGCTTCTGGAATTGCTGGATGATGCGGGTGTAATCCCGCGAGGACAGTATGGTCGGATCCCCGGCCTCGAATGGCGCGTGCACCTCAGGCGCCGGCGCACGCGGCGAAACCCCGCCGAAATAGGCTGCTGTGCCAGCCGCCCCGATGGTTGCAGCCAGTGCCAGTGCCGCCAGAAATCCCCGCATCCCTCAATCCCCTCCGGTGTCCTTACAGACGCTTTTCAACCTGTCTCACCTGGCCGCTTCGCATATTTGCGCGGCCGCGTCACCTGACCATGCGCGACAGCCATGCTGCAAGACGAATGTGTTCAGCTTGCTGAACCCCCGATGAGCGTCCGGTCCAGCGTGTGTTCAGCCCGGCTGTCCATAATTGGCCGCACAAGGGGGGCATGACGCCGCAACGAGAAGGACAGCGAAGATGACACGTATTGCCGCCTTGATGAGCGCGATGACCCTGGGCCTTGGCGCGGCAGCCGCGGGCGCGGCTCCGGCAGACGCGCAGCGCTGGCATCAGCCGCGCGGCTGGAGCGCGCCGCAAGGGCATTTTGTGGTGAATGCGAATGCCTGCGCGCCGCTGCGTCACTATCACCAGCATCGCGGACGCTTTCACGCCGACTGGAACCGCCAGCGTCATTTCGTGCTGCGCTGCCAGCCCGGCGCGTTCAACTACATTCCCACCCCCGCCGAGTGGCGCATGGGCGTCACCAACCGTCACGTCTTCACCCAGGAAGCGCGATGGGATCCGCGCCGCCAGCAATTCTTTGCCGAAACGCGCTGGGGACGGGTACCCGTCGAGGTCATCCACGCGCCGGTGATTATCGGCCGCCGCTAGAGGTGGATCACCCCTTCGACGAACAGGCGCGCGCGCCCCTCAAGCCCGACACGGCCCGGCGCCGGCGCGGCAGCGCCCGTTCTGACGGCGACCGTGCCCGGTCTCGGGCCGGTCTGCCGGGCGGTCAGCACATCGCGCCCAAGGCGCTCCGCCCAGAAAGGTCCGAGCGCGCAATGGGCCGAGCCGGTAACCGGATCCTCGTCTATGCCGATCGCCGGTGCGAACAGCCGCGATACGAAATCACTGCCCTCGCCGCCAGGTGCAGTCACCGTCCACAGCGCGCCGCTCTCCTTCAGCGCGCGCATGTCCGGCTGAAGGGCATTGACGGTCTGCGCGCTGTCCCAGACCACCATGTACCACGGCCAGGGCTCTGCCCTGACCAGTTCGAAGACTTCCAGCGCGGCCGGTCCGCCCAGGCTGGCGACGGCATCGGGAAACACTGCCAGCCGCTTCACTGAGATGGCCGGAAAGTCCATGGCACAGATGCCCGGCTCGCCGGTGCGCGCAACGCTCATCGCCCCTGACCGGGTGGAAAAGCGCGCGATATCGCCGTGCACCCGCCCGCTTGCCAGCAGCCAAGCGCCCGCAGCCAGTGTGGCATGCCCGCAGAAATCCACCTCAGCGCCGGGCGTGAACCAGCGCAAGCGCCAGTGATCGGCGCCTTCGGCCAGCAGATAGGCGGTCTCGGACAGATTGTTGGAGCGCGCAATCCCGGCAAGGTCTGCATCATCCAGAGGATTTTCCAGCAGCACCACCGCCGCCGGGTTGCCGGTATGTGGCGCATCGCCGTCACAAAAGGCGTGCAGCTCGGCAAAGGGCAGCGCGGTCATGGGCGGGTAGTCTGCGCGCGGACCGCATCCTGCGGTACCGGAGCCTCTGCGTAGCGGACCAGATAATCGAGCACGTCCTGCGGATTGCGCTCGCGCGCGGTACGCCATTCGGCGGCCGTGCCGGTATTGATGATCTCGCCGTCCGCCGTGGTGATGATGACGGTCGGCACACCCTCCAGTGCATCGAGGCCGAAACGGGCCACGACATCCATGTTGCGCTCATAGCGGCCCACATCGACCGCCACGATCTCGTAGTGCGCATCGGCATAGGCGCGCACCGGCGCCAGTTCCAGCATGCCGGCGAAAATCCGGCAATCAGGGCACCAGTTGCCGCCAAACTTCACCAGCACGCGCGTGCCGCGCAGCGCCGCACGCTCATAGGCTGCGTCCAGCTCGCCATGGGCATCTGCTTCGGCGCTGTAGGGCTCATCAATGGCGGTGACCTCAAGTCCGGACACATCAATCTCCTCAGGCTTGGGCGAGCAGGCCAGAAGGCCGGACACCAGAGCCAGGCTTATAGTCAGGATGATGGGGCGCATGAAACGGTCCTTTCTTGCAATAGCCCACACTTAGCCACGCGGTGGCGGATTGGCGATAGCCAGGCCTGCCCAGCGGCCCTGAACACCGGGTGCAGGTTTACTGCGCTGCCTCCTGATGGCTGTCCACGGTGGCCTCCCCGTCATGCCAGTGCGCAAGGCGTTCGCGGCCATCGCGGGCAGCCTTCGCCAGACGGCGCATGAGTTGCGCGCGGGCAAGTCCGCGGTCCACAGGCGACAGACCCGCCGTGCCGTCGGCGAGCGCTTCGAGCAGCGCTGTCTTGAGCGCCTGGAACACGCTTTCGGTTTGCGGGTCGGTATCGGTAAACACCGCGCGGTCTGCGGCCGCGGCGAGGCTGGCGCGCACCTGCGTGTCCATGGCATCCCAGACCGCTTTCAGCGCCGGGCCCGTACGGGGCGCAGGATGGGCCTGCAAGGCGGCGCTGACGGCGAGTATCTCTTCGCCATGATGCACGGCGCGGACCAGATCGGAGATGGCCTTGCCCGCCTCCACCGGAAGGCTGGTCTGGGTCAGCGCGTCGAGGAAGGTGCGGATGGAGGCCACCAGCTCGAGAAGCGCGTCATGGCGGTGGGCAAGGCGCACCCGCGCTGCCGGCGCCGCGCCGAGCCGCTCGCCTGCCAGTTCGAGCACCAGCGTGTGCAGCCGCCAGCACTCCAGCGCCAGCGAGCGCACCGCCAGGGCCGGCGTCTGCAACAGGTTGGAATCGAGGAATTCCGGGCGCGACACCGCTTCGTCCGGGGTGGTGAACAGCCCGGACAGCCAGCGTGTCAGACGGGGAGCCAGCGGCAGGATGAGGAGGACGCCGAGCAGGTTGAACAGGGTGTGGAAGGCCGCCAGCCGGCCCGGCGTGTCGTCCACCAGATGGGCGCCGTCCAGCACGCCTTCGGATGCCCACAACAATACCGGCAGCAGGATCAGCCCACCCACGGCGGTCACAGCGTTGAAGGCCACGTGGGCCATGGCCACGCGCTGCGCCGCGGGCGTGGCGCCAATGGCGGCGAAAAGCGCAGTCGAGGTGGTGCCGATATTGGCGCCGATCACCGCGGCGGCGGCAAGCGGCAGTGGCACGGCGCCGCCCGCGCTTGCGGTCAGGGTGATCGCCATGGCCGCGCTGGAGGACTGGGTCAGCGTTGTCAGAAGCGCGCCGACCAGAATGAAGACCGGGATGGCAAACAGGCCCGCCGCTTCGAGGTTCAGGCCGGCAATCTGCGGGGCGAGGCCGGAGAAGGCCTGCTGCAACAGGCCGACCCCCAGAAAGAAGAGGCCGAAGCCCGCCACCGCCTGCGCTGCGCCGCCAAGCCGGGGGCGGGATTTCAGCGCCAGCCCCGCAATCATGCCCAGCCCGATCAGCGGCAAGGCGAGCGCGCCCCAGTCCAGCTTCAGGCCCAGTTGCGAGACCAGCCAGCCCGTCATCGTGGTGCCGACATTGGCCCCGAACACCACCCAGATCGCCTGGCCGAGCGTCAAAAGGCCCGCGTTCACAAACCCGATCGTGGCCACCGTCACGGCGCTGGAGGACTGCACCGCCGCGGTGATGAACGCGCCCGCGACGAGGCCGCGCGCGCGGGTGCGCGTCCAGCTTCCCAGAATGGATTTGAGCGCATCGCCGGCGGCGGTCTTGAGCCCGTCCGTCATCAGCGCCATGCCGAGAAGGAAGAGGCCCAGACCGCCCAGCAACGGGGCCAGAATCTCCATCACGTGCCGTTCATCCTTCCACTTGTTCCCGACACGGAAGGATTAGCACTGTGCGGAGGCGAGCGGGAGGGGGATAAGGGGGAATCTGTCCCCCACCTCCTCGTCACCCCCCCAGGCGGGGGCAGGAACGGCGAGGGGGAGCTTGCTGGCCCTTCAGGCACAAAAAAAGGGCGGGTTGCTCCGCCCTTTTTCTCAATACCGGATAGGCCGTAGCCCCTTACTCCGCGAGCTCCGCCTGTGTCGGCAGGGTGCGCTTGGCCGAAACCCAGTTGTCGAAGTTCGACCACACGCCGTCATCGCCGTGCCAGTCGCCCTTGGTCGCGCCCTTGGAGTATTCGGTGGCGCGCGCCTCGAAGAAGTTGGCGTGCTCGACCCCGTTGAGGATTTCGGTGAGCCAGGGCAGCGGGTGCTCCTTGGCGCCATAGACCGGCGGCAGCTTGAGCTGGTTCAGGCGCCAGTCGGCGATGTAGCGGATGTATTTCTTGATATCATCCGGCGTCATGCCTTCCACCTCGCCGGCCTCGAAGGCCAGCTCGATGAACTTGTCCTCAAGGCTGACCACCGTCTTGCAGCAATCGATGATGTCGTCCTTGACGGCCTGGGTATAGGCGCCCGTCTCCTCGGCGAAGGTGTGGAACATCTTCATCATGCCCTCGCAGTGCAGCGACTCGTCGCGCACCGACCAGGACACGATCTGGCCCATCCCCTTCATCTTGTTGAAGCGCGGGAAGTTCATCAGCATGGCAAAGCTGGCAAACAGCTGCAGGCCTTCGGTGAAGCCGCCGAACACCGCCATCGAGGTGAGGATGTCGCGGTCGGTCTCGACGCCGAACCGGCCGAGATAGTCGTGCTTGGCTGCCATCTCCTGGTACTCCATGAAGGCGGAGAACTCGGTGTCGGGCATGCCGATGGTTTCCAGGAGCAGCGCATAGGCCGCGATATGCACCGTCTCCATGTTGGAGAAGGAGGCCAGCATCATGCGCACTTCAACCGGCTTGAAGAGCGGCATGTAGTTTTCCATGTAGTTCGCGCCGACCTCCACGTCGGACTGCGTGAAGAAGCGGAAGATCTGGGTCAGGAGGCTGCGCTCGCCATCGGTGAGCTTGGTCGCCCAGTCCTTGCAGTCCTCGCCCAGCGGCACCTCCTCGGGCAGCCAGTGCACCTGCTGCTGACGCTTCCAGTACTCGTAGGCCCACGGATAGCGGAAGGGCTTGTAGGCAAAGCTCGGGGTCAACAGGCCGGGGCGGTCGCTGGAAAGAATCAGGCCGGTGCTCATGACGAATGCGAATCCTCTTAGCTGGCACGTTGAGACGATGGTCGGGCGGGCGGGCGATTCCGGCAAGGCGCGCGTTTGCCGCGCCGCTGACATGAATCAGTAAGCCCTCCCCTCAACATCTAGATATTGTGGTTAAGCGAACGCTAACGTCCACCCCTAGTGTGCGCCGGGCGTGAAAATGTGATGAGCCTGACGGTGGAAAAGTGGGTCTTGCCGGTGCTCCGCCCCCACAGGTCGTCATTCCGGCGCACGCCGGAACCCAGTTTCTTCAAGAAGCGCTGGGTTCCAGATAAGCGCTAAGCGCTTTCTGGAATGACGAAACGAGCAGTGTTCAGGAGAACATTCTCCCTAAACCTTCGAGAAGATCACCGTGCCATTGGTGCCGCCAAACCCGAACGAGTTGGAGAGCGCCGTCGTGATTTCGGCCGTGGTGGTCTTCGTCACGATCGGCAGGCCCTCGAACTCGGGGTCGAGATTGTCGATATTGATGGACGGGGCGATGAAGCCGTCGCGCATCATCAAAAGACAGTAGATCGCCTCCTGCACGCCGGCGGCGCCCAGCGAGTGGCCGGTCATCGACTTGGTGGCCGACAGGGCGGGCACGTCTTTACCGAACACCTCGCGCAGCGCGCCCATCTCCTTGATGTCGCCGACGGGCGTGGAGGTGGCGTGCGGGTTGATGTAGTCGATGGTCCGGCCGCCTGCTTCCTTCATGGCGTTCTGCATGCAGCGTATGGCGCCCTCGCCGGAGGGCTGGACCATGTCATGGCCGTCGGAGGTGGCGCCATAGCCGACGATCTCGGCATAGATTTTCGCGCCGCGCGCCTTGGCCCGCTCATACTCTTCCAGCACCAGAATGCCCGCACCGCCGGCGATGACGAAGCCGTCACGGTCCTTGTCGAAGGCCCGGCTGGAGCGTTCAGGGGTCTCGTTATAGGCGGAGCTCATCGCACCCATGGCATCAAACAGGTTGGACAGCGTCCAGTGCAGCTCCTCGCCGCCGCCGGCGAACATCACGTCCTGCTTGCCCCACTGGATCTGTTCGGCCGCCGTACCGATGCAGTGCAGCGAGGTGGTGCAGGCCGAGCTGATCGAATAATTGATCCCCTTGATCTGGAAGGGGGTGGCGAGCGTGGCCGAACCGGTGGAGGCCATCGCCTTTGGCACCGCGAACGGGCCGATGCGGCGCGGGCCCTTGTCACGCGTCACGTCGGCGGCGGTGACAATGGCTTCGGTGGACGGACCGCCCGTGCCGACGATCAGGCCGGTGCGCGGATTGGAGACATCGCCCGGCTCGAGGCCTGCATCGGCGATCGCCTGCTCCATCGACATGTAGGCCCAGCCGGCGCCCTCGCCCATGAAGCGCATGGCGCGCTTGTCGACATGGTCTGCTGCCTTGACGGGCGGGCGGGCGTGCACCTGGCACTTGAAGTTCAGCTCGGCATATTCCGGCGCAAAGACCACGCCGGACTTGCCGGCTTTCAGCGCAGCGGCGACCTTGTCCTTGTCCTCGCCAATGGAGGAAACGATGCCGATCCCGGTGACGACAACCCGTCTCATGCAGGCACTCCTGACTGATTCATGTCCTCGGGCTTGAACAGGCCGACGCGCAGATCGGAGGCGGTGTAGATCACCTTCCCATCCGCCTCGACATGGCCATCGGCAAGCCCGAGCACAAGCTTGCGCATGATGACGCGCTTGAGATCAATCACGTAACGCACATTCTTGACGTCGGGGGTCACCTGGCCGGTGAACTTCACCTCGCCGACCCCCAGCGCGCGGCCTTTGCCCGGCGCGCCCGACCAGCCGAGGAAGAAGCCCACAAGCTGCCACATCGCATCAAGGCCCAGGCAGCCCGGCATCACAGGATCACCCTCGAAATGACAGGCGAAGAACCACAGATCGGGATTGATATCGAGCTCGGCCACGACCTGACCCTTGCCGAACTTGCCGCCCTCACCGGAGATGTGCGTGATGCGGTCGACCATCAGCATGGGCGGCAGCGGCAATTGCGCGTTGCCGGGGCCGAAAAGCCGGCCCTTCCCGCACTCGATCAGACCATCATAGTTAAAGCTTCCGGGATATTGGGACATGGGTGTGTCTGCCTGACTTGCCGTCCCCGGACCCGGGTGCCCGCGCGCCGGGACGGTAGGAGAAATGAGGGAGGCCGGACGGCGCCAGCCCTGTTCAACAAGCCGGCAATCTAGACCGGGCCAAGGGCCCGTGTCTCCCCCCGTTGCTGACAGCGGGCGCTAGCGGCCGGGCCGCTCGCCGGTGCCGGCAGGATCTGCGGCCACCGAACGCGCGCCATTGCAGGGCGGGCCGGCGGGCGTTTCGGGGCCGGCCATGACGGCCTGCTCGTGGGCGTAGGTGCCCCACAGATAGGCGGCGACCACCCAGCCGCGCAAACCATCCGATTCCAGGCGGCACCAGCCCGATCTGCAGCGCTCCAGCCACAGGATCGCGCCCGGTTCGGCGCGCGCTGTCTCCGGCGATTCGGCATCCGGGCGGGTATGCAGTCCGGTCTCCTGAACCACATGCACTGCGCGGCGGCCGGAAAGCGTGCGCCGGTGCATCCAGCTCTCCTCGCCGTGGGGATCACGCACGCGGCGCCACTCGGCGGTTTCGGCTACGATCTCCACCGGCAGGCCCGGACGGCGATACTCCCAGCGCACGGGGTGGCTGGTCGAGGGACCGATTCGCCCGCGCACCTCGGAAAACTTCAGCGTGACGAAGCGTGGCACGGGCTGTCCGGAGGGCGTGTCGCATTGCTGCGCCCACGCAGGCGCAGCCGCCGCCAGAAGGGCGGACGAGGCGGCCAGGAGAGGGGCGAGAATCCAGCGGGTCATCACAAGGCAAGAAACTCGCGCGCTGTGGTGAATTCCGCGTTAAGCTGGGCGCACAGTCCACCCGCCCCATGTATGCTGCTGGCAGAGACGACAGAAACCGGAGAGACCCATGCTGCGCACCCTGACCGCCGCTATCGCCGCGAGCCTTGCGCTTGCCGCCGGAGCCTTGGCCCAGAACGGTTTTCAGACAACCGATCTTGGAGACGGCGTCTACATGATCGCCAATGACCGGGCGGGCAATGTGGGCCTGATCGATGCCGGCGATCATCTGATCCTGATCGACACGCAGATGCCGCCCTTCCTGGATGATCTGGAAAGCGCCGTGCGCGAGGCCAGCGGCGGACGCGCGCCGACCCTTGTCATCAACACCCATTTCCATGGCGACCATGTGCTCGGCAATGCGCATTTCGCCGCTCTGGGAGCCGGCATTCTCGCCCACCGCAATGTCGCCGAGCGCCTTGCCAACCCGGTGCAGAGCCAGCTGACGGGCCGCATGCCCGAGGCTCTGGGTGATGAATATCTCCCCGATATTCTCGTCAGCGAGGCGATGATGCTGACGCGCTTCGGCGTGACGGGGGAGGTTCTGCACTTTGCCAATGCGCACACGGACGGCGACATCATCGTCCACATCGCCAGCGCGAACATCGTCCACATGGGCGATCTGCTGTTTTCCGGGCGCTATCCCTTCATCGATCTGGACGCCGGCGGCTCTGTGCACGGTTTCATTGCGGCGCTGGACGAGATCGTCGGCTTCACCGATGACGAGACCCGCTTCATCGCAGGCCACGGCCCGCTCTCAAGCCGCGATGACCTGATCGCCAGCCGTGACATGCTGGTCGAGGGCCGCGCGCGCGTTGCCGCGCTGGTGGAGGATGGCCATGATCTGGAGGCCATCCAGGAACAAAATCCGCTGGCCGGCTTCCATGATGACTGGAACTGGGGTTTCATCACCACAGAACGCATGACATGGACCTTCTATCGTGACATCACCGGCCTCACGCAATAAGCCCAGACTGCCGCCCTTGAGGGTGATGGTATTGCCCATCGGGACAGGGGTGCTGCTGGCACTCCTGTTCACCCTGCTCATGGAAAGCTGGGTGGCGGGCGCGATTGTCGGCCTTCTCTTTGCCCTCGGATTTGCCGGCGTGCTGGTGATGACGGCCCAAGGGGCAAAAAAGAAGAAAAAGACGACGCGCCTGCGTTAGGCGAGTAATTCCGGTCATGGCTGTTCACGCCTGGAACAGCGTGAACTAATTATAACGGCACCGGACCTCTGGAAATGCGGTAGCCTTTTTCGTTGGTCCGGTCCCGCTCGATCCAGACCCTTGCCATGCTGTCAATTCGAGCGTGACCGAGAAGCGTCGCTCCACCTTTCAGTTCGACAACAGAGCCGACACGAGTGTCCGTTTCGAGCAGCGCCT
>ERZ869909.199-NODE-199-length-89765-cov-22.863661_pt1 | contig 89765 bp, 93 predicted proteins | sample MGYA00520892_ERZ869909 | MGnify/ENA primary metagenome ERZ869909 (study PRJEB32215, sample SAMEA104723947) | bioreactor metagenome | biome: bioreactor; feature: anaerobic bioreactor; material: water | place: China | collected 2015-03-12 ... | reverse complement strand
AGTACCTCAACAAGTTTGTGTTTAACAGAAATATTAACAACCTTAAAATTAATCTCGTTTAATAATGCACTACGGGTATTATATCAGAAAACTCTATTTGCTTTTTAAATACTTTTGCGAAAAGCATTATGACTATGACACTGCAACAATTAAAACCCGAAGTTTCCCAAATAGTAAGTGACTCTAACCTAACTGCCAATGAAAAGTTGACAAAGGTTTGTGAACTCCTTCAGGAACACATCGACTACTATGACTGGGTGGGGTTTTATTTTGCCAATGAAACAGAACGCACACTACATCTAAAAGCCTTTGCCGGGGAACCTACAGACCATTCCGTTATCCCCTTCGGAAAAGGTATTTGCGGGCAAGTGGCCGAATCCAATCAAAACTTTGTGGTGCCGGATGTCAAGGCACAAGACAACTACATTGCATGCAGCATCACCGTCAAATCAGAAATCGTAATTCCTTTGTTTAAAGACGGAAATAACATCGGCCAAATCGATATCGACTCCAACACCATAGATCCTTTTTCTGAAGAAGACGAGCGTTTTCTGGAATGGGTGAATGAAGAGGTGGCGAAAATTCTTTAGTGGTCAGAGTTCAGTAGCAGTGGTCAGTTAACTAACCTCTACCCACTCACAACAAAAAACTAAACTACATCCCCGTTCTAATCGCTTCTACAGGGTCGAGTCTGGAGGCTGCAATGGCTGGAATAATTCCTGAAATCAACCCGATACACCCCGAAATAACGGTACCTATCATTAAGTTTTTCATCGATACCACAAACTGAAAATCACCTGTAAACATAGAAGCAACTACTGAGGCCATCCAAACCAGGAAAAGACCAATCAATCCACCGATGATAGCAAGTATTACCGCCTCAAAAAGAAACTGCGTAAGAATAAACCTGTTTTTGGCTCCCAATGATTTTTGAATACCTATCAGGTTAGTACGCTCTTTTACTGATACAAACATAATATTGGCAATTCCAAACCCACCCACCAAGAGTGAAAAACCGCTAATGATAAGACCAATAAAGTTGAGCTGCCCTGTAAGGTTATCAATTAAATCTGAAAAACCTTTCAGTTCATTAATAAAAAATGAATCAATATCATCGGGTTTTATGCCTCTTGCATTTCGCAAACGCTGGGTGACAGTTGCAATAAATTCAGCCTGGTCCACTCCCCTTTTGGGTTTTATCACAATTTGCGGAAAAGAATTTCTGTTGTTGTCACCATACATACGTCGGGCAACATTTACCGGCATATATACGGCGCCATCTTTTGAATTTCCAAACAAACCTGCACCTTCTTTTTTCAAAACCCCAATAACAGCAAATCGCTGTCCAAACATTCTGACTATTTTCCCGATGGGGTCAGCGTCACCGAATAGATTTCGCGCAATTTCATCCCCCAACACCAGCACCTGTGCACCGCTGTTAGATTCGGCTTCATTGAAAAATCGGCCACGTGCAAGTTGCAAAGCTTCAATCTCGTAATATTCATGGGTAATAGCACCTATCTGCACATTAGAAACCGTTCTTTCTTCAAAGCGGATGGTTTCCGGAGGCACATTCATCCCATATGTAATGGCTTCGGCATCTGGTAAATTTCTGACCAAAAACTGGTACTCTTCATATTTCACCGGTGGAAATTGCTCCCTTCGCCATCTGGGAACAGTGGTGGGGCCAAAGGAATAATGTGCCACAATTAATGTGCTGTTGTCCAACCCGCTAAAACTGCCTTGAATTTCTTTTTTCAATGAATCAACCGCTGCGAGTATCCCGATGATAGAAAAAATACCGATGGTAACTCCCAACAACGACAAAAAAGTGCGTAATTTATTGTTTACCAGCGCACTGATGGCAAAATTAAAACTCTCTTTTAAAAGCCTGAGGTAGATGACCATTCCGGTATTTTTAATGTATTTTCAGCTTCAGTAACATTGGACGAAAATTAACGAAAAAAGTTACAAAGTTTTATAAACAATAGCACCCAATCTTTCCGATTTTTCTTTGTAAATACCTACTTTTGCACTTTAAGGGTTATCTCATATCAAACCCATAATAAAAACAACCCCATGAACGATTTAAAAAAGGCGACTTCTGCGCTTGTTTCGGTGTTTAGTAAAGACGGACTGGCTCCCATCGTTGAAAAACTGCACGCTTTAGGCATCACACTTTATTCCACCGGAGGTACAGAAAAATTTATTAAAGATTTAGGCATTCCCGTGATCCCCATTGAGGAAATTACTTCTTATCCCTCCATCCTTGGCGGAAGGGTTAAAACCCTGCATCCTAAGGTCTTCGGAGGTATTTTGAACCGCCAGCATATTGAAAGCGATGTGCAGGAAATGGGGCAATATGAAATCCCGCAAATTGACATCGTGATTGTGGATTTATACCCTTTTGAAAAAACCGTTGCTTCAGGTGCTTCGGCCGAAGATATTATTGAAAAAATCGACATTGGGGGTATTTCCTTGATTCGCGCTGCCGCGAAAAACTTTGCAGACACGATTTGCGTTTCGTCTGTTGATGATTATGCTGAATTTCTCGATTTGCTTAACGCCAAAAACGGAACAACTTCTCTGGAAGACCGCAGGCGGTTTGCTTCAAAATCTTTTCATGTTTCCTCACACTATGACAGTGCCATTTTCAACTATTTCAACACCACCGAAAACATACCGGCGCTGAAAGTAAGTTATGGAAAAGGTCAGGAACTGCGCTATGGTGAAAATCCGCATCAAAAGGGTTTTTTCTTTGGCGACTTTGACGCTATGTTTGATAAACTGCACGGTAAAGAACTTTCATACAACAACCTGCTGGATGTGGATGCTGCCGTGAACCTGATGGGCGAATTCAAAAATGAAAAACCCACTTTTGCCATTTTAAAGCACAACAACGCCTGTGGTATAGCACAGCGTGACACTGTTTTGGAAGCTTACAATGCTGCTATGGCCGGCGACCCGGTTTCGGCTTTTGGTGGAATTCTTATCAGCAATTCTACCATTGATGGGGCTTCAGCAGTTGAAATCAACAAACTGTTTTGTGAAGTGGTGATTGCACCTGCTTTTTCGCATGAAGCGGAAGAAATTTTAAAAGAAAAAAAGAACCGTATTTTACTTGTTCAGAAAAAAGCGGCGTTGCCCAAAGAGCAAATCAGAACCTGCTTAAACGGAATGCTTGTTCAGGACAAAGATTTAAAAACCGACAGCATTTCTGATATTTCACAGGCAACAAACAATAAACCAACAGACAGGGAGTTAGAAGACTTAGTCTTTGCTTCAAAAATTTGCAAGCACACCAAGTCAAACACCATCGTTTTGGCAAAAAACAAACAACTTTGTGCTTCTGGTACCGGGCAAACCTCAAGGGTTGATGCCTTAAGACAAGCCATTGACAAAGCAAAATCATTTGAATTTGACCTTGAAGGTGCCGTAATGGCCAGTGATGCGTTTTTCCCGTTTCCGGATTGTGTGGAGATTGCAGACAAAGCAGGAATTACAGCTGTCATTCAGCCGGGTGGTTCAATCAAGGACCAGTTGAGTATTGATTACTGTAATGAAAACCAAATGGCTATGGTATTTACAGGAACACGCCATTTTAAACATTAATTTTTTTACATTTGTCTATTGCACCAATTTAAAGCCATAAATATTTTTAATTCAGACAACTAACACACTATGGGATTTTTTGATTTCTTGACCGAGGAAATTGCCATTGACCTTGGAACCGCAAATACACTGATTATTCACAACGACAAAGTAGTGGTGGACAGCCCGTCTATTGTTGCCCGTGACAGGATTAGCGGAAAAATCATAGCCGTGGGAAAAGAAGCTGCGATGATGCAGGGAAAAACCCATGAAAACATCAAGACCATCCGCCCGCTGAAAGACGGTGTTATCGCCGATTTTGACGCCAGTGAAAAGATGATCAATATGTTTATCAAAGACATCCCGGCTTTAAAGAAAAAATGGTTTACGCCCTCGCTGCGAATGGTAATTTGTATCCCCAGTGGTATTACCGAAGTGGAAATGCGTGCAGTTAAAGAAAGTGCAGAACGTGTAAACGGAAAAGAAGTCTATTTGATTCACGAACCCATGGCAGCTGCCATTGGTATTGGAATTGACATTATGCAACCCAAAGGAAACATGGTTGTGGATATAGGTGGAGGAACCACTGAAATTGCCGTGATTGCCCTGGGCGGAATTGTGTGTGACAAATCGGTGAAGATTGCCGGTGATGTGTTTACAAACGACATCGTGTACTTTATGCGCACACAGCATAACCTCTATGTGGGTGAACGCACTGCCGAAAAAATAAAAATACAGATTGGCGCTGCCACTGAAGACCTTGAAAACCCGCCTGAGGAAATGTCTGTTCAGGGGCGTGATTTGCTTACCGGAAAACCCAAGCAGGTGCAAACCTCATACAGGGAAATTGCCAAAGCATTGGACAAGTCCATTTTACGCATTGAAGATGCCGTTATGGAAACCTTGTCACAAACCCCACCGGAGCTGGCTGCCGATATTTACAATACGGGAATCTATCTTGCAGGTGGAGGCTCAATGTTGAGAGGCCTGGACAAACGCCTTTCACAAAAAACCGATCTTCCCGTGTATATTGCCGAAGACCCATTGAGAGCAGTGGTGAGAGGTACCGGTATTTGCCTTAAAAACCTCAACCGCTATCGAAGTATTTTGATCAAGTAATAGTAGTTGCGTTTCAAAAAAATGTCAGGTAAAAAGCTTTAGGCTTTCGGTTGGAATTGTTTACTTTTTATAGGATTTTTCACTATGCAACAGATTATCAATTTTTTTATTCGGAATAAAAATTTGCTGTTGTTTTTGTTATTGCTTTTCCTTTCACTGAAATTTACTTACCACTCAAATACCTTTCACAAAAACAAATTTGTTAGCTCAGCCAATTTCATTACCGGAAATATTTACATCATCAAAAGTGACATTACAACCTATTTTGGTTTACGAAAAGAAAACGAGCTCTTGCTTGAAGAAAACAGCCGACTAAAAAACCTGCTTCAACTTTCAGAAACCGAAGCTGTCGCCCTCACCGATTCAATTTTTGATATGCTGGATTTTGTGTACCATCCGGCAGAGGTCATCAACAATAATTTTTCGAGAAGAAACAATTACCTCACACTCAAATCGGGCTCAAGACATGGTATTGATCGCGCCATGGGTGTAATAACCAGTAACGGGATTGTGGGGATTACAGACCAGGTGAGCACAAACTTTTCTACGGTGATGTCTGTTTTAAATTCGCGTTCCAGCATAAGTGTAAAATTAAAGGCTTCTGGGCATTTTGGCTCATTAATTTGGGACGGCAAAGACCCCAATGTGTTGCAACTCATTGACATCTCAAGGCTGGCTCCGGTTGCCGTGGGCGACACTGTAACCACAGACGGGCGTTCAACCATTTTCCCAAAAGGGATTCCTGTTGGAACAGTATTAGATTTTACCCTTGACCAAAGCCAAAACTTTTTTATTATAGACATCAAACTCTTCAATGATATGACCCGTACTGAAAATGTCTATGTCATCGAAAACCGAAGAGCAGATGAAATCAGGGAATTAGAAGCAAGTATTCCAAATGACTAATGAAGTACTCATAAATATCGCCCGTTTTGTTGCACTGATTCTGGCTCAGGTGTTTATTTTTGATAACATCCATCTTTTTGGGTTTATCAACCCATACATCTATATACTATTTCTGGTTTTATTCCCCGTAAGGGTAAACAGTTTGCAGTTTCTTTTATTGGGCTTTTTTCTTGGTCTTACGATGGATTTTTTCTCGGATACCGGAGGCATACATGCTGCGGCTTGTCTAGTGGTGGCTTATTTGAGGCCGATATTCCTCAGATTTTCTTTCGGCGTTAGCATTGAATACAACTCAATTAAAATTTCCAATACACCCGGGGGTGGTCGCTTGACATATATCTCCCTGATGGTATTTACACATCACCTGATTTTGTTTTTCCTTGAAATTTTTAGCCTGAAACACACACTTTTTATTCTAAAATCTGCGTTATTTTCAAGTATTTTTACTATACTGCTGTCACTGATTCTGATGGTCATTTTCAGCACTAAAAAAAGATGAGAAAACTGTTGATTTTTGGGTTGGTGATTTTGAGTGGCGTGGTGTTTACTGCCAGACTGCTCTATCTTCAGGTGTTTGACAGTGATTTAAAAATCAGGGCCGAACTCAATGCCGTTTCCAAGGTTTATGATTTTCCGCAACGGGGCTTTATTTTTGACAGAAACGGTGAATTGATGGTTGCCAACCAACCTTCTTATGATGTTATGGTCGTTCCCATGAGTGTTAAAAACCTTGACACCCTGGCTCTGGTCAATTTACTGAATATTACTAAAGACCAGTTGAAAACCAGCCTGCAACGAGCAAGGGTCTATTCCCCAAGATTGCCTTCAGTTGTTTTACCTCAGCTAACTAGAGAAGAGTTTGCTCACATTCAGGAAAACATGTACCGTTTCCCGGGATTTTACATTCAAAAACGGACATTAAGGGATTATCAGGTCAGTCATTCTGCCAATATATTGGGGTTTATTTCTGAAGTAACCCCAAGAAACATTGAGCAAAACCCTTATTATCAAATGGGGGATTTGATTGGTCGCACCGGTGTTGAATCACAGTATGAAGAAGTTTTGAGAGGGCAAAAAGGGGTCATGTTTATTCAAAAAGACCGATTTAATCGCGATATTGGCCCTTATGAAGGTGGAATATATGATACTCTTCCGCAAAAGGGAAAAGACATCACTTTAACCATTGACGCAGTACTTCAGGAATATGGCGAGTTGCTTATGCAAAACAAACGCGGTGGTATTGTTGCCATTGAACCAAAAACAGGTGAAATTCTTGCTCTGGTAACAGCACCAAGTTATGACCCTGCTTTGCTTGTGGGCAGGCAACGTTCCAGGAACTACACCGAACTTTTTTATGACAGCATTGCCAAACCACTTTATGACCGGGGTTTATTAGCTGAGTACCCGCCCGGTTCAACTTTTAAAATGATTACCGGATTAATAGCTCTTCAGGAAGGTGTGACTATAGAAGGTGAAACTGTTTTTTGCGGGGGTGGATTGCGCTATGGGCGGGGGGGAGCCTTTCAAAGTTGTCACGCCCACTCCAACCCTGTGAATATACGCAATGCTGTGTATGTTTCCTGCAATGCCTATTTTTCAACTATGTATCTAAGATCCATCAATAAATATAAGACCCCGCAAGAAGGCATGGACGCTTGGGAAAATCATCTGAGAAGTTTTGGGCTTGGAGGTTTTTTAGGCAACGATTTACCCACCGGCCGCCCGGGAAGAGTTCCAAACACTAACCTCTATAACCGGATATACAACTTCCCCACACACCGCTGGCACGCTACAGCAACCATTTCAAACGCCATCGGACAGGGTGAAATTGACGCTACGCCCATTCAACTGGCAAATATGACTGCAGCTATAGCCAATAGAGGCTATTATATTACCCCCCATATTTTAAAAGATATTGAAGGTGACGCCACAAAAGATTCCATTTATACTAAAAGAAATTACACAACGATAGACCCTAAATATTTTGACCCCATTATTGAAGGAATGTTTGACACTTACAATAAAGGGACAGCCAGGGCTTTACAAGTGCCGGGCATTGAAATTTGCGGTAAAACCGGAACTGCCGAAAACTTTACCCGCATTGACGGAAAACGTGTTCAGCTAACAGATCATTCCATTTTTGTGGCTTTTGCACCAAAAGAGGATCCACAAATTGCCATTGCTGTTTTTGTTGAAAATGGATACTGGGGCGGTCGCTATGCCGGAAGAATCGCCAGTTTGATGATTGAAAAATACCTGCGCGGTGAAATTACCCGCAAGGATATGGAAACCTGGATACTCAACAACAGTCTTGAAGACGAATATGCCAAGCCACTGAGCGGAAAACCATTTAGAATCAACCAATAATGCAAAGCAACTCCCGAATTGGAAAATTTGACTGGACAACGATTTTTTTATATTTCGCGCTGGTGGCTATCGGGTGGTTTAATATTTACTCTGCTTCACTTTCAGATGCATCTACATCGTTATTTAATTTTGACTACATCCACGCAAAGCAACTCTTGTGGATTGCTTTAAGCATAATTATCATCTTGTTTGTTCTGGGACTGGATTCCAAGTTTTATGAACGCTTTTCAAGTATCATTTACCTGTTTGCTTTACTCTCACTGGTGGGGTTGTTTTTTTTCGGAAGCACCATCGCCGGACAACGTGCATGGTATTCATTTGGGGCAATGAGCCTGCAACCCGCCGAATTTGTTAAAGCAGCTACTGCACTTGCCATGGCCAAATACCTCAGTGACATTCAAGTCAATCTGAAAGAGTTTAAAGACCAGATAAAAGCCTTTGTCATTATTGGCCTTCCCATAGTTTTGATTTTGATGCAACCTGACCCCGGGAGTGCGCTGGTTTATTTTGCATTTATTTTCCCAATGTACCGTGAAGGGTTACATTTTGTGTATTTGTTACTGGGCTTTTTTGCAGCCTTTTTGTTTGTAATGACGCTGTTGCTTGATCCTCCATTGGTCATATTCGGCATTTTGTTTATTGCCCTGATTGTGTTTTACCAAAACCGGAATAAAAAACCCAATTTTTTAAAATATTTTGTTATTTGTGTGGCTTGTATCGGGTTTACGCTTTCTGTGGATTATGTGTTTGACAATGTGTTGAAGCAACATCATCGTGACCGATTTAATATTGTTTTGGGCCAGGAAGTGGATTTAAGGGGTGTGGGATATAACACCCACCAAAGTGAAATTGCCGTGGGCAGTGGAGGCTGGTTTGGTAAAGGCTGGACTCAGGGCACCCAAACCAAAGGCAGCTTTGTGCCCGAACAACATACAGATTACATCTTTAGCACTGTTGGTGAAGAATGGGGTTTTGTGGGTAGTTTTACGGTTGTATTGCTCTTTGTGTTGCTTATCTTAAGAATCCTTGATTTAGCAGAAAAACAGAAATCCACCTTTAACCGAGTGTATGGCTACAGCGTGGCTTCCATACTGTTTGTACACTTTTTTGTAAATATCAGTATGGTAATCGGGTTGTTCCCCACTGTGGGGATACCATTGCCATTTTTGAGCTATGGTGGCTCAGGCTTATGGGCATTTACTATTTTGGTTTTTATCTTTTTACGGTTGGACAGCCAAAAGCATATACACGGGTAACTATCCCTTCACATCCAACGCATCCCTCAATGCATTACCCATAAGCATAAACGCCATGACTAAGCTCATAATTGCCAGACCCGGGATTACGGCAAGATAGGCTTTTCCTAAAATGATATAAGAATAATGGTCTTTAATCATCGCACCCCAACTGGGCATGGGGGGTTGGGCGCCAATCCCCAAAAAGCTCAAACCGCTTTCAATGAGTATGGCTCCTGCAAAATTGGCTGCAGATATCACAATTACCGGCGCCAACACATTGGGGATGATGTGTTTTGTCACTATCCTGAAATCGTTAAACCCCAGTGCACGTGAAGCAGTAACAAACTGCAATTGTTTTACACCCATTACCTGCCCTCTTACCACACGGGCAACCTCTACCCACATCGTAAGTCCAACGGCAATAAATACCTGCCAAAAGCCTTTGCCCAAAGTGAGCGTAATGGCAATAACGAGCAGTAAGGTGGGTATGGACCAGGTCACGTTGATCAGCCACATAATGAGTGTGTCAATTTTTCCGCCGTAATAACCTGCAATGGCTCCCAAAGTGATTCCAATCAAAAGCGATATAAACACTGCAACAAAACCTATGCTTAATGAAATGCGCATTCCCACAAGCATACGACTAAACAGGTCACGTCCATATTTATCGGTGCCTAAATTAAATTTTTGGGTGTTGACATAGTATTGGGGAATCTCTGCCGGTGTTGATGCTTTTGGAAATGCAGAAAGCGGGTATTCTTTAACCAAACCACCTTGACTGCCTTCCATATATTCTTCAATGGTTATGCCGGTTGAAGTCACCACATAACTGTTGATTGGCACTGCTGTGTCAGTATTTTCCTTGCCAAAAAAGAGATTGTTTACCCGACTTTGGGTTGAAACCACCCCGGAAGGAAGGTGAAGCATTTCCACCTCAAACCCGGGTTTTTGGGAATGGATGGACACATGCATCTGATTGGCATGCCGGGAATCGTCCGGAGCTATGGCATAACTAAAAATGGCTGCGAGACCGCAAAGCACCAAAAAACTAAAACTAAAAACGCCCCAAAAGTTTCGTTTGAACTTTTGGAGCGCCAGTTGTGAAAGTGATGTTGCTTTACCAGACATGGCAATGAATTAATCTTTTAGTTTGGCAACATTTTCTCTTTTGATTTTATTGTGTTTTAAATCTTCCAAAACGTGAACAGCTTCTTCGACATAAACATCCTGACTAAGGTTCTTGTGCCAGCGTGTGCGTTTTTCAGCAAGGTCAGCATCCATTCTTTTTTCTTCTTGCTCTTTGATGTGTGAACTGAACTTTAGATTGTTTTGATATTTTGAAAGAGCTTCAAATTCTTTATTGCGTTCTCTGTTGCGTTCAATGTCGGCTATATATTTCTCATAATTTAAAGGCACTATGTTGTTATCCCTACGTTCCTTGATCCACTTAGCTTGTTGCTCGATAAGCTTTAATTGCTCGTTTTGAGCCATACGTTCTTTAGAGTTGGCAATGGTTTCTTCAAGGTCAAAAATGCCATCCCAAGGTCTGTATGAGGCTGGTGCTATTTTATCATAGGGAAGTGGGTTTCTATAATCCCTTTCGCCCACATCGATAAAGCTGAACCTGTCCGGCACCACTACATCACTTTGAACTCCCTGGAGCTGGGTGGAACCTCCGTTGATGCGGTAAAACTTTTGGGTTGTCACTTTTAACGCCCCCAAATCGCCGTGTTGATTATTACGCAACCAGCGGTTAAGGTCTATTACGTTTTGTACGGTACCTTTTCCATAAGTTTGCTTGCTACCGATAACAATTGCTCTTTTATAATCCTGCATTGCTGCTGCCAAAATTTCTGAAGCCGAAGCTGAAATTTCGTTGACCAAAATGACCAATGGGCCATCCCAATCCACAGAATTGCTTCTGTCTTGTAATACTTCTATTTTTCCATCTCCTGAAGCCACCTGGACTACCGGACCCCTTTCAATAAATAATCCGGCTATGTCGATTGCTGCTTTTAGGGAACCACCGCCATTATTTCTCAAATCCAGTACAAGACCTTCAACACCTTCGGATTTTAATCTATTTACCTCTTCCTTTACATCACCGGCAGCATTGCGCCCTCTTTGATTGGACATATCAAAATAAAACCTGGGAAGATCAATGAGGCCGTACTTTTTTCCGTCTTTTTCAATAACGGCAGACTTGGCATAGGTTTCTTCAAGTTCAACAACATCCCTAACAATGGTTATGTCCTGAAAAGAACCGTCAACTTTTTTAATGGTTAGGGTTACTTTGGTTCCCTTAGGGCCTTTTATTAGATTTACGGCATCATCAAGTCGCATTCCGCCAATACTGACAGACTCGGTTTCACCATCCTGACGCACTCGCGTTATTAAATCACCCACCTCAAGTTCTTCACCCCTCCAGGCAGGGCCACCGCTAATGATTTCAACTACCTTAACGCTTTCACGCTGCTTTTGAAGCCGTGCTCCGATTCCTTCCAGTTTTCCGGACATGGCGGTATCAAAACGGTCTTTCATTTGAGGAGCCATATAATTGGTATGTGGATCAAACTGTTCCACGATGGCATTTACATAAATGGCAAAATAATCATCGCGGTTAAGGTCATCCATAAATGAAAAATAATCTTCTAGTGAAGTGAGTGTTGATTCACGAGCTTCTATTTCAATTTCAGCATCACTTTTTGCAATGAAGTCAGGATCCCGTTTTTTCTCTTTTCGGTCATCATCTGAAGGAAAATCGGCTTCTGTACTTGAATGCTTATCCTCCTCCTTACTATTCCCTTCTAACTGGAATTTCTGTTCTTCTTTAATGTCGTGGAAAGTAGAAATCGTTGAAAACTTCAACTGCTCCCTCCATCTGGCTTTCAGTTCTTCTTTGTTTTTCGCGTAAGCGATATTTTCATAATCAATGTTTATTGAGTTGTCTGCATTAAAATCAAATGGGGTTTGCAACACTTCTTTGTAAACTGACTTTGCCTCTTCCATGCGTTGCTCCAAGCGGGTGTGCACCAACTCAAAAAAGGAAATGTCCTTATTTTTTAACTGGTCGTCAATCAAGTATTCATATTTGCTAAATTCTTCAATATCTGAAGCCAAGAAATAACGTTTTAAAGGGTCAACATCAATGATAAATTTTTGGTACACTTCTGAAGAGAAAGCATCGTCAAAATCCTTATTGGCAAAATGTGTTTTTTCAAGCACATAAGTAATCAGTTCTATAAGCACCTTGTCCTTTTCGGGATCATTGATTGTTTTTGTAGTGAAACTGCAGGAAGCTGCAGCAACAAATACGGCAAGTAAAAGTATTTTTAAATTCTTTTTCATAAATCGCATAGCAAAATCATTTTAGGTTACTAATTTATACAAAAAACCGTGCCACAAAGCCAAAGGGCTACTAATTTTATGTTAAACCTGTTTCACCCTGCAATATAACAAACGAAAGGATAAATCTTATGTTGTTTTTCCCATTTTTAATTCTTGATAACTTTGTGAAAACCGAAGTGTTTGTGTTGTGAATTTTAGCAGCTAAATTGTTTATTTTAGCATAAAATTTTGCTTCATGAATAAAAAAAGACCCCTGATACTGGTTACCAACGACGATGGAATCTCTGCTCCGGGCATCAGGATGCTCATATCCATTATGAAAGATATTGGCGATGTGATTGTGGTTGCGCCAGACAAACCGCAGAGTGCCACCGGACACGCCATTACAATTAACAACACACTTTATATCAATAAAATCAATATTGACGACGACGTTCAGGAAGAATACAGTTGCTCGGGCACTCCTGTGGATTGTGTGAAACTGGCGGTACACGAAATCCTGAAAAAGAAACCTGACATTTGTGTTTCTGGCATCAACCACGGGTCCAACTCGTCCATCAATGTGATTTACTCAGGCACGATGAGTGCTGCGGTCGAGGCCGGAATTGAGGGCATTCCCGCTGTGGGGTTCTCACTGCTGGACTACTCCTGGGATGCCGATTTTAAATCAGCTGCCAAATACATAAAAAAAATTACTCAGGAGACTATAAAAAACGGGTTGCCAAATGGTGTTGTATTGAATGTCAACATTCCTAAACTGAAAGAAAAAGACATCAAAGGTGTAAAAGTTTGCCGGCAGGCCAAAGCCCAGTGGATAGAAACTTTTGACAAGCGCACCAATCCTCAAGGCAGGGATTATTACTGGCTCACCGGTGAATTTGTCAATGAGGACAAGGGTGAAGATACTGATGAAGCAGCACTGGAAAAAGGCTACATTTCCATCGTCCCCGTGCAGTTTGACTTGACTGCACACCACGCTATCGAAGAAATTAATAGTTGGGATGTGTAGGCAGTATATGAGCTTTTGAGTTTATGAGTTGGTGAATGTTTATGAAAACTTTTTTAACAAATTAGAGTATGAAAAAGGAAATTATTATCGGGTTTTTGATTGGCATTTTTGCAAATATTACTGGTGTTGTTTTATACACCTATTTTTTTATTGAATATGAACTGGATGCAGCCATTAGAATAGCCATAGAAAATGGCACTATTGGAAATATTATTGCACTTGGGGCGATTTTAAACCTTTTTGCATTTTTCATTTTGATTAAAAAAAAGCAAATGTTGCGGGCTAAAGGCGTGTTAATGGCAACAATACTTGCAGCATTACTGGTTTTGATTTCTCAGTTTTAAAGTTGATAGTTTAATTAACGAGACTTCCGCTTTCGCGGAAGTAGGGACATGAAATATTATTTAATTGCCGGAGAGGCATCTGGAGATTTACACGCTTCAAACCTGATGAAAGAAATCAAGGTGCTGGACAGTAATGCCCAGTTTCGATATTGGGGCGGTGAGCTTATGGAAGCGCAAGGCGGCACTTTGGTCAAGCATTACCGCGAACTGGCATTTATGGGGTTTCTGGAAGTGGTGCTCAACCTCAGCACTATTCTTAAAAACATCTCATTTTGCAAAAAAGACATCGAGCAGTTTCAACCCGATGTGCTTATTTTTATAGACTATCCCGGGTTTAATATGCGCATTGCCAAATGGGCAAAACTAAAAGGCATTCCCACACATTATTACATCTCACCCCAAATCTGGGCGTGGAAAGAAAACCGCATCAAGCAAATCAAGCGTGATGTGGATGCCATGTATGTCATACTTCCTTTTGAAAAAGATTTTTACGAAAACAAACACCATTTTCAGGTGCATTTTGTGGGGCATCCACTCATTGATGCCATTTCAAACCGGCAACCCACAGATCCAAATGCTTTTAAGAAAGAACTTCAAATGGACGAAAGACCCATCATCGCCTTGCTCCCCGGTAGCCGAAAACAGGAAATCAAAGTCATGCTTTCAGTCATGCTAAGCGTGGTAGATGATTTTCCTGACTATCAGTTTGTCATTGCAGGTGCGCCCAATCAGGATGAAGCTTTTTACAGGCAATTCATCAAAAAGGAAAATGTACACCTGCTGCTCAACCGCACCTATGATTTGCTGAGTGTTTCTTATGCCGCTTTGGTAACATCAGGAACTGCAACTTTGGAAACTGCTTTGTTTAAAGTGCCCGAAGTAGTGTGTTATAAAGGAAGTAGAATTTCTTATGAAATCGCTAAACGCGTAATAAAACTGAATTACATTTCGTTAGTAAACCTGATATTGAATAAACCGGCGGTAACAGAACTGATACAAACCGAATTCAACACCAAACGATTGAAGGCTGAATTAATCAATATCCTGGACGATTATAAAAGAGCCACGATGTTTCTGGATTATTATGACCTTGAAAAATTGCTTGGCGGAAAAGGTGCCAGTAAAAAAACAGCTGAGTTGATTGTGAACAGTTTTAAACGAAATTAAAAATGAAACCAACCTTGCTATTCATTTTTTCGGTATTGCTTTTGGCTTCCTGCGGAACACGAAAAAAATATGATTCTAAAATTGTAATCGACCCAAGCTCGAGAAACATACCTAAGGAAACTACTACTGTCACCCCTAAACCAAAAGAACGGGACGCAGTTGTTTACAAGCCTACTGCCAACAAAACTGAAGCCCCGGCCGATTTAAAAATCAGGAATATTGTTGAAGTAGCGCGTTCATTTCACGGCACACCTTATCGTTTTGGCGGCACAACAGCCAGCGGGATGGATTGTTCCGGTTTGGTCTTTACCGCTTTTAAAGAAGAAGACATTCTCCTGCCCCGCAGCAGCAGGGATATGGCAACACGGGGACAACGCATCAGCTTAAACGAAGTAACCGTTGGCGACCTGGTCTTTTTCAAAACCGACCGCAGGCGCAATGTCATCAATCACGTAGGGTTGGTGGTAGAAGTTTTCTTGGGAAAAGTCTATTTTATCCACTCCTCCACTTCACAAGGCGTGATTATTTCAACCCTGGATGAATCTTACTGGAACAATGCTTTTGTGGAGGCGAGACGGGTAATCTAAGATTCTTTCGGCTTTTTATTCCCCATATAGACCATCAACATCACGGCAGGGAACATTATAATACTGTAAATCGCAGACGGTATCGTCATCACCGAGTTTTGTAAAATCCCTGCCGCAATGGCAATGCCCAGCGTACCGTTTACTATACCCACTTCAATGCCCACAGCCAAGGCCTGGGCTTTATTTTTGGTAATGGCTTTGGTGATGTAATAGCCAAAAAACATGCCCAATAAGTTTAAAAGCAACGATAAGGGTCCCGCTTTCGCGAAAAACTCGCCGAGATGGGCTCTTTCTTTAATTAAAACCGCAGCTATAATCAGTACTAAAAACAATGCCGAGAGAATTTTTACCGGCCGCTCTGCCCTGTGTGAAAGTTTGGGGTATCTAGCGTGTATAACCATCCCCACAGCAACTGGAACAATGGTTATCGCTAGGATTTGTCCAATGGTTTTTAAAAATGGAAGTTCAATTTTCTGGCTTTCACCCATAAACTGCAACATCCCAAAATCAACCAGAATGGGAATGGTAAAAACCGTGATAACGCTCGCTATAGCGGTTAACGTAATAGAAAGCGCCACGTCACCTTTAGCCAGATGCGTAATCAAATTGGTCGTTGCCCCACCGGGGCACGCAGCCAGCAACACAAAACCCACCGCCAGCTCCGGTTGAAGCGGAAAAACAAACAACATCCCAAAAGTCAATGCCGGGATAAAAAGCAGTTTCAACACCAGCCCAACGCCTACTGCTTTGGGAAACAAAATCACATTCCTGAAATCATTGGGTTTTAAAGTCAAGCCCATACCCAGCATAATGATAAACAGGGCAAGGGGAAGGAAGAGTTGGGTGATTAGGTTGGATTCCATGAAAAGTTAATTCTTAAAATTCTGTTTTACAGTTTTTACAATAGTTTACATTATTTATATTATTGAAAGCCACACCAAAAAGTACCGATAAAAAAACTAAAAAGAGTTTTTTCACTTTTCGTTTACCTAATCCAAAGCTTACACTTGTAAAGTTACAATTTGGACAAATCAACTTCCCGTCTATTTTAAGAGGTTCCGGAAAAATCAAATTTAAAGCTTTCTCACTAGATTCTTCATCTACTAAAACTTGAATTCCGGCGCCTAACATTCCATTGTAAACAGGCATTAAGGTTGTAAAATTTTCATTGATTAAATAAGTTTGTACCCCCTCACTTTCCAAATAGGTTTTAATCCAATTGGCTTCAAGAACTGTATTGCAAGTGGTTACTCTAACAAGCATTAATATGTTAATATTTTATTTCAAATAGCTCTACAACGTCTCCTTCAGCCATCTAAAAAACTCCCCTTGCCACACGATTCCGTTTTGCGGAGAGAGTATCCAGTGATTTTCTTCGGGGAAAAGCACAAAGCGGCTTTTGATTCCCATTTGTTGCAACGCTTGAAAAGCTTCCTGACTTTGACCCACAGGCACACGGTAATCTTTTGCTCCTTGTATAATCAACATAGGTGTGTTCCATTTGGACACATTGTTGATGGGGTTGAATTCGTTATAAGTTTTTTGAGCAGCTTTATTGTCTTTTTCCCAGTAAGGCCCGCCTATGTCCCAGTTGACAAAAAACAATTCTTCGGTCGTGCCATACATGCTTTCCAGATTGAACACCCCGGCGTGAGAAATAAATGTTTTAAATCGGTTGTTGTGAACACCTGCCAGATAGAAAGCTGAATAGCCCCCAAAACTGGCTCCAACAGCTCCCACTCTGGTGTCATCAACAAAAGGCTCTTTGCAAAGTGCATCGATTGCCGACAAATAATCATCCATCGCCTGGCCACCCCAGTCTTTGCTGATTTCTTCATTCCAGGCCACACCATGACCGGGCATTCCGCGGCGGTTGGGCGCTACTACTATGTAGCCCTGTGCCGCCATCACCTGAAAATTCCATCTAAAAGAATAAAACTGACTCAATGCACCCTGTGGACCGCCTTGCAGATACAAAAGTGTGGGGTATTTTTTTGAAGGGTCAAAATTGGGCGGATAAATCACCCAAACCAACATTTGCTTATTGTCTGTAGTGGTTACCCAGCGCTTTTCGACATTGCTTAAGTCAATGGAATTATAGATTTCATCGTTCACTTTGGAGATTTGGTTCCAGGCTTTTGATTTTAAATCGAGTGAATAAATTTCGGTGGCGTGGTTAAAAGAGGTGCGGGTCAGGATGATTTTATTTCCTGAAAAGCCCACGATACCGGTAATGTCAAAATCACCTTTGGCCACTTCTTTAACAACGGGAAGTTTTTTAGTGTTGCCCGGAAAATCTACTTCATACAATTGAACCGTTCCGCCCACGGGGGTAATAAAATAAATTTTTGAACCATCAGGACTCCACTTAAACGAATTTACAGTACCGTCCCATCTTTCGGTAAGATTTATATCCACACCGTTATGCCTTACGATGATATCGTTTTTATCAGACTCAAAACCGTCGCGTTTCATTTGCAACCAGGCCAGGTTCCCTTTGGAAGAAAAAGCCGGATAAGTATCATACCCGGGATTGTTTTCGGTTAAATTTTTGGTTTGGCCGGTTTTCAAATCATATTCATAAATATCGGTATTGGTACTGTTTGCATAAGCTGTACCGGCAACTTTTTTGCTTACGTAAAGAATTTTTGTTCCGTCAGTATTCCAGGTATAATCTGAGCTTCCGCCGAAAGGCTTTTGAGGGGAATAATAAGGCTCATCTTTCATTATATCGATTCCCTCCTCTTCACCCACTTTTTTGTAGAACACATGATTGAATTCGCCCACATTATAAGTGTCCCAATGGCGGTAGTCCAACGCATCATAAATCATCACATTTGATTCTTCCACACCTTCATAATAATCTTTGCCCAGTACTTTTTGAAGCTTAACGGCTTTGTGATACAGAAGGTGCTTGCCATCCGGCGAAAGGTTTTTATCGTGCAATAAGTCACTGTGATTTTCAATTTCAACGGCAGTTCCACCTGAAACCGGAACGCGGTACACCTTACTGCTGAAATCGTTGTTTTCAACCGAAGGTATGGTTACACGATAGACTACAGACTGACCGTCCTTGGTAATGCCCATAGGCGAAACCCTGCCCAATTGCCAGAGTAATTCAGGGGTCATTACGTTTTGTGCTGTTAGGGTTATTGCACTAAAAAAAAGAAACGAAAGGAGGAAGAGTTTTTTCATTATAAGTGAAATTTAGTTTAGAAAATAAAGAATTTAAAAGTAATTAAAATATTTCTTATTTTTAAGGTTCTAACCCCTATTATAAACATCCCCGGTATTTGTTTAATATTTTAATTGGTTCTGTATGCAACTGATTAATCTGACAGCATTTAAAATCACTTTTGCACTAGCCGTCGGGATTTTGGTGAGTCATTTTACACCTGTTCCCTTGATTTTGCTTGACAAACTGTTGGGTGTAAGTTTCATTCTCCTGGTTTTTGCGTGGTTTCGTTCTCGGAAAATGTTAATACAAGATGTAGTTTTTGGAGGCATTGCCTTAACTTCTTTAATCCTTTTGGGAATGTGGGTGCATCAAATGCATCAACCCTTAAACCATTCAAATCATTACACGCACCAATTGTCAGTTGATGAAGAAAAACTTCTTCAATTAAAAATTAAATCTGAACTAAAACCAGATTTATTCAACAAAAAATATGTTGCCGAACTCAGTAATGCCGGAAGCAAAAAGGCTGGCGGGAAGGTTTTGTTGCTGGTTACCAAAGAAATCAACCAGAACCATTTTCAGGTGGGGGATTTGGTGTTGATTTACAGTAGGCTTCAGGAATTGCCCGCTCCAAAAAATCCGTATCAGTTTGACTATGGTGCCTATTTAAACAAACAGGGTATTTATCATCAGATTCAACTGCGGGACAGTTTGTTGATTCAACACTTTAAAGGAAGTCCGGGCTTGAGAGGCAAAGCAGCTATTTTTAGGGACAACATCAACAAAGAGTTAATCAAAAACGGTTTTGAGGGCGATGCGTTGGCTCTGATTAATGCTTTGTTGCTTGGTCAAAGGCAAGAACTTTCCCCACAGGTGTATTCAGATTTTGCTGCTGCGGGTGCGGTACATATTCTTGCGGTTTCAGGTTTGCACGTGGGCATCATTCTTTTAATCCTCAAGTTTGTTTTTAAACCGCTGGAGCGATTGAGAAGAGGAAAAACCATCAAAGTCATCTCTATAATATTTTGCCTTTGGGGTTTTGCGCTCATTGCCGGGTTATCGCCGTCGGTACTCAGGGCGGTAACGATGTTTTCATTGCTGGCCATTGCGCTGGAATCGGGCAGGACAAACATTCGATTTAGTGCTTTGCTGGCATCGGCATTTTTGTTGTTGCTCATCAATCCCAATCTACTTTTTCACGTGGGTTTTCAAATGAGTTATCTGGCGGTGTTTGCCATATTGTGGATCGTCCCTATGTTTGAACAATGGAGGCCTCGGTATAAAATTTTCAGAATTCCTTTTGACATTATTACTGTTACCCTAGCTGCACAACTGGGTGTCGGGCCTCTGAGTGTTTTTTATTTCAACTACTTTCCGGGCTTGTTCTTTTTAACCAATCTGGTCATCATTCCCTTTCTGGGAATCATACTCGGCAGCGGAATACTTATTATACTTCTAACACAACTGAAAATTTATCATCCGCTATTGACAGACATTTATACCCGGATGCTTGAAAATTTACTTTCATTTATACAATGGGTCGCGAGGCAAGACCGGTTTTATTTTGATGAAATTTCGCTTTCGATCCCACAAGTGCTCAGTCTGTACCTGGGCATTATCATGTTAGTTGTGGTTATGAATCAGTTCACGACTAAAAAGTTGGCGTATCTTTTAATCTCGGTAGTATTGATTCAAGCAGCATTTATTTTCGAAAAAATAAAAGTTCAAAACAGTGAGCTTGTAGTTTTTCATAAGAGCAGAAATACCATCATCGGTATTAAAGAAGCAAACCGATTGACCATTTTTTCAAATTTAAACGACTCTCAAATTGATGCTGAACGGATGCTAAAAAATTATAAAACCAAAGCACAAATAACTACTATTGAAGTACAACCGTTACCGAATGCATTTCAGTTTGAAGAAAAAACGGTTTTAATAATTGACAGCCTGACGCTGTATCCGGTTTCAAAACTAGGAGTTGATGTACTGTTATTGAGAAATAGTCCGCGTTTACATCCGGATCGGGTACTCGACAGCTTAAACCCAAAAATGATAGTTGCTGACGGAAGTAATTATACCACCTATGTAAACTTATGGCGGGAGTTTGCTCAAAAAAGAAAACTCCCTTTTCACCATACAGGTAAAGAGGGCGCTTTTATATTTCCTCCCCCGAAACTGCAAAGAGCAGTTTCGACCTCTCCAAAGGAGAGGTAAAAGATATTAATCTGCAAAAAAATTAGGTTTAATTTTATTGAAAAGTACTTACGAAGTTTCTTTGGTATTCGTTCCAGGCTTCAGTGGTTGTTAATTTTTTATAATCGTCGGTAGCCATCATTTTCAGAAAAATTTCCAGTTGCTGCGGCGTTCTGTAACCGGGTACAGCCTGAATAAAATTTCCTTGTTCGTCAAAATAGGCCAAACTGGGATAGCCGGTCACCCTAAGAGCGGTTGTAAACTGATGTGTAGCATTTCTTCCGGTTCTGTTGGGTTGAAAACCGGGATTTGTAAACCTTTGACCGTTGTAATTAACTACTTCATTGCCTTCAGCATTAAACTTAACAGAATAAAAGTGTTTGTTTAAATAATCTATTACATCTTTATTTGTGAAAGTGTTTCTATCCAACATTTTACATGGTCCACACCAGGTAGTATAGAGATCAACAAAAATCTTTTTAGGGTTTTTCTTTTGTGCGGCCAGTGCTTCATCCATTGTCATCCAGTTGATTCCTTGAGCATTTGCAACTAACGGTGCCGAAAGTATTGCTATAGTTAATATCAGATATTTCATAATAATTTTTTTAAAGGTATAGTTTGATTTTATGCAAGTGCTATGTCAAAATATGTACCAAAGATAAGAAACGCTTTTATCTTTCGAAAAAACTAAACGTTTTTCAATTTTTCAGCCTCGGCTGCACTTTTTGTGGTAATCGTATCCAGACCATGACCTCCCGGGCCTTTTTCCGTTCGCCAAAGCTTGTATGAAAAATAAACACCAAGAACAGATAGTGTAGTATAAAACCACATACCGGGAGTATAACCGTCTATATTATCAGGTCCTGCACTGTAAATATCATTGAGATAACCAATGGCAAGCGGAACTATTGCCCAACCTATTTGCTGGCAAAAAGTCATCAGTGCATAGGCAGAACCCAAACGACTTCCTTTTACAATATAGGCCACAGCCGGCCACATTACAGCAGGAATAAGCGAGAAAACGATTCCCAAAACAAAAATCACCAACAGTAAAGTTAGGGGGACAACAGCACTTCCAATCAAAGGAATGGTCAAAGCCACATCGGGGCCCGAGGGTGCATAGGTAACAATTAAAAACAGTGGTAACATAACAAATGAGCCCACTGCCATAAACAAAGCACGTTTACCCACCCGATCTACCCAAAGCCCAAAGAGTGGGGTGGCAATTATAGCTGCAACGGGTAGCAAACTACTCAAAAGCCCGGCACCTTCACGATCAAGTCCGTGCGCCTGTTGAAAATAATCAATGGCAAAACTACGGAATGGAAATACTGTAGAATAAAACACCACACACAAAGCCACTACATACCAATAAGATTTACTGAATTTATAAAGGTTTTTGAATTCGAGTTTCTCAGTTTCTTCTGCCTCACCCAAATTGTACCTTCCTTCTGCTCTTTTTTCAAGAATCCAGTATAGAATAGCTCCGGTAACAGAAATCCCTGCAACCGCTGTTGCCAGCCACAAAGGGTCTTGCCAGTTTGAATATAACGGACTTGCAAATCCGGTTGACCAGTCTGCAGAAGCAGATCCCAAACGGGCAATGGACAAGTTAATTCCAAATGCAAAACTAAGCTCTTTTCCTTTAAACCATTTTGCCAAAACCGTAGTTGCAGCTACGATAAGCGGCTCGGCTCCAAGTCCAAGCATAAAACGACCGGCAAGCATGGTTTCAAAATTGGGCCCGAATGCCGTTATAACAGCAGCGATTAAGCAAATAATTGCAAACCAGGTAATCGATTTTTTGGTTCCCCAGCGGTCAATAATGTAGCCCCCAATTAATAAAACACATAAAGCAGCAATATTGTATGCCGTTGATAACCATCCAATTTGCTGGTAACTAAAACCTCGTTGGTCCCTTAATAAATCCACAACCGGCCAGAGCGAATCATAAATATAATAGTTGCCAAACATGGCAAGGCTGACAAAAATCAATACCATCCAACGGTAAAACGTTGATGGTGCCGGAAGTCCTGAAATTGGATTTTTTGACATAGGAATTTGTTTTTAGTTTGACATTTAAATCCCTTTTGGGGATATTTTGATTTTATTAATTAAGAATATCCAAACATTACGGCAAGCACAATCACAACTGCAGCTGCAGCAAGTAATTTAAACAACAAAGGCAAACAGAATTTAAACCATTTATCGTATGGAATCCCTGCCAAACCGAGTATGCCCATCAATACGGCATTTGTGGGAACCAGCATATTGGCAAAACCGTCACCAAACAAGAATGCTAAAACAGAAATAGGTCTTGACACCCCCACCAAATCGCCCAATGGAGCCATCAAAGGCATGGTCACAAAAGCCTGCCCGCTACCTGAGGGTACAAAAAAGTTGAGAATGGTTTGCATGCCCATCATGCCCACACCGGCAACTTCAGGGCCAACTGAAGATAGTGGCACTGACAAGCCGTGAACAATGGTGTGTAGAATTTGACCGTCCTCCATGATTAAGGCAATTCCGCGCGCAATACCCACGAGTAAAGCTGTTTCCGCAAGGTCTTTGGCACCATTTACAAATTTTTCTGCTGTTAGGCTTGGGCCTAATTTCCCAACAATGGCAGTAAAAACACCCAAAATTAAAAATGCAGCACCCAGTTCAGTCAGGTACCAGCCACGTGTTGCGATACCCCAGACTGCTGTGCCCAAGGCTATAAAAAATCCTATTAAAATGAGCAAGTGTCTCCACTTTAACAATGGATACTCTTTTGGTGGCTCTCCTCCTGAAGGTGGTTCTATGCCATAAACCAAACTGGCAGCGGCATTTTTCTTCACCTTAACGGAATACCTCCAGATGTGATGTCCCGCAATTAAAGAAAAAGGCACAAGAATTGCCAAACGCAATGGCCAGCCGTCATAAGCATCCAGTCCTGCAATGGGATTTGCCACAACCACCGTATATTGATTGAAAGCCGCTGTTCCATAGCCCACTCCATAACCGGCGATGATAATACCAACCGCAGTGAGGCTGTCCAGATTCATTGCCCTGCACATGGCCACGAGTATGAGCACAAACGGTATGTATTCTGCCGAGGCTCCCATTACGCTAGAAAGCAAAGCAAACACAAATACCACGGTAAAAATAAGTGTCCCCGGTTTTTTTCCTAAACTTTCCAGGAGTTTTCCCAACAAAGCATCAACTGTGCCTGTGGTTTTGATAATGGCCAAAACCCCACCAATGATAAACAGAAAGAAAATAATGCCTTGTGCATCAGCAAATGCTCTTGGTATGGCGGTAAATAAGGAAATGGGGCTGAGGTAATGGTGTTCTTCTGCCACCTGATAAGAGCCGGGTACAACCATTTGCCTGCCGCTTTCGCTTAATTGTGTATCAAACTGTCCCTGAGGAATTATCCATGTGGCTACCATAGCCAAAACCATTAAGAAAAACAGTAAGGCCAAGGTGTTGGGCATTTTAAATTTCATAAAGCAGAAATTAAGGATTGGTTAGTTATAAATTGTCTTTTACAAATTTGGTCATTTTATTGAACAAATGTAAACGTGTGTTGCCACCAAAAATACCGTGATTTTTGTCCGGGTAAATCAACCAGTCAAAATCTTTGTTGGCTTGAACCAATTCTTCTACCAAACGGGTGGTGTTTTGTACATGAACGTTATCATCAGCACTACCGTGAACCAACAGAAAACTACCTTCTAATTTGTCCACATGGGTGATGGGTGAGTTGTTGTCATATCCTCCCGGATTTTCCTGTGGTGTCAACATATAGCGTTCAGTATAAATAGTGTCATAAAATCGCCAGCTGGTTACCGGTGCAACGGCTATGGCCATTTTGAAAACATCCGCTGCCTGGAACAAAGCGTTTGCAGACATAAATCCGCCATAGCTCCAACCCCAGATTCCGATACGGTTTTCATCGATGTAGGGAAGTTTCCCAAGTTCTTTTGCCGCATCTATCTGGTCTATGGTTTCATATTTTCCAAGTTCCTTTTGCGTAAGCTTTTTAAAATCACGCCCTTTCATTCCTGTTCCTCTTCCATCCACACTCACTACAATATAGCCTTGCTGAACCAGCATTTGGTGCCAGTAATCATTGTTATTGTGCCAGGTATTGAGTACAGTTTGAGAACCCGGCCCTGAGTACTGAAACATAAACAAAGGGTACTTTTTATTGGGGTCAAAATCTTTGGGCTTAATGGTGTACATATTCAAGTCATAACCATTCAGCTTGATGGTTGAAAACTCCTTGGGAGACATTACATAGTCTTCCATCTTTTTCTGCAACTCATTATTGTCTCTAATAACCCGCACAAGTTTTCCGTCTTTTGAATTACGTAAGGTAAAAATGGGTGGTGTGGTTGTACTCGAATAAGTAAGGATAAACAAACTGAAATCTGCACTAAAAGCGGCTTCATTTCTGCCGGGTGTAACCGCCAGTTGGATTTTATCCCTTCCGTTTACCCTTATGGAGTAAACACCGCGGTTAATACTTCCGTTTTCAGAACTTTGATAAAAAACGCGATTTGTCTTTTCGTCAAAACCGTAATAGCGGGTCACTTCCCAATTGCCATTAGTGATTTGATTGAGCAACTTTCCATTCTTGTCATAATGGTAAATATGATTCCAGCCACTTTTTTCGCTGGTCCAGATAAAACTGTTGTCTTTTAGAAAAGTAAGGTCAAAAGTCACATCAACATAAGCATCATCTGTCTCCTTAAGAATAAGCGTCGAGGTGTTTGTAGCAGCATTATAAAAAACAAGGTTGAGTTCATTTTGTCTTCTTCCCATCAATTGAAAACTCAACACATCAGCTTCATTGGTCCACTGCAATCTGGGAATATAATAACTATTAAAAGCGCTTAAATCTATATTTGAGATGCTTTTTGTGTTTAGGTTGTATAGATGAAGGGAAACTTCTGCATTGGTTTCCCCGGCTTTTGGATACTTGAATACTTCCTGGGTGGGATACAAACCTGTGCCATAAACATCCATTGAAAATTCAGGGACGTCAGTTTCGTCAAAACGGATAAACGCCAGCTTATCTCCGGTTGCATTCCAATCAAATGCCCTTACAATATAGAATTCTTCTTCATAGACCCAGTCGCTAATGCCATTGATGATGTGGTTCTTTTTTCCATCGAAAGTGATTTGTGAAGTTTCACCGTTTTCAAGGTATTTGATGTAAATGTTGTTTTCAAAACCATAGGCGATTTTAGTTCCATCAGGCGAAAAAAGCGGCTCTTGAATTTCATTTTCAGATACCAAAGTGAGTTTTTTGGATTCCAAATCAAACACAAAATACTTCCCTAGTGTTGACCTTCTGTAAATCGATTTTAAGGAAGTCGCTATCAAAAGCTTGTTTTCATCTTTGCTGAAACTGTATGACACAATTTGATCGATTTCAGGCAAATCTGCTGAGTTGATAAGGGTTGCAACTTTTTCTGAAGTGTTATAATCATACACATCAACGGTTGACGCCCTTCTGGATCTGTCATAATTTAAAACAGTATATTGAGTACCGTTTTTCATTGAGTGAAGGCGCTCCAGCGAATTTGTCCTAAACTCGTTACCCCATATTTCCTCAAGGGTAATTTGTTTGGTCTGGGCAAAAATTGAAACTGAAATAAATAGAAATGCGGGGATGATTGTTTTGAAAAGTTGCATAATTTTTCCGTTAAAAAATTGTAACGTCAAGTTTACTAAAAAATCTGCAAAAAAGGGCATATTTCGAAGGCAAATTGTGTACTTGTCTAAATTTTTATTTCTAAATAAATGCAATTATTAAAAAGACAAATTCCTCATCGGGAAGTTTTATCTTTGTACATTCAATCCTGAAATTATGGCCAAAGCGGTGAGCGGGTTTTCAAAACTCAACAAAACTCAAAAAATAGACTGGTTGCTTGAGCATTATTTCCACGGTGACCAATCGTTGAAGGAGGTCATACAATCATATTGGAATAGCAGCTCCAAGCTACAGCAACTTCACGATGAGTTTATAGAAAACACCATTAGCAATTTTTATTTACCACTGGGCATAGCTCCAAATTTTCTGATAAACGGAAAACTACACACCATCCCCATGGTTATTGAAGAAAGCTCTGTAGTTGCCGCAGCAAGCAATGCAGCCAAATTTTGGCTGGAACGCGGAGGTTTTAAAGCCAAAGTGATTTCAACCGTTAAAAACGGGCAGGTGCATTTCAATTACTTTGGCGAAAAGCAAAAACTTTTTGATGTTTTTGATTCGGTTAAACCTAAACTTCTGGATGCTGTAAAAGAACTTTCCAAAAACATGGAAAAACGCGGTGGTGGTGTTTTAGACATCACACTTACTGATAAAACCAACCAACTCGAAAATTATTATTACCTCCATTGTACTTTTGAAACGATGGATGCTATGGGTGCCAATTTTATCAATAGTTGCCTGGAGCAATTTGCACAAACATTTAAAAATGAGGCATTGAATGCAGGTCTGGATCTTGAAATAGTGATGAGCATCCTCTCCAATTTTGTGCCTGAATGTCTGGTAAAAGCAGAAGTCTCTTGTAAAATTGACGATTTGACCACCCGCGAATTTGAAGGCAGTCATTTTGCTGAAAAGTTTTTGAGAGCCGTACAAATTGCCAATGCCGAACCCCGCCGTGCAGTGACCCACAACAAAGGAATTATGAACGGAATTGATGCCGTGATTCTTGCTACCGGAAATGACTTCAGGGCTGTAGAAGCCGGGGTCCACGCTTATGCTTCCGGAAACGGGCAATACCAAAGTTTGACCCATGCAAGTATAGAAGAAGATACATTTAGGTTTTGGATTGAAATTCCGCTTGCTATTGGTACTGTGGGTGGCTTAACATCACTTCACCCGCTCGTAAAAGTTGCTTTGGCGATGCTTCAAAAACCATCAGCAAGGGAGTTGATGCAAATTATTGCTGTGGTGGGACTGGCTCAAAATTTTGCAGCTGTAAAATCATTAATCACCACCGGAATTCAACAAGGGCATATGAAAATGCACCTGAAAAACATTCTAAACCAAATGCAAGCTACTGAAGAGGAGAAGGAAATGGCAACCACCCACTTTCAAAACACAACCATTTCACACAGTGCAGTAATTGCATATATCGATTCCCTTAGAAATTGAAACTTGAAGCCTTGAATAAATACTTTTACAGCAACGGAAAACTTTTACTCACCTCAGAATATCTGGTGCTTGACGGTGCTGAAGCATTGGCAATTCCAACTGTTTATGGGCAATCACTTGAAGTAAAACCCGGGTCAGAAAATATTTTGAAGTGGTTAAGTCTGGACGAAGAGAATCAGGTTTGGTTTGAAGGAATGTTTCAGCTTGATGGGGAACTTTCAATAAATGCATTTTCAGATAAAAAAATTGCTGAAACTTTAGAGTTAATTTTAGCAGCAGCAAAGAAGCTCAACCCAAAATTCCTTTCTGAAAAATCTGGGATAGAAGTTGTCACTAAACTCAATTTCCCAAAAAACTGGGGTTTGGGTACTTCTTCCACTTTAATCAACAATATTGCCCAATGGGCAAATGTGGATGCATTTGAATTGCTAAAAGACAGTTTTGGCGGAAGTGGTTATGACATTGCCTGTGCACAATCAGATGTTGCGGTTGTGTTTTCAAATAGCCAAAACCCTCCACTGATAAAAAAACTAGAACAACTGGATTGGCCGTTTACAAACGAATTGTTTTTTGTGTATCTCAACAAAAAACAAGACAGTAAAGAATCCATTTCACACTACAGTAGATTAGGGTCAGAAAAGAGCAAATTTATTGAGAAAGTAAATCAAATCACCCGTGAATTACTAAAAGCCAAAACACTTGGGCAATTTGAAATGTTGATAGAGCAGCACGAATTACTGCTTTCTGAAATATTGCAATTACCAAAAATTAAAGACCAATTGTTTAGTGATTTTCGCGGAAGCGTAAAAAGTCTTGGTGGTTGGGGTGGTGATTTTATTTTGGCCACCGGAAAAGATGCTCCTGATTATTTCAGAAACAAAGGCTTTACAGTGATAGTCCCTTTCAAAAATATGGTCAAATAAAAAAGCCTTTCAGGTGTTGAAAGGCTTGTTCATTTTAAATATGTTAAATACTAATAAAAGTTTGCTCTTCGATCTTCGATTTTGGCCTTCTTTTTTAGCGCGTTGAAAACATTTGTATTGATGTTTGATGTCCTTCTGTTGTTGATTTGGGCTATTTGTGCCGAATAATTTTGAGTATCCGGTGCTTCAGTTTTAGAAAGAACCCTAACCATATAAACACCATTTCTACCTTCAATCAAACCTGAAGTTTGACCTTCGGCAAGGCCAAAAGCAGCACCAACCACCTTAGGCTCATTACCGGCATCAGGAATTGTAGGTACTTTCCTATTGACTGCATTGGCTCTTTTAACCTGAGTATCTTGCTGAGAAGCAACTTCTTCAAGTGTATTGCCGGTGACAGACTCCATTATACGCTTGGCTTTCTTTTCATTTCTAACTATTGGTGTTACTACCGAAGAAACTTCTGAAACCGGCATTAAACCCTTATCAGATTTTGCTGTTACCTGAACGATTGCATATCCATTTCTCACATTAAATCTTCTAATATCGCCAACTTTGGTCCTTCTTTCAAATGCCCATTGAACGATGAGGCGGTTGTTGCCAATCCCGGGAATGTTTTCTTCCAGTTCGCCAATGCGTCTTACAGGTCTAACGTCAAGCATATCTTCCTTGGCAGCAGCAACAAAATCTGAACTAGAAGCATTGGACTCAAAGCGGGTAGCCTTAACAAATGTTTGGTTTAGCGTTTCTTCTGAAGGTTCAATGTTTTTGATGATATTTACCACTTTGATGGCCTTTTGCTCATTCTTTTGATCTTCAATGCTAATGATGTGAAAGCCAAATTCTGTTTCCACAACAGCTTTGTCTCCTTTTCGGTTGTTGAAAATAAATTCGTCAAACTCTTCTATGGTTGATCCGGGTTGTAAATAACCCAGGTCTCCTTGGTTTTCTACTGAGCTTGGATCGTCTGAAAACTCAACAGCAAGTTCTGTAAACTTGTCATTGTCTCTTCTAACAACACTTAGCAAACTGTCTGCAAGCGACTTAGCTTGCTCTTTAGTACGACTTATGTTTCCGGCTGACTGTAGTCCATCCCAGGAAATCAAAATATGCTTTACCTGAGCTGAATCTGCCATTTGACGTGTATCAATCACTTTGGTCAGGTTGAAACGGCCTTCAGTTCTATAGGGTCCGTGAATTTCTCCTTTGTTTAAAGCAAAAAGTGTTTCAGCCACATCCTCAGGAAGCTGGTATTTAAAAAACCACCTGTCGTTGAACTGGCCGTCACTGTGTTGTGTAACAAAAGAAGCATAATCAGTAGCTTCTCTGAAGCTTGGTAAAGTATCGTTAGTTTGAGTGATTGAATTGTAAGAAATCTGAGGATTAAGTAAAGCGTTTATTTCAGCTTCAATTTCAGCTTCATCAGCAGATGATGCTCTTTCTTCAAACAATACATACTGAATATCCACAGCTGCATCTGCTTGGTACCTTTCAGCATGACGCTTGATGTAATCTTCAATGTCTCTTTCAGTGACCTGAATTTCATCATCAGGAATATTTGAATAAGGAATTTGAATAAATTCAATATCTACCTTGTCGTTTTCCAGCTTGTATTCCTTTCTGCCTTCAAAACCGGTAGCAGTAATTCCAGCTCTGATCATATTGAAATAAGTCTGTTCCAGTGCATTTTGGGAAATGGTTTTCTCAAACTCAACAAACTGTCTGTATTGCTCAGGTGCATTCACTCTTACATCTGCAAGGTATTCTTGCAGCATAAAAGGGTCAAACATTCCTGCCTGGTTTGAAAAGGTAGGGTTTCCCGAAAGGTTTTGTGCCAAAAGTGAAGTCAATTGGTCATCACTTATTTGCAGACCCAGATTTTCAATTTGCTCTCTGATCAATACTGCACGCAACTCATTGTTCCAAACTACATTTGCTGCTTGGAGGTTGGTCGCATTGGCTCCCATATTTCTCAAGGCATTTTCAACTTTATTGATAAATTCAACCCTTGAAATATCATTGCCATTTATGGTTGCAATGGAATTTTGATCTTTACCTGTAGTTAATCCACCTCCTTCAATCATCTCCATAAAAACAAAGGCAAACAATGCCATTGCTATTATAACAATTAAAACTATTGGACGTTGTCTAATTTTATTTAATACTGCCATTTTTCTCTAAATTAAATAGGGGGCGAAAATACCAATTTTGAATTACTTTTAAAAACCTTATTGCCCAAAAATTACATTATTTTTAAAAATAATTTAACATAAGCGGTTCTGGCAGTTTTGCAAAATGAAAAGATTGAAACTTTAATTACTTCTTAACTGCTAATGCGTTGTTTTTTAGACATTTAGCTGATTTATTAAAAGTATAAAAAAAAAGCAAGGTTTCATTATACTCCTTTAAAATAGCAATAGAATTTAGCCAAAATGAATTCTTAATTTGAAAAATAATTCCCCCCTTTTGATATTTACAGGAAAAAAAAAGGAAAGTGTAGCCCTTCTAAGCCAAAAAACTAATCGTTTTTGTTTTGACGCTTTTCCAATTTTTTTCGGAAGTTTCTTTTGAAGAAGTACATAAAGATGGCCACTGCACCAAAAAACATAAATAGGTGTGCACGGTCTTTATCTGAATTCCAACTGCTTATCACAGCAAAAACAGATAAAAAAAACATCACCAGATAAGCATATTCAAATATTTTGTAAACTTTATTGTTCATCTTCTTCAGGTTTTTCGGTATTATCGACTATTTGCACTCCTACATTTTTTCGGGATATAAAAGTATTGAAATCTTCACTTGAATCAAAACGCCCGCCGTCGTTAAATGACCCGTCTTTGAAAGTGATGCGGTATGGCTGGTCTGTAAATATCCATTTGTTGTTTTGGTCCCAGTAAAGTTGATTGGCATTCAAGGTCATGCTATCTGCTGTAATCAAAACTACATTGCCCCTCAGGTCAACCAGATTGGCCTGATCAAACTGGATTCCATAGTCAGAGGTCACAATGCCCTTCTCCCCTTTTTCATTCCAGAATTGCACTTCTACCCCGTCAGGAAATTCGGCAAAAGAGAAATTGTAGTTTGAAAAATCAAGTAGTTTTGGTGTAATTAAATTGGCAACCAGTTTTCCGGAATCTGTGTATTTTAAATTTACGCCTTCACCTTCTGCTATGGGCCCCAGGTCTGCGATTGTGAGTTGTTGCTTTTCCCTGTAGTTGCCTTCACAAGCAAAAAGCGTTAGGATTGTAAAAACAACCATAACGCTTTTTAGGCTATGTGAAATTAATTTCATTCTAAAGATTTGGCACTGTTACACTGCCACCCACCCAACAATTGCTGAATGAAACAGTTTGTCCTGCCTTACCTTCTGTGAAAATATCACTCCGTTGTGGAGCACGTTGCATATAACTGTCTGCTGCTGCATTTGCATTTGCCGCCACTGAAGGGTCAACACGGGCTGCAGTTCTTGCAAGATCAGCGGCCAACCAGTTGACTGCACGTCTTTCAAAAATGGTTTCTCCACAATTATTTGCACTTTGTGAAATCATACTGGCGATTTGCAGATAGGCTCTACCAAACGAAGGTCTGGCATCAATCGCTCTTCTGTAAAAGTTCCTGGCAGTACCAAAATTATTGGCTCTTCTATAGTTTTCGGCTAATTTGTAATAAGTATTTGCCTTTCTCGTGTTGTCAGTTTCAAGTTCTGCAGATTGGATGTAATAATCCTGAGCCAATTTTGCTTTACCATCTGCCTCAGCCAATTGACCTAAATAATAAGCCGATCTTGCGGAAGGATTCAGGTTATGTAATTCTTGAACCAGTTTGAAGAAAAGCGGGTCTTCACATTCTTTTGCAGAAAGCCTGCTAGCTGCCATTTGAAGCCAATCTATGTTTGATTTATTGTCTTCAAACTCTCTTTGATACATTGGAATAAGATTTTCACAATCGGCGAGTATTCCTAATTTACCAATCACGCTTCCTTTTACCTGAGCATAAGCTCTTAGGTTTGTTTCTCCTGCACTTAACAATCTTTCATCAGCCTGGTTGAGAGCCTTTCCGGCATCTTGCTTCTCGATAAGTGGGGTAATTCTTGCAGCTAAAGAGTTTTCTTCTTCTTCTATTTTTGCAATCAACTCATCATAAAGCTCAAACACTTCCTTAATGTCTTTTTTGCCCTCAGCCTGCAAATCAACAGCAAGGGAAAAATAAGTGTATAATGATCTTGGGCTTGTAAAGCTTTCTTTGTCTTTATTGTATGCCTCATCAAATGCATTAAATTGCTCCTGTGGTGTTCCAATTTGGTTTTCAAACATCACCTGTGCAAAATCTGCAAGCATGGCGCCTTCTTTTCTACTGTCAGGAAAATGTTTCAGCCTTTCACGGCCCAGTTTTTTATACTCGTTAAATTCTTCCATTTTTTGAGCTCCTTGTGCATTTTCAATCCTGTGTTTATAGAGTCTTTCACCATATTGATATATAGAAAGGTGAAAATTTGCACAGTTATTTCTTAATTCTTCCAAATATGGAAGTGCTGCTTTGTAATTTTCAATTTTAGCTAATTCAACATAAAGATTGAGCGTTATTGTACAATCTTCATTTTCATTAGCAACACTCAGATTGCTAAAAAGCAGTAAGCTAAAAAATACTAATGTGGCTTTCATTTTCATCGGGTATAAATTTTATTTTAATCTAATAGAGTTTTAATAAACCATCTGTCATTTAAGGACAAACTTATAATTGTGTTAAAGAAGTTTTCTTTTACTAAACCGTTATTGGTGGTTCCTCTGCTTCCAACCTCAAAACCAACGTTAAAATTTGAAAACATTCGTCCAACAGGTAAACCAACTCCAAAAGTGATGCCAAACTCATTTATGTTCTCATTGTTAATTATCAAACCTGTGTCTTCATACCTCACACCAGCACGATATGTTATCCTGTTAAAATAGTTGGAAACTGTTGTATGCCTGGGGACATAGAACCCCCCAAGCTTGTATCTTGAAGCTGTTGAAAATTCTACATTGTCAAGCTCAAATGCCCTGTTTGAAAAATTAGTGGTATTTTGTGTGGTAAACTCGCCTCCAATAAACCACTTTCTGGGCTCCCCGACTCCAACCCCAAGAGTAAGCTCTGATGGCAATGTGAGTTTGGAGTCTTCAACGTCCACATCTCTAACATCCACATCAATCTGGAAATTTTGATTGGGAACAAAAACACTGGCAAACTGCCTGAAGTTTTCTGAATTCAAATTGGTTTCAGGAGTGTAGGTAATTGCTGAAAAAAGTTCCAATTTGTCGTTCAACATCTTTCTGTATGTTGCCCCAAAATTTACGCTAAATCCTGAAAGGTTTGATCTGTTGGTTTCACGTGTGGCAAATTCCACATCTGGATTTGACAACAAAGTATTATTAATTATGTTTCCAAAGTTGTAGTTTGCATCAACCCCTAAACTAAAATTGTCGTTTATTCTATATGCAAAATTTAAATAAACTTTATTCATACCTCCCTGACCACGGTTTTGAACATTTCCATCTACTGCTTGATTCTCAACGTTATAACCGACGGATGTTAGCGGTAAAATTCCAAAACCGGCACCCATTCTGTCAGATATCGGCATTCCAAGGGCTATGTAATTGATAGAAGTAGAAGAGGCACTTCCTTGTTCATTTACTGTTTCTTGTGACACATATTTATGAGCACCGCCCACAGAAAAAGTGACCAATTTTAAATGTGCAATTCCTGATGGGTTTTGCAAATTGAGATGAATACTGTCTGAATACATGCTTATGCCTGCCATGCTTCTGTTTTCAACTGTACCTCTGAAATTGAGCGAACCTATACCAAAAAATGAGTAAGGCGATGAAGTTGCCTCTTGAGCAATAGTAGTTGAAGTAATGCATACCAGAACGATTACTAAAAGTCTTTGTATCATGTATTTTGATTATGTTCCAATAAAAAGTTTAATCCTTCAAGGAGAAAATTTGAATTCGCAAATATGCTATTTTTTAATCTATCTCGCAAAAAATGAGCATTGCCTCCTGTTAAAATAACTGTTAAATCTCGATTTTCTTGCTTGTATTGTGAGATAACACCATCAATTTCAAAAGTTACTCCATTTATAACACCGGAATGTATTGAAGTTTGTGTGGAATTTCCTGTTAAATATTGAGGAATATTAGCGTCTAGTAATGGAAGTTTTTCAGTAAAGCTATTGAGTGCTATATACCTCATATCTATCCCCGGTGAAATGGCTCCCCCTTTATAGCGACCTTCAGCATTTAAAAAATCGTAAGTAATACAAGTACCTACATCTATTACAAGCACCTCCTTGCCGGGATATTGCGAAGCAGCAGCACTAACTAATGCAATTCTGTCTAGACCCAAAGTTTCCGGAGTGCTGTAATCGCTAGTAAAAGGAACTTTTATTTGTGAGGATAAAGAAAAGACTTTATACTTTTTTTCTAGTTTAGCCCTGCTTTTATCTGCAAATGCTCCAACAACACTCAAAACTACCTGCTCAATAGCCGGAAAATCTTCCTGAATACTATCAAGCGATTTGTCAAAATCTGATTTGAGAACTGTTTTCTTGTAAACCTGGGTTTTGCCTTCAAAGACTGCTAATTTAATTAGCGTATTTCCAACATCAACTACTAAGTTCATTTCTAAATGAATATGGCGCAAAAATACAACTTGCAATTACAATTCAAAGTATATGCTTTAAGAATTAAAAACTTTTTTTATTTTTATGCTTTGCACAATTTAAAATAAAATTATATTTGCACCCTCCTGAGCAACATCTTCGTGTTGCTTTGGTGGGCGAAGCCCAAATAACATACTGGTACCTTAGCTCAGTTGGTAGAGCAACGGACTGAAAATCCGTGTGTCCCTGGTTCGATTCCTGGAGGTACCACTAAATAAAATCCCTAACTATTTAAAGAACAAATAGTTGGGGATTTTTCTTTTTGAAAGTGTAAAACATCGTGTAAAACAATCTCTCTTTAATCTTTTCCTCTTATCTATTTAAAACACAACCAAAAGTATATAATCGTATATACTTGCATATACATCCTGCAATTAGTATTAATCCATAATTTAAGCAAATTTGCCATTTTAAAAATGGATTGATTTTGTGATAACCTCATCTTCATCAATAAAAAATCCACGATTTATAAAAGGGAGCGTTTCACTCTTTATATATAACAAACAAATCGTTTTGTTTAAAAAAAAGAAAGATAATGAAAAGAAAAAACTATCTACAAACCAAATTCATTAAGTTCCTGATTGAGAGTGAAAACCAAGCAGAAAATGATGAAATAATTGATGAGGTTAAACCTGATGAGGTTGAAAATGATGATTTAGACGCTGATGAAATCATTGAACACCTTATCCAAAAACAAAAAAACATCTCCCAAGAATATGATGATTTACTATACGGACGAAAAAGAAAATAAACTTTTTGATTTTAACACCCTACAAAGTATTCTAAAAATGAATAAATCAAAACTTTATAGAGCTTTAAATCAAATTCCTGATGTTGAGGTAATAAAGTATAAAAATCAATTCTTATATAAAGAAGAAACCCTTTATATACTGATGAAAAAACGACTTATTGAAAAATTAGAAATGATGGACTAAACCATGAATCATGAAAAGATTAGTAGATTAACAGATAGAATAAAAAGCAATAGAGAAAAACTAAAAGAAGAAACCGGTAATACAAAGAACCAACAGATATTAAGGCTTAAAATAAAAATTGATGAAATACAGATAAAAATTGAAAGATTAAAATGAGTTCTCGCACTCTGGAATAAAAGTGATAAACGGCAATAAAAAGATTTTTATCTATTCAATTTTGACGAGTTTTTTTACTCGCCTTGGTTGAACTATATATATTACTTACTAAATGATTATTAAGAAAAATAAAGGGTTTAAAACAACTCAAACAATAAAGAACGATATAATGTATGGTTTTCAAAAGATATTGTCCCAAAACCACCCTATTTACTCCATAACCATATCAAATACACAAATTAAAACAAGTGAAGAACTCCGTTTCAATTTAACCAATAAACTATTCAATAGATTACATAAAGACTACAAAAACACCTATGAAGTGATAAACTATCTATTTGTTATAGAATATCCCGAAAAGGTTTCAAGAGGAAATTTACTGCCAGATAATTGTGAAGTCCATTCTCATATCGTTGTTGCAACCACCCTTCTACCTCAACAAATAGAATATTACATACAAACTACTTTTAAAAACCCCGGTATCCATGTCGAAAGAATAGACAATAGAACCGACAAAGAAAATTTTGTTAATTACCTCATCAAGCAAGAACACTTACTTACTGATGATAATTATAACTATAAGATTAATATTAATTAACAAAAATCAATACAAACTAATATACTATTTATTATAATCAATACAATTAAGGTTGTAATTTTTAAAGTCTCTAATTCAGATAAATAAAAAAACTTTCTATATTTACGTTTTCTAACTAAATACAATCAAATGAAAACAAGAAAATTCAAAGTTGGATTTTTAGCAATTTTAACAGCTGTTTTTTTGACAAGTTGTGCTAAAAAAACACCTCAAGATGCTTGTGACTGCATTAAAAGGACAGCCAATGCATTTATGCTTCAAGGAACTAAATTATCAAGTATTGATGATTTAAGAGAACCGTGTAAAAAAATTCTTGATCTTTTTGAAGATGATGGTCCTGCTCGTGCATATATAACTGATTGTGGTAATGAAGTTTTTACTGCCATTGAATCAAAGACACTTTTACCAATAGAGGGAGAAGATATTGGTGACTTTGATTTATTTGAATTTAACAATGTAGCAGAATATGAAAATTTCTTAAAGGATAAAATTAAGAATGCTAATGATGAATATAAATATCTGCATTCGAGAATTGTTATTAAAAATGCCTATATAATTACTGAAAATGATACTAAAAACAGATGTGAAACGAGTTCAGGTTATATAGAAAGCATTTATGCATCAAATGAGCAAAGCCTAAGTGATTTTCCACCTAAAATATCTTTAATGATTGAAGATGAATCACTTTTAAATAGAATAAAGCCGAGCTTAAATTTTCATTATAGTAATAGAATAATAGATGTTGAAGAAGAAAAAACAATACCATATATTCCCGGTGGCTCTTTTGAAAAGGTTACGCATGAAGTTGTTAAATATCAATTACTTCAGGACGGAGTTCTTGAAAGAATACAAGGGCCACGCACATATTATCCAGATTGGAATTTTAAAGAAAATGTCACTAAACTCGAAAATCAGTGTGGATTAACTAATTTCCGTTCTGATGCTAAAAATGGAAGGTATCTGTTTCTGAGGCAAGATCTTGATACAAGAAGAGCCCAATTACTTTACACTCAATCTTTAGAGGAACGTTATGGTGGTTATTATGCTTTAAATAAAGGCGAGATAATAGGAAGGCTTTCAAAAGTCAGTAGATTTGGGGCATCTCAAATAAAGATTATAGATATGAACCTTCAAGAATTAGATTTTCCAAAAGATATAAAGGGTATGTCATACGATATTGACGAAATTATTGAGTTTACTGAGGCCATTAGAAACGAACCAAGAGAACGATCACCATACTCTATATATTAAACCAGACTTGGCATTATTTTTAAATCTACCTAATAGAATTAAAAAAACTCATTAAACGAGGTATAAGACGATATATTCAGCAGATTGAGCCAATGGACTACAAAGCATTAGAAAATCGCTTGGTGAAGTTCTATTGTATATTTGAAACAACAAAAGAGTTCAACCTCAACATACAAAACAAAAGTTCAGAAGATTTACCCCACATGGGGCTTCATTTTCATCTTTTCATTTCCTGCCCTGATAATTATTCGTGGTTCTGTTTTGATGCCTTGATTTACCAAATCTTATTTGAGCTTACTTCATTACCTAAAAAAAGATGTTGTATTTCAAAATATGGATATTATAAAATCAACGATTTAGACAAAAGGTTTTCATCTTATCACACAAAACAATTCAAGGAATCTCCTTCATTTGAAATGATAATGAAACAACTTTAATTGGATTAATTTTGTAAAGAACACTAGCTAATTATCCAGTTACCTCCATTTAACTTTGTTTGTTCTTTCTTTATTTCGAGAAAACGCTTAGCATCTTCTTCTCTAACTGAAATTACTCCTACTGAGAGTTCAGGAAATCTAGTGTTCTTTTTAATAATCCTGAATTCAGCATCTGGAAAATCATTCAGAAATCCTTGCTGACTAATTTGTGACCAAATACCGGGTGTTGTTTCTCCTACATCTTTAAGATTTGCCATAATTAAAGTGTTTTTAATTCTTATTATAAATTCGATTGAACCACATCTTTTTCATTGAATTGCAAACAAATATAAATAATTCAAAAATTATCAGCATTTAAAAGACTCTGTGATATTTAACATTTTTTAACACTTATATCACCCCTTATTGTTCCTGATATTGATAATATGCAAATATTTTACTCTTTATTTTAAACTATATTCATATTATCTTTGTAAAAGAAATCAGAAACACACTCTATATCTTATCTGATTAGAGTATTTATCAAGAATTCAAACTAATTATTTTAAAACTCACTTTTTCGTGAGGAGGGATTTCTATATCTAAAAATTATTAACCTTTAATACATAAAAATTATGAACACACAAACGATTACAACATGGACACTCGTTCCTCGATTTACAACAAAAAAACCTCTTTTAGTAGATAAAACTAAAATTAGAGTAAGAACATTTATGAAGGGTCCTAAATATCTATATGACAAAATCTCAATGATTAGTCATTTAAGAGATAGTATAGGAATTAAAGAGGCGGGAAAAATGACTTTTAAAACTGGTTATTTATCTACAAAGAACAAAACTCTTTACAATGGTTATTTACTTTTTTTAAGAGTTAATAATGACATTGTTGAGGTGATTATTAAGAAAGAAAATAATTATATGGTTTTGAATGCTTGGGACATTGAAACACTTACAAATATCTTAACAACTAAAAATCCTGATTGTAAGTTTTTGAATAATTTTCAAGTATCAAAACTGATTAAAGATGGCGATATGGTTGTGAAGTTTTATGTGAGTAAATTAAAGAATCATGGAACAACTTGGAGGATTTTAAAATAATCTATTAGTAAGGAATGAGATAGGGAACGATTTAGATACAAATCTCAGAAGATATATAAAAATAAAAATAGGAGTATTTAAATACTCCTATTTTTTTTGTAGTTTAATGACTTGGTTCGTTGTTTTGATTATTAAAAGAGACATTCGATAAAATTCATGCAAATGGAGTTAAAAAAAATATTTAAAAAAAATAATGATTTAGTTGGGGTTTGGGAAACAAAACTTGGTTATAATCGTGAAAATATGATGCGCCTTTTTGAGGATGGAACTGGAATGATTTTTCAATGGTTTTATGAAACAAATGAAGAACCCCGTCAAAGGGTTTATGAAATTCAATGGAAAAAATCCGGTTATCGAAAAGTTGCTTTTAAATTAAAAAATGAAAAAAAATTTACTTCTATAAAATATTTAATTAAACCTTACATTGATTCAGCAGGAGACAAGTATGATGAACTTTATGATCCTAATTTTAGGATTGATGGTAATAAAGATGTAAAGTTTTTTTGGAAAGTTAATGGCAAACTATATCGTAAAATTAATGATGCTGAAAACTGAAAAAAATGTTAATTTATTACTTAAATTTTTTTGCATCTTTAATGTCCAAATAACCATCTGAACCAAAATAAATAATACCTTTTTTGGTATCTAAAACTACATCTTTAGCACCCTCACTAAAGACATATCTTCCATTTTCTGAAAAATTATAAAAAACGGTTGAAAATATTATTCCAAATGTAAAAAAGATAGCTAACTTGAATTTTTCGTATTTTTTCATCACGGTTGGTTTTATTTTAATTGAATTAACTTTCACTCTGAATTTGATTTTCAAGGTCAATAATTTTCTGAATATAATCACTTGACAAAGAGTAAAAGTTAAAGTTAAAACCAAAGTCGTTTATTGGTATAATTTTAGATTTTTCAGCAATAGCTTGTCCATATTGCTTAATTAAATCTGTTTTTGACTTTTTCTCTAAAGTGTTTATACTAGTATCAATCAAATATTTATCACCAAATATTTTTTTGTCTGTTTGAGTAAGTATATTTTGGGAATTATTCAATCCAAGAATTTTACTAAACATTTCGAAACAAAGAATTAAAATCCCTACATGTTCTTCAGCTGTTACGGTCTTCATTTCTTTGTCGGTAATTCTTACATTAGTAAGCTTTTTTCTTTCAGGCCCTATAAAAGTTAATATAAGAGCTGAGGAACAAGCTAAAGTAAATTCAGCAATTTCTCGTTCCTTATCGTTTAAATTAATAAATTTATCATAAACCGAGTTTACAGCTTTTTCGTTATGAATGGTATTCCAATAATATAAATTCCCTTTTATAATGTTTTTTATTTTTTTTAGCATTGGTTTAGTTTTTTTCCTTTACTGCTTTCAATACTTTATTTAATTCAGGCATTGCCTTTTTATAATACTTTAAAAAGTCAGAATATATTTTTTCAATATCTGAACTTTCTATTTTACCATTATTAAATGTTATTTGTTTTTTGGGCTTCACTTCTTGCCAAGCCAACATATAGCTTGGTATTTTTAAAACATATTGAGTAAATAAATCTGGCTCTGCTGGTATTACATTAAAGTCAATTAGATTATCTGAATGAGCGATAATATTGCGTTTTGACATCAACACTTTTATACTTTTGTTGAAATCCGCATGCACCTTTATATTTTGATTTTCAATAATATATTGTAATATTTTAAACTTTGATGAAAAGTTTAAAACAAGATTATTAAGTAAGATGTCCTTTACAAATTCACTTCTTTCAGAGCCAATAAATTCAGTTATAATGTCTTTAAATGAATTTTCCACTTCATTGAATTTTATTATTATATCAGAAATAATCTCTTTGTTTCTCGATATTAATTCTTCTGGGAATTCCATTTTTCAATTTTGATGTCAGTTAATGTTTTTGTCAAATTAGTTCCACTATTAGTAGATGAAAAAGAAAGAATTGATAGGGCTCATAATTCATTTTACTTAATATAAATTTGAAAAGAACTAAAGCAATTTAACAAGAATAATAATTTAAACATATTTTAAACTCATATTTTTAGAGTAGAGGTTTTTTTATGAACTATTAATTAATCAAAAAGTCCCTATTTATGCGGTTTTACGGTATTTTATTCATATTTTTGAAGTGTAATCATACCCACTCTAATATTATGAGAAAAAATAAAATACTTTATGTTCGTGTTTCCACATTGGAACAAAAAACAGACAGACAAAGAGTAAATGAAAAAGATTTTGATTTAGTTATTGAAGATAAATGTTCCGGTGCCATTTCTTTCTTTGAAAGAGAAGGAGGAAAAGAAATCAAAAAACTTATTGATGAAGGTGTTCTAACATCTTTATCTGTATGGCAGATTGACCGCCTTGGTAGAGATTTAAGAGATATTATGAATACTATTCATTATTTCAATGAAAAGAGTATTTGTATAAACTTTGTATCACAGGGTTTAACTACATTAGATAATGAAGGAAAAGAAAATGCTATTTCAAAAATGATTATTTCAATTTTAGGCATTGTTGGTGAAATGGAAAGAAATCAAATCAAAGAAAGACAAATGGAGGGTATTAGAATTGCTAAACTTAAAGGGTCTTATACTGGAAGGAAAAAAGGCAGTAAAGAAGACGTTCTTTCATTCTTATCAAAAGACAAAAACAAAAAAGCCGTTGAATACCTAAATAAAGGATTTAAAGGTATTGAGGTTTCAAAATTAACTGGATTAAATATCAATACAATTACAAAGATTAAGAAAGTAATTTCAAATTAACTTGTTGTTAAAAATGCTCGGTTCATTTCATCATTACTTTCATGAATTCTTTCATAAAGGAATTCATTTACATAATGCTCTGTCGTTGATAAAGCACTATGACCTAAACTCTTCGATATAGTATAAATATCCTTATTAGTGGATTCAATCATTAAGTTAGTATATGAATGTCTTGCCAAGTGGCTTGTGAAAACGGGCCATTCCCATGACGTGTTTTCCTCACAAAGCTGTTGAAGTTTTTTTAGTTGTTTGTTATAATATGCGGTTTTTGAAGAAAGCTGATTATATTGATATTTTGACAAGAAATGTTTTTGTGCATTAAACTCTACATCACTAAATATTTTATCATCTAATATTGGGAAAATGAATTTTTTTGGATTTGCCTTTGCATACATCACAATTTGAAGAATTAACATAGCAGTAATTTTATTTCTAATTTCACTAATTATATTTAACCATCCTTGAAGTAATTCTTCTAATTCTGCTAACTTCTCTTTATCCTCTAATTTTGTAGATTGATTTAATCTAAGATAAATACTGATATTTTTACTTTGTAAAGTGTTATAATGACTTTCAGCTTCATTATATGTCATTTGATAGTTTTTATTGTTCAGCTTAAAGGAATATTTTTTATTAGCTATTTCAATTCCATTAGGAAAGTAATCTACTAACCTCAACAATAAAATATGATTTAATTTAATTTTATGTGGTGTTTTGGTTTTGAACTGATTAAAAATTATTTCACCATTAATAAGATTTGACCATCTTAACGTCAATAAATCACTAACCCTCAATCCTTGTGCAAAAATTTGGAACAAGAAATAATTTTTATAATGATATAGAGGGTTATCTTTTGAAATTGAAGTTTTTAAAAGGATTTCAATTTCTCTTTTACCAAGGGTTTTCTTGGCTACAGGTGTTTTTTTATTTTTAAGTGTTATAAATGGATCTTTAACAGGCGTGAATTTATCTAATCCAACTCCTTTATTAAATACGTTTTTAATCGTCTTAATATATTTTATGCACGTGTTTGCAGATAAGCCAAGACCAATTAAATATGTTTCAAAATCCCTCATTAATGATGAGGTTAAGTCTTTAAAGTAAAGCTGTTTAATTTTCTTTGTTTCAAGAAAATTTGTAAAATGTAAATAACTAGTTTTATGAGATTTATAAGAGCCAATTTCCCTTCTTGTTTGAAGATGCAATAATTGACTATCAAAAAAATCAATAAACGTTTCTTCCTCAAGAACTCTAACAGTCATTACAGCAGTATTTGGAGAATCATTTAATTTTAATTCATTAAGCTTTTTTTCAATTTTGTTATTTATTTCAATGTGTTCTAAATGAGTGCTACTCACAGAGCCACTTTTCAACCAATATTTAGATTTGATTGAAATTCCAAGAGTAAAATAAGTTGATTTTCTATTTTTAGTCCTCCTTATTTGAATTGTTCCAAAATTATCGGCAGAGTATTTTTTTTTAAGACAAGGTTTATAAGTTATTTTCATCTTTATTACAATAATATTTAGCTTCAAACAAATATAGTGTAAAACAAGTGTAAAACAATTTAATCAATCAATAAACATTGTGATTTTTTATAATACTGTATATCAGTTATTTGTGTTGAATATTTTAAATATGGGTATTCCTGGAGGTACCACAAATAAACCCCTGTAAGCACTATGTTTACAGGGGTTTTTATTTTTAGGGTTCAAAATAGGGTTCAAATAAAAAACCTAATTACAATACTCAGCCATGGCATCAGCAGAGGTAGTAAACCCTAATTGTGCCCCTTTTTGCAAATCAGTACATCCATTTTGCCTGTCCCCCAACATTATATGAGATAGCCCACGGTTGTTGTAGGCCTCAGCAAATTCCGGATTGAAATCAATTGCAGCAGTGAAATCATTGATTGCTTCAGGAAAGTCCTGTAAATTCACTTTAGCAAAGCCTCGATTATAATAGGCCTCCGGAGATGTAGGTACTATTTCAATAGCCTTGTCATAATCCTTTATGGCCGCTTCATAATCCCTCTTTCTGGCTTTAGACAAACCTCTATTATAATATGCGTCTGCTCGTGAAGGTTCAATTTCCAAGGTCTGTGTAAAATCTTTTATAGCCCCGGCATAATCATCCATTTTAAATTTGGCCAATCCCCTGTTGTAATAAGCATTAGGCTCCATAGGGTAAAGCTCTATTGACTTGTTATAATCATCTATGGCAGCCGGGTAATCTTTAAGTTCAGCTCTTGAAAATCCCCTGTAAAGAAATAATGTTGCAATAGGTTCAAGATCAATGGCACGATCAAAGTCTTCAATTGCACTGCTGTGGTTTTGAAGTTCACTTTTTGCAACCCCCCTGTTGAAGTATAACTCAGGGTTTCTTGAATCATTTTCAATCTCAAAATTTAAACTATCAATGATTTTCTGAAGTCTAAGGCGATCTTCTTCAGGTATTTCCTTAAAAAAAACCTCTTGTGATTTTTCAGTTTCAGTAATCATTTGTTCTTGTGATGGTCGCTCTTCTTTATTTTTGCAAGCGCAAAAACCAATAACCAAAACCAACCCTAATATTAATTTCTTCATACCTTCAAAAATTAAAAACGTATAAAATTTGTTTGAGCCTCAAATTTACATAATATATTTAACCCTTAAAAAACATATATATTATTAGGAAAACAGGAGTCAATCCATAGTTACTCCTAATTGCTTGCTCATAAATTTTTACTAAAACTTTGTTAGGAAGCCTTATCCCTTTTCGACAGATACATTATATTTATGAAAAATCTCTTAGGCAATAAACCAAAGGTGGATTTTTTTCGTACATATATTAACTTAGCAATCCTGTTATGAACAACAACTATTACAACCCCAAAGACTTAAAGAAATTTGGCAACATCACCGAATGGGATGAAGAACTTGGCACAAAATACTTTGATTATTACGGCAAAGTATTTGAAGAGGGCGCCCTCACTGCCCGTGAAAAAGCGCTTATTGCATTGGCGGTGGCGCATACAGAACAATGTCCTTATTGCATTGATGCCTACACAGTAGATTGCTTGCAACGCGGAGTTACCAAAGAACAAATGATGGAAGCCGTTCATGTGGGGGCTGCTATAAAAAGTGGCGCAACACTAGTACACGGGGTGATGATGATGAATAAGGTAAACAAACTCGACGGTTAAGAAGTTCAAGGCTTGCCTACCGAAGCTTAAGCGTAGGTAGGTTCAAAGTTTTTTGTGCCATTTAATATTTAATTATGACTAAATTAAAAATACAATCCTTACACAAACGTGAAAGCGAACTGGCATACGCAAAACGCCAACTGGAAATCCTCTCCAACGGGGTTTTCCAAAATGGTGAGTTACCCAAATTCAAAGACAAAATCGCTGAAACCGGCCAGTTTCCCCTTCGTCCTAAAAAATTGGAAATCCTGCAAATCAATCTGGGCTATATGTGCAATCAGGTATGCACCCACTGCCACGTGGATGCCGGTCCTGACCGCAAGGAAATTATGACCCGCAAAACCATGCAGCAGTGTCTGGAAGTCATTAAAAACACCAATGCCCACACACTGGACCTTACCGGCGGCGCACCCGAAATGAATCCCAATTTTCGCTGGTTTGTGGAAGAAGCCTCCAAAGCGGGTATTGCAGATTTTATTATTCGCTCCAATTTGACCATCATCCGCGCCAATAAAAAATACCACGACCTGCCTGAATTTTTCAAAAAACACAATGTGCACGTGGTTTCATCCATGCCACATTGGACACGCGGAAAAACAGACAAACAACGCGGCGACGGGGTTTTTGACAAATCCATCAAAGCCCTGCAGGAACTCAATGCCGTGGGTTATGGTATGCCCGAAAGCTCGCTTCGTCTGGATTTGGTTTACAACCCCTCCGGAGCTTTTCTTCCCGGCAATCAGGCAAGTATGGAAAAAGATTTTAAGAAGGCGCTAAAAGAAGATTTTGGCATCCAATTCCATAACCTTTTTGCCATCACAAACCTGCCCATTTCGCGTTTTCTGGATTACCTTATCGCTTCCGAAAATTATGAAGACTATATGTATGCGCTGGTGGAAGCATACAATCCTGCGGCGGTTGAAAATGTAATGTGTAAAAACACCATTTCCATAAGCTGGGACGGCTGGCTGTATGACTGCGATTTTAACCAGATGCTGGAGTTAAAAGTGGACAGCAAAGTCAAACACATTAAAGATTACAACGAAGATTTGTTAAACAACAGAAACATCATCATTTCCCAACACTGCTACGGTTGCACCGCCGGCGCCGGAAGCAGTTGTCAGGGTTCAGTAACCTAATGAAACATTTATTCTATATAGTACTATTAATCTCGGGTTTCCAAACATTCAGTCAGGAAACTTTGGACGTGCTTTTGGCAAAATTCAACAATGAAAGTGTTCCTTACATTTCTGTGGAACAACTGCAAACAAAAATGCAAAGTGGTAGTGTAATACTTTTGGATGCCCGTGAAAATAAAGAGTTTGCCGTGAGCCATATTGCAAATGCAATTTGGGTGGGGTATGAAAATTTTTCTTTGGAAAAAACCTTGCAGCACTTGCAAGACAAAAATGCTGAAATTGTAGTATATTGTTCTTTGGGTGTGCGTTCAGAAAAAATTGGCGAACAACTCCAAAACGCCGGATTTACAAATGTACAAAACCTGTTTGGCGGTATTTTTGAATGGAAAAACAAAGGCAATCCGGTGTATGATTCCGGTGGCGACGAAACAGAAAAAGTTCACGCTTATTCCAAAAGATGGGGAGTCTGGTTAAAGAATGGCGAAAAAGTGTATAAAACATGAACACATCGAGATTACTTATCATTTTTGTAAAAAACCCCATTCCCGGCAAGTGCAAAACCCGTCTGGCTCAAACCATAGGCGATCTGGCGGCAACTGAAGTTTACAAGGTCCTGCTGCGACACACCGCCCTGATTACCGAACCATTGGATGCAACCATCGAAGTGCATTATTCCGGTTTTGTGGAAGAAGACGATATGTTTTCAGAAACTTTTATCAAAAAAGTACAATCCGGTAATGATTTGGGTGAAAAAATGAAAAACGCTTTCGCGAAAGGTTTTCAGCAAGGCTTTCAACATATTGTCATTATCGGGTCTGACCTGCTGGACATCACTACCAAAGACATCAACGAAGCCTTTGAAGCATTGGAAACTTACGATTATGTCCTCGGCCCGGCTGAAGACGGCGGTTATTACCTGTTGGGGATGAATAAGCCCAACAGCGCCTTGTTTGAAAACAAAGACTGGGGAAGTAGTTCTGTTTTACAGAACACCTTGATTGACTTAAAAAATGAACACATCGCCCTGCTGGACGAGCGCAACGACATTGACACTTATGAAGACCTTGCGGAATTCAAAGATTTAAAAAACTATTTGCTTAATAACTAAAAAAATCCCCCCTCTGGTCACTGAGCGAAGTCGAAGTGCGGAGGGGGTTTGGGAGAGGACAATGAAAGAACAACTAAACAAAACAGTACAATTTTTAAAAGACCGGGGCTTCGGGACTCCTGATGTGGGCATAATATTAGGCACCGGTTTAGGCAAACTCGCCAATGCGATTGACATTGAAGTGGAAGTGAGTTACAATCACATTCCCTATTTCCCAACAGCTACAGTGGAGTTTCATCAGGGTAAGTTTCTTTTTGGTGAACTTTCCGGGAAAAAAGTGGTGGTCATGCAAGGGCGTTTTCACGTGTATGAAGGATACTCCATGCAAGACGTTACCTATCCTGTTCGCATAATGAAGGAATTGGGCATAAAGCAACTCCTTGTTTCCAATGCCGCCGGAGCCATCAACCTCAACTTTAAAAAAGGGGAATTGATGCTTATCGAAGACCACATCAACCTGCAGGGCGATTCGCCATTGGCATTTAAAGGGGTCTCTCAACTAGGTGAACGCTTTGTAGATATGAGCGCACCTTACGATAATAAAATGAGTGAAGCCCTTATCGCTATTGCGAAAGAAAAAAACATTACCCTTCATCAGGGAGTTTACGTTTCAGTAGTTGGTCCGCAACTGGAAACACGGGCAGAATACCGCATGCTAAAAATTATGGGCGCCGATGCCGTGGGGATGAGTACCGTTCCGGAAGTGATAGTGGCCAACCACCTCAAATTGCCCGTCATTGCAGTTTCTGTATTGACAGACGAATGTGACCCCGACAATTTAGCCCCGGTAAACATCAAAGAAATCATGGAAATGGCCAACAAAGCCGAGCCACAACTGGTTACTTTATTTAAAGAATTAATTAGTAACATTTAACATAAAACCTCAATTCCCTCCCGTTCACTGAGCGCCCACCTGCCGGCTTCGTTGCCTGAAGCTTTGAAGCGCAAGGCGGACGGGCAGGAAGTCGAAGTGGGGAGGTGACAGTGTGTCGCTGCTATCGGGGCTAAAACCTGAAATATTTTTTAAACGTATATAAAAGAAAGCATATTAAAAAAAATCATTAAAGTACAGCCGTAAAATCTTACGGCTCAACAAATAACTATAAAACATATGAGCTATCTGGAAACCACATACGACATTTACAAAGAAGCAGCACTCACCCCCGATGTGGGATTGTGCTGCACCACTAATCCCATTTGGGAATTACCCGGACTAAAAATCCCAAAAATCATGCAGGAAATGAACTACGGCTGTGGAAGCACTGTTCATGCACGCGATCTTTCCAACAACCCAAAAATGCTCTATGTGGGTGTTGGCGGCGGGATGGAACTTTTGCAATTTTCCTATTTCAACCGTCAGAAAGGCGGTGTGATTGGCGTGGATATGGTGGATGAAATGCTGGAAGCTTCCCGCAGAAACTTTATCGAGGCCGAAGCACAAAACCCCTGGTTTAAAAGTGAATTTATCGAACTCAAAAAAGGAGACGCGCTCAACCTTCCTGTGGATGACAATTCCATTGATGTGGCTGCACAAAACTGCCTGTTCAATATCTTCAAGGCTGAAGATTTAAAAAAGGCCATAGAAGAAATGTACCGTGTATTGAAACCCCACGGAAAACTGGTGATGAGCGACCCCACCTGTGAGCAACCTATGAATGACACCCTGCGTAATGACGACCGTTTGCGTGCCTTGTGCCTTAGCGGAAGCCTGCCCATTGCAGACTATGTAAAAGCACTCACCGATGCCGGATTTGGAACCATAGAAATTCGCGCCCGAAAGCCCTACCGCATCCTCGACCCCAAACACTATCCAACAGATGAATTGATTTACATCGAGTCCATCGAAGTAGCGGCCATCAAAGACCCGATGCCTGAAGACGGGCCTTGTGTCTTTACGGGAAAAGCTGCCATTTACTATGGAGACGAGCCGTTTTTAGACGATAAAAAAGGCCATATATTATTAAAAAATCAGCCGTTGGCTATTTGTGACAAAACTGCCGAAGCATTGAAAGCTTTAGGCCGTGATGATATTTTTATTAGTAAATCCACCTTCCACTATGACGGTGGTGGGTGTTGTTAAAAAAATACTATGAAAACCTTACTTACTGTATTATTAGTTTCGTTTAGTGTCTTTGGTTATTCAAGTCAGAAAACCCTTGACCATAAGCTTTGGAATCAACTCTTGCAAAAGCATGTCGACAATAAAGGCAATGTTGATTACAAAGGATTTTTAAAAGACCGCAAACAATTGAAAAAATATCTTGACCATTTATCTCAAAACCCGCCTAAAAAGAGCTGGAGCAAAAACGAAAAGTTGTCATATTATATCAATGCTTACAACGCATTTACAGTAGAATTAATCTTGGAAAATTATCCGGTAAAAAGCATCAAAGACATCAGAAGACCCTGGAAAATAAAATTTATTCAGATTGGCGATCAAACGCTTTCACTGGATGACATTGAACACAACATCCTGCGAGATATGAATGAACCCCGCATTCACTTTGCCATCAATTGTGCTTCAGTTTCCTGCCCAATTTTACACAACGAAGCATTTATCCCGTCAAAACTGGAACAACAACTGGAGTTGGTCACCAAAAACTTCATTAACTCATCTGAAAATATCATTACTGAAAATGAGCTTCAACTGTCAAAAATCTTTCAGTGGTATGAAAAAGATTATCTGGTTGACGGCATTAGTAGTTTGGCACACTACGTTAGCCAATATAGCGATGTAAAAATCAACCCCAATGCAAGAGTGCGCTTTTTGGATTACAATTGGGATTTGAACGAAAAAAAATAAATCATGACCCTGAGCATCATCATTCCGGTTTTGAATGAAGAAGAAAACCTCAAGGTGCTGCTCCCCTATTTGAAAAACAACGCAATCGGGCCCATAGAAATTATTGTGGTTGATGGCGGAAGTACTGATGCCAGTTTAGAAGTAGCCAAAAATGAGAGTGCCAAAGCAATTGCTGCACCCAAAGGAAGGGCAATTCAAATGAATGCCGGTGCCAAACAAGCAAGCGGGGATATCCTCTATTTTCTTCATGCTGATTCTTTTCCGCCGAAAGGCTTTGACCAATTTATTATTGAAGAGGTAAAAAAAGGAAACAAAGCAGGTTGTTTTCAAATGAGGTTTGACCACAACCACTGGTGGTTACAGTTGGCTGGCTGGCTAACCAGGTTCAGCTGGCGTGCCTGTCGCGGCGGTGATCAAAGCCAGTTTATCACCAAGCAACTCTTTGATGAAATTGGCGGTTATGATGAGTCCTATGCCATCTATGAAGACAACATCCTTATCAATGAACTATATAAAAGAAACCAATTTGTAGTGATTCCGCATTGGCTCATAACTTCTGCTCGGCGTTATGAAGAGGCAGGCATCTGGAGGTTGCAATACCATTTCTGGACCATTTATTTAAAGAAATGGTTGGGTGCTACTTCTGATGAACTTTTTCAATACTACACCAAAAATATTAAGCCTCTACAAAAATAAAATGACTAAAAAACAAGGGGCTTTTCTTAAAGTTTTGTCTATTTGTTGAATTATACTATATTTATTGTAGTTTTCCCAAAACCATTTAACCTGAAACTTTTTAATGTAAAACAATTTTGAATTAGTTTATCAATATTTTAATTTCAATCAAACTAATTAAAATAGAATAACTTAAAAAAACTCCCAATGAGTGATTCTAATAAGCAGGTTACAGTGTTGCTTCAAGACTACCATAACGGAAATGTTCAGGCAATTGAAAAGCTAGTTCCCATAATCTATGACCAACTTAAAGCGATTGCACACCGTTTCATGGTTAAAGAGAATGCTAATCATACTTTAAATACAACCGGTTTGGTTCATGAGGCCTATCTTAGAATTCTGGCTCAAGAGAACAACAATTATCAAAATCGCTCTCATTTTTATGCAATTGTTGCTACAACGATGAGGCGAATACTCCTTGAAGTTGCCCGATCAAAAAATGCAGTAAAGCGGGGTTCAGGAGCCAATAAAATTCAGCTGGAAGAACACTTTATAATTTCGCAAAACGATGCAGACCAAATCATCACCATTGACAGTGCATTAAAAAAACTTCATCAAATTGACCCCAGACTGGCTCAGGTTGTTGAATTGAGATATTTTGGCGGAATGAATGTAGAGGAAATCGCAGAAGCCATTGATTGCTCACCATCAACTGTAAAAAGAGACTGGCGCACAGCAAAAGCATGGCTGTATCAATATTTAAAAGTTAGCTAACCAAACTTTTATATGGAAAAAGCTGACTGGAATACCATCAAAAAACACTACAACTTTTTGGTTGATTTAAATGAAGTCGCCCGAGTTGACTATTTGAAAAAAATCGAAAAAAAAGACAGTGAGCTGGCTCAAAAACTCAAGGAAATGCTCAAGGCTGATAGGGAAGATGAAACCTTCTTGAACAAACCCGCACTTAGCAAACTCAAAGAAATAGAAGAGCCTGACTATTTTATAGGAAAAGAGATTGGCCGGTATAAGCTTATGTTCCTAATTGGCATTGGCGGCATGGGAAATGTGTATCTCGCTGAGCGCACAGACCTGGAAGCTCACCAGCAAGTAGTTGTGAAAATTATGAATACCGGATTTCTCTCAAATACTTTAAGAAAAAGATTTGACAGAGAACGAAAAATATTATCCCGTCTTAACCACCCCCACATCACCAGAATTTATGACGGCGGAATCACAGATCAAGGCTTGCCCTATATTGTTATGGAATTCATTGAAGGCAAACCCTTAATGGAATATGTAGCAGACAATCAATCCAGTATAGATGAAAGGCTTGAGCTGTTTATGGACATTTGTAGCGCGGTTTCTTATGCTCATCAAAATTTTATAATGCACCGTGACCTTAAACCTGCCAATATACTGGTTACCAATCACGGCATTGTTAAAGTTATAGACTTTGGGATTGCAAAGATTTTGGAAGAGGATGACACCACAGAAGAGCAGCTCACCCGAACAGGTATCTTGCCTATGACCCCTGCATATGCAAGCCCTGAACAGATTGCAAACAAACCGCTTACTATAGCTTCAGATGTGTACTCACTTGGCGTGGTGCTTTATGAACTTTTAACTGAAAACAAACCCTATCCGGTTACAAAAAATACAGACTTTTCAACAATTGAGCGGATGATCGCAGCAAATGATCCACTCAAACCCAGTACAAGTGTTTCTCCTGAAATTGCAAGTTTTTCAAACCTCACTGCCTGGAAGAAAAAAATTAAAGGTGATCTTGACAATATTATTTTAAAAGCTCTCAAGAAAGTACCGGCTGAAAGATACCTCAGCGTTGAACACTTTATTGATGATTTAAACAGGTATAAAAATAATTATCCGGTTATTGCGCGGCCGGACAACCTCGGTTATAGAATAAAGAAATATGTGAGGAGACACCGCGTAGGGGTGGCTTCAGCATCAGCTTTGTTTTTGGTTTTAATCATTGGAATCGCTGCTACATTGTGGCAGGCAAATATCGCAAAAGCCGAAAGGGATATCGCCAATTATGAAGCAGTAAAAGCAAGGCAGATAACCGATTTTTTAATAGAAATATTTGAATATGCCAGTCCCGACAGGGCAGTTGGCGAAGTTGTAACAGCTGAAGTTATGCTAAAAAATGCTTCAGACAATCTTAAAAATTTAAAAGATCAGCCTGAATTACATGGGGAAATGTTAAGGGTCATCGGGCAATTATACTACAAGCTAAGATTGTTTGATATATCTCACAATCACCTTGAACAGTCCTTGGAGGTTTTAAGGTATGCATTGGGTGAAAACCATATAGAAACTGCCAGGACAAAAATTGAACTGGCAGAAACTTTGCGCTATCTGGACAAACCAGACGAAGCAAATATTCTTGCTAAAAGTGCCGAGCCGGTTTTTGCCAAACATTATGGAAAATCATCTTTTGAATATGCAATAGCTCTTAATAAAATTGGCTCCATTTATTCTGATAAAGGAGACTATGAAAATGCTAAAGTTTACCTTAAAGAAGCTGTTGAAATTTTCAATAAAATCACTAATCCGTCAAATGAAGAATCAAGTATAATTGCCTCAAATTATAATGATTTGGGACTGGTCTATTATTTTGATTATGAAAATGATCTCGCTTTAGAAAATTATAGAAAAGCACTTCAAATAAGTAAAAAAGCTTTTGGGGATAACCATCAAGATATTAGTGTTTACTACCACAACATTGCTACTTTGTATTTTTACATAACTGAAATTGATTCATCAGAATTTTACGTAAAAAAATCACAAGAAGTAATTAAAAATGTGTTTGGCAACAAACCCAATGACAGGCTAAAATCTTCATTGAGACTTCTTTCAGCGATTGAATATGAAAAAGGAAACTACAAAGAATCTGAACTTTTGGATAGACAGGCATTAGATATTGCCATAAATGTTTTTGGGAGGGAACATTCCCAAACCGCTTTTGAAATTTTGTCACTTGGGATAACCCTTATCACAAATGGCAATCATAAAGAAGGACAAGCACTTATGCTTGAAGCCACTGAAATCGTTGAAAACACTAGAGGTACCGATCATCCACATCTAATCTCTGCTTATGCCACAAATGCACGGGGTTATGCCCTAATGGAGCAATGGGATACTGCTGCTCACTACATAAAGAAGTCACTTGAATTGCACCAGCAACATTTCAACGACCGCATAATTGACCGGGCAGAATTACAATTTACGCTAGCAAACTATTTAGTGAATACCCCTGAGAAATTGACAGCAGAAGAATTATTCATAGACAGCTTTCAAATTTATAAAAATGAACATGGCTTGACTCACGAAAGGACACAAGAGATACTTTTAGCCATGATAAATTTTCTTGAAAAAACTAATAAGAAAGATAAGGCAAAAGAATACAAAGCCTTGCTTATGAATTAGTTTTCTTTTCAATCAATATAAATGAAAAGTTATCATGTGCTCCCCGGGTTAAAACCGTTTTAATCCATTTTCTTGAAACCTCCTTTATTGACTTGCACTCTTCAATCGATTTTTGAAGTTCGTAATCTGAAATATGCCCATGTAGTCCGTCTGTACATAGAATGAGTTTATCACCAATATCAAATGTCTCAGCAAGTAAATAGACATCAGCAGGGCATTCTGTCACTTCTTCAACACCAAGTGATTTTGTAAGTACATGTTTATTCATCAAATTTAAATCTGAATTGTCATTGGAAGATTCTCCACCATTGGTTTGGCTTTCAAGTGTGTGATCCTGTGTAAGCAACAAAAGTTTACCTTTTTTATATAAGTAGCATCTACTGTCGCCAATGTGCATTAAGTACAATTTATTGCCAATAATAGCTGCAGCTGTGCAGGTGGTTCCCATACCTTTTTTTTCCTTAATTCCTTCTTTTGCTATCGCATTGTTTGCAATAATTGCTGCCTTTTTGAGTGAAGAAATGGGTTGTGAAATTTTTTTGTAATATTCCCTTGAAAGTATTTCTGTGGCTAGTAATGAAGCTCTTTCACCCTTTGAATGACCACCCATTCCATCAGCCACAATTGCCAGACACCCCATAGCCTGTTCTGTCCATGGTTTTGGTGGCTTTATAAACAACACAGCATCTTCATTGTTCAGTCTGCGCATTCCTGTTTCACTAATGATGGAAAAGTCAAGTTTCACTTTTAAAAAAGAATTTAGGGGAAATGGATAGATAGTTTTTAATTGAATTGCCTGAATTTTATGCTATAAATTCAGGCAATCAAAAACAAAATGAAAATTAAAACGGTAAAGGCTAATTTAAACCTAACAGATATATCATAATATGAAACATCCTATTTTTCTACTATAACTAACAAATCAAATCTGCTTTTAACTTTCATTTTGAGGTTTATAAAAATGATTAAGCATGCCTGTATATTCTACTTATTAAATTGTCAATCACATACCTTCTGCTTTTAGCATAAAAATTATCCATTATTCCAAGGTAGTTATGATACATAAAGTTTAAAATCAAGCTTAATACCAGTGCCACTAGGGTGGTGTCAAATGCCACGTTGAGCATAGAGGTTAGAATTGGCATTCCCTCTTCGGTTTTTGCAAGATGTGCATTTCCAATAGCCGATGTCAAACCTATAAGAGTTCCAATAAATCCAACTGACATTATTGCCCCAATTAAGTATTTTACAATACTTAAGTTGCCCTCCATTTCTTCTTTGGTGTTATTGACCTGTACATCAAGAACGTGAAGTGTTTCAGGAATGGATTGATCGTTCCTGTATTGGGTACAGGCCTTTTTGATAAAGTCTGAAACCAAATAAACAACTCCTCTTTTTTCAATTTCAATGACACTTAATTTAATGTCTGCAACTTCTTCCGGGGTTAGAATGAGCTGATCTTCTTCAGGCAAAAGCTTCAGGTTAAATCCTTCATACTGATTTTTTAGAAAAATGCGCATTTTTCTCATATCAAGCAAGGCATAAATGAACCCTACATAGCAAACAGCTTGAATATATCCACTTGGCGAACCTCCAAACAAAGTAAATAGTCTGTGAAGGGCAGGTTGACTACCAAAAATGTTGGCCAGCATAGTTAGCACTAACCAAATGAGTGCTGCACCAACAATACTAATTATAATTGCAACATATTTGTTTTGCTTATTTTGCAACATATTTTCTATTGATTTCATTATTCTATGGTGTTTAATTATTTATTAAGTTGTAAATCAAAGCTACCGTCTGTATTAACTATTAAACGGCCTATGCGGGTTCTCTCTCTTGGATTGACGTTTAATTTAAAGCTGAACTCTCTACCCCTTTCATCACCGTCTGGGTTTTTGGTATAAACAAGCCCTCTAACCGGTAAATCACTTTTTGGTGTGAGTGCGTCTTTGTATTGTGCAAAAATCACATACTCTCCGGGTATTATAGCATCAAATTGTCTTACTGCTTCCTGTGAAGTCCTTAAATCACCTCCAAAGATGCTGGTGCGTGATTTTCCACTATCCCAATGCCCAATGAAGTTTCTAAAACGTCTTCCTCCAAAAACACAGTCACCGTCTTTACACACAAATAAATCCACATTGTCTGATGGGTCATCCCAGTTTAACTCAATAGAAAACACACAGGGCACATCTGGCATTGAGCCTGTATATCTGGGCGGTCTCGTTGTGGTGGTTTGTTGTGTGGAAGGTGTTGAGGCAGCAGGAGTTGCAGCAGCAGGCGTGGTTGTTGTACTTCTTTTGGGTTGCTCTGGACAAGGCACCGGGGTGGGGCAGTCTTCAAGCCCCGGCATTTTTTTAAAGTCTATTAATACTGCTAAAAGTGAGTCACCCACTTTTTTATAACTTAGGCTATCAGGCAAAATTCCGTAAAAGTGTTTTTGAACAGTATCAAAAACTACTGCTATTTGCGGTTCATCAGTTGGCCCGGCTCCCTCTCCTTTTGGTACAATAATGAACAGAAAAATTACTGCTCCCAATGCACCAGACAAGAGATCAAGAAAAGATATATTGAAAAGTTCTACGATTCGTTTCATTTTTTGATTTGTTTTTGCATTACAATCGGTTTCTTAACCCCTATAAACTATACTCTTTTAATTGCTAATGGAAAATTGCATTTTCTACAGCGATTATTATTACCGTAATCCGGTGTTCCGCAATTTTTACAAACATTATCCAATGACTTCACAGAGTTATGCTCACTCATTGTCTTTTTCCAGTTTTCGGTTTTTTCAGGATTGTATGAAACCAACTGATCTCTCATTTTACATCTCACACAGGATGTAACATCATCATTATTAATCGTTCTGCAGTTTTTACAAAGTTTCATCTTTAAGTTTTTTATTTTTTTTAAACCCGACAGAGGTTTGTCACTGTCGGGTTTTTTAAGTTAATCTGCTTAATACAGATCAATAACAACAGCTTTTTAATATTTCACACCCACATTGATGTCAAAACGGTGCTCATAGCCTATTAAGAACCCTAAGTTACTTGATTTTGCAGTGGCGTTAATCAACCTTAAATTTCCTGTATTTAGGTCTGGAAATAAATAATTATCATTTATCATATTTCCGCCACTTTCAAACATCAATCCAAATTTAATTGCGCTGTTTGGACTAAGTTCATACCAAACACTTGGATTAACAACTAAACTTATATGTGACTTCTTGTAAAAATTATCAGCAGAATCGCCATAAGTTGTATTCTCTTCAATATCTTGAATATTAAGTGTACTCAAGTCATACTCTAATTTTTGATTTAATTTTCCAATTCCCATATTAAACTGTGGCCCAAGAGCTATCCCAAACTTTAAAGGCCCCTGCCCCAATTGAACCCTTCCCATCAACGGGATTGAAATCCAATTTGATGATTCTGAAAATCTCGCAATCCCCACATCTGTAATTAAATTACCATCACCATCAACACCAAATACAAATGGGTCGTTAGGATCGCGTCTTTCCAATGAGGCTTTTCCACCTTTTTGGTTAAACCTTATACCGGACATGATACCCCATTGTCCAAACTGAACACCAAAATTTAATCCACCTTGAAACATTAGCTGTCGGGAGTAGTCGCGAAACAAATCGGCATCTCCTGAATAATCTACTTTTGCAAGATGTACACCGGCATCCGGTCCAAAAATAATTGCAGTTTGAGCTTCAGTTTGAGCGCTAAACAGAAATAATACACAAGCTCCAATTGTAAATACAAATTTTTTCATTTTTAATAAGTTTAGTTAAACATTTTAATTTTTTCGTGAAGACCCTATACGGTTAGTAAATAGTTGTGCTTCTTTTTAATTACGTGCCAAAACCAAAAAAAAGGGGTCAAAATATTTAAAAAAAAGTTAATTATTTTTTTAAATATATCTTATTTTGCTGTATTTCAGGTGATTGCAATAATGATATAATCGCACTTTTTTGAGGTTTTTTTCCGGTTTAAAAACTCTTAAATCTGAAAAGGCCCAAAAAATATTATATAATAAATAACTTATCACCATCTAATTTCGTAAGTATAAAAAAAGCACTAATTTTAAGAGCCTCCTTATTCCCGTCAAAGCCGGAAGGAAAATCAACAAAGCCCAATCATTAAAACATCGGGTGAACTCATTTTATAAGGCCATTTAAATGGAACACATCGTCATCATAGGAAACGGAATCGCAGGAGTCACTGCCGCAAGGCACATCCGGAAACTTTCTGATAAAAAGATTACCATTATCTCAGGGGAGACAGAACACTTTTTCTCCCGCACCGCCCTGATGTATATCTACATGGGTCATATGAAATATGAACATACCAAGCCCTATGAAGACTGGTTCTGGGAGAAAAACCGAATCGAACTCAAAATGGCCTGGGTATCCAAAGTTACCCCTGAAGAAAACAAGCTGACATTCGCCAACGGCGAAACCATGCACTATGACAAACTCATCATCGCTTCGGGTTCCAAATACAACAAATTTGGCTGGCCGGGACAGGACTTAAAAGGCGTGCAGGGGTTGGTAAGCAAACAGGACCTGGACCTGCTGGAAGAAAATGCGCCAAACAATGAAGTATGCAAACGTGCCGTGATTGTGGGTGGCGGATTGATTGGTATCGAACTCGCCGAAATGCTCTCCACCCGAAAGATCCCCGTTACTTTTCTCGTGAGGGAACACAATTTCTGGGGCAACGTGCTGCCCGAAAGCGATGCAAAACTCATCAATAACCATATCAAAGAACACCACATTGATTTGCGTTTGGGTACAAACCTAAAAGAAATTCTTGCCGATGATACCGGCCGTGCGCGGGCTGTAATACTTGAAGGTTCAGAAGAAGAAATACCCTGCGACCTGGTGGGCTTAACTGCCGGGGTGACACCTAACATCGATTTCCTGAAGGACAGCGGTATCGAACTTGGCAAAGGCGTAAAAGTAAATCGCTTTCTGGAAACCAATGTTGAAAATATCTATGCCATTGGCGACTGCGCAGAGCAACAAGAACCCACCGGAAAAAGAAAAACCATTGAACAAGTTTGGTACACCGGAAGAATGATGGGTGAAGTCGTGGCACAAACCATCTGTGGAAACAAAGTGCCTTATAAACCCGGGCACTGGTTCAACAGCGCCAAGTTTTTTGATATTGAATACCAGACTTATGGCTGGGTTTTTGCAGAACCCGGGGAGGGAGAGGCTCATTTTTACTGGCAACATAAAGACGGTAAAAAGGGCATCACCATAAACTATCAAGAAGAAAGTAGGATATTTTTAGGCATCAACACCTTTGGTATCCGACTGAAACACGCTGTAATTGACCACTGGCTCACTGAAGGAAAAACCATCGACGAAGTAGTCGCAAATTTTCAACAAGCCCACTTTGACCCTGAGTTTTATCAGCGCTATGAAAAACAAATACAACATAAGTTTCAACAAGAATTAAAACACGTTAATCATTAATTTTTTATCTTTGAGATTATGACTATTTCAGAAAAAAATACAATAAAAGAGTTTGCTAAAGCTATTACAGCCCTTTCTCTTGAAGAGCGAAAACATCTCGCCGAATTATTGCCGGTGGATATTTTTTATGCCCCCGAACCCCTTTCTGATTCTCAAAAAGAAGCTCTGGACCTTGCAGAACAAAAAGTAGCTGAGGGAAAAGCAACTTATACCACATTGGAAGAAACACTTGACTGGATTAAAAAAAGAAATGAAACCTAAACGTAAGGTCAAGTTTGAAAAAGATGCCAGGTTGGATCTTGCAGATGCTTATGATTGGTATGCCGCTAAAAATCATTTTCTGGGAGAACGGTTTTTAGATTCAATAAGTGAAACCACTCATTTTTTGGAACAAAACCCATTGATTTTTCAAAAAGTGTATAAAAACTTTAGACAAGCTCCTATAAAAATATTTCCATACATTCTGGTTTATAAAATTGAAGAGAATGAAGTAATTATATACCGGGTTTTTCACACCAAACGCAACCCCGTAAAGAAATACAAAAAATAAACGCTTAATTATGGCCCATAACATTTCAGCAACAGGGGATACTACTTACACCCTTTCGCTTCAGCAAAAGCTGGCAACACTGCTAGGGCTTACCGGGCTTTTTATTTTGGCACTTGCTACCTTTAATGTGGATTTCCCTAATAAAACACTTTTTCTGAGCCTTTCATTGGGGTTGATTGTTGTGGGAACTATATGGTATGCAAACGACCTGTACCTTAATAAACCTAAAGGCATTAAAAATGACGGGGTGTGGTTCAAATCCCAAACAGCACGGGGTTTATGGGCATATATTTTAGGAATTGTTTTCACGCTATTCTATGTGGTCCTCTATTGGTATCCTGAATACCTTGGCCTTCGGGAAGGGGCATCAAACACGGGTATTATTGCGTTATTTGACCCTTTAAGCTGGTTCATTAGTAACCAGCCTGCGAGCCAGTGGTTTGTATACGGCACTTTATATACCCTTGCGATTTTGGTGTTCGGTTATAAATTTATCCTGAAATACCGCCACAGCAAACATCAGGTTTTGCGCACGGTCTCGGTCATGTTTTTTCAATTGGGATTTGCTTTCCTGATCCCCGAAATTCTTATGCGCCTCAATCAGCCTTATTTTAACCCCATCAATATTTGGCCGCTCAATTATGACCTGTTTGCAAGTTACAGGCTGGACGAATTCTTTTCGGCCGGGAGCGTGGGAATGTTTATGTTGCTTTTTGGGATGGCATCCATTTTTATTATAACGCCCATACTCACCTTTAAATATGGCAAAAGATGGTATTGCTCCTGGGTGTGCGGTTGCGGCGGACTCGCAGAAACAGCGGGGGATCCGTACAGGCACCTTTCTGATAAATCGCAGTTTGCCTGGAAAGTGGAACGCTGGGTGATACACAGTGTGCTTGTTTTTGTGGTGGTCATGACCATCGCCGTGGTTTATTCATATATCGACAATAACCCTGAAGGCACCTGGCTCACCAAAGATTTATTCTTGTGGGGGTCTGTAGTAGTGCTTACACTTATTTTTGGCCTCATTATGATTTTTAAGAGGAAACAACTGGCAAAAGACGCAAAATTGGGTGCCATTGGTTATCTGGTGATTATTCTTTTTATAGTTTCGCTTAATTATTTTAGTGGTGACTACCGCATATTCTTTTTTGAAGGTTACAAACTGCGTGAATGGTATGGTTTTTTGATTGGAGCTGCGTTTAGTGGGGTTATTGGGGTGGGGTTCTATCCCATTTTTGGAAACAGGGTATGGTGCCGGTTTGGCTGCCCCATGGCGGCTATATTGGGTATGCAACAGCGGTTGTTCTCCCGTTTCCGCATCACCACAAACGGCGGTCAGTGCATATCCTGTGGCAATTGCTCTACCTATTGCGAAATGGGTATCGATGTGCGTGCCTATGCCCAAAAAGGCGAGAACATCATACGCTCCAGTTGTGTGGGTTGCGGTATTTGTGCCGCGGTATGCCCCAGGGGCGTTCTAAAACTGGAAAACGACAGCCTGAAAGGAAGAATCAATCCCAATGAAATCCTTTTAGGGAATGATGTGGATTTGATGGAACTGGTGAATGAAAAATAATTATATTATGACAAAAACAATATTTGTAGTTTGCCTTCTTATTGCTTTTGAAGGTTTTTCACAAGAATCCCAAGAAATCTCCCAAGGCACCTTCAAATATGAAATCTATTTTGCCGAATTTGGCGGAAGAATGAACAACAGCACCTGTGATGTGGAAATAGAAGGAAACAAAATCATAGTAACACAGGATGGAACTACTAACTTAACAGGTGGAGATATTATTTTTGAGGGACTACTAATCAAGCACAAATCAGGTGTTTGGATTTTAGCTGATGATGAAAGTGAAAAAGATGCAGAAGAAGTGGGAGGGTGCACAGAAATCCCGGTAATTTATTTTGAAAAGAAATTGATTGAGTGGTGTTGATTTTAAATTGAAAAAATGAAATATCTATTAATAATCTTACTTACACTGTTTTTGGTAATATTGATATTAATCTTACCATTTGACTTCATTATCTCATTGACTAGCGGTTGGGACACCATACTTATACCAGACTATATCAGGTATTTTATTTTGATATTCATAAATCTAGTATTGCCCATAATTTACTACTTAAAATTCAAACATAAGATTTCCAAAACGCTATTAATCAGTTTTTTTATAGTAATTAATCTTTTTTATTTCATCCCAAAATTTATTCACTTTGAAATTATCAATGAAGATTACTCAATAAATTTTGATGAATATTATAATTATATCACCTTTTTAAAAGCAATGTTTATTGCTACTATTATTGTTCATATAAGTTTTATTATTTATCTATTAAATTTGAAAACTTTCAAAAAAAAGATAGAATGATACAGGTTTAATAGGTTTTCACAAATTGTGTATGATTAAAAATTATCCTATAATTAATCGTTTAATTTTTAATACAAGTTTGAAAGCCAAATATATATGGATTTAGAAGAACTTATTTTTCTTTGCGGCTCTGCGCCTTTGCGAGAAAATAGCACGCAAAGGCGTTAAGACGCCAAAGCTTTTATAGTTTAAATAAAAACTAAATTAAAATCAAAATCTTAATAATCATACTCAGGTCACTAATAGTAAATAATCAAGAATTTTTATTTACCCCTCCCCCTAAAAAAATTCACCCAAACCGAACACACCAAAGCCACCGCAGTAAGCACCAGCGTCAAGGTATTCACCAAATCGCCATCAGGCAACCAGCCGGTGAGTTTTTCCACCAGAAAAGCTATATAACTGCCGGGCATACCGGTTTCGCCCAACTCGCGCAAGACCTGATAATGCCAGTCAGTTAAAAAGCAGTAGCCAAAGCCATACCAGATACCCAAAATCCCCCAGGAAAAAAGGGTGATCAGCAAACTGTATAAATGCAGCTTTTTGGTTTTGGGGTGCAGCCAGCCAAAGAGGTTAAACACAATCAGCACCGTGTGGAAGACGTAAAAGAAATAATTCAGGAATTCAAGCATTTTGTTTTGTTTTAACAGCGGTTTTGATGGGTTTAAACAAGATTAAAATATCTTTGTTACTGCTAAAAATAGTGAAAATTTAATGAACCGCCCGCAACCCATCATCAAAGTCATCATCCCGGCATTTAATGAAGAGCAGTCCATTGGCAAGGTGATTGCAGAGATTCCTGATGTGGTTGCTGAAATCATCGTGGTGAGCAACAACTCCTCAGACAACACTGAAACCGTTGCCAAAAAAGCCGGGGCCACCGTGCTTACTGAATCCCAAAAAGGCTATGGCTATGCCTGCCTGAAAGGGATGGAGTATATCGCACAGCAGCCCATGAAACCCGACATCGTGGTGTTTCTCGATGGTGATTACAGCGATTATCCTGAGGAATTGACAAAAATCATAAGACCCATTATTGAAGATGATGTCGATTTAGTAATAGGCGCACGGGACAAACGCTTACGCGAAAAAGGCTCCATGACTTTCCCTCAGATATTCGGAAATTGGCTGGCCACTTTCCTGATGCGTTTGTTTTTCAATTCGCGGTTTACAGACCTGGGACCATTTCGAGCCATTAAATACTCAAAACTTTTAGCTTTGCAAATGGAAGACAAAACCTACGGCTGGACGGTGGAAATGCAACTGAAAGCCTTACGAAAAAAATACACTCACGTCGAAGTTCCTGTGAGGTATAAAAACAGGATTGGGGTTTCCAAAGTTTCGGGAACGCTAAAAGGTGCCGTGATGGCCGGTGTCAAAATATTGGGTTGGATCTTTAAATACAGTTTTAAAAAGCAATGATTGAACTTTTCGTTATAGTGATTTATACGGTTGCGCTGCTGCTCATTTTCTTTTATGCACTGGCACAGCTAAACCTGCTGTTCAATTATGTGAGGGCAAGCAACAAAAAGCCCGTCGGTAAAAAAATAAACTGGGAAAATCACGCTGAAGTGCCTTTTATTACCATTCAATTGCCCGTTTATAACGAAAAATATGTCATCGAACGCCTGCTCAGGAACATAGCTAAAATAGACTACCCAAAAGAGAAACTGGAAATCCAGGTGCTGGATGATTCCACTGATGACAGCTTGGAATTCACCAAAACCCTAATTCAAGAATTGCGGCAAACCGGATTGGACATCAAGCACGTCACCAGGGAAATTCGCACAGGTTTTAAAGCCGGCGCACTCAAGGAAGGGTTAGCGACCGCCAAAGGCGAATTCATCGCCATTTTTGATGCCGACTTCCTCCCCAAACCCGACTGGCTAAAGCGCACAGTGCCTCATTTTACCAGTGACAATATAGGCGTCGTTCAAACCCGCTGGGGGCATATCAACCGGGATTATTCGCTGCTCACCAAAGTGCAGGCATTTGCTTTGGATGCCCATTTCACTTTGGAGCAGGTGGGCAGGAACAGCCACGACCACTTTATCAACTTTAACGGCACCGCAGGCATTTGGCGCAAGCAATGCATCATCGATGCCGGCAACTGGGAAGGCGACACCCTCACCGAAGACCTTGATTTAAGCTACCGCGCTCAGTTGAAGGGCTGGAAATTCACCTATCTGGAAGATGTGGAAACCCCCGCCGAACTTCCGGTGGTCATCAGTGCGGCGCGTTCACAGCAATTTAGATGGAACAAAGGCGGTGCAGAAAACTTCCAGAAAATGAAGTGGAAATTAATAACGTCTTCAACCGTTCCTTTTAAAACAAAACTCCACGGACTGCTGCACCTGCTCAACAGCACCATGTTTTTGAATATTTTGATAGTGGCAGTATTAAGCGTTCCGATTCTATACATCAAAAACACCCATGAAAGCTTGAAACTCTATTTTATCGTGATGAGCTTTTTTGTGCTCAGTACACTTATTTTCTTTGGCTGCTACTGGGTGATGTTTAAAAAGATATATGGTGGCGGTGTAAAGAACTTTTTCAAGTATATCGGAATGTTTTTTACCTTTTTTTCAGTGGCGATGGGCTTTTCACTGCACAATACCGTTGCCATACTGGAAGGGCACCTGGGCAAGAAAAGTGAGTTTATCAGAACCCCCAAATTCAACATCAATTCTATCAACGATTCCTGGAAAGGCAATGTGTACTTAAAAACCAAACTCTCCCCACAACTCATCCTCGAAGGGCTGTTGATGTTGTATTTTGCTTTTGGGATGTACAGTGCTTTTGTGGTGGGAAGTCACGGTGACTTTGGATTGTTCCCCTTCCACCTGATGTTGTTTCTGGGCTTTGGCTATGTGTTTTTTAAATCATTAAAAACGGGATAGTTTATATTTTGTATTTTTAAAGTGAGTTAGGCACTTAAGTTTTTAATTTGCACTTTATGAACTCTTGTTGCATTCCCTTTGTGTTTTCTTAGAGACTTAGAGCCTTTGTGGCAAAAAAACAGCCACGAAGACACGAAGACACTAAGTTTTCACTAAGTATTTTTCGAATCAACGTATTTAAAAAACTTTGCTAATTGAACGCACCTTTTTTAACAGCTAACCTGAATAAAGACATGAGAGGATATTTTAAAATTCTAATCTTATTGTTATTCTCATATCCGGTATATTTACTCGTGTACAACTTAATGATTAACGGGTTGTCCCTTTTGGCGGGAAGTGAATTCTTTTTTTATACCTATGCTGTTCATTGCAAGGTCGACCAAAGCCTTTCTTTTATAACCTACTATTCCGCCGTTTTTTTAATCAAAACAGCATTGTTCCTCACTGTTCCTTTATTTAAAATTCATCTCTCAACAAATTTATTGTTCCGTTTGTTTGGCTTACTCCTTATTGTGCTTTTTAGCTTTGAAATATTAACTTTTATCGCTTATGCCATAGATTCACATTTCGATACGTATTATAGGTCTTTTTTTTTCGTGTCTTCCGGAATACATGTCCTTAGCCTCGCTTTGAACTTACCGGTTTTAGTCATACCGTCGTTTTTTTTAATTATTGCCTATTTCCTTATCCACCCACTGCTGAAAATTAAAAAGACAAAGCAAATTTTACTGATTATTGTACTCCCTTTTTTCAGTGTTCTTTTATATCATTTACTTTTTAAAAACATCTTTCTTAACAACTGATGCCACAATACAAACCCTATCTCATTCCCCTGTTGATGGTTTTGGCAAGCCTTGTGTTTTATTGTTCCTTTGCCTACCAGCTGGAGCGTACTGACTTTATCAAACTCCTCAGCCTCTATGCCGCCCTGTTTTTCCTGTTTTACAAACTGGTGCAGATGAATACCGGGAATTTCAACTTCCTCTTCTGGACAGGCATCGCCCTCAGGGCTGTTTTTATTTTTTCCATACCCAACCTGTCACAAGACTTTTACCGCTTCCTCTGGGACGGAAGATTACTCATTCAAGGAATCAACCCTTATTTAAGCACACCGGATTCCTTCGCTGCGCTCGGAATGACGGTTACTAATGGCCAGGAGCTAATTGAGGGTATGGGCACCCTCAACGCAAGCCACTACAGCAACTACCCGCCGATATCCCAACTGATTTACGCCCTGGGGGCTTTGTTTGCCGGGGGCAGTATATTAGGTTCGGTGATTGTGCTTCGGCTGGTCCTCATCGCGGTTGACATCGGGACATTGTTGTTTGGAGTGAAACTGCTGGAAAAACTACAACTCCCCAAACACTATATCTTTTGGTTTTTCCTCAACCCGTTTATTATTATCGAACTCACGGGCAACCTGCACTTTGAAGGCGTGATGGTCTTCTTTTTGGTGGGGGCACTTTATTTTATGGTGGTCAAAAAGTGGTGGTGGAGTGCGATGTTCTTTGGGCTTTCGGTGGCGACCAAGCTCATTCCCTTGCTCTTTTTGCCTTTGTTGCTGCCTTATTTTATCAGCCAATTCCCTTCAAAAATACAAGCCCTTAAAAAACTAAGCCTCTATTATCTGGTGGTGTTGGCAACAGTGGCACTGCTTTTTTTACCTTTCCTTTCCGGAGCGTTTCTGCAAAACTTCAGCAAGACCATCAGTCTGTGGTTTGTCAATTTTGAATTCAATGCCAGTGTCTATTACATCATAAGATGGGTGGGTTATGAAACCGTGGGGTGGAACATCATCGGCACCGCGGGCATAGTCCTGCCGGTGGTGGTGATAATGCTTTTGGGGTACCTCAGCTTTTTTGGGAAAGCAAAAACCCTTTCCCAATTGCTGGTCCTGATGCTTTTTGGAAGTTGTTTTTACTTCCTGCTCTCCACCACTGTACACCCGTGGTACCTCACCGTGCCACTGGTGCTAAGTGTTTTTACCCGCTACCGTTTTATGCTCGTGTGGAGTTTTATGATTGTACTGAGTTACTCTGCTTATGGTCCCGGCGGTTTTCAGGAAAACTTGTGGTTGGTGGCGTTGGAATACTTGGTGGTGATTGGATTTTTTGTTTGGGAGGTTTCGACCAATTCAGTTAAAAAAAGGAAAAGCTTGAGTTAACTCACATCTTTATACCGATCATACTCTTTAAAAACGATTCTTTCCAATTCTTTAAAACTACATTTCAATGAAATTGAAGAAATATAAAGGGGCGTTCCGGTCATGTTCATATTCATACGCATAAAAACCTTGGCAATCTTCTTTCTTAAAATGTATTTTTCAGGGTTTTTAACAAAAATTGAAAGGTATTTTGATGAATTGTTATTGTGGCTTTTTATATCTGTTATATCTGCCCATTCTATGAGCCCCACACTCAAATTTGATGAGTTATCTGTTATACCGTTTGAATCTATTATTACTGCCATTCCTTTACTCAAAAAAATCTTAATCCCTGAAGCAATACCGCCTAAGCCAAGAAGGATTGAAGCTATTCCGATAAAATAAAAAAAGAGAGGATCAAAATTTCTTATTCGATACCAATCAGAATAGGGGTGTAAAATCATTTCAATACCGCCCAAAATAAAGACTAAACCTACAATGACCAGGAAACTTGGCTTAACCTTACTAAATGGAATTTCAATTCTGTTTTGCAACCTTTTTATTTTTTTTATACAAACTAATATTATCCTTTCAGAAAAAAAACTTAATTCTTGGTGCAGTTAATCTTTTCAACCAGTTTATTGACTTCGCCTTTGTTTGGCAACCACAACCACATTCCTATAACCCCTAAAAACAAAAGCATAAATGTGTTATTGGTTTTGTGCTTTTTATCAATCGGCATTCGCTTCCAGTTAAACCAGATAAAAAGTGCAAGAATCAGATTGTGAAAGATCCAAATATACCATTGTGCTTTAAAAGCAAAATCCGGATTTGTTGACCAGCGAAAGTCTGCAAAAATGATAATTAAATATACTGCCACTATTGATGTCAGCAGGATTAACAAGACCCGAAGCTTTTTCAAGTCTGATTTAAACTTTTCAGGGTTTATTTGTTTTTTCATCATAGTAAATCTTGGCTCTTGCAGCGTTTAGATATAGTATTTTCAAGAGAGAAGTGTACTAAGAAAACCTTCTCTCCTATTACTCCAACAACAAATACATCTGCTCAAAATTAAGAATCAAGGTATCAAATTTACGTATAAAATCCTGACCAATATTCCCCAAAAAGTGGTTGTCAACCTTCAGGGGTTCCTTGAGCACGATGACGGAATCCAGTATGGCCTTTTTGCCGTTTATCTCAGGGGTAAAGGTGACATAAACCCCTTTTTTGGTAATATAGCCATCGGCACCGCCAAAGGAATAATCCACTTCTTTTAATTCGGAAAGTTCTTCCCGGTGCAAGGTATAATAAGTATCAAAAAGCATGGTGACGTTAGCACCTGTGTCCAGAATATAGGTACCACTTCCGCGGCTGTCATTGAGGTATAGCAGCGGGGTCAAAAAGTCAAGTGCAAGGTTGCTTGCATGGGTGCGTCCCGGTTCACGGGGAACGATAAAACGGTCATCTGTCGTGATGCGAATTTCGCCCAAGGCCTCTAAAACCGGAAAGCCCAAAATTCCATTTATCTGGTACTCAATCTGCGGAAAAGCCAAAGCCGCATCAGGGACTACTATAAAGACTGCATTTTCTATAAGGATACTCCCCAGCTTAAAGCGCGGCATCAGCCCCACCTGTGACATCATTTTCTCGCCTGTAATGGTGCCCACTTCAAAAGTACCGTCCAAAAGCTGTACCCCAAAAGCCGCAGCCGTGGAAGCAGTAATGGTCGATATATTGGCACCCGTGTCAAACACAAAAGTTTGCTCCAGGGCATCTCCGGTCACCATCAGGTTTTGCAAGCCAACCTGATCGCGCAATATGGGCATTTCCAGATCTTCCTGTTTAGTAACCTTTTGTTTGGTTTGGTCCTGCAGGGCTGTCCAGATGATAAGGGTGTTTTCCATATTCTCTTTCTCGTCCTGAGTGAGAAATTGGGTGTAATTGGCCAACACCTGTTCCAGGGATGCTTTGGCCTTGCGGTATTCATATTGACGTGCATAGGTGAAGTGAGTAATCGCCTCTACCCTGTAGCGCAACGAGTCTGTCATCTCCCCGGCATAATGCACCAGCAAGCTGTCTGTCTTCCTGGCCGAAGCCTCCGGACGGTTAAAAGCATGATCCAGAAAAACCCCGATACGCAATTGCTGATAAGCACTCAACTCGTTTTCATGTTTTTCATACAGCTCCCGTGCGGCAAAGTAGTTTTTTACCTGCAGCAGGGAATCCATTTGTGTAAAAAGGACCTCGCTGTGGGCGGTGTGTTGTTGGTTGTCCTTACAGGCGAAAAGGGTGGTGAGGAGGATGAGTAAAAGAACGGGTTTTTGGAGGTGGTTCATAGTGTTAAGTTGTAGAAAGATTATTTTAAATAACCGGTTAACTAAAAACAAATATAACTTTTATCACTTTAAAATGAAGAATTTTTGAAAGCTTGGTGAGAACCATCAGAGAGAGTTCTGTGGTGGTGCAAAGTCATGAGACTTCACAGAACGAGAGAAAAAATCCCCTCTAAAAAGAGGGGAAAAATTTTGAAAGGCGACAGCCTTACAAAATTAGGGGTGTGTATTTTTAATGATGATTTGACACTTGGAATTTGCCTGCCAACCGCTTCGTCGCCTGAATCCGCCTTTTGGCGGAGCAAGGCGGAAAGTTTATTGAAGGTTGGGCACTTTAAGATTTATCTCCTCTCTTCTCTAAAACCCCAGTCTTAATACTTTGTACTTAATACTTAATACTATTTTTGGAATTTGACACTTTGGAATTTGGGATTTGGAATTTTGGAATTTGGTACTTTGAATTTTAGTGCTTTGAATTTTGGTGCTTACACAACTGACCACTGCCTCTGAACACTGACCGCTGAACTTCCAGCCTTTCCGCAAAAATGATGACAAAACCTTTCAGCTACAAATACAGTAAAAAACACATCTTATGTCCTACGTCTCTAAGTCTTAAGTCGACAACCAACCCCGCTAGGGGTTTCATATTTGTAGCCCCGTGCAAAGCGCGGGGCCAAAAAGAAACGACCCAAACCTTTTGGCGGCATTTTCGTCATTGCGATTCGCCAAAAGCGAAGAAGCAATCAGGCAAAAATGATGACTAAAACTAACCCGCGTTTAGATATAAATAAAGAGCATATAAATGTGTCAATTAACGGAATCACATAACAAATCGGAGTGGCAATAATATCTAAGAGCTAATAACTCTAAAATTCTATACCTACACAATTTAGCCACTCTTTCCAAATTTTATCTGCCATTTTGGAAACCGTAATAGTGTCGGGGCTTCCAAATGTCAAATTATGGGAATCTTGCCAATACATATTGTAGTCATCAAAATTTAGGTTAAAGACCTGGGAGGATTTTTGATACCCATCTTTTTTTATTTGGAATTCTATAGCAAAATCACTTCGATTGTGAAATACAGCATTACTTCCTCCATCATTCTGTGTGGTAATACTCAGGCGCGCTTCTTCGCTACCGGTTTTATTTCTGTTTACCACAATAGCTTCAAAATAACTATCTTCATTTTTTAAGACTTCTGCTTTAATATTATCTAGTTCCTTTATTTCACGGATATTGGCTATTGTTTTATCCTTAAGCTCCTGAAAAGCTTTATCAACCTCTTCCATTTTTTCAAGAGAGTCAAAATCTCTTTTTATTTTATAATTCCTTGAAGGAATCACTTTTTCTTTTGCTGTAGCACCATTTCCAGATTGAATTGGTTTCGGCTCTGAAATTATTTTTCTTAATTCCTGAATGATATTTAAGTAAGCAGTATTTGGATTGCTCCAATTTGCAATGGGCTTTCCATCTTTTGGAAGTGCTTTTAGTTTACTAAAAGGAGTATTGTGCCAATCACAATCCTCAACTATAATGGGAACAATAACAAGCTTTCCTTCATCTTGTTTAGTTAGTGCATATTCAAATTCTTTCTCGTAACAATAATTTGAAGCAAGATAATCCGGACTTACCAAAGCAATAAAAAGACCTGATTCTTTTAGTGCCTTTGATATTTCACTATCTAGATTGCCGCCTGCTTTAATTTCCTTATCGGTCCATTCGGTAATAAGGCCTTCTCGTCGCAACGTAGCTAGATGAGTATGTAGTTTATTTAGGTAATCTTCATCTTTATGACTGTATGAAATAAATGTTTTCATGACTCTAAGAGTTTTAAATTATTAATATAGTCCTGGTTTTATTTAACATTGTTAACCCGAAGCCATCAACCGCTCCAACTTTATTTTCCACTTTTTCCAATCAGGGTATTTTTCTTCAAGCAGGGCATAAAAAGCCGGGGTATGATTGGGGATGATCAAATGACAGAGTTCGTGTATAATCACATACTCGATGCATTTGGAAGGTGCTTTGATCAGTTCGGGGTTGAGGATGATTTTTCCTTTTGGGGTACAACTGCCCCAGCGGTTTTTCATGCGGCAAATTTCAAGGGCATGGACAGTAAGATCTTCTTGTTTGAATTTCAATAAGGCCTGGCCTGTTAAAGATGTGAACTTTTTTTTGGCGTGGGTGTAGTACCAGGCGGCAAGGGCTGTTTTCACATTTACTTGCGAAGGTTGCATTTGCGTAACAACAAGTTGCCCGCCGGAGAGTTTCACGTTATTCTCATTGCCTTGTGTTACTTTGAGTACATACCGTTTTCCCAGATAATAGTGGGTTTCGCCTGAAACGTACTCCCTTATGGGGGAATGGGGCAGGAATTGTTCAAAATAATCCTGCTGTTTGAGGATCCATTTAGCCCGCTTTTCCACTTTCAACTTGATGTCTTCCAGACTACTTCCTTCCGGGGCTATTAGCTGTACGGAACTATCGGGATGCACCTCAATAGCTAGGGTTTTTCGGGGGCTGCGTTCCAGTTGAAACGCTATGGTTTTGGTGCCGTATTTTATGCTGTGCATTAGTAGTTGTTTTTGGCCACTTTCAAACATTTGGCAAGTATGATGTCTATTTCCTCAAAATTGATTGAAACCCCCAGGTCTTTTCGGTGTTCCATCAAATAATCCTCTATCGCATTTTCCATTTTGTTCTGGATGTCGAGGTTTCTTTTCCAATCCCGAATGGTGAGCTTTTCAATAATCTTTGTGATATCAATGCCCGCTATGGCCAATTTGTCTTGAATAGTGGCACTAGCCTCCTTGCCGTGCCGCTCTTTGATTACCTGGGCAATAGCCCCAAAAATGGCCCGGGCCTCCGGACGGTCCTTTACCAATTCAGGGATGCCCTCTTGGTGGCCTTGATCAAAATCATTCCTGATTTTATTGATGCTGTCCAAATAGTCCTTTTCACTTAACCTCCCCTCGTGAAAATCATTGATGGTCTGTTCAATAAGGTCTGAAAACTTTTTATAGTAGGCCTCATCCTTTTCCATATTTTCTGTGATGACCTTTTTCATACGGTGAGCAATAAAATCTGCTTTGGATGCCGGGGTTTTACCATAGGTTTCCAAGGCTTCAGCTACCATGTTTTGATCAAAAATATTCACATCTTTAGTGATTTCCATGACTTCATCGGCAGTGACATAGGTATCCAACAGTTTTTTGACCCGCGGCTCATACTCTTTATAGGAAACGGCTTCGGCATAGCGATACATGACCGAAACCCGCAGGCTTTGCAGTTTTTTAAGCTCTGCTTTGTAGAAGCCTATTTGTTGGGTAGTAAACTCTTCATAAAAAGTATCAGAGGCCATGGCCACTTGCAGGGTTCGGGCAAATTGTGAAAGACGGTCGTAAAAATCATCCCGAATGTCTTTATCGGCTATCGCACGCTCCAGCGCCTCTATGTCATTTTTGTTTTTAACCCCTTTGAATATATCCCATACCTCCGCATGATGAATGGGCACTTTACGTACTTCCGCACTCATATCTGCCACCGCATTCAACAAATCGTCTGCTTCAAAATCTTCCAGGGCACTGTATTCGGTCAGGGCTTCATCCAGTTTTCCCAATACGCCCACATAGTCAATAATGTAACCGTAATCCTTGCCTTTAAAAAGACGGTTTACCCTTGCGATTGCTTGAAGCAAATTATGCCCTTTTAGCGGCTTTGCTAAATAAAGCAAGGTGTTCACGGGGGCATCAAAACCGGTCAAAAGCTTGCTGACCACAATAAGCATTTCTACTTCGTTGTCTTCATGGTCAATAAACTTATCCACCACATAATTCTCATAGGTCTCCTGATCACGAAACTGTTTCATCAACCCCTCCCAATAATTTCGGGATTCTGAGCTCGATTCCTGCCATACATCCTCATTGTCCTTGCGGCTGTCCGGTGGGGTAAAGACCACACGGGTGTTTATTTTTAAAGCCGGGTCTGTCTGTGTTTCAAAGTACTTTTGGTACTTAATGGCCACATCAATCTTGGGGACTGCCAACTGCGCTTTGGCCTTAGTGCCCTGCCAGTTGGCGGTGTAATGTTTTGAGATGTCATAGGCTATTTCCTCTACCACGCTGTCTGATTCATAAATCTTGGAGATGGAAGAGAACTTCTTTTTTAAATCCTTCTGTGCCTCTTCGCTCAGGGGTTTTGCCAAACGCTCAAACCCTTTGTCCAGTTGTTCCTTATTGATTTTTAGCTTTGCTGAACGGCCTTCGTAAAGCAACGGCAAAACGGCACCATCCTTTACGGCCTGGTCTATGGTGTATTTGTGGATAAAGCCACCAAACTTACGTGCAGTACTTTTCTCGCTTTTCATCAATGGGGTACCCGTAAAACCAATGTAAGAGGCATTGGGCAGTATCTTTTTCATACTAGCGTGGGCACTGCCATAATTGCTGCGGTGGCTTTCATCCACCAGTACAAAGATGTTTTGGGATTCTTTGATTTTCACCCGGTTTGACGCCACCTGAAACTTGTCAATGATAGTTGTGATTATCTCATTGCCCTTGTCCTTCAGCAGTTCGGTCAAGTGGTTGCCGCTTTGGGCTTTTTCCACCCTTTTGCCGCAATTTTGAAAGGTTTTGTAGATCTGTTTGTCCAGGCTGATCCTGTCAGTGACGATCACCACCCGCGGATTCGGAATGTCGGGGTCCAGCGCCAGGGCTTTGGAAAGCATCACCATGGTCAGGGATTTCCCGCTACCGGTGGTATGCCAGATCACCCCGCCTTTTCGGTTCTCGTTGCTGTCCCTTTGTTTTACCCGTTCCATGGTATCCTGCACGGCAAAATACTGTTGGTACCGGCAGATTTTTTTTATGGGCCCGTCAAAGACGATGTATTTATAGGCAAGCTCCATCACCCTTTTGGGGCTGCACAAAGCAAGTAAGCTTTTATCCTGTTCTGTGGGAAACCGGTCTTCTGCAGCTAAGTGCCCCACCGGGGTTTTTAGCAACTTTTGTACTTGTTTTTCATTGGCCTCTTTCCACACGCTCCAAAACTTGGCGGGTGTGCCTATGGTGCCGTATTTGACTTCGTTGGGGTGCACGGCCAGCAGCAGCTGTGCAAAATAGAACAAACGCGGAATACCCCCTTCTTTTCGTTGGTTGCGCAACATTTGTGAGATGGCCTCGACCATGGATTCGTTTTTGTCCCGGCGTTTGTTTTCGATGACCACAAACGGGATCCCGTTGACAAACAGCACCAGGTCCGGACGGCGTTTTCCGTTGATGCCCTCCACCTCAAACTCTTCGGTAACGTGAAAACTGTTGTTATCTATGTTGTCCCAATCGATGTATTTTAGGGTAAAGCCTTTGCTGTCCCCCTGTATGGTTTCGGTAAAGCTTTTACCCAAGGTGAGCAGGTCATATACTTTTTCATTGGTGCGGGACAGGCCTTCATCAGGAACGGACTTTAAGGCATTGATGGCGCCCTGAATACTGCCGGTGGAAAATGGATAAACATCCCCCTTATACTCAAAACGGTTGATTTTGCTCAGTTGGTTCGCCAGTATGTCTTCCAACAATACCCCACTAAACAACCCATCGCGCTCTTTGATAGTTTGCTCAGGGGAAATGTATTGCCAGCCCAGCTTTTGCAAAAAATGCAAGGCGGGGGTTTGTGAGTCTTGGGATTCGGTGAAATTTATCATCTTATTTGGATAATGTATTATAAAGTCCTTTCATAATCAAGAAGATTATTTCTGAGGTATGAACCGTGTTAAATAGCCTTTCATTTTCTTCAATTGTCAACCCATTGTTCTTACTTAGACGATCTAATGTATAATTATTCAAGAATTCCGTGCTAAACTTGTAATCAATTATACCTTCAGTTTTTTTAGAATTATAGTGATTTACAAATTCCTTATAATTTTCGTTTTGAGATGCCTGCCATTCAATAGTTAACTCTTCAGGTGCACCCCCTTTTATACTTTCAATAATTCTCAACGTGATACCTCCAAATATTCCCGCTAGATATACTGGTGTATTGTTTTCTAAAGCTATTATGCACTCTTCCAAAAGGCCTGGATATTTACCTTTAAAATTAGACATGCTTCCTCCTGTGAAAATTCTAGCATCTGTAATACTTTGCATCTCATGTCTCATCTTAGTTAGGCTTTCTGCCCAAATAAAAAGATTGTTATTTCCTGAAGGAGGATAAAATAGTGATTCATCAATATCTAGGCCTGCCGGTGGACCCACTTGTATAGGCTCAACTCCATTTTTTTTAAATTCTAAGACATCAGTAGTTTTAAGGTTTAAGTGAATGGGAAAACTAAAGTAATTTTTAAAAAATGTTTTACCAACTTCATTACTTGGCCTATATTGATAAACTAAGTTTGAAAATAATCTAGTATAGCCGCCTTGACGTAAATCACCACCATAAACTAAATTACTACCATGAATTATTAGAAATCTTGTTATTTCAGTTATTAGATTTTTTTGATGCGCAATTGAGAATCCCAAATTCTCTATTTCAGAACTATCGCTTATAGAAATAGCAACATTTTGCCCATCAAAAAGGTGAATTTCTTTTTCTTTTGATATTTCTTTAATTTCGTTGGCAACATACTTATCTAAATCTTTCGTAGTTACTTTCTTTTTATTCTCTTTTTTCATAGTTCTGGAATATAAGTAGGCAACAATAAAGGTGTTATAAATTTAATTTTTTTGTCCACATCATTAAGCAAACTGAGTTCTTCAATACCTATTGGTGGATCCGGATATAAAACAATAAGAGATTTAACTTCTTTTTTTTCTTCTTTGAAGTTCTCAATATCTATGTAATTAAATAACTCTGGTGCTTTAGGAAGCACTAAGCAACTATAGCTTTTTTCAAGATCATACATCTTAACGATTGATTTTAAATAAAGCTCGTTGTATTTATCACTGATAACTTGACTCAAAACTAGATTAATAATTTCATCAAAATTGTTATTCCAGATGATAGTAGGAAAATTGCCACTGTATGGAAAACTTCTTCTTTCACCTTTTTTAATATCAATAACACTAATTATTGGGCATCTATATCTCTTTGCAGTGATCACTTCTTTTCTACACCATTCCCTATTTGCATACTCATCAGTATTAAATATTACAAATGCAGAATGATCTATATGTCTTTTTATTTCCTGTTCAAATTTGTGCCCATCTGCAATATCATTAGCATCAAAAAACGCTTTCAATTTAGTATTGCTGTAAATATAATCTCTGAACTGTATGGCTAAATCTTCTCCATCGTGTTTTGCATGTGAGATAAAAAGTTTTATTGGTGGATCACTATGCTCATTTGTATCATAATCATCTTTAACATTAAAAAGTAATTTAGCAATACTTTCAAGTAATCTATATTTAATAATTTTATCATTCCTTTCTATATCATTACCAGTAATAGGATCTTTTTGAGTAGTCTTAATAAATTGAATGGAACTTAAATTCTCGGGATTAATATCATAAGCATAATCACTAAAAGAAACTGGAAAAATTCGAGTATTAGCCGACTTTGATTTTAAAAGCTTGTCAATAGCAACAGTCCAATTAGAATCATTGAACATATACTCATCAACCAAAATAACTAAAGCATTCTTTTCAGATTCTGAAAATGGAATTTTGGCAAATGTGTCGTTTTTAAATGTCAGTGTCCTGTAATGAACTGGTATGTCATATTTAGCGTGAGTTATATTGCCATTTTCACCGCTATAAGTATTATAAATACTTTCAGCATATTTTTTTCCTTCTATGAATTCTGGATGCCAAATAACATAGATTGACAATGGGCTTTTAAATTTTTTCATTTACAAGAGTTTTCTGCTAATCTCAAAATACCAGCGTTTTTAATTTTTTCATATTGACTTCTATTTGAAAAAGCTAATTCAATTAAATCTTGCATAGCTTCTCTATCCGTTGTCCAATCAGCAAGAATTGCATAGCCAGAATCTAAATTCGCAGCCAATCGCACCGGATAATTATCTGGGTTATAATCTGTACCTAAGCCGTAATCAGGATGAGTTGGCAGTCTGATTCCCAAAAGACCTGCATACCTGTCTCCAACTTTTAGATTAAGCGCACCACCAATTTCCCAATCTACATGTTTTCTACATTTAGTTTTAGGACCTAGTAAGACCGCAAGAACTGTTGTATCTTTCATATAACCTTGATTAATTAATCTGCTTATGTAATCACTACTGTTCTCACCATCAATATCACCTAATTTAACAGACTGATTGATGATTAAGTCACTGAAAAGATTATCAAACTCCTGCCTTTTATCTTGATCATCATTGTGGTAATAACTTACAAAGACATTACGTTTAGATATATTTTTAGGAAACGAATAGCCCCATTTAAAATAGCCGCCCTCAATTTTAAAAGGTCCTTTTCTGTACCATTTACCATTAGTGTTTTTATATATTCCTCTAATTGTATGTCCACTATTATATCGATCAACTAACCAGTTTCTATCTTTTGTTTCAAATGAACCAACAGTATTATCTGTAACTAAACCAACATTCACTGTATCTATTAATTGTTCACTATCTCTAAAAGATAATTTTGATATTAAATATTCCTTACCCATATTCTTTTTATTTACGAATTCCAATCTAAAATGCTATCAAGTGAATGAATTGGCGAACTGTGCTTGCTTATGTACCCGTATGATTCCATAACCGACTCACTTCTACCTGTGATGGATGACAAATAACTATTTAATGATTTCGTTCCTCTCACTACGGGAACTGTTTTTAAATAATCAGGTAATTCAGTTTCTGAAATACCTTTAAGTGTTAATGCTCCCACTGTTGTTTTATCATATCCATAACCTATTTCCCACGGCACCCATTTAGAATAAATTGTTCTTGGTGAAATAACACAAAGCATATGTGAGCTGTTATTAATGCCCTTTTTTATGCAACGCACAACACCAGCTGGGTTATTAGTTTGTACCTGGTGTTTTAAATCGTAGTCATATTCGTCTAAGTACACATCAATGTCTGCTTTCATAAGGTAATCAGCTATTTTTTTACAGTCATCCAAGTCACTTTTATGATGACTAATAAATACACATTTTTTGCCAATCGACAAATTGATTTTTGACTTACTCTCATTTAGGATATGTGCTCTATTTATACCTGCCATAACTATATTCTAAATCCAAATAAATTAAGTGCGTTTCTATCTGCTCTTTCCAAATTGTTTCTTATTTCGTGACTTGCATTATCTCGTTTCCAAATAGCATAATTAATCTTACTTTCTAGATCGCGTTCTATGTTTTTCCATCTCATTGATACTGCATAACCTGAATCAATATTAGCTTTTAATCTTTCTGGTACAGAATGGCTGGACGTAGGCAAATAAATAGCTAGCAACCCTTTTGGTCTGAATGATCTTTTAGGGTACCTACTATTTTTATAACCCCTTAAAGATGCCCATAATTCCCAGTCTATCCACTTTCTATGTCCGGTACGTTCACCTATAAGTATTATAGTGACAGAACAAGTTCGCATCTTATCTCTTATTATCTTATAGATTTCATCATCACTATATTCTGATACATCTTCTTTTAAGGAGTAATCTGCTATTTTCATACCTTGTTTAACTTCACGTAATGCTTTTACATAAGCTTGATCATACTCGTGATGGTAACTCACAAAAAAGTTTCTAAACTGTTTTGCCATATCATTCAATTTTCACCCTAACCGCCCCCGTCAACAACACCTGCATCAACCCTCGTTTTTGGGATTGAAGTTGGCTGAGTTGGGCTTTTAATACATTGATTTCTTTATCTGCCGCACTTAGTGCAGAGGCTATTTTTTGTTGTTCTTTTACTTTGGGTAATTTTAAACGAAGTTTTCCATATTCAACACTATTGATTCCGGGTTGTCCACTTCGTACAGACATCACTTCTACCCATCTCCAATATGTAGCCGTATTTGTAAAATATTTTAAAAAATAAGGGTTCAGCTTTTCTTGATTAGGTCTGAATTTAATAAGAAACCCTGCATAAACCAATAGACCATCTTTTCTTTCATAGAGGTAAGATTTTCCAGTTGTATTTCCGGTTCGAGCGAATACAATATCACCTTCTTCCAAGATGTATTCTTTCCAATTAGGATCATCAACACTAACCTCTTTCTCCGGTGAATAGTTTCCAGCATCTCCAATATCTGTGATTCTTAAATATCGAGGAAGTTCTTTGTTATAAGGCACTGAGGCTGCTCCAATCCCATATTTTCCCTTAACCGTACAACATTCATTTAACGTCACAGTCTCCCACTCCCCCTCAAACCCGGCAAACCGTTGCTTCCCGGTCAACAATTGCTGCATCAAGCCTTTTTTAAACTGTTGTTTGGCGGCGATAAGCTGTTGTTGATTGGCAATGGCCCTGTCCCAGGTGGAAAGGATCGTGGCTATTTTTTGTTGCTCGGGGAGGGGTGGGAGTTTAATTAAAACCTTCGATAAATCATTTGAACTAATTGCCGGAAAACTTGTTCCGGTACATCTTGCCAGAACTTGATTATTAAAATAAGTAGCCTGGATTAAATGAAATATAAAACCACAACTTTTTTTCGCTCGAATTTGCGCATAGCCAGTAGAGGCAACAAAATTTCCCTCTTCTAAAAAAAAGAGATTATTTTTTTGATATGGCCTTACTGTTTGAAATAGCACATCATTTTTTTTCAGTAGTCGTTGTGCTCTACTAGGAGCATCTTTCTTTTGAATGATATTTCTTTTTTGAAGAACCCCATTCTTAACACTTTCTAAATCGATATATGTAAAAGTGTCAGGCAATGTGTCAGATTTAGGATTGAAAATTGCAATTTTATTAAATCTTGCAACCTCCCACTCCTCCGGTAGCCATCCGAGTGTGGTTTTTTTATAGCCGGGTTTTGTCTTCGTGATTGTTTCAGTCATAGATTTCAAGATAAAGGGGTTCGTCCTGCAGGTCATACACCATAGAGCTAAAATGGCAATCAAACCATTGGGTAAACAGCTTCCAACTTAGCTTGGGCCAGGTATCGGGGTCGGTACACATACTGTTGAGCTGCTCCATAAAAATGGCCTTCCAGTAGTTGCGCAGGGTGCTTTTGGGCTCATGAAAAAGCAGGGTGTTGTCAATCAAATAGCTGCTGTGTTCATGTTCATCTCCGGCATTCATAGGTGTGGTGTCCGGAAAAACCCCATTGGCCCAGTCATAAAACGGCTGCTTGGCCATAACCAGCACCACCGTGCGGTTGATGGTGGGAAGCGATTGGCTGTCGTATAGATCATTCATAGGTTGTTTTTATAGTTACTTAAAAAAGGTTGCAGGTTTGAATCCTGTCGAGGTCACTTCCTGCTTTATTCAATTGAAAAAGTTTTATTGTTGTAATAGTTATAATGTTCATCATAATCCACATACCCCAATTGATTGGTCAACAACCAAGTGTTGCCAATATTAAAATCACGGGTGTTATAATGGTGGTGACCATATATCCAAAAGGCCGGCTGTGTGTTTTCTATCATACCATCAAGCTCGGTGGCAAACGCCTCATTTAAAGGGCTGTTCAGATAGTGTAAAGGATAATTTCTAAACGTTGGGGCATGATGCGTTACCACCACTTTTTTGGGGTGCTTGCTCAGGGATAATTCGCGTTCCAAAAAGTGAAGGCTTTCTTTGTGGTAGCCATTGTAATCTGCAACTGTTAGCGGTTTGTTTTTATAGTTTATGTTGCGAAAGTCATTGAGTTGCTGTTGAATAAAGTTTGTACTTTCTTCACTGATTTTTGACCAAAGTGTGTAAAATATCAATTTGACGTCTTTGACCACCAAAGAGGTATTATTTACCAAAAACACATTATGACGAATGGCTTCATTAAAAGTGCCACATTTGTCTGCCAGATCAAATCCATAATACTCATGATTGCCCGGCACCCAATAGGTTTTTTCAAAATGATCAGAGAGATAATCAAAAAAATCATGGTGCTTTTCCATTTCGCAAAACGGCACGATGTCACCTGCCAACAACAACACATCAGCCCCCGGCACTATGGGGTGTGCAGCTATGAATTCCTTGTTTTTGGGAAACTCAAGATGCAAGTCTGATGCGTATTGAAAAGTCATAGTGAGTACATTTAATTATGATTATTGGCAGTTGTAAAGTAATTCTTTACAACTGAATTTGCATTTAATTCATTGTCTGTCAATATCTTTGATATATGTTGGCCTATATTCTGCACAGAGATGTCAAAAAGTTCAGCCAGCTGCTTTTGGTTCAGCCAAACGCTTCCATCCCTTTCAAAAAGAGCTACGGAAGCTTTACCTTCTGTAGAAGTATAAATAATAATATCATTCCGTTCTTCCATACATCACAAATTAAGTTCTTTTAAATAGCTTGCCATTTCATCTTTTACCGCAATCAACTCCTGCTCCAATGGAGCAACAGGTTTTAGCGTTGGCATTGTTATTTCCGCTTCTTGACTTCTATCTTTTTAATCGCTTTTTCAAAGTCGCCTTCACCAATTGTTTTTTGTCGATTCTCTTTAAATTTCTCGTATTCCCGTTCCGCATTTGCTTTTCCCAATTCGTGAGAAATTCTTCCTGCATTGTTCAGTATTTCCCGGTCGTTGAGTGTCAAGAATCCGTTTAATTTTTCAATCCAATCTTTCATATACATTGGCACTCTTCGCTGTGCTTGTCCTTGTGCGAATATCAGGTATTGTTCCACCAAATTATTCAAAGCGGATAGTTCTTCTTCGTTCAAGTAATTCTTTGCAATGGAAACATCTGTTTTTCTGATTTGAGTACCTCTCCAATTGGTCAAACCCATATTCTTTTTTGAACTGTCGGCTCGTTCGCTGATAATTTCTGCTGCCGTTTGTCCTGTAATTGCCCAATGTAGTTTGTTCTGAACTGTTTTGAAGAACTCAATACTTATATCCAAAGTAGGGTCATAGTCAACACTTGTGGCGTAAATGCCCGTTATTTTTCGGTAAAACCGTTTCTCAGAAGTACGAATATCTTGTATTCGCCTTTCTAATTCTTCAAAATAGTCGAATGGCAAATCGGGGTTTTTCAACCGTTCGTCATCCAAAACAAAACCTTTTACAATGTATTCTCTTATTTGATTTGTTGCCCATTGTCTAAACTTTGTAGCAACGTGAGATTTAATCCTATAACCTACTGAAATAATAGCATCTAAATTATAAAACTTCTGATTTCTTTTGACTTCTCTGTTGCCCTCTTTTTGAACTAGTAAGAAATCCTTACAAGTTGAATCTTCCTCTAATTCTCCTTCTTCAAAAATGTTTTTTAGATGGATAGTTATATTCTGGGAAGTTGTTTGAAACAATTCCGCCATCATTTTTTGCGTAAGCCAAACGGTTTCGCCTTGAAAACGAACGTCTAATTTGGTTTCTCCGTTTTCGGTTTGATATATGATTATTTGGGATTTATTTTCTTCCATATTACAAATTAAGCTCCTTTAAATACCTTTGCATCTCCGCCTTTACTTTGGCCAGTTCCTTTTCCAACTGTGCAATCTCCAGTTTAGTGGCTTCCATATCCACAGGGGCCTCTTCTTCAAAGGTATCTACATAGCGCGGGATGTTGAGGTTAAAGTCATTTTCCCTGATCTCATCCAGTGTGGCCACATGACTGTATTTGGGAATTTCCTTAAAGTCCCGGTAGGCGGCGACTATTTTCTCTATATCCTTATTGCGCAAGCGGTTCTGCTTTTTGCCACCGTCAAATTCCTTGCTGGCATCAATAAACACCGTATCGGTATTGGTTTTAGCCTTATTGAAAATAAGAATGGCTGCCGGTATGCCCGTGCCAAAGAACAGGTTGGGGGGCAGCCCCACCACAGCTTCCAATAAGTTCTCCTCGATAAGTGCCTGCCGTATCCTGCCCTCACTGCTTCCCCTAAACAGGACCCCGTGTGGCACGATCACCCCCACACGGCCATTGGGCAAGGTGGTTTCTATCATATGCAGTATAAAGGCATAATCGCCTTTGGACTTGGGGGGGATGCCCCGTAAATACCTCCGGTGCCTGTCGGCTTCGGCCTTTTCATGGCCCCATTTATCCAACGAAAACGGCGGATTGGCAACCACCACATCAAACTTCATCAAGCCGTTGCCCTCCAACAATTGGGGGTTGTTCAAGGTGTCACACCACTCTATACGTGCGGCATCCATTCCGTGGATAAAACAATTCATCTTGCTCAACGCCCAGGTGTCGCCATTGCTTTCTTGTCCGTAAATCGCAAAGTCGCGGGACGGATTGCCGTCTTTATCTGTCACCTCTTCTGCAACTTGTACCAATAGAGAGGCAGAACCTGCGGTGGGGTCGAAGATACGCGCGCCTGCTTTTGGGGCAACCAACTTGGCCAATAACTGCGATACTTCTTTTGGGGTGAAAAATTCGCCCCCTTTCTTGCCCGCTCCCGATGCAAATTTTTCCAGCAGGTACATATAAGCCTCTCCCAAAACATCTTGTTTTCCATCCCATAAAGAAGGACGAAAGTCCAGCTCCGGTTTTGCAAAATCATGGATAAGGTTCAGCAACCTGCGGTTGCGGTCCTTGGTCTGCCCAAGTTTTTCAGAATTGAAACTGATATTCCGAAAAACCCCGTCCAGTTTTTCAATATTCTTCTCCTCTATTTGCGACAATATTTTGTCAATTTTTTCACCTATATCCGAATCATTGCGATGGTCATAGATATAGTCAAACGTGCAATTCTCGGGCAACACAAAACGTTCCCGGTTCAGTTTGCGTTTGATCAGGGCTTCGTCATCGCCATACTGTTTTTTGTAGGCGTTGTAATGGTCTTTCCACACATCGCTTAAATATTTGACAAACATAAAAACCAAAATATAGTTTTTGTATTCTGAGGAATCAAATGCCCCCCGGAAGGTGTCACACGCATTCCAAAGCATTTTGTTTATCTGTTCCTGACTGGGTCGTTCTTGCATTTTTAACTTATTTAATGGGTGTATATATAGGAAGCTTTAGGATTTTATGATTTCAACCTATTTTTGCCCTAGCCCTAAAGGGAATAGGTTGAAATCATTTTTTAGTTTTCCATACTATTCCCTAACTTCATTGTTTAATTAATTGATTTTAAAAGCTGCACCTCCAGGAGTTGCGCTCTTTTTTCTTTAATGGTTTTGTAAATATATTGTTCTTTTTGCGCAAGCTGTGCCACCTTCGCAATTTTTAGCTGTATTTCTAAAGGCGGTAGTTGTAAAGGAATATTTTCAACCACTTCTTTATTGATGCTCAACGAATAAGTGCCTGTAGCATGTTCCTGAAAATACTGCTGTACCGGTGTTTTATTGATATACCAGGCCACAAAATAAGGGTCGGCTTTTGAAACATCTACTTTGATGACATAAAATACCGAACTTGCAACAGCGGGCAGAGCATCGTCAAGGTCATATACAAGTGCAAAATTGTTGCCTCCTTTAGATATAAAAAGAAGGTCTCCTTGTTCCAGATAGTATTTCTCCTTAATAGTATCGCCCTTTATTAAAATGCATTCCTTTCCAATGGATGTATATTCATTTTCCATATCTTTCAACTGGATCACACGCAAATTTCCATTAGGCACGCCATTTATTTTCCCCCTAAAAGAATACCCTGACGCAATACCACCGGGCTTTATTATTGATTTTAATACTGTTTTTCTATTTGACATACTAATTGCGCATAATCGCTACGATGCAAATATAGTGAATAGTAGAATACAACAACTATTATTTATGTCATAATCGTTATACTGTATGTTTTATTCGTTTAAATATAGGGTAGCGCTAATATATGGGGTTTAATTTTGGAAATTTTACGGGATTCCGCATTTTGATAAAAAAACTAAATATAAAGGATAAAACTTACGTGTTGAGCGGACTTTTGTAAGCTTCAAAGAACGAAGCAATTTACGTTTTACTGGCAGTGGAGTGGAGCAATAACCTTACGTCTACTTTTAATGTTTCCGCAATCTCCACAAGCGTTTCCAAAGATGGCTGCATTTCATTGGTACACCAACGCGAAACGGTTGCAGTATTCTTTTCTAGTTTTTCTGCCAGCCACTTATTGGTGCGGCCTTGTTCTGCCAAAACAATTTTAAGTCTATTGATTGTCTTTTTAGCCATTTTTAATTGCGTATAACTTAAATAGATTAATGATTTCATCAAATATAGGAAGTTAAAACCAATGACTAAATTGATTATAAAAGTACTTATATAAACATATTACATCAATTTATTTGCATATTAAAATTTAATATTATATTTTTGAGTCAATTATAAATGACGTATTACGCAAATAATTATAGGTATGAACACAACACACACCACCATGACAAGTAGTATATTCCCCTCTCCCTAAGAGATTTCCCTCTATTCATTACCCAATTTAAATGGTGGTATTGAGAAAAATCAGCCACCCTTTAGGGCCGGGGCAAAGCTGATTTTTCGGCAAACAAACCCTAATAACAAATTTGTCCTGATAAAATTAAAATTATGTGCTAAATAAAATTCATTCAATTAAAACGCTGCATCATGAAAACAACACTCCAACCCACGTTCACCTACCTAAACCAACTCCTCCCCCAACTCATCCACCGCCACCGGGTCGTCCAACTCTTTTACACCCCACCAACCAACCACGAAAACGCCCGCCTTATCGTGCATCTCGAGTCCAATAAAGAAGCCGTCACCCTCCAAAACCAAAAATGGGTCACCAAACTGTACAGGCACCACAACACTTTTGTACACTGCTTTTACAGCACCCAACTGCATTATTTAAAAAAAACAGGCAACCCCTTTATTTTGGCCCATTGCAAACCGGCTGCCATCATCTATGCCAATGACGACCATGAAAACCACCTGCTGTTAAACCCCGCAGACAAAAAGAAACACCTTAAAAAATACAAGGTTTATAAAGAACAATTTTACCACGACCATGAGCTCTTACATTCACAATTACGTCCACTGGTCAATGCAGACTGCACCGCCGCCGTACTGCTCCACTATGAAAACCTCATAAGCCACAAGCTCGACTGCCTGGAATCCCTCTACACCGGTACACCCAACAGCAACCAAACACAAAATGAACGAATACTGGCATTAATACCCTACGCCCCCCAAATCCAAAAATACTTTGTAAAAAAAACGGCCAACACATTCCACCTCATAGACCTCATAGAAAATGCCAAAGCAGCCATCAGGGAAGCAGAATGCTTCTTTGGCAGCGAACACTATCAAGCCTTCCAAATCGCAGAAGAAGGCCTCTATCAAATGGTCGGTAACCGTTTTAGGGAATTGAAAAGAATAACAAAGCAGTCTCCCCTCTCGGTCACTGAGCGGAGCCGAAGTGTAAGAGAGGGGCTCATCCACCCAAACAACACCCCGTCATTGCGAGTGAAACGAAGCAACCCCGTCAACCAAGCAATAACAACAATCCAAAAAACCAAAACCCCTGAGGAAATCCATCTGTTCCACCACAGCGTGTATGGTGATACCCAATCTTACTATCTGCTCCTCATCGGCACCGGCTTCAGCAATCAACTCCTAAAAGACCTCACCACCAAACTAAATGCTCAAACGGGAAACAAGGTGGAATATGTCCTCATCGCACACACCCGTATGTGGATACAGGAATGGCTCTATGCCTATCAGGATTTTTTCAAAAAAATCATCAAAGAAGAAAACCGCATCTTCACCTCTTCACCACACCACCCCAAACCCCATTGGGAACACCCCTACACCCCCGACTATCCCGACCTCGATTTTTACCTGTCCCAATCCGTTGAGGTGTTCGACCAATTCCTGTTCATGGCAGACCGCCATACAGACAATTACAGCGGCGTTGCCAACCTCTTTGCAATGTTTTTCCAAACCTTCTGCAAAACCTACCTCTTCGCCACCATAAGCTACTACCCAAACAACCTCCACAGCAAAGCCCTCTGGCAGCTCTGCCTGTACGCCAACCCCAAGCTAAAACGCTACGAATACCTCTTCAACCAACTCGACATCCCTTTCTTCAACTTCCTGGACCACTACAGGACCATACAGCTCACCTACCCATTCAAAAACAAACGAAAAACAAACCTATTGATAGAAAATGCAGACAAACTCATCGAAGAGTTAAAAATCAAACTCCCCGTCCCCAAGTAGCCGGAAAGTTCTTCAAACTATCCCGTCATTGCGAACTCCGGCCCCTGAGCTGTTACCTGAGCGAAGTCGAAGGGCTGGGGTGAAGCAAACTCGTCAACCCAAGCAATAACTTTAATAAAATCAACCAACCCTCTGTGAACCTCTGCGGAACCTTTGTGTCCCTCTGCGGCACAGACAAGCCCAAACTTTAATAAAACCAAAAGCTTACAAAAAAAGACAACCATATTCAGGCAATGCTCAAACTGACTAAGCCTAAAATAGGTTGCCTTTTTTTCTAATTTTTTGAATTATGAAAAAAAGCAATGTAAAACGAGTATTT
>ERZ869909.198-NODE-198-length-89888-cov-7.044159_pt1 | contig 89888 bp, 75 predicted proteins | sample MGYA00520892_ERZ869909 | MGnify/ENA primary metagenome ERZ869909 (study PRJEB32215, sample SAMEA104723947) | bioreactor metagenome | biome: bioreactor; feature: anaerobic bioreactor; material: water | place: China | collected 2015-03-12 ... | reverse complement strand
AGCCTACGGCTTCCCTCCATTGCGCCAATGCCCCCGAGCCCGGGGCCAACCCCGAAACCCAGGCAACCACTCTCACTTGGGTTGGTACATAAATAGGGGGCAGGTCAATTCCATAAGAAAGAAGTTCCCGAAGCACTACTCTCCCTACACCCTTGGCGAATCTGGTCGCCTTGATGCCGTTCTCACCCCCACGATTTCAAGCACAGCGAGATACCTATGCAAGAATCTCAGGTCGCAGCCCAATATGCCGTGACCTTTCAGAATTCAGGCTCCGGGGGAAACAAGGAGTCCCGGTAGGCCATTAGCTCTTCGCAGGTGGTGATGTGCTCGGGCAGGGGAACCAGAATGATGGGATTCAACCCAGAGTCATCAAACTGGGCAGGGTTGTTGGGTACATTCAGGATGGAAGGGAAGGCATCGATGACCAACTGTTCAGAATCATCGACGACATGCCCTTGCAGGGTTCCGTCGGAATACAGCGTCGCGAAGTTCTGGAAAATCTCCCTGCGTGCAATGTAAATCTCGCCCCGTATCAGACCGAAAAGCGTCACGAAGACGGTCACACCAGGCTTGCCGTCATTGTCGTCGTCGTTGATCAAGGGATCGTTGGGGTTGGTTGAGAGGGGAACATTTGGGTCTCCATCGATACCCAGCAGAGAGGGCGTAGCAGGCCGGTATAGCTTCCACTCCCCGTCTTCCTCATAGACATCCACGACGGCGCTCGGGGGAACAATGGCTTGGGTGGCAGCGTCTGGGAAGAATGTCGTGAGGTTCTGGTTGGCGTTGTAGGAGGCGCTGCAGAATGTGTCGTACTCGATGAGTTCCCCGTTCTCGATGATCAGGTCCGTGAATCCATACGAGATGACGAATGTTGAAAGCGGACCGTTGGGGGTTTCGCCAGCATAGGCAACGACATTGTAGTTGGCGTAGCGTCCGGCCATTGCTTCCATGGCTTCTTCCCGCGTGGAGGGAGCTTGCCAGCCCGGTTCGTTGGTTGGCGTCTCATACAAGGGGCTTTCAGGCCAGTCTTTCGGCTTGGAGCAGCCCACTGCGAGATATGCAGCCAACGGGAGGGTGAGGAGCGTGAAGATTCGATTGTGTGGTTTCACAGGAGATTCCGTTCATGGTTGATGCGATGAGGCAATGAACTCTGTTGGAGGATGCTCACAAGGTAGCCTGCGATGGGGTGGTTGTGACTTTAGCAAAATCAGGTGTTGGTTCAATACCTCGTTTTCGGTCAGTCACCGGGCCGGACTTTCAAAGTCCAGTCCGAGCCCTCTTTCGTGCGCCATGAGTCTTCGAAAAGCCCGATGGACTCGAAAGGGATGTCCTCGACGCCGTATGCCTCTGCCTCGGTTGCGGACCAGGCTAACCTCTGCCCGGGCGTTGTCTGGAAGGCTTTGCTATCGGGGTGTTCGCTGTTGTCGTCGGTCTCGACCGCTTCGTGCTCGCGCAGGAACGCCGTGTCGCAGCGCACGATGGTGTTGTTGCGGATAAGGGCCGAGTCGTGGTTCTCTTCCAGCTCGGCCAAGGCAGGGTAGCGCTCGAGGTAGAGCGCCTTGTCGATCGCCGGAGCCTCGAGCGCCTCCGCGATGTAGTCGCGCCACCGGGTGTCCCCGTACGGCGTGAAGCTGACCGCTGCGCCAGAATCGATAAACAAGTTGCCGTCGATGATGTTGTCCTTGCCGCCGTGAATCTGCACCGCGCCAAACCAGGTGGGTGTGGCGCAGGCCCGGTGGAAGACATTCCCCTCGATGAGTACGCCACTGATGGCATCGTCCAGCCGGATACCGGCCCTCTCCGATGATGCGTGCTCGCCCATTCCCTGCCAGTTTCCAAGGTGATGCCAGTAGTTGTGGCGAAACACGATGCCCCGGTAGGTCGCGTCGCCCCACATGTCCACCGCGCCCTGGTCATCCGACTCCAATACGACGCTGTGCACCTCGTTGCGCTCGATGAGGTGGTCGTTCCCGCTCACGCGCATGGCACTGCTGAGGACATTGTGGATGAGGTTGTTCCGCACGAGATTGCCCACGCCGCCGAGAAGAATCCCCGGCGTGTAGGTGTGATCGATGCGGGAAAGGTGGTGGATGTGACAGTTCTCCACCAGATGCTCACCCGGTGTGAGCGTCTTGCGGTCGCCCCCCGAGATCGCAATACCGCCACGACCCATGTTGGATATGTCGCACGACCGGACCACATGCTCGCGGCCGCCGGCGATCTCCAGACCATTGCCCGCCATCCTGCGGATGGTGCAACCCTCGAGGCGGCAGTCCTCGCCCCCTTGAATGCGGATTCCGTCCGCGGCGCCGCACTCCCACACGATGCCCTCGAAGCGCAGGTGCGACGCGCCGGTCACCTGCATCAGCCGCTCGCCCGCCACCGAGAGCTCGACGATCGCCTCGCTTAGATCGACCTTGGGATATATATACACACGGCCATTTTCAGCATCGAGGTACCATTCGCCGGGCGCGTCCAGCTCGCTCAACATATTTAATGCGTAGAAGCGCTGGTTCTCGCGGTATCCGTACCGATGCCACGGCTCTACCAGCGAGATTTCCTGCTTTTCGAGGTCAATCCCCTCGATCCGCTCGTACGAGTCCGCCCAATTCCAGTACCAATAACCATACAACCAACCCGAGGGTTCGTCTTTCCACTGCGAAAGGCGCTCGTGCTCGAAGCGGAACCGGCCATGCTCGGCCCCTGGACGGTTGTCCCACCCGACCACCGTGAGCGGACCCGGCACCTCTCCCGTCTTGACGAAACCCTCGTTCGGCCAGCGCGCGACGGTCATCGGCTCTCCATTCACGAACAGCTCTATCGCCGGGACGGTCTGGAAACCGCGCCCGCTGCCGAATCCGCCCCGCTCGAAGGGAATGGGCTCTTCTACACCGGAGGCCGCCAAGTCCGCCACCCACACCTTGCCGTGCGCGGACTCCGGCAGCCGCGCCAGCACCGCATCATCTTCAACCAAGGAGAATTCAGTAAGCCGGATGCCCCCATGAAAAAGCGGCGCTTCCGGACCCGTTGCTCGATAGGTGATCGGCGCCGTGGGAGAGCCCGAGTCCTCCTCCGTGAGTTCAAAAGTCCCTCGCACGGGATACAGCCCTGGCAGGATATTAACCACGATGCCGCCCTCCGGCAGTCCATCGCGCACCTTCAGAGCCCGAATCTCATCCCGAGCACGCTCCAGCGACTTGAATGGCTCATCCGCAGTGCCCGCATGCGCGTCCGACCCATCCGGCGCGACGAAAAACGTCACCTCCGCCGCTGCTACCCAAGGCACACACAACAGCACAGTCGATACGAATCGGTACAAGAACAGCATGAACACTCCCTTTCCAGAAACTCGTGAGGCCCCATATTATCACCCCTTGGCAGTAGTCGTCTTCTCATGGGCTTTTGCGTGCACCCTCACCCGACGCTTCCAGCGCAACCCATCCGCCAGAGTTCGCGCCCAGACAGACACCAGGGCCGGGCAAAGTGCTCTCCATGGCTGGGTAGGGAAAGTAGAGCCCACCAAACCAAAGCCGCACCTCGGAACACTCCGGATGAGGCTCATTTGTGTGAGATGTGATCGCCGAAGTGGCACCTTTTTGACCCTTCCAACGAATTAATTAATTCCGCCAACAAATTTTCTCACCGGGGTTGGAGATGACCGATTTCTCTGAGAAGTGAATGATTTGGCTTCGAAAATGCCCAAACCTGTTCTGCAAAACCCCAGAAACCCTGAAAACCTCCGCAAGGACCCTTTCTACCCGAGAAAACTGCTCATCTGGTCTCGTCCGCGCTCGATTTTGGTGTCTCGAGTGTCAGGCTACGAGCAGATTTGGCCTCGTTGCTCGATTTGGAGAGTGTGATGACATCCAGCCCGTAAGCAATTCTGAACAGATTTTTTCAAATCTGGTACTGCCATGTAGGGTATGTAGGGTCTATATAACTTTTTTAAATAGAGCTATAGGAAAAAGTTTCTTGAACCCTACATACCCTACATTATTGCTCATTCTCATCCTCAATTTCTGAACCTTCAGCACCTGCTCTTCACATCCACCACCATCGAGAAAAGAATGGGGTGACCGGTCACATTTGCTTGCCGATCACCCCGTGTACTCAATTCAACGCTGCTCAGACTCTGCGAACGGATGAACTGCTTTCCTTCCAAACTCCCTACTGCAGATTCTCATATTCATCCAGCAGTGCGATACCTTCCCAGAAGTTGCCTCCCGATTCTCTATCACTGGTGTACTTTCTGCGCTTCATTTCCTCTGCGAACTTGACCTGGCTCAGGCTGTGCACACCCATCTCGATAGACCATTCCCTGTACACTTCATACAACCTGCTGGACTTGACCTTCCCGTCCTCAGATAGCCGCACCGTATCCGCCAGAATCAACCCAAATCTGTCCATCCTCGTCTTGTAGGTATCGGTATGCTTCTCCACCGCATCACAAAATGCCAGTCCTTCCTTCTGATACAACCGGCAACCTTCGACCATCCAGGCAAGAATCCCTTCCCTTTCCTCCATCAACTTCTGCTTCATGTAGGGATCCTGCTCAGTTTTCGAGATCGTCACCAGGAACGGTATCACCACCAACCTTCGCCACACGCTGTTCCCTTGGTCCTTGATGTAAGGCAGATGATTCGTGCTCAAAAAAATGGTCATGCCCGGCTTGTACTGAATGGGGTCCCTGTACAACTGACGAGCGGTGATGAGGTCTCCGCCGGTCAACTGCTTCAATAGGGCTTCGTCCAGTGTGTTCGAATCATTGGTCTCAGAGGCTGCCGCTTAGAGTGCTTTAGCTTGTTATACATACGATTTTATGATTGTAGGCATGAAGCCAGCTTCTGAAGACTTGTGAAAGCGTGTCGTGGCCGCGCGCTATGAAGACGGCCAGTCGATGGGGGTGATCGCCGAGCGGTTTCGGATGCCCAAGGCAACCGTTCAGAACATCCTTCGTCGATACGGTGAATCGGGCTCGGTGCCTCCCAAGCCCCGCAATTCAGGACGCAAGCAGGCGTTCTCGGATGTGGACAAGCAACGGCTGTCGAGGCGTCGCCGGCTGCCACGCTGGCGGAACTGCGCGCGTGCTGCGGTATTGCCGTATCGGAGGTCACGGTGCACAACACGCTCAAGCGGTTGGGTTTCACCCGAAAAAAAGCGCTATATCCGAGCGAGCAGCGCCGGGCCGACATAGTCCGGCGACGGGAAGTGTGGTCCAAGGTAAAGACGCGCCTTCGCGCGGCCAAAGCCCCCGGATTCGACTCTCTTTGTGAGGCCATCGCGCACGCATTGGCGACATTATCCTCAGCGATGCGCGGGCGTATTGTCGGCACTATTCCGTATGCGTGTTTGCTTAACGCGCTCTAGCGCACTCAACCGCCTCACGCTTGCGGCGCAGCCCCCATCTTGAATGGTGAGACGTGCTCGGTCACTCGGGAGTACGGGCCTCTACCGCCGGTAGCTCAGAAGAGCGAACAATGATTGGGCGTGCCCACTGGCTGACGGATTTGCTCTTCGTGACCAGGCGCAGAAACATGAAGTCTGGAACAGCGTCAATGCCCATCGGGTGTTGTTGCTGGGTGAATTCAGCCGCCCGGTCCTGTCGGGCTGGTCCCGGTACATAGACGGGATGGTGTTCAATCTGTCGCCGATGGCCGCGTGGTGCTCAAGCGCAAATCGTCAGAGCCCCACCAAGCACAGCGAAGGATGGACAAAGAATTGTCTGTAAACGACGCCCCGGTCCGGCTAAGTCCAGCTTACCCCGGCTTCACGGCATCAGCAAACATTCCCCGCGTTGGCGAAACCAAGTAGCCCTGAGCGGGCTAGCTCTGGGTTCCGACCGGAGCGGCTGCCACTTCTTGCTCTTCCGGGAAACAGCGTGGGGGGGGCGGCGAGCTTTTGCTGGCCGTAAGCCCTTTGAACATGCGATCAGCAAGTATCGGAACATAGAGGGGCAGCAGGTGAGGCTTGGGGTAGTCGCGTAAGAGCCGGGCAATTCTCCAAGGATTTCCAAAAAAACGCCGGTTGGTCATGCGCTGATATTTATACAGGGTCTCGTCGGGCTCGTCCGAAAAGTTGACCATGATGCTGGCGAAGTTCATCTTCCCGTACCGCGTGCTCAACTGATCGAGCATCTCCGGCTTGCGCTCCATGGCCTCGCCGTACAGTTTGGTGCCGGGGAATGGCGTCACCGTGAAGAGGGACATGGTGTGCAGGGTGGATTCGCACAGTACATCCATGGTCATGCGCATGTCGGCTTCGCGCTCATGGGGAAAGCCCATCATGGAGAAGCCGTTGGCGTAAACACCGCGATCAGTGGCCCACTTGACACCTTGCAGGAAGCGCGGAATGTCCAGCTCCTTGCCCATAAGTTGCTGAATACGGGGCGAGCCAGACTCGAGGGCGAAACTGCAGAAATACATGCCCGACTCGACCAAGGCCTCAACCCCCGGCTCGCGGAGGATGTCGGTTCGCACGCCGTTGGGGAAGGCGATCTTGATTTTGAGGTTGCGCTGCTTAAGAAGGGCCGCGACATCCATCACGCGCTGGGGATTCAAGTTGTATATATCGTCTACAAACTCAAAATCGGTAATGCCGTAGGTTTTGCTGAAGTACTCCACCTCATCCACCACCCGCTCAGCCGAATGCTGCCGGAAGCGCTTGCCAAATACATCGTGGCAGTAGTTGCACTTGTACGGGCAGCCTCGGCTGCTGAATAGGGAGATGTATTGGCGCCGAGGGATCGGGGGCATTGACTGAAGCTTGAAGTAATCCCGGATGTTGATAAGGTCATAGGCAGGGAATGGCAGCGTGTCAATGTCGTCAACCGTCGGGGTGCTACCGGGGTTGGTGACCAACTCGCCCTCTTTGGTCTGGCGAAAGATGCCGGGAACCGCACTGAAATCACCGTTGTCCAGGTAGGCGTTGATAACGGCCTCGAGAGCAACCTCTCCTTCGCCAGGTACGGCGACATCGGCTGCGGTGCCCTCAAGGGACTGCGCGCCGAAGGAACTGACATGAGGGCCGCCGAGCGCGATCAACGCATTGGGCAGTCGATCCCGAACTCCCCGGGTCATGTCGGCCAATCCCCAAGCGGTGGGTGTCAGGGCGCCAAAGCCGACAACATCCGCCTCGAACTCCGCGGCCATCTGGGCGATTTCTTCGTTGGAGTCGTTACGAACCTTTTGATTGAGCAATTTAATCTCAACATCGAAGCGCTCACGGAGGTAGGCCGCCAAATACATGATGCCGAGGGGGGGCGTAGCCAATGGATACAAAGGCAGCCGTAAACCGACATTGACAAGAAACACCCGTAGCGGCCGCCCGGAGCGGTTACGCACACCCGTGGAAGTCATCATCAAAGTCTACTCCTCCCTTGCACCCAAGCGTTACAATGCGCGCACCATGAGTCGCGTACGCCCTCGCATGAGCGCATCATCCCGCCAATCTACATGAACCCGGTGTTTTTGTCAATAATGGTCTGCACGCTGGCCTTCCGCTTGGGCCGCTTCTTGAATACAAATCGCGCAGTTCTTGGAAACGCCTGATTGTTCGTCAGTATTCCCGCCCAGCCGAAGCACAACTCAGCCATCATCTGCCGATACGCATCCTGGGACGCCGCAGCCGTGCTGTACTGCCAGGGTGCCGTTTGCGAACACGCGGGCAGCGGGTCCTTGCATTCCCGAACATCCGAATTGTAGACTTCGCAGGCAGCGCGGTTGGAAACATGGCCCCGACCATTTGGGGGCAAAGCTAGCCAGCGTTTCATGCCCTGAGGGAAGCTGCCGCAACGAGTTGTGGTTTCATCCTTCAGTGGGGATGGTGCGCCTGACCCCTCCGACTGGGTGCCTGCGGAGACACAATCCGGCTCACCTCGGGCCGAGGCCCCCGGTGCGCTTCCCCAAGCCCCATGCTGTACACGGCGCAGTACTGCCAACGGGAATCATGACCGATAAGGACAGAGTGGCAATATGCGCGCTGGAGATGGTCGCTTTCTGGGGTTGTGTATCGGCCTTGGCGTGGTTATGGGGCTGTTCACGCTTGGCGCTGGATTCTTCCAAGAAGATTTCGCTCACTTGCTTTCCCTGCAGCATACAGCGGACTGGCGGGATCGTCTTTCGAGTTATATGATGCCGGGGATGTTCTGGTTCAACTACGATACCACACATGTCCAACTATTTCGGCCGCTCCCCATCGTGGTGCTCTCGATCGATCAGGCCTTATTCGGCTCGAGGGCCCTGCTATTCCATATCCACTCCGTACTTTGGTACTGCGCCTGGCTGGTGACTGCCCTGCTGCTGCTGCGTACCGTTTTGGAGCGAACCGCATGGCGTTTCGCGGGCATCATGCTGGTCCTCAGTGCGACGCCTGTCGTCGCAACAACCGTAATCAGTGCGCGGTACGCCTTGCTCACGGCAGTCTTCAGTGCTGCGGCAATTGCGTTGCATGTCATGTGGCGCGAGTACGGCTTTCGGATTCTCGCCCCCGTGGCCATCCTCGCATACATATTGGGGTTGCTTACCTCAGAACTTACCATAGCCGCGGTAGGCTTTATTGCCGCCTATGAATTTGTACGCGCGGTGACCACTGTGGTTGCCACTCCCACGGCGCGTGGCTTCTTCACCGCCTTGGGCTCATTGCTGCTGGGGACAGCTCCTGTTGCGATAGTCAGTGCAATCTACCTCGCCACCTACTCACTGACCGGGCATGGGGGCGGTGGCTCCGATATATACATTATTCCATTCGAGGATCCCGTCAGATTTCTTGCCGTTTTTCCTGCGCGGTTTATGCTGGCCATTGGCACGATGTTCACGGGGATGTCCATCGAGCCCCTTATATCGGCAGAGACAATCTCGGATGCAGGTCTGGATCGGCTCCTGCGCGTAATCGAGGTGGCCGGTGTTGTCTTTGTCATCCTGTTGGCCATTCTGTCACGACGCTTCTGGGGTACGATGCTTCCCACCCAGCGTCGGGCCTTTGCTTGGCTCCTGCTTGGTGCATGCCTGGCTAGCATCGCGTCTACCCCCAATCTACCCATGCCGCGGATGCTCATCCTGGCCACCTGCGGCCTTCTGGGCGCTGTAGGCATTTTGTTCTCACTTGCCATGGCGGAATGGCAACGCGGAACGCTGGCCAAACGACATACCGCCATGCTGGCGCTTATCGCTGCTGTGTTCTTCGTCGTGCAGCCGATTACCTGGGTGGGGCAGGCCTCCCTGTTGACTTGGCACTTTGGCCTACAGCGGAAGTTGGCGTTGGCGGCGGAACTTGAGAACACCCCGGAGCACACCCCTGTCTTTGTTGTGTGCACGGATCGCCCGCTGGCAGCGCTAAGCATTCCCGTAATCAGGCGATATCACGGCCTTTCTGCAGCCTACAACTGGGATGTAATCTCCCTCATGACCGGGCCACATACGCTCGAACGCGATGAGGATGCTGCATTCATCCTCGCGCCGGAGTCGGGCACTTTTCTTGACGGCTTCCTGCATCAGGTGTTCTGGTCTGAGCGGTATCCATTTGCCCCTGGGGATGTGCGACAGGGGCGGGGATATGAGGTGGAAGTCTTGGAAACCAGCGATGGCCGGCCTACGCGAATCCGAGTACGCTTTCCGGAATCGTTGGACTCCGAAAATTATCGCTTTGTGACATTTCTAGACGGCGAATTGCGCCTTGTCGAAATGCCCCCATCCGGAGGCAGTCTTCTGCTGCAGTCCAAGGGTCGATAGTCGGGCGTAATTCGCCATGCCGACAGTGGTGGGCGCCGGTGACTTGACATCGGCATAAGTGGATATCCTTGCGTAGTGTAGGCTCACGAAGGTGATCGACGGGGGCGGAGACAGACAGCGAGAGGCAGCACGCGAATCGCCTCCTTCTCCATGGAAGTCTACGCAATCCAAGTCCTTGGCACTTGTCTGCATCGAGGAGCGGCACTGGGGCATGGATATCGCAATAGGGCCTTATCCTTGCGTCGCGTCTTGTCCTTTGCAACACATCGCGACTCCCGGCCCATCTGGGTTATTGGAGTGTACGGCTCGAGGCGCCAGCGGTCGCTTCCACTACTACCTCTGCAAGCCACCTGGCAGCGAGCTCGTGTGCGCGCTCGTTCGGGTGAATGTCGGTTCGACTGACGACCAGATCCATGGGGGTGTGATGCTCAAGCAACGCCTTCATGTCCATGACGATGGCGGTTCGCCCATCGAAAAACTCAAAGAAGTGCCTGTTCATCTGATCACTTTGGTCGAGGGAAGGAAACATGGGCCACACCATAACGATCAAGGGGGCGTCCCGACTCTCGGCATACTCGGTTAACCGGTCAAGATAACCGTTGAGCCTCTCGAGGTATTCGGGGTTGGCAAAGAGATCGAGCAATCCCTGCTGCAATTCGGGCATGACGCTCACGAGGACTATTTGAGCATACGCCGCGCTAATTGCAAAGGAGGTATTGGTCAGGAAGCCCAGTGCGCCACCGGGGAAGAGACGCGGCAAGTTCGGAGTCGGAAGTTCCATCGGGTCAACCTCAATGTCATTGCAGAAAAGGTTGAGCACGACGGCATTCGGCTGCTGAAAGGGGTAATTCGTCAAGGCTTCGTGGTAATCACCCACATTCCAGCCATGGTCTGCAATTGTAACCACACGAAACTCGGCACCGAGAATCTGTTCCAATTGCTTGGGGAATGTCTGGCGGTAGTCCGCCACACCGAGGCCCGCCGTAAACGAGTCACCGACCACGAATATGGTCTTCCCCTGCTCCAGATCGCCGGGTGAGTGGTCATCATCCCGGTATCCAAGGCTGTTCACCGGCGTCCAGTTGCGTTTCATCCACTGGGCTGCAAGCATATCGATTTGATTGCCGTTGCCGGTATTGAGAAAGCGCATGTATCCTTCCACCGCAAGCAGGCAGAAGAGGATTGCGAGAAGTACTAAGGCGGACTTCTCAGCCCCATCCCGCCAGCGGCCGTGCGTGGTGGCCGCACTGCGGCGAAGCAGTAGCAGAACGCAAGTTGTCAGGACGGCATACAGCACGACCCCGGAGATATAGAACCACGGTGACATCGCGATTTCACGCCATTCCTGCCAAGGCATCCGATTCTACTGCTCCGATTTCGGCGCGTACAATTCGCCTGTCTGTCGTCTTGCCAGCAAGGCTTGGGAATGTTTCAGAGTCTCCTCTGAATTCATCTTCCAAGTGCTACGCAGCTTACCTTCGAAGCGCACCCCACCAGAAGCCCCTTTTCCCGGTCTGATGGGAACCGCCCGGACGCCCCCCTACACGCCCTTGACCAATTCCTTGGTTCGAATTCCTGCTGAGCGGCGGGTCTGCTCACGGCGGAAGAGGCCCTTCGACCGGCTGAAGGCCATCCGTGCGGCGCCGGGCAGGTAACGCGGCAGCACGGAGGGGGTCGGGAAATCGCGTGCGATGCGGTAGAGGCGGCCCGGGCGCATGTAGAAACTGCGGACGGCAAAGCGCACTGTCGCGGCCAGCTCCTCGTCGGACACGGTGGACAGGTTAATCACGGGCTCGAACTGGTAGTCGTGGTTGGCGTAGTCCATTTCCTGCATGCGGTCGGGAAACATCTCGAGCGCCACATCGTACAGGGCCGTCTTCGGGTACGGGGTCACCTGGGAGAAGATTGCCTGGTGCAACATCGAGTCGGCCGCCGTCTGGATCGTAAGGCGCATTTCCTCGACGGTTTCCGTGGGAAACCCGAGCATGTTCAAGCCGTAGCTGTACACGCGCCGCTTGGCCATCATCTCGACACCGGCGAGAAACTTGTCGATGTTGAGGTTCTTCTTCATGAGCTTCTGGAGGCGCTTCGAGCCGGATTCGAGCGCAAACCCGCACACGAAGACGCCCGCGTCGACCATGGCGTCCACGACTTCCTGGGTAAGGATATCCGTGCGAACACCGTTGCCCATGGTGAGCTTGAGCTTGAGGTTCTTCTGGTTCACCAATTCGCTGAAGCGGTAGACGCGCGGCTTGTGCAGGTTGAAGATGTCATCCATGAAATCGAACTCGTGGACGCCATACCGCGCCTGGATGTGCTCAATCTCCGCGACCACGCGCTCCGCCGATTGCGCCCGGAAAGTCTTGCCGAAAACATCGTGGCAGTAGATGCAGCGATAGGGGCAGCCGCGGCTGGTGAACAGCGTCATGTATTTGCGCGCGCCGATGATGACGGATTGCGACTGTACCTGCCAGTACTTCTCGACATCGACGAGGTCATAGGCGATAAAGGGGAGGGTGTCGAGGTCCTCGACGGCAAGCGGGGAACCGGGATTGCGAATGATGGCGCCGTCGGCATCACGCCAGAAAAGGCCAGGAATATCGACGAATGTAGAGCCCGACGCGATGGCATCAAGGATGAGTTCGAAGCTGCGCTCCCCTTCGCCCGAGACAAGCGCATCGGCGTGGCTGACTTCCAGCTCCGCGTGCTCGCTCGCCGAGGGGTGCGGACCGCCAAGCAGGATTGTGCAGTTCGGCAGCGCGCGCTTGAGTTGCGCCGTGATGTCGGGCACGAAGGGCGAGGCCCGTGTCATGTAGGAGAAGGCAACGATATCGGGCTGGGACGCGAGGATGCGCCGGATCACCTCGTCGTAATCGATGCGCTCGAGGTATTGATCCAGGACTGTGAAGTTCAATCCCCGCCGTTTCTCACGAGCCCACGCCGCAAGGGAAAGCAGGCCGAGCGGGGGAGAGGCAGCCGCGCGGCCGTAGTGGGCGCCAAGATGGACGAGGAAGATGTTCACGAATGCTCCTTCCCAAGGGCGGGTGCAGAACTCTTGCCACAGAACGGGATGCGACCGGTGTGGATATCCCGTTCCAAAAGGCTGATGCTCCCTTTTCACCCGTTGCCGTGATGATACCCGATGGTCCGGCCTCGCAACAACCGCCTTTTTTGTGGCGTTCCGAAGCAGGCGCGTTCCGAATTGGGTCCACTGATCGCCCATTGGCACCTGTTCGGCATCCGCATGAGGAAGACCGTGGCGGCGACTACGCCGGGCTCGACCCGACGGTGGTGGCATCGGGGCTGGACTCCTCGTCCAGTTCCGCACGATGCTTGGCCGCACTCTCACGGATGCGTCGCAGCATCACCTTTCCTGCTGGCGACAGGTTGAAGACCGCCATGTAAAATCGGTCGAGCCATTGATACCACGAAGGCAGGCCCGGGCGGCTGAATTCACCCAGCAGCAACACCCGGTAAGCGCTTGTATTGTTCCAGACCTCGTGGTTCTGAGTGGGGTCGATCGCGATCAGCTCCCCTTCCTTCCAGCGTACCGTCTCGTCCGCGATGCGAATGGCGCAATCTCCGTCTGTCGGTACGATGATGGGAAGATGGAAGATGAGAAAGCCCTTGTAGATGTGCTCATGCGGGGGAATGGTCTCTCCCGGCCGCAGCACGGACAGGCTGGCATTGCGGAGGCCGGGGATGAGGCGCAAAGTCCGCGCGACGGTTGGATAGCGCTCGCAATTGTCGTCTATCCAGCTGCCGTAGAGGTGGAAGAAAAGCTGGCGCCAGTCCCGCTCACTGTAACTCAGATGGGTCATCGGCAGAATGTCATGAACCGTGGGTACATGGGTCAGGTGAGTGCTCAGGCGGGCCACCTCTTCCCGGATTTCGGGGTAGGCGGCCTCAACTTCCTCGCGCCAAGTCAGGCGCTCCACCGGAAACAGGGGGAGATTGCCTGTTTTCCGCACGATATGCGCGTCAATAATCGCCAAGACGGCATGGGGGACACGGCCGATCACCCAAAGGCACGCCTTGCCCACACGACGGGTCCAACTGTTCATGTCCACTGGAGATACCTCGCATAGGGGGGAGTCACATCCCCAATCCAACACTTTAGCATCGGTTCCAAGTTGTTTCAATCTCGACTTGGACGATCCACCACCCGCGAACGCCTATTTCGACACTACACACCCGGATTGAACCGCTGACACTGCTCTGCTACCGTCCTGTCCTGCCGATTTGCCTGTCGAGGCCCCCCAGCATTCATAGCGCCGAGAGACCCCTGAAAGTGACCGATTCCTCCGCTGCCAATCCACCCGTACAAGCGCCGCCTCCCGGTGATGAGATGCCGCGCCCCGTCGTTGGGGTGCTCGAGGCGGTGTCTCTCGCGTATATCACCGCGCCGTTCCTGATCTTCTGCTTCGCGTGGCTGCGACCGATGCTTTCCGTGCCGCTCGGGATTGCGTTTCTTGTTTGCCTGGTTTGGGGGGCACGGCGCGCGACGCTGGAAGCGCCTTCCGCCCCCGATGGACAGAATTGGCAGGCATGGCTGCGGCAATTCGGCCCTCGATTCGGCTGGTTGTTGCTGGCGACGGCTATCATCGTCGCCTGCACGGGCGTGGGCGCCTTGACATACCGCTTTGCGGACTATGTCACTTACGACAGTCACCTCAAAATGCTCGTTCAGGGTGATTGGCCGCCTGGTGTCGTGCTGGACTTTGATGGCGAGGAAGCCTACTTTCCCGTAGTCTATTACTGGGCATACCATCTGCCGGCAGGGTTGGTAGGGAGCATGCTCGGCTGGGAAGCGGTATTTCCGTTTCAATATGTCTGGAATACCCTTGGGGTATTCCTGTTGCTTGCGTGGTTCCTGCGTATCCTTCGGGTGTTTCAACTGCGGTACGCATTCCTGTTTCTATTTTTCGCTGGACTGGACCTCGTCGGCTACCTCGCGACCACGCCCCTGCCGGATGGCGAAGATGTAACCTGGGTGGACTACCTCACCGGTACTTTCTGGTGGTCGACCGGACCGGGCTGGATGGCGCATTGGACCGCCAACTATTCCCTGCTGACTCCAGAGGGGCAGGAGATTGCGGGCGGCATCTTCTATCGATTCTACGGTCCTCTGTCGTTTCTTTTTGACGGGGTAATTCACATACTCCCGGGTTGGTTGCTCCTGATGGTCGTCCTGCACGATGTGTTACGCAGGCGTACACTCGAGCGTGCATTCTTTCTGACATCCATCCTGCCGCTCTGCTCCGTGTTTCTCACGATGGGCGCCGTGCCCCTGCTTGCCATGGCGGCCTGGCACACGCGTTTGCGCGGGTTGGTGACGCCGGGCAACATGCTTGTGGGCCCTGTCATCGTGTTCATTTTCATGCTCTACTATCAGCACGAGTCCGTGGAAATTATCAGCGGTTGGCTATGGGAATTCCAAGATCTCGGAGAAACTTGGGACTACTTGCTCCTCTACTACATGGTGTCTTTCGGAGTGCTGGCCCTCGTGGCCCCCTCAATGAAAGGGGACGGCTACCGCCCCGGACGGGTTTGGTTCTACGGAGCGCTGGCGGTATTTCTACTCGCGCCATGGTATCGGATGGGGCTCTTCAACGACTTCACCACCAAGGTGGTCATTCCCTGCCAGCTAGCCTTTCTGGTCTGCCTTGCCACGGCCATCATTCGGCCGGAGGGTCCAGCCGCCCAGCTGCGCCAGCGCTTGCTCGTGGCATGCCTCGTGGTCGGGGCCTGGTCCGCCACGGGCATCATCCACCGGGCGCTCCATTTCGGCTTTTCGTTCAACCCCCCTCCGATCGAGCGGGTAACTTTGCCCGCCGAGGAGTACTTCCGGCAAGTGGATCACCGGCAAGTTTTATCCGAGGAAACTTTTTTCTGGTCCTACTTGGCGCGTCCGCTTTCGTACCAAGGGGTTCCGCCAAATCCCGCAATCGAGGACTTCGATTTCACCCTTTCGGAGCTTCCTCTGGACGACTGGATTCCGTTCGGGGAAGCCCAGTCAGAACCTGGAACGGGCTTCGTAATCCACACCCCGGGGAACGATGCCCTGCTTCGGAACAACAGCCTCATTATCGATACAAGTCGTATTGGCTCGATCGAATTGACGCACACCCTGGTGGATGACGAAGGAAATACGCCGGAGTATCGGATAGTCTTCCTTTGGGCAGATGACGACGCATTGGGACAACGCGGAGATTATTGGCCATTCCATCGCTGGAACTCCGCTGTGCTATGGCCCGTGGACGCCCTGGTGTCCGCAAACCCCTACTGGCGTGGCACCGTGGTGCAATTCGCGCTGTACCTCGAAGTGCCGGATGCGGAACCCGGCGCTCGCTACACCGTCACCATTGAGCGGCTACAGTTCCTGCAGCGGTAGCGGCGTTCAGGTCGCTGCTTCCGTCCGATCTTCCCGTGGCTTCCATTCCTCGGCGTTTCGGATGACATCGGAAGTGTAGGTGGTCATGCTCACCAGCTTGATAAGCAGGCGGATGCCCATCCGAATCGGCCAGAAACCAGGGCGCACAAAGTCCGCAAGGAGGACCACCCGAATCTGATCGGTGTCATTCCAGACCTCATGCGGATGCGTGTCATCGAATATCATGCTCCCGCCTTCGCTCCATGTCCGGATTTCGTCGTCCACGCCGATCCGGCAGTCCGGTCCCGGCGGGATCACCACACCCATGTGGTACCGCAAGATGCCAGCGAACTCTCCCGTGTGGCGGGGCAGGTGCACACGGGGGCCAAGCACGGAAAATGCCACGGTGTTGATACCGGGTATCTGCTTCATCGCCGCAACCGTCTTGGGGCAACGGGCCGCGTTTCGAGGCGCTGGCCGCCCAAAGGCCATGAGCAAGAAGCCCTTCCACTCATCCCCTTGGGCGAGTTTTGTGGAACCTTCGGACAATTCATCCAAATTGGGCACCTTGTTGAGGTCTGCGATTACCTCAAGGCACTCGCGCCGGATGTCCGGGTACGCCGCTTCGACCTCGGGAGTCCAAGGAAAATCAGCCGGCTCGAAAAAAGTAGGATCGGGAGACAGACGCCGGATCGTGGCATTCACCATCGAGAGGATGGCCCGCATGATTGGCACCATCAGCCGGTACAGCCACAGAAAGCGAATACTTTCCGTCAACTCGTCACGCTTTTCGGGTGGATTCTGCTTCACGATGCGGCGGCGAGCTCCATGCGTAAGAATTCCAGTTGATTACGGCGTGTTGCATCGAACTTCATTAAATCACTGCAGAGGCCGCTTTCGCTCACTCGCGCAAGTTCGAAACACACTCCATCCAACGATACGCTTGCCCGGAATCGGCTGTCAATCGGGGTTCGCCGCTCACGCACGCTCGGCGTTTCGGACCAAGTTCCGCGCAAGCGGAGTCTGCCGGGCAAAGAGGAACGCCAGTTGTAATGCCTTATACAAAGGCCATGGCGTCGGGCGGATGAAGTCTACGAACAGGACCACCCGCAGGCTGTCCGTCTCATTCCAGACCTCGTGCGGATGGGTATCGTCGAAAATCAGGCTTCCGCCCTCCGGCCAGGTGCGTGTTTCGTCATCGACGGAGATGCGGCATCCTTCGCCTGTCGGCACGATGACACCGAGGTGGTAGCGCAGAACCCCGGCAAAAGGCCCCTCGTGCCGCGCGAGATGAACCCCGGGTGCGAGGATGGAAAACAGGGCGCTCTGCACGCCCGGGATTTTTTGGAGGGCCTGCCAGGTGCGCGGACAACGGGTGGTGTTCTTCTCGATGGGGCGGCCGAAAGCCATGAGGAGGATGCCCTTCCAGTCCCCGCCGTCCGCAAGCTTCTTGGAACCGAAACCCTCGGCCACATCCTCGAGGTTCGGCACGCCATTGAGGTCGCCTACCACCGCGAGGCATTCAGCACGGATGGCCTCGAAATCGGTTTCGACATCCGCCACCCAAGGGAAGTCGGCATTGTCAAAGAAGGAAGGGTCCGGCGTAATCGCGCGAATCGTGCGATTCACGCCCCCGACGATGGCCTTGAGGATGCGGAGATACATCGGCAACGCGCTGATTTGGCCATCAAGTGTTTCCTGCCCGGCCGATGCCATCAGTACATCCCCTTCGGCGAGTCTGCCGAGGTGATGGCAAGTTCCATGGGAGTGCTCTCGCTGCCTTGTTCGCTCTCAAGCGGACGGGTCATGATCCGGCGGATGATGTACCCCGGCCGGTTGGCCGTGGCCCGGCTCCGCAGCGTGAATTCCCCGAGGACCAGCAGCATTCCAACCGTCAGCAGCATATGAAGGACGATGAGCACGGAAGGCACCAAGGGATTGATTGCCCAAGAGAACACCCCGGGCAACAGCGCCGCCACCGTCAAGACGCCCAAGGCCACCAACAAGAGGATGCCCAGTCCCACAGCGAGAATCGGGTAGAACACGGGCACCAGATTCAACAACACATTGTGGTACAAGATAAGCGCCCGCCGTGGGGTCCAGCGGGAGCGTCCATGGCTACGGGCCTGGTGAGACACAGGCACTTCCACCACCCGGCGCAGGCAAAGGATGACTGCCCCTGGATCCAAGGGGCGGTACGGATTGATATCAAACGCCCGAATGAGGCTTCCCCGAATGATCTTGAGCCCACTTCCCAAGTCCCGGATCGAAAGTCCCGTTAGCTTGTTAATCATCAAATTCCCTGAATCGGACAGAAACCGCCTGACCACCGAGTCCTGCCGCTTAACCCGCTGGCCGCTCACGAGATCGCAATCGGCATCAAAGGCGTCGATCAGGCGGCTCAGCTCCATCGGATCCACCTGTAGATCGCAGTCCATCAGGATGATGTCTTCCCCCGATGCGTGCTCGATTCCGGCGGATTGCGCATGATTTTGTCCACAGTTATTGGCGAGATCGATCAACTTCGAGATTCGTGTATCCGAATCGAAAAGGCCCTGCAGGCGCTCCAGCGTTCCATCCCGGCTCCCGTCGTTGACATAAATGACCTCGATGACATGGGGGAGTGTGTCCAGCGCCGCCGCCAGACGCTGGTGAAACGCCTCCACGCCGTGCTCCTCCTCGAAGCACGGCACGACAATGCTGAAGTCGGGGCGTCCAATTCGCCGGTTGGAACTGATGTCGCTCAATATTCTTGCCCAATCATGGCCGCCTTCGGGGTCCATCCAGGGTCCCGCCGCTTGTGCGCCGAGACCACATGAACAATATCACCGGGGCGCCACCCTGATAAACCCCGCCGGATCCTTGGCGGCATTGGATAAACGGCGATGGCCCGTGCTAGCCTTCCTCAATGGACTGGCTGTCCAGAACGGGCAAGATGAATATCGTCAGGAGCTAGAAGAAATAATGAAGGACCTCGTGATTCTCGGGGGCGCCGCTGGCATGACGGTGGTCTACTACCACCTGAGGGAAGTGTACCCCGACATCAAGGTGGCGGTGCTGGATGAGCGTGCCGAGAGCGACCACTGCACCACCTGTGGCGATACGCTGCCCGTTGTTCGAGACTGGAACTTCGACTCCGCCCGTGCGTACTTCAAGCTTGGCGAGGACGCCTTTCGCTCCTTTCTCCCTCTCTTCACCTACCCGCGAGTCAAGAAGGTGCTGGTCGAAAAAGCAATTGAGCATGCGCTGGAGCCGGCCCCGACATTCGTCCATCCGAAGACGCAGATTATCGGCGATGTCACGCTCGGCCGCGGAGGATTCATTGGAACCGGGGTCGACATCGCCTCCGACTGCCAAATTGGCGATTATATTCATGCGGGCAATGCCGTGATCGGGCATGACATCAACATTGGAAACTACTGCACGATTGGCACCAACAGCGCCCTGCTCGGGTATGTGACGCTTGGCGAAGGGGTGCAGGTATCGCCGGGAGCCATCTTACGCACCGGTATCAGCGTGGCCCCATGGGTGATCATCGGCATACAGGCCGCAGTCGTGTCGGATGTCACCACGGAGGGCGTCACGATCGGGGGCGTTCCCGCCAAGGTGATCGAGGGCCGGGGCGGCCACGCATAAGTAGACCATTCGCAGCCCGCAGTTGAGATTGAAAACGGGCTGCTGCTCCGTTACGAAAGGAAAATCGTGTCATGAACCTCGCGTATACACTGGAATCCACCGCCCGCACCCGTCCGGACCATGTTGCGTTGAAATGCGGCGAGTCCAGCATGACCTACCGGGAGCTGAACGCGGCCGTCAATCAGGTGGCGAATGGCCTCCTCGCAGAGGGGATCACGGCCGGGGATCGCGTGGCGATTTCCTGTGTTTCGATCTCGCCCTTCGTCATTTCGTACTACGCCATCCTGAAGATTGGGGCAATTACCGTCCCGCTCAATCTGCTTCTGAAGAAAGACGAGATTGCCGAGCAACTTGCCGGTTCGGGGGCCCGTGTCTACATGTGCTTCGAGGGCACCGAGGCGGCGCCGCTCGGCGCACAGGGACTGGCCGCGTTCCAGATGACCCGCAGTTGCGAAAAGTTCTATGCCATTGCCGCCCGTCCGGATGGCCTGAGCCTGCTCGAGGGACAGCGCTCCTGGAACGAACTGCTCGCGGGCCAATCTCCCGAATTCGAGGCCGTGAGGCTGACCGGGGACGCGACCTGCTCCATCACCTTTACATCGGGCACCACCGGCGTTCCAAAGGGCACAGAGCACACCCATGTGACCGAATGGATCAGCGCCATGGCCGTCCGGTCGGAGATGGATGTCCGCGACACCGATATCCTCTACTGCGCCTTGCCCCTGTTCTCACTGTGGCGCGTGGCGATTCTCCACTGCACCTTCCTCACGGGCGCCACGGCCGTCATCGCACCCCGGTTTGACCCGGTCGAGGCCTGGCAGACGGTTGCGCGCGAAAAGGTCAGCGTTTTTCTCGGAGTCGGCCCGATGTTCTACGGGATGAAGATGGTCATGGACAAGGCGCCCATGGATTACGATGCCATCGCCGGGCACTGGCGGATGTGCATGTACGGCGGGATGCCCTTCGAGCACGGCTTGCGCAGGTTCTTTCAGGAGCGCTTTGACCTTGCGATGCGGCAGGGATACGGGCTGACCGAGGTGGTCTTCGCCGTGCTGGATGATGCCCCCGACGACAATGTGCCCAATCGGCTGGGCCGTCCGATCCCGGGTGTGCAAGTGCGCGTGGTGGACGAGGAAATGAACGATGTGCCCGCGGGGGAACTCGGTGAGATCGTCGCGCGTAGCCCCATGATGATGAAGGGCTACTTCCAACGGGACGACTGGTCCCATGAGGCGTTTCGGGGCGGTTGGTTCCACACCGGTGACATCGGAAAGTGGGACGCGGACGGCAACCTCTACCTCGAGGATCGGCTCAAGGACATGATCAACCGGGGCAGCTACAAGGTGTATCCGGCCCAACTCGAGCAGGTGCTCGTGCAGCACCCTGCCGTCGCCCAAGTGGCCGTCGTGGGCGTGCCCGACGAGCGGCTTGGCGAGGAAATACAGGCATGCATCGTTCTCAAGGAAGACGCCACCTGCACCGAGGAAGAGTTCGTCGCGTGGTCGCGCGAGCGCGTGGCGGCCTACGCCTATCCCCGTCGCGTGAAGTTTGTGGATGCGCTGCCGCTCAACCCAACCGGCAAAGTGCTCAAGCGCGTCTTGCGCGAGACCCTGGCGGTATAGCTGGCGTGGCCTTGTGTCGGAAGTGAACAGGCAAATCACGCTGAGAGCACGCCCGAGTGGACCGCTCCAGGAATCGGACTTTCTGGAGCAGGAAGTGCCGATTCCCGCTCTCGACGAGGGCCAACTCCTTCTCAAAAACGCCTATCTGTCGATTGACCCGGCGATTCGCCAATGGATTGGTGGCCGTGGGCGTTACATCGCACCCATCGGACCGGGCGATGTCGTGCGCTCCATCGTGTTGGGGCAGGTGGTCGAAAGCCGATTGCCAGGAATCGGCGAAGGCGACTGGGTTCGTGCTTTGGGCGCGTGGGAAGAGTACAGCGTGGCGGGAAAGCGTGACTTTCCCCAGCGCGTAGCCGACGGAAACGCCCCCGCGCCGACGGCCCACCTGGGCGTTTTGGGTGGCGCCGGACTGGCGGCGTATTTCGGTCTGTTCGATATCGGCCAGCCCAAAGCGGGAGAGACCGTGGCCGTCAGTTCGGCGGCCGGGTCCGTGGGCAGCATCGTGTGCCAATTGGCGCGCGCACACGGCTGCCGCGTCGTGGGCATCACCGGAAGTGACGAGAAAGCGGCATGGCTGCGCGAGCACTGCGGCGTGGCGGCCACAATCAACTATCGCTCCGGCGGCCTTCGTGAATCCTTCAAGACTGCCTGCCCAGAGGGTGTTGATGTCTATTTCGACAATGCCGGCGGCGATTTACTGGAGGCGGCGCTGGGGAGTCTCAACCGCGGTGGCCGCATCGTGCTCTGTGGTGCGACGGCAAACTACGATAGTGCTGAAGTGCCCCGGGGCCCCTCCAACTACCTCTGCCTGCTCGAACAGGGTGGCCGGATGGAAGGCTTCATGGCCTCGCAGTTCCAGGCTCGGTTCGGCGAGGCGGTCGCCTTCTTGGAGGCCGCCACAGCAGAGGGCCGCCTGCATTTTCAGGAGCATTTCGTGGAAGGCTTGGCCCAGGCGCCGGCATCGCTGTTGCAAGTGCTCCATGGCGAGGTCATTGGCCGCTTGCTGGTGCGGTTGGAGGCGACGAATCGCTAGTCGGCGTCTGACTGGGCGATGTCTTCTTTTCCCAGCGTCTCTGCGTCGCTCAACTCGCGAAGACTGATATGGCTCGTCGCGAGGCATACCAATCCCAAGGCTACGCTGATGCCGAAGTGAGTCATATGGATGAAGATGGCCCCTGTACTCGCCAATTCAATGGGGATATCCGGGGACAATATGCTGAGCGAAATCACGATGGCAATGTGATACTGGCCAACAAATCCAGGAGCCGTTGGCAGAAGCATTGCGCTAAGCATGATGCAGGCCAGCGTGAGCACGGGCGTATAAAGGGGCGTGGGCAGGCCAAACGCCATGAACATTCCCCCGATGCTGGCGAGTGAGAAGAGCCACACCAGTATATTCACCACCAGCAGCGCCGCGGCTTGTGGCCACGAGGAAAAAGCGTTCAGGTGGTGCGCAAAACTGGTTACGGCGTCCGTCATGCGATGGCCGAGTCTTGGCAACATCAAAGTGAGCAAGGAGTTCAGGCGCGGGCCGTAAAAGTTTCGCAGGGCCCAGAAGAGAAACATGGCCGCGGTCAATGCCAATACCGACAGGATGAGAGTCATCGTCAAGAAGTAAATGCGCGATGACGCCAGCACAAAAGGCTCGTCCGTTCCCAGCAGTTGTGCGGGCAAGTGCACATCTTGCCCAAAGGGCAGGACAAACAGCACGCAAATGATGAGCAAAATCAGCACCGCAAAAAAGTCCATCATGCGCTCGACCACGGTGGCTGCGGCGCCCTGCATGAAGGGCACCTGCCGGAGGCGCTTCAGCGTAAATGCGCGGACGGGTACGCCGAGCCGCAGCGGAACGGCGATATCAACGAATTCGGAAATCGTCACGGAGCAGAGGTAGGGCCAGAAGGGAGTGCCCACGCGCGGTTCGACAAGCAGCAGGAAGCGCAGCGCGCGGCATATCCATACCATGACCAGGGAGAGAATGGCGAGGAGCATGTACGGCATGCTCGCCTGCTGCGCCGTGGTGACAATGGTTGCCCAGTCCGTGGTGCGCAGCACCATGAAGGCCAGCACGAGCCCAAGTGTGCTGCCGAGGAGCATCGTCAGGTAGCGTTTGCGAATTCGTGGCATTACCGGTGTGTCCAATTGGTGCAACGCGTGAACCATGCAACGCGTGAACCATGCGATGCGCGCACACGCACGATGGTACTCCGGTGCGCACCACAATTCCATAGGCGAGCCCTGTTGACTACGCATGCGTTGCCCCAGTAGCCTTAAAGAGACTTGAGTAGAGGTGCGGCATCAGCCGGCAAAATCTCCGCCATGCGCTCGAGATGATTAAGGAATTCGGCCTCCATGGGCTATGGTTTCATCCGATTCTGGCGCTGCATCGCCCGCATTGTCTTCCCGCCCAAGGATTCGCCCATCCGATGGACGCGCGCCCGATTCATGGCGGTCGTCGTCTGGCTTCCCCTATGCCTCCTGTTGGGGCTTTTCCATTGGCTGTGCCTTCTGCTCGACGAAATCCTCTTTCCCGGCTATCGCCGCGTAGAGGTCCGGCAGCCCGTGTTCATCGTTGGGCCACCGAGAGGAGGCACCACTTTTCTGCATCGGGTAATGGCCAAGGATTCCGGCCGATTCTCTTGCTACACCTTCGGCGAAATGGTGTTTGCCCCGTCCATTCTTCAGAAAAAGATGCTCCACCTGTTTGCCGCGATGGACCGGGCCATGGGAAAACCAGTCGAAAACTTGATGCGGCGCCTCGAGAAGCCCTTCTTCGACCCCTACGCCTACATGCACAAGGTGAGCATATTTGAGCCCGAGGAAGACTTCGTCATGCTCGGGTACATCTTCGCCAATCCGCTCCTGCTCACGATCTTCCCGTTCCCGGAACTCATGGGCCGCTACTGGGCCTATGATCGGGAGGTCCCGCCGGCCGAGGTTGACCGCATGCTGCTCTTTTACAAGCGCTGCCTCCAGCGCCACCTGTATGTGCACGGTCCCGACCGGCAGCACCTGAGCAAGAACCCCTACTTCACCTCGATGATGCAGGGCCTCGACCGCACCTTCCCCGACGCCAAATTTATCCTCAATGTGCGCCAACCCCACGAGAATGTGCCTTCATTTCTCAGCATCTGGAAGGCGCTCTACCACGACTTGGGCAATGATCCCGATCACCATCTCGGCCAGGCCTTCATCCTCGATTGGTTGCGGGATACCTACCTCCATGGCGGCGAACAGGCCGCCGCGCTGGGCCCGGAGCGCGCCGCCGTGGTGCGGTACGACGCGCTCGTGGCGGACCCGAAGGGCACGATCGTAGCGTTGTATGAGCAGTTCGGGTTCGAGTTGTCGGAGCAGACCATGGCCGTGCTTGAAGCGGAAGAAGCAAGAGCGCAGACTTACCGGAGCGTTCATCACTACTCCGTCGAGGAGTACGGCCTGACATCTGAAGACATCGAGCGCCACTTTGACGCTGTGTTCGAGCGGTTCGATTTTCCTCGCCATGAAGGCGCCTCCGCCAAGGAAGCAACGGGATGAATGAAGCCACCGGCGAATCGCCCGCCGTCGCCCGGCACAGCGGGGGCGCCCCCCAAGAAGCCCCGGGGCCGGGCCTGTTCCGTTCCGCTCGGCTGCTGCTCGCCTGGGGCCGCAACCGCATCGCGCCGATCGAGCGCCTTGCGCGGGAGTATGGCGGCGTGTTCTGCCTGCGCATCCCCGGCCTGCGCTTTTACTTCATCAACGACCCGGACCTTGTCGAGGAGATCCTCGGCAAAAGGCAGCGGCAATTCGGTAAGGACCGCCTCTTTATCGCCTTCGTACGCCTGATCCTGGGAAACGGACTGCTCACCAACGAAGGTCCCGGGCATCAGCGCCAGCGCCGGCTGATTCAACCCGCCTTCCACCGTGACCGCATCAACGGATACGGACAGGTCATGGCCGATTGCGCCGTTGCCGCGGGCGAGCGCTGGACGGACGGCGCCCGAATCAATATGCACTTCGAGATGAGCCAGCTCACGCTCGACATCGTCGGCAAGACGCTGTTCAACAGCGATGTGCGAGACGACGCCGCCAAGGTCGCCCATGCGATCGAGACGATCATTCAGCGCAGCGACATCTTCCTGCTGCCGTTTTTTCCGCGTCTGTTGCAGTTGCCGCTCCCATGGAACCGCTCGTTCCATGGGGCCGTACGCGACCTCGACGAGGTCCTCTACCGTATCATCGAGGAACACCGTGCGCAGGAGGACGATGCCGGAGATCTCTTGTCCATGCTCCTTGCGGCCCGGTACGAGGATGACGGGACCGGCATGAGTGACGAGCAGATTCGCGATGAGGCGCTCACCCTGTTCACGGCAGGTCATGAGACGACGGCGGTGGCCCTGAGCTGGACATGGTATCTCCTGGCGAAACATCCGGAAATCGCGGCGAAGCTGCACGAAGAAGTCGACCGGGTGCTCCAAGGGCGTGCGCCAACGCCCGAAGACTTCCGGGATTTGCCCTACACTTACCGCGTATTTCAGGAATCCCTGCGGCTGTATCCCCCGACGCTGATGGTCGGGCGGGAAGCTCGCGAAGACCTCGAACTCGGGGGTTTTCGCGTCCCGGACCGCTCCCTGGTGATCCTCACCCCCTATGTCGTCCATCGCGATCCGGCCCTCTATGAGGATCCCGAGCGATTCGACCCCGATCGCTGGCTTCCGGAGGCCGTGGCCCGGCGGCATCGGTTTGCCTACTTCCCCTTCGGACAGGGGCAGCGCCGCTGCATCGGCGAGGCCTTCGCATGGATGGAGGCGGTGATGATTCTCGCCGCACTCGCTCAGAACTGGTCTCCGCAACTGGCCCAGGGCGAGGACATCGTGCTGAATCCGCGCCTTACGATGCGGCCGGCCCACGGCGATATCCCGATGGTACTTCGCCGCCGCTAGGCCAATCCGGACCGTTTCGCCGCGCGTTCGTTGCGGCTTGAGAGCGTCCTGTGGTACCTTTCTTGCCTTGAGCGCCAGTCGGCTGGGGGCGCAAGGGCCGGGCTTCGTCCCTTTCTTCCCACCATGGTGGCAGCCGGCGCGGGACACCCCCCTCACAGGGACTTGCATGAGCAGCCAACTCGAGCTTACCTTACAGGATCTGTCCGCCTTGACCCATGAAATGGGCAAAGGCGGCGGGGTGCTGAGCCCGTCGGTGTATGACACCGCGCAGGTCCTCCGGCACCACCCCTCGGCACACGATCCGCAGGCGGCGATATCGTGGATACTCTCGAAACAGCGCCCTGATGGGGGTTGGGGAGACCCTGCGGTTCCCCTTGGACGCGATGTGCCGACTTTGGCTGTCGTGCTGCTTCTTCACCAGCGGGGGGTGGCCGCTGCAGAACAGGATTCCGCCCTGACATTCTTACGGGGCCAAGCCGAGCAGTGGCACGCCCCCCTTCCGATGGACATCCCTATTGGCGTGGAATTGATCCTGCCGCGGTTGCTGGACGAGGCCAACGCCATGGGCCTGAACTTACCCATGGAACCGTATGCCGCCCTCACGGCCCTTGGCGACAAGCGCCGGGCAATGATGGCCAAGTTCGTACCCGTAGCAGGGACCAGCGCCGTGCACTCTTGGGAGGCTTGGGGCATCACGCCGGATCCTGCCCTGATCGACGGCGCCGGGGGGCTCGGGCACAGCCCGTCGGCCACCGCGGCGTGGCTGGGCAAAGCGGCGGGCAATCCCGAACTCGCGGAGCATGCCGCCCGCGCCGAGCAATACCTGCGCGATGCCGCCGATGCCACCGGCACCGGCATACCGGGCGTCGTCCCCACGGTCTATCCGATTGCACGCTTTGAAGAGCTGTGGCTGCCCTATGCCTTGCTGATTGCGGGGCTGCTGGATGATCCGCGTCTTTCCGAGGCCATTCGTCCCCTGCTGGACAGTATCGAGGAAGGATTGCGCCGGGGCGGGCTCGGTTTCAGCGACCACTTTGACCCCGATGGCGACGACACCGCCGCCGGCCTTGCCGTGCTGATCAAGTCAGGGCGCGAGGTGGACCTCGCCAGCCTCGAGCACTTCGAGAGCGGGGAGCACTTCTGCACATGGCGTCATGAGATGGCGCCGTCCCTATCGACCACCGCACGGGCCGTGCACGCCCTGTCGCTCGGGGGGCATGCCGTCGAGCCGCATCAGAATTTCCTCCTGCGTCACCAGTTGCCCAATGGCCGCTGGACCGCCGACAAGTGGAATGAGTCCTGGCTGTATACTACCCTCCACGCAGTGGCAGCGCTGGTGGATTCCACGGTTCCGGCCCATGTGCGGGCGGTACAGGCCGCCGTGGAGGCCGTCATCGACTCGCAGCAGAACAGCGGCGGATGGGGATTCACCAACGGGGCCACGGCTACCGAAACGGCCTATGCCGTTCTGACCCTGTACGCGGCTGCCGAGGCCTCGGGCAACTCCGAAGTCGTGGATGCCGCCTTGGACCGCGCCTACCGCTTCATGCAGGACGCCTGCCAGGCAGGCGGGCTGGAAGGGCCGGCGTGCTGGATTGGGAAGGAGACCTACCGTCCATATCGTGTCGACAGAGCCTTCGAACTCATCGCACTCGCGGCGCTCGCCGTCCGCGAGGAGGCGCGCGCTGCATCCTGATTCGCAGGCCCCATCATGCTAGCCGTTCCGTGCCGCGCTCGCCTGAGTCCTGACGAGGCCGAACGCATCCCCGGCATTCACGACGCACTGTACAGCGATGCCTGGGAGTTCTTCGAGCCCGAGCGGGCGCACATCCCCCAAAAAACCTTTCACATGCTGGCCGAAATCCTCGCCATTTCCGCGGCATGGGCGAAGCCAGACGAGCTGAGCCCATGCATGCGCTTCTGCGTCTGGATGTACCTGCTCGACTACTTTGTCGACGAACAGCCCGGCATCACCGATGCCCATCTCAGCACCCTTCAGCAGCGCATCGACCTCGCAATGACCGGGCTTGATGCGCTCGAGGAACCGCGATTTCTCGAGCAGAGTCTTGCCTCAATCCTGAACGAATTGGCCCAAAGTCCGGCTGCCCCCGCGCTGATGAGTACCTTCCGGGAGCAGATTGCCCGTGAACTCGCCGCCAGCGTCGCCTTGCATCGCTTCGACCCGGCCCAGGGAATGGCGTCCTATCTGCCGCTGGCCACGCAATGCGTCAACCACATCAGTTGCTGCCTTTCGCTCGTGCTCGCCTTGGGGGAGCCGCTCACCACGGCCCAGGGCAATGCCGTGATGGAGGTTCTGCAACCGGCCGCGCGCGCCATCCGGCTTGCCAACGATCTCCGCACGCATGGCAAGGACCAGGCCGAAGGCCGCCCGCATGCCCTCGCATTCGACTGGACCGAGGGGCAAGTACGGCAGGAAATTCACCACAGCCTCGAGGCATTCGAGGAAGGATTGCGTGCGAGCGGCTTGCCCTCGCCCACGGAAGAAGGCCTGCGCCGTATTACCCGCGTGGGTGTCGAGGTCTACGAAATTACCGACATCAAACTGGACTTGTAGCCACATTCAACCGGAGATTCAAGCGGATGATCGTCGATCTGCGAAGTGACAGCCTGACCCAGCCCGATGCCGCCATGCGCGCAGCCATGGCGGAGGCCGAGGTTGGGGACGATGTGTACGGCGAAGACCCCACCGTTCGACGATTGGAAGAACAAGGGGCCGCCCTCTTGGGGCAGGAGGCCGCCCTGTTCGTTCCCTCGGGCACGCAGGCCAATGTCATCGCCCTGATGGCGCAGGCGCGCCCGGGCGAGTCCGTCATCATCAGCGAGAGCGGGCACTCCGTCATGTTTGAGGGCGGCGGGATCGCGGGGCTGGCCGGCTTGTTGACCCGCACGGTGCCGGACCCGCTTGGCAAAATGACGCCCGAACAGGCTGCAGCTTGCATCAATCTGATTGACGACCCCCACTTTTCGCGCACCGCCATGCTCGTGATCGAGAACGCCACCAATCGCGGCGGCGGCGCCGTGTACACGCTCGCGGAAGTGGAGGCGCTGGCGGAGTTGTGCCAGCAACACGCGCTTCGGTTCCACTGCGATGGCGCGCGCCTCCTCAACGCCACCGTTGCCCTTGGAGTCGCCTCCGCGGATATGGGGAGCCGGTTCGACTCGGTGTATTTCAGCCTTTCCAAGGGATTGGGATGCCCCGCGGGCGCCGTGCTCGGTGGCTCGAAGGATTTCATTCACGCCGCGCGGCGGTTCCGCAAGATGCTCGGGGGCGCGATGCGGCAGACGGGCATCCTGGCGGCGGCAGGGCTTCACGCCCTGGAGAATGGGTACATCGAGGCCCTGGCCGACGATCACCGCCGAACGGCCGAGTTCCGCGCCGCGCTCGAGGACAACGGCTTTCACTTCACACTGCCCAGCCCGACCAACATGGCCTACATCCGTGTCGAGCACTCACTGATGGCCGTCGGAGGGCTCGTCCAAGAGGGGGTTCGGACGCTCCCGCATGGAACCGATCAGGTTCGGGTCATGTTCCATCGCGATGTGACCGATGAAGGGCTCGCGCACGCCATTGCGACCTTCCAGAAGGTGCTGCGCCCGGTTTCGTGACCGCTGAAGTGGACCAGATGCGAGCGGATCAGATGTCCCCGACATTGATCTGAAGGCGAATCTCCACGAGCAGGTACTGCTCCATCGGGATGCTGCCGAACATGAAAGGCAGCGGACCCGTGTAGTCGGAGTAAAACCCCGCATAGCGCTGGAAATGCGAGGTCGTCACGAAGGGAAAGGCAGCGTACTCGATGATCTCGTGCTCGCCCGCCACATGCGGGCCGATGAGCAGGGGAAACCAGTTGTTCGAGGGCTGTACGAAGGTGTCGCCCGGCATGCCGAAGGACTTGTGCACATCGATGCTTTCGGCGCCAAGGTCCTCCATGTAGTACTGGAATCCAGAGTGCCCGGAGAACCACACCGTGCCCGTGTACTCTGCCGCCATGATGTCATGGGCAGCCTCCTTGGCTGACCCGGCCAATCGATAGTCCGCCGTGGCCAGCACCAGGGAGAGAACGAGAGCAGGCGCCAGTGGCCACGCCTGCAGGAGGGGATGAGGAGCGCTGGGCGTCTTCTCCATGGCTTCCATCCGGCGAGCACACACCATGGCCACCGCCGGGACGACGGGCAAGATCACGCGGGCATTGACATGGTGATTGACGAATGCGACGAAGACAAAGGTTCCGACGAACCAGAGCAACAGCAACAGGGACTTCGCATCGCGGTGGCGCACAATGTCGGCCACGAACAAGCCAAAAATGAGAATTCCCGTGCAGAGCCACAACGCCCATTGCGCCATCTGGGGCGGCAAGGGGCGAATGCGGATGTCCATCCGGTAGATGCTCATGCCGGGATCGGCAAAGTTGAGGGGATGGCTGATTTTCATCGGGTGCCAGGTGTCCAGCCATTCCGGGGCGGTGTTCGGCAGCAGGTAGCACACGGCGATGGTCACGGCGAACAGCCCGAGCACGACGCGTAGAGCCCGCTGGCTGAGCATCCAGGGCAGGAGACAGAGGACCGGCAACACGCAGCCGCCCAGAAACACCAAGGTGTTCATGGCCTTGATCGGCGCGCTGGCGCCCCAGTCCGTGCGGTGCTCCTGGGCGAACGAGAAGGCATCCGCCAACAGGCCCAGGCCGTAGAGCCGGTATGTAAGGAACTCGTACCCGACCAGCATGAAGAAGGGCACGAGGAAGTAGGTCAGGTAGCGGAGCCGGGACGGCCCCTGCATCACCGTGTACACCGCCAGGAGCGGGATCGCCGTTGCCGCGAAGTACTTGGTCAGGGCGCCCAGCCCGATGAGCACGCCCGCGAGAATGCACAGCGCGGCCGTGTCCCGCTCCACTCCCCGAATCCACAGATAGAGAGCCCACACATACAGCGCCAGCATCGGGATATCCGACATGACCTGCGTGGCCGAGAGCAGGAACGCGGGGGAGACGATGGCCGTCGCCAGCGCGATGTTGGGATTGCCGCAAAACTGCCGCGCGAGCAGGTAGATTCCCGCTCCCGCGAGTGCGGTGAGTGGCAGCAGGGCAAGATGCAGAACCAACTCCGCCCACCCGAACATCGCCCCGAATGGGGCGAGATAGTAGGACAGCAGCGGCGGGTTCTGCTGAATCTTGTACATCCATGCCGCCGAGCGTTCCCAGTTTGCCTGGAAACCATAGAAGTCCATGGGATGCTCAACGATCTGCTGGGCCGTCCACACGAAGAGCGGGTCGTCCACATGGTAGGCCTTCCCCAGAAACGGGACGGCAAACAGCATGGGCAGCACAATTGCCGCGAGCAGCCCAAGATCCCAGGATGCGTGGTCGCGAGGGGACATGCGGTCTGGGAGAGAGTTGTTCATGCAGGTTCCGTTTGAGCGAAGTCAACACGAGTGTAAGCAAGAAACGCGGGGCAATCAAGCTTCCGAATTCGCGCGGCACTATGGGCCCACCGGGCCCGCAGCGCGGGAGTGTCCCCGCACGCAACGACAACTCGGGACCCTCTCTTGCATTGGACTAGGAACCAGGGGGCTTGACACCGCGGATCGTTGTGATTCAATGACTTTCGGCGGGTCGCAATCGGTAAATGCGACCGCTAAGCGATTGCCCGCGTGTCAAGATTGGAGTATACTCGCTGTATGCATTCGCCGTGTCGTGACCCAGGAGCGGCGTCTTCGTCATTGTTGCGGACGGGTATGCGGGGAATGTCGCGAGGTCTCTCCATGAGTCAACAATCATACATCACGCCAATCGAACGGAAGGGGTTCCGCCATTGGCTCGTGGGGATGGGGCATTGGATGCTCCGCAAGGTAAATCGCGTGATGCGGTTTCCCACGGGCAACCAAAGCATTCATGATCCAAGCGCGTTTCCATGGGCGCAGGCCATGGAGGCGGACTGGGAAGGCATTCGTGACGAGGTTCAATACATGCTGTCGATTCGGCATGAGTTGCCCGACCCCCTTCCACCCAGTTATGACGAAGTATCCGCCAAGGGCGGTGATTGGCGGATCTGCCCCCTGTATTGGCTCGAACGCCCCATCGAGGCGACCTGCGCCCGGTGCCCAAAGACTGCGGCGCTCCTCCGGCAGATTCCCGGCTTGCGTACCGCCTCGTTCTCGCTTCTCGGGCCGCATCAGCACATTGCCAGGCACGAGCACTACTTTCTGAGCTACTACATATTTCATTTAGGCATCATCATCCCCAAGCCCCCCGGCATGTGCCGAATGCAGATCGAGGACTCCACCTTTACATGGGACGAGGGGAAGGTCGTTTTATTTGACCCCACCTTTCCCCATGAAGTGTGGAACGACTCGGAGGAGGTTCGCGTCATCCTGGCAGGCGAATTGCCCCGGCCGCACCCTTTCCCACTCAAGGTGATCGATGCCTGTTTCTGGGGAATCCTGAAGCGGCTGCCTTGGGATCGCACGGCGTACAAGGCCCTCAACGACCGCATGGAGGAAGCGCTGAAGGCTTCCTGAGCACGGAATTGGGCTTGTGCACGCCATGACATGAGACCGGATCAAGGGCATGACGCGCTTGGCGGGAAGGGAATTGAATGCACCCATGGGAACAGTGGATGGCGGTGTCGACGGCGCCATGGTTTTACGGGGCGTTCGTAATCGCATGTCTCCTTAGCGGGGGCATCGTCGCTGCAATATTCCGGTTTGGCTGGACGGACCCGGCATCCCGCATACGAGAGTGGGGGATGCGCCTGGCAACGGTGCTGTTGTCGCTTCTTTTCGTCCTCGCCGCACTCGAGGGATTCATCCGTTATGTTGCATTGCCCGGTGCCACGCTGGGCATTGGCGGTCGGCTCTGGGCGCAACGATACATGCAGCCCATGAACAGCTTGGGCTTCCGAGGTCCCGAGCCAGCGACGGAGAAAACGGCTGCCCGAAGGTTGGTCATTGTGGGCGATTCCTTCGCGGCAGGCTTTGGCTTGCGCAACTACGAAGATGCCTTTCCCAGTCGGCTTCAGGAGCAACTCGGCACGGATTGGGAAGTCATTGTGTTGGCGCGGCCCGGCTGGAACCTCGGCGAATACATTGTCGCACTCGATTCACACCGGGACCTGCAGCCTGACATGGTGATGCTTAGCCTCTTTGTCAACGACATCGAAAGCGCCTCGGGCAATCGGGTTGACCGACAGTTTGCAGAGGTGGGCGCACCCGGTGGTGTCGTTGGCTTCTTGGTTCACGGCTTCGCGCTGGCAAGCATGGCTTACACCCACTACATTTTGCCACGCATTGCCTCGGACTACTGGGACGCCATCGAGCAGTGCTACACGGATCCTGACATCGTCGAGGAATACCACAGGCAACTAGGTGAGTTTGCCAACATCACCCACGAACTCAATAGTGAATTGATGGTCGTCGTCTGGCCCATTTTCGCATCGATGAATGCGGACGCGCCGGCCTACCGTATTCCCGTGGAATTCTTCCGCTCCAGGAATGTCCCCGTCGTGCACCTTGGGCAGGAACTCGGCCACCTGCCGGCCGAGTCCCTGGCAATCAATGCAGTGGACTTGCACCCGAATGAGGTGGCATCGAAGATGGTGGCGGGTATCTTGGCGGAGCAGATCGCGTCGCATTGACGCTTGCGGCCTGCTTCAAGCTTGTGTAGAATTGAAGTTACCGCCTTTTGGGTGCCGGCAGTGATTGGGAAGGATTACCGCCTGACACGCGACCCGTTGCGTACATCAGGAGCACCAGCCCCTCTCTGGAAAGCTGTATGTCGGTGGCAGGGCCCACCGAAGCTCCCAAGGCACATGGATGGAGGTTGCGCTTCACATGGATTTGACCATCCAACCGACCCGCTTTCAGCGCTGGGCGAATGCCATACTGCGCCTTCCGCCCCGGATAACCTTCCAGACCATCAACTACCTGATTGCCTCGGTGACGGATGACCGCCCCGTGCATCCGCGCGAAAAATTCCCATGGGCGCCAAATGTCGAGGCCTTGTACCCGGAAGTCCGCACGGAAATGGAGCAGATGCTTCGCCATGTGGAGATGATGCCCCGTGTGCATGACATCATCCCTACCACCGAGTACATCTTTACCAAGCGCGACTGGCGCCAGGTGCCTTTCTATCTCTATGGCGCCAAGATAGAGGAGCACTGCAACCTCTACCCCAAGACATGGGAAGCCTTCCAGCGCGTGGAAGGTCTGGTAGTGGGCACCGTCTCCATTCTTTCCCCCGGTGAAAGCGTGCCGCTGCACGACCACACCTACAAGGGACTTCTGATTTTTCACTTGGGGGTCATCGTCCCACAAGAGGGCGATGGTTGCGGCATGCACATTGGCAAAGAGACCATCACATGGGACGAGGGCGGGGTAAAGGTAATCGATCCCACCTACGAACATGAGACTTGGAACAAGACTGACCGTTACCGTGTCCTTCTGCTCGGTGAACTACGACGGCCGGACATGCCACGCATACTGAAGTTCCTGGACCATCTCTTCGTTCGCCTGTACCTCATTTCCCCGATGGGGAAACGCCTCCTTCGGCACGCCCAGGCGTTCGCGGCACGCCACTTGGAAGTCGTCCGCGAGGAGGGGGTGCTCGCCAAGTAGCAGACGGGTTGTCTCGACGGCTGAGCCCTGCTTCGCACTGACCGCCCACATCGACATTCCTTGTCCATGCAAGGCCTCAATCCGGCCGCGCTCAAATACGGTACCATGTACGCTCCCATGGGGACGGGACATCGTGGGGTGCTCCTGATAGTCGCTTATTGGGTTTTGCGACTTCAGCGTACCACGACTTCAAGGTACCAATGGTGCCCACGATATCCTCCAGCGATGCGCGAGCGTATCGTCTGAATTGCTCCGTAAGCGTATTTTCTTACAGCACTTTAGCCCCGAATCATCAACCCTTCCCCACCACGGCGAGCATTTCGGCGATTCGCGTGAACTTTTCGCGTGGCTTGCCGACGGCTTCGCCGCGCATGATTTCCGCCGCGTCGATCGCCTTCCAGTCCGCGAAGGTGATCGCCTTCACGCCGCGGCTTTGAAGCAGGGCAATTACGGCGTTGGTGTCAGGTTGCGCGCAGGGCTCGATCTCGGGCAAGTCCTCCAGCAGGCACTGCACCGTGGCCAGGCTGTCGGGCTTGTTGGTGCCGATCACCCCGCTCGGGCCACGCTTGATCCAACCGGCCACATACAGGCAGGGGACGACGATGTCCTGGTCCAGCACGCGGCCCTCAAGGTTCGGGATGATGCCCCGGCGCTCGTCAAAGGGCACGCCGGGAATGGCCACGCCGCGATAGCCCACGCTGCGGAACAGCAGATCGCAATCGAGGGTCTCCATCTCGCCGGTGCCCACGGCGGACTGGTTGAAGGGCTCGCCCTCCATCCGGTTCTTCTCGAGTACCACGCGCTCGACTTTGCCATCGCCCTGCACCTCTACGGGGCTCTTGAAGCAATGAATGTGATAGCGCCGGGGCTTGCCGGTCAGGCCGCGCTCGAGGAAACTCGTCAACACCGCCCAGTTTTTGTGGCTGTGGTGGTTGCTCGGCTCGTCCAACTCGGCTTGACAGATCGGCCCCAGCTCGAAATCGGCGGGGTTGACGACGACATCGCAGACCTCCAACTCGCCAATTTCCTTGATCTCTGGCTGGGTGAACTTGGCCTGCACGAGTCCACGCCGGCCGACCAGGTGAATCTCCCTAATCTTGCTTTCGGCAAGCGCCTCGAGGGCATGCTGGGCAATGTCCGTCTGGCGAAGTTCATCGACCGACTTGGACAGAATGCGGCTCACATCCATCGCCACATTGCCCTGCCCAACGATGACAGCCACCTCTCCGGAAAGATCGAATACGAGGTCGCGGTAATCGGGGTGCCCGTTGTACCAACCGACAAAGGCCGTGGCCGTATGGCTACCGAGTAAATCCTCGCCAAGGATCCCGAGCCGGCGGTCCGTCTCGGCACCGCTGGTAAAGATAACCGCGTCGTAGTGGTGGCGCAGTTCTTCGAGCGTGATGTCCGTGCCGACGGTGACATTGCCAAAAAACTCGAATCGCTCCGCGTTGGTCGCGGCGATCTTCTCGTACACCTTGATCACATTCTTGATCTTGGGGTGATCCGGCGCCACGCCGCCTCGCACGAGGCCGTAGGGAGTCGGCAGGCGATCGAACAAATTGACCACCACCTGTGCGTCAGACTTGAACAAGGCCTCGGCGGCGTAAAACCCGCTCGGGCCGCTTCCCACAATGGCGACACGCAGCGGGCGGGCATCGGTTCCCAGTTCGGACATGGTCGTGGCTCCTTGGATACGGTTCGGGGACTGCCCCGTGCGCAGCGGAGCCGGCACGGGGTTCCTCGGATGGTGCTTTTGGTAAAAAAGGGCGCGGGCGAAAGGTCGCGCTGGAATCCGGTATTTTACGGGAACAGGCTTCGTGGTGCCAAACGCGTGACAAAACAGCCCAAGCCAGCTATATTGGCGCGCGTTCCAATCCGCATGAGGAAGGGCTCACCCCAGCATGACGCAGGCAACCAACAAGACCGCCATGGGCACGCAGGACGCCACCGTCGTCGAGCATCTCATCATCGGCAGCGGCTTTGGCGGCATGTGCGCGGCGATCAAGCTGGACGAGGAGGGCAAACGCGACTATGTCATCCTCGAGCGCGCGGGTTCGGTGGGAGGCACCTGGCGTGACAACCACTACCCCGGCTGCGCGTGCGATGTGACCTCCGTGCTGTATTCGCTGTCGTTCGCACAGAATGCGGATTGGTCGCGCAAGTTCCCAACGCAGCAGGAAATCTACCAATACCTCCAGGATGTGGCGGAGCGCTTCGGCCTGTTGCCACGCATCCGGTTTCACCACGAGGTCCGGGCCTGTGAGTACGACGCGGTCGAGAACCGCTGGCGGGTGGAGACATCACAGGGTGTGTTTCTGACGCGGTACCTGATCTCGGCGACGGGCGGCCTGTCGGAACCGGCGTTTCCGGACATCCCCGGCATCGATTCTTTCGAGGGCCGGATGTTTCACTCGGCACGCTGGGACCACTCGGTTGACCTGAAGGGCAAGCGCGTGGCGGTGATCGGCACGGGGGCCTCGTCCATACAGGTGGTGCCCGCGATCGCGTTCGAAGCCGCGCAACTCACCCTGTTTCAACGCACCCCCGCATGGGTGGTGCCGAGGCGTGACCGCCCCATATTCGGCTGGGAGAAAGCGCTGCGCCGCACGCCATTGAAGTGGATTCCCCGCGCGTTGACCTATCTTGCCTCGGAGTTCGGGGTGATTTTTCTCGCGAAGCTGCCGGGTTTTCACAAGATCGTCGAACCCCTGGCCCTGCGTCACCTGAAGCGGCAAATCAAGGACCCCGTCCTGCAGGCGAAGGTAACGCCAAACTACCGCATGGGCTGCAAGCGCATCCTCGTGTCGGATGACTATTACCCCGCACTCACGCGCGAGAATGTGGCGGTGGAAACGGGGCGCGTCGAGAAGATCACACCCGAGGGAGTCGTGACGGAGGACGGCACACTCTACGAGGCGGATGTGATTGTGCTCTGCACAGGTTTCCGTGCGACCGACAACCCATGGTCCGGCTGTGTGCGCGGCCGGACGGGGGAGACCCTCGAGGAGGCCTGGCGGGGCAACGAGGAGGCGTACCTGGGCACGCTCGTGCACGGTTTCCCCAATTTCTTCATGATCGCCGGGCCGAACACCGGCATCGGGCACACTTCGTTCGTGTTCATGATCGAATCCCAAGTGCGCTACATCATGGCGTGCCTCAAGCATGCTGGCCGTGAGCGACTCGCGCAGTTGGAGGTTCGCCGCGAAGTGCAGGATGCCTTCAACGAGGATATCCAGCGGCGCATGAAGCGGACCGTTTGGGCGAGCGGCTGCAAGAGCTGGTACATGAATGCTCAGGGCAAGGTCTCGGTGCTGTGGCCGGGGTTCACGGTCCTGTTCTGGTGGATGACGCGCACGGCAAAGCCGGGTGACTTCGTGGCGCCCGCCGGTGAACCGGCCGGCGCCCCGGTGGAAGCACCCATCACAACGGCGGGCAAGTAGATGAAAGACTTTCGGGATAAGGTCGCCGCGATTACCGGCGCGGGCTCGGGCATCGGGCGGGGGCTGGCCCTGACGCTGGCAGAACGGGGTTGCCACCTTGCCTTATGCGATGTGAACCAAGCAGGGCTGGCCGAGACCGCCGCGCTGGCCTCCGAGCATGGCGTCCGCGTCACGCAAGCCATCGTGGATGTGGCCGACCGCGAGGCCGTGCACGCATGGGCGGATGCCTCCGCGGCCGAGCACGGAAAGATCAACCTCGTGTTCAACAATGCCGGCGTCTCGCTCATCGCCTCGATAACGGCCGTATCCTACGAGGACCTCGAGTGGATCATGGACATCAATTTCTGGGGCGTCGTGCACGGCTCGAAGGCGTTCCTGCCCCACCTCATCGCCTCGGGCGAAGGGCACATCGTCAATGTGTCGAGTGTGTTCGGGTTGTTCGGGGTCGCGAGCCAGGGCGGCTACAACGCCTCGAAATTCGCGGTACGCGGCTTCACCGATTGCCTGCGCCAAGAACTCGACATCATGCGCTGCGGCGTCTCGGCCACCTGCGTGCACCCGGGCGGCATCAAGACGAACATCGCCCGGGACGCGCGTTCCTGCGACAGTATCCAATCCCTTGGATACCGGTACGAGAAGGACGACGGCAGGTTCAAGAAATATGCGCTCACCACACCGGCCCGAGCGGCCCGGCTGATCCTTCGCGCCGTCGAAAAGAACAAGCGACGGGCGCGCATTGGCGCGGATGCAGTGCTGTTGGATTTGCTGGTGCGATGGTTCCCCGCACACTACCACCCGATGATGCAGGTGCTGATGCGGCTTTCCATGCACAAACTTCCCGCACCCATCCCCGAAAAGGCCGAAGCCCCCGCGGATTCACCGTGAGGGTTCCTTCCGTCTGCCGCACCGGCTCGATTCTTGGATAGACCTGCGTGCGCGTCGCGCGTTAGCAGCGAATATCGATGAAGAGGTTCAACGGCCACTTGCCGGCCCCGAGCGAACAGAGCAGGTCACGGCGGAAGGTCAAGAGCTGGACCTTGAATGGGTCATCCGTGATCTGTGCCGGGGCCACGCGGGAAACAGTTCCAATGTGCTTCATTTCCGAACTCCTGTTGATGGGGCGCGGATGAACACGCCCCTACTGCAACACCTTGCTGAGGAGTATGCGGCCCAGCATGCGGGCTGTCAAGGGGCCACCGCGAAGAGGGCAGGTTCAAAGTCCAGACGCCCAGTCTCTGCCCGCCCTCTGATTTCCATGTTATAGTCTTTGTGGAAACCCCGTGAGGAGTGCACCATGCCTGAGACGACCGATAGCCTGCTTCAAAAGGCCCTCGCACTTGATCCAAACGAGCGCGCCGCCCTTGTCAACGAACTGTTGGCGAGTCTGGATGCGCCGGACGCAGCGATCGATGCCGCGTGGTTGGAGGAAGTTACCAACCGCATCAAGGCCTATCGCGCGGGGGAAATTCGCTCCATCCCCGCCGATGAAGTCCTGCGCGAGAACGCCTGGTTGTGACGCTCGAGATGCGGCCCATTGAAGCCGTCAATCCATCCCTGACCGTGCATGGCTACCCTTCGCCAGCTTCTTCGCAGGGCGGAATTAGATCCCGGCGCAGGCCACCGCGCTACTCGGTACCCCATTCCTTGTCGCCGTAGGTGCCGATGTTGCGCGTGTCGATGGGCTGGAAACCCAGCTCGGTGATTGCAGGGGAGTCCGGGTGCAGGGAGAAATCGTGGGCCTCGGGATCCGTGAACATCGGGTCGGCGATGATGCTCTCCGTGTCGTGGCCGCGGGCCTGCCATTCCTCGAACGACGCGCCGGCAAACGAGAAATCGTTGCCCTGCGAGTCCCAGTAGAGATTCCGGTTCATCACGAACTGGTCATTCGACCAGTTGCTGCCGAGCAGGTTGCCGTTGTCGAAGAGCACGATGTTGCGCTCGATCATGAACGACAGGTGCTCCTCCTCGCGCGTGCGCATGATCTGGGCATTCGGAGAAAAGGCGAATATATTGTTTCGAACCGTGTTCTCCTTGCCGTAATGCTGGTGGAATCCGCCGGTTTTGCAGTCGTAGGCGATGTTGTTCTCGATCAGCAAGTGCGTGGAGCCCTCGTCGGGGTAGATGCCCCAGCCGCCGTAGTAGTACGAGTCGATCGTGTGGAAGATGTTGTGCCGCACGATGGTGCCGGGCGCATCGCCGAGCAGGTAGATGCCGCCCATGTCGCTCAGAATGCCCTTGCCGAGATCATGCACGAGGTTGTACTCGATCACATTGTTGTGCGCGGAGGACGGGGCGTAGCCCCACGACCAGCCAATCGAGATGCCGGTGTAGTAGAAGTCGTGGATGTGGTTGTTCGTGATCGTGTTGTAGCTTGACCGGCCGACCCACACGCCGACACCGGCGGGATAGACATAGCCACCATCGTAGATTTTGCTGTTGTGCACGGTGACGCGGCGCGTCGGGCCGACGCCCGCCTGGCGCGGAGCCTGCCCGCCACCGGGGTTGTGCCATCCCCAACTGGTCGCGTCGTCCCCCATGGTCCCAATGCGTACGCCTCCGGCCCCGAGGTGATGGACGCGGCAGCGCTCAATGGTGATCGCCTCGCAATCCTCCCGGAACCAGATGCCGTAGGTGCCGCTCTGCGTGACTTCGCAACCGGTGAGGGTGACGAAGCGGGCGCCGTCGGCCTGTACCGCGCCGTGGACGCTCCAGGCCGCCTGCTGATTGGTGAGACCCTCGGGAGCGAGCGTGTGGTCCGCATGGCGGAACGAGATACCCTGAAAGTGGACATGCTCGACGAAACGCCCCTCGGCAGCGTCGCCCTCGAGGTGCAGCACATGCTTGGCGGCAGGGGCGATGACGACCGTGTTGTCCGGCGTCTCACCGGGCATCGGCGCGTAGTGAAGATGGCCGGAGATGCGATCGAGGTACCACTCGCCCGGGGAATCCAGCGCCTCGAGGCAATGCTCGATGTAGTAGCGCTGTTTCTCGCCCCAGCGCTCGTATTCCCACACGGTGCGGCCGTCGAGATGCACCGTGTTCGTCTCCTCGTCGATATCGGTGATGCGGAAGTGGGTCGTGTCCCACGAGTGGATGGCAACGACGATCACATCGTCCCGGTTGTGCCAATCCGCGCGAATGTCGCCGTCATGGAATCGAAACGCGGTGTAGGCGAGGTCGGTCAATTTGCCCTCGGCATCGCGATGGCCTTCGGCCGTTCCTGCCGTGTGGACGAAGCCCTCGTTCGGGTATCGGGCGGGCCGGCGGAAGGCGCCATTGACCCACAACGACGAGAAACGCCAGTCACCGGCCTCGACCTCGGGCAGGTGGGCGATCCAGCGGCCGTCCTGCCCCACTTCCCAGTTCGTGATGCGGCGGCCCACGCTGAAGACGGGGGTCTCGCCATCCACCGCGGCGTAATGCACGGGGGCTTGACGCGTCCCGGCGTCGTCCGGGGTGAGGGTAAGCGGCGCGTCCATGAAGTACTCGCCCCCGCGGAAGAGGAGCGTGATGGGTTCGGCTCGGCCGATTCCCTGCACCCGATCCCGCGCGCCGTGCGGCGTGGCAAGGGGGCCGTCGCTGCCATCGGCCAGTGGCTCGGAAAAGGCGCCGGACCAGGCATCGTTGCCGTGGGGAGAGACATAAAGCACGGCGGCGGCATGCGCCCATGCAGTGCTGAGGACGGCAACGGCGATGATGGTGGCACGCAACATGAATTTCTCCCCCTTGGGCCCCGGTGGCGGGCCTATTCTTCCCGAATGCAGACAAAGACCGGGCAGCTGGATGCGGTTTCCTCGAAATCAGGCTCGATCACGGTATCAAATCGCGCGCGCAGCAGCGAACGCCAGGTGTCGATGGAGAACAAGCCGAAGGTGTGCTCGTCGCGCTCGGTGATGAGTTCGCCATTTCGCTCGATGCGGTATTCGTACACCCCCGTGAACTGCGTGGCGCCCGGTTCGGGCGGTTCGTGCCATTCATTCATGATGACGCGCACGCGGTCCTGCTGCCGGTGGTCGGGCTCCAGGCGGTCCTGCTCCAAGCGGGACTGGCGCGGCTCGGCGGGCTCGAAATGCTCCGTCGTGAACTCGGCCAGGGTGATGAACACGCCGCCGGGCGCCAGATGGGCCCATGCGGTCTCAAAGGCATCCCTAAGGTCCGCTTCGGTAAGCATGTAATTGACGGCATCCAGCAGCAGCACGGCGTCATACGCGAGCCCGAGGCGGACGGTACGCAGATCGCCCACGGCATAAACCCCCATGGGATTGTTCGCCCGGGCCTGCCGAATCATCGCCTCGCTGAGGTCCACCCCGGTGATGGCATAGCGTGCGCGCAGGGCGCACTCATGCAGACCGCTGGCGCAGCCCAGATCCAGCAGCGAGCGCACGGGCCTGCGTGCGTAGCGACAGGCGAGTTCACCGATGCACGCGCTTTCCTCCTCGTAGCACTCGGCCGGGCTGACGAGGGGCCACAGCCACGCGAGGTCGCCGTAGAGACGGGCCAGCGTGGCGGCGGGTCTTGCACTCGGCACGAGCCTGTCTTCCCTCAAGCCTCAAGGCCGCCGGACAGGACGCTGTCGGCGATACGGCTGGCGCTGATGAGGTAGGGGATGTAGTCCGTCGCGCCGCAGGCGATGGAGCGCGTTGCGAGCACGGCCTCGTCGGGTCCGTAGAGAAAAATCGGGAGCTTCTTGTATCCCGGCGTAGCGCGCAGGATGCGCACCAGCTCAAAACCGCTCGCGGGGGATTGCGCCTGGTTGAGGAGGATGGCATGCGGCAGCGTGGCGCGCAATACGGCGAAACCGTCCACCGCGCCGCTGGCCGTGGCTACATCGAATCCGCGCTGGGCGAGGGCATGGCGCAGGCTGCTCATCAGCTTGGGCGAGGGATCAATCACCACCACGCGGCGGCGGTTGGGGAGATGGCCCGCGCGAATCTCATCCATCGCCGAGGCGACATAGAGGTCAACCTCCTCGCGCGCCTCCTTCTCGGCATCATTGAATTGGCAGGAAACGAGCGCCCCTTGCCCGAAGGGGTTGATGGATTTCACGAGGGCGCGGACATCTTCCAGCGTACTGCCATCCGGAAGGCTGAAACTGAGCTGGACGGTCGAACCCGTCGTCGCGGGCGCCTTGAGGTAGAGCTTGCAACCGCCCGCACTGAGGTCGCGCAATTGCCCCTTGAGCCATGCCCCGTCCTCCGTTACAACATTCACCTGCACCAGCGATACGATGCGCTCGTGCTTGCGCACCTCGACGCGGCGCACCTCACGGGGCCAGGCCGCGAGAAAATGGGCCGTTGCAACGCCGGTCCAGGGCTCCAGCACGGCGGAGTCGAACTCATGCGTGACGCCCTCGTGCCGAAGCTTGATCAGGAGGGGCATGGTCGACGCAATGGGGGCTTCCTGCGGCTCGTACGCCGGCACTTCGAGAAGGATATACCCGTTCGGGCGCCAACCCCGCACGACGGCGCGCTCGAGGGTGGATTCGTCCGTACGGCCCTCGGGGTAAAAGACGACGGGTTTGCCAACGGTCAGGAAATCCGCCAGGCCGGAGCGATCCTCCAGGCTGTCATCTCCCGGGCTGCCCTCGAACCGATCCGGCAGGGAATCCCCTGCCTCTTCGCCACTCATGTCGCGCACCTCCCGCACTCATGTGCAGGCATCAGGCTATCACAAGAACAGCGCCAAACGCGCGGACATATTTCGGAGGGCGGCCGGGGGCAAGACCCCAGCGGATTGTATCCTCGCGCGGGCCGATGCGCGGGTTACTTCGCTCCTTGCGCCTCGCCGTGACAGGCGGTCGTGACGCTGCTCCCGTACTCGCCTCGGCGACGGGTCCAATGGACACCCTCGCCGGTGAGGTCGGGCATGCCGTCCCACCCCTCGCCGCGGCCGAAGGGGGTGAGGTCCATCAGGTGATAGAGACCAAGGGGCGCCTCGAGGCCGCGTGCAAAGCAGGAGTACGAGTGGTAGACCCGCTCCCAGTCGCGCAGAAAAACGCTCAACACGGGTTGCTCGCCCTTGATGTGGTACGAGTGGCCGAGTTCCTTGAGTTCCGCCTGGCTTCGGTAGTTGTACTCCACGGGGGCGATCGCTTCGTCGGCCGTGGCGTGGAAGTCGTAGTTGAAATCGCTGCCGAGGCACGAATACCACGGAAGAGCCCAGCCCATGCGCTTCTTGTATGCCTCGAGCTTGGCCAAGGGCGCGCGGGAGACGAGGGCGAGGGTCGTGCCGCGCGCGTGGAGGTGCTCGAGGTGGCCGATGTTGTCGGCAAAGAAGGAACAGCCGGGGCAGCCCACCTCCGCGTCGGGCTCGAACATGAAGTGGTAGAGGATGAGCTGTGGACGCCCCTCGAAGATATCGCGCAGGCGCACGAGGCCGTCGGCTTCTTCGAAGACATAGTCCTTCTCGATGGGCACCATGGGCAGGGTGCGGCGTTGGGCGTTCAACGCGTCGCGCGCGCGGGTGAGTTCCTTTTCCTTCGCGAGCAATTCCTTGCGGGCGGCGAGCCATTCCTCGCGTGTGGCAATCGGGGGCAGATTCATGGGGCGATTCCTTGTGACTTTCCTTGTGACTTGGACAGGCGGCGCCGATGCCACCCGCGGGCGAGGGGAATGGCCACGAGGGCCAGGGTGATTAGCAGCAGGCCCGTGCGCACCTGGGCCGCAGCAGTCAGGGAGAGGCCAATGCCGGACCACAACGCTGCATAGGCCGCGATACAGGCCGGGCACTTGGGCAGCAATGCGAGTGCGGCGGCGGGAATGACGGGTGCGCTCCATTCCGCGAGACGGCCCATGCGCCGTGCCAGGCCCGGCCGCGCGCACTCGCAGGGGGCGCTCATGCTTGGGAGGCGCCTTGACCGTGGCAACAGCCGGTTGCCTCGGCGGCTCCGTATTGGTCGTGCAGCTTCACCCACTCGGAGAGGTCCCGCTCCTCGTCACGCCCCTTGAGCGTGAGGTCGAGCAGGACATAGGTCGTGAGCACCTCCTCGGCCCCGCGGCCGAACACCGAGTAGGTGTGGTACACCACGCCATCGGCATCCTTGAAGAAGACGCTGAAGCCGGACATTTCGTCCATAAAGAACGGCTGCGTGGCGAAGTTGTAGTCGATCTCGCCGCGCTCGGCCTGCTCCGGCGGGAAAGACACGCCGTAGTCGAAATTAAAATCGCTCCCGAAGGAGGACACCCACGGGAAACGCCACCCCATGCGCTGCTGGAAGGCCTCAATCTTTGGGTACGGCGCACGCGCGACGGCCACGAAGGCGACATCGCGCTGTTGCAGATGGATGAGCCCGCCATCGATGTGGTCGGCCGAGAACGAGCATCCGACGCAGCCTTCCTCCCAATCGGGCCCGAACATGAAGTGATTGATAAGCAATTGGCTGCGATCCCCGAAGAGTTCCGCCAACTTCACCGAGCCCTCCGGCCCCTCGAAAACATAGTCCTTCTCTACCTTGACCATGGGCAGTTGGCGGCGCTCCGCGGCGATTGCATCCTTCGCACGGGTGAGTTCCTTCTCCTTCACGAGGAGATTCCTGCGCGCCGCGAGCCATTCCTCCCGCGGCACGACACGGGGCTTGTTGAAAGTTGCCGTTGCCATCAAGCGTCTCCCTACTTCCGGTAGTAGTCGGATTTCATAATCTGGACCCACTCGCCATCCGGCTGTTGGATGAAGGCCGTCAGCGTGCGGTGGTCCGGTGATTCGAACGAGAACACATCGCGGTACTTCGCTGTGCTGCCGTCTTTGGCAATGAAGTTCGGGCCCTCGTTGTCCAGCGTGAGCGTCTTGCCGTCCTCGCTCAACGAGCCGCTGGTATACACCCACAGGCTATTCATCATCGTGCAGATGAACGAGCCGACGAATGTCTCCTTGTCCGTGTCGTAGCCCAGCGTGAACACGCTCGAGGACTTCTCGCCGCCGCCCGGTGTGTCTCCGGTGCCCTCGCCGATCACCCAATGCTCGCCCAGGCGGCGATAGGTCTCCGTGCCGCCGAACTTCTCGGACGACTCGCCCGAGGGCATGCATGCCGCCCCCTCGAAGTTCCAATCCCCCACGAACTGCTCAAGAAATTCCTGTTGCGTCTGCGTTTGGGTTGCCATCATTCATCTCCTCTGGGTTTTCCGGGCCTGGAATGGCGCGGTTGAACTTCTCTTCCTTCGCCGGGAGGGCCCTCGCGGGCCGCCAATATTTCCTCGCACGACACGGGTCCCTTCCGTCGGAACGCCCTTATCTCCGGAAGCACTCCGACTTCATGAACTTCTCCCACTCGCCATCCGGCCGTTGTATGTACGCCGTCAGCGTGCGATGGTCCGGGCTGTCGAACGAGAACACTTCCCGGAATTTCGCCGTGCTGCCGTCCTTCGCCAAAAAGTTCGGGGCCTCGCATTCCAGCGTCAGTGAGTTGCCGTCCTCGCTAAGCGTGCCGCTGGGAAAGACCCATAGATTGCTCAGGTCCGTGCATACAAACGAGCCCACGAAGGTCTGCTTGTCCGTGTCGAAGCCGATCGTGAACATGCCCGACGATACCTCGCCGTCGAGCGAGGTGCCATCGCCTTCACTGATAACCCAATGTTCGCCAAGCCGCCGGAAGGTCTCCTGGCCGTGGATGAGCGCCGGCTCCTCATCCGGAGCGAGGGCGGCGCCCCCAACGCAGGCCCAATCGCCCACGAGACGATCCAGCCATTCCTGTTCTGTCTGCGTATCCGTTGCCATGGCTCGTCTCCTGCTGCATGTTTGCCGGCGCCGGCGGTTTACTGCGTTGCTTCCACAATGGCTTTGATATCGGCCATGCCCTTCTCGAATTCGGGCCCGACCATCTTGTCCATGTCCATGAACACGGTGAATACTTTGGCCATGAAGGTGCCTTGGCAGATCATGCTCCATGTCATCCGCGTGCCACTGCCTTCCGGCGTGAAGGTGAACTCGGCCGTGTTTGTCGCGGCCATCGGCTTGAGGAACTCCAGCCGAATTTTTAATCGCTCGCTGGGCTCGCTCTCGATGATTTCGATGTTGCCCTCGCCCACCTTGTTGTTGCCGGACCAGGCGAACCTCGCCCCCACGCCCGCCTCGGGACCGGAGAAGGTGATTTTCTGGTGCGGGTCCATCTTCGCCCAGGGATTCCAGGCGCCCCAGTTCTGAAGGTTGTTCACCTGCTCGAAGGGGCGCTCCGGCGGCGCGTTCATCGTGGCCGAACGGGTGATGACGGTTTCATCCGGTTTCATGGCAGCCAACACCAGCACGGCAACGACTGCCACCGCCAAAATTACGCCGATTCCGATGAGGATGTTCAGCAGCATCATGCGGTTCCTTGTTACTTGCCCGGCCAGTTGACCGTGACCAGGGTTTCCAGGCGCTCGAACATCTCGCCCCAGCCCGTTTTAAAACCCATTTCCTCATGCTGGGCCCGCTTTTCCTCGGTCCAATGCAGGGCGCGGGCCGTGCAGCGGGTCTTGCCGCCATCTTCTTCCAGCGTGACCACGCAGGTGAAGAACGGCTCTGGCGACGGAATCCACCCCGGGGTGAACGCGTCGGTGAAAACCACGCGCTCGGGTGCGACGACTTCAAGAAAAACGCCCGTCCCGGCATGTTCGTTGCCGTCCGCATCGCGCATCACAGTGCGGAAGATGCCCCCCGGTCGTGGGTCCATCTCGCATACCGGCGTGGTTATCCCGTGCGATCCCCACCACTGAGGCAGGATGGCGGGGTCTGTCCAGGCTTGAAAGATGCGCTCACGCGGGGCATCAATCACACGCGTGAGGGCCAGCTCACGCGATTCGGCAGTGGTGGTGGTGTCGGGGGTGCTCACGGGGTACTTCCTTTCGTGTTAGCGGCCGAGGCGCTCGAGCACCTTCGGCTTGATGAGGGTGTCCAGCGAAAACAGGCCGGGTCCGGTAAAGACGAGGGCGAGAAACGCGAAGCCAAACAGCAGGGCCGGCTCCTTGCTTGCGGGAAACTCCGTTTCGCCTGCGAAGAACAATTCCACCGCGCCACCCATGGTCCAGGGGTCGCTTCCGTGCGCGATGAAGGCCGCCACGATCATGGCGAACACGAGCGGAATTGCGGCCAGGCGCGTGCCGAGGCCAATCATGATGGCCAGCGCGCAGAAGAACTCGGCGAAGGTTACGAGCAGCAGACTGAGCGTGGTGCCGATGCCGATGGGATCGGCGAATTGATCAAACTGGCCAGCGAGCACCATCTGCAACTTGCCCCAGCCGTGGGTCAGCATATAGCCGCCGAAGCCGAGGCGAACGATGAGCAGGCCAGCGCTGTTGAGCATGTCGTGTCGTGCGTTGTCCATGGGGAGTCTCCTTGTTGAGGTGGATTGCACTGGAATGATCTTGGGGAAACGGGCTGAATGCCCTGATTCATTCCAGTTTAGTCCACCTTCAACTCCCGTATGGGCCGCACCTCGATGCTGCCCACGCGCGCCGGCGGAATCTTCGCCGCCAACTGGATGGCCTCGTTCAAATCGCGTGCCTCGAGCATGTAGAACCCGGCGAACTGTTCCTTCGTCTCCGCGAAGGGACCGTCCGTCACGGAGACCTGCCCATTGCGTACGCGCACGGTTGTGGCCGTGTGCACGGGCTGGAGGGGACGCCCATCCACGAAATGACCACTGGCCTGAAAGTCCTTCACGCAATTGGCGCATTCGTGGTCTTGAATGGTTTCCAGTTTTTTCTCATCGCCATACACCAGGCACAAGTACTTCATGGTTTCCTCCGCTGCGGCGGCTTGCAACCGCCTGTGTTTATCCCTTAGTCGACTGGAACATCCCGAATTCGACATGGGGTGTGAAAAAAATCAGCCAGCCGAAAAAAATCAGCCGACCGAATCGCTCAATTCCGCCAGGCGCCGCTCCAAAAAGCGCCGCTCCGGGCCCCCGTTGACGAGCGCGAGGGTCTGCTCGTAGGCCTGCCGGGCCTCCTCGACGCGCCCAAGCCGCCGGTACAAATCCGCGCGGGTGGCGTGGGCGAGGTAGTAGTCCTGCAACTCACCTCGGGCGAGAATGGCCTCCACCAGGGCGAGGCCTGCCTCGGGTCCATCGCGCATGGCCACGGCGGCCGCCCGGTTCAATGCCACGACCGGGGATGGCGCCACACGCAGCAGGACGGCGTAGAGTCCGGCAATCTCCGCCCAGTCCGTCTCCTCGGCGCTCGGGGACTCCGCGTGCACCGCCGCGATGGCCGCCTGCAGGGCATAAGGGCCCGGTGGCGCCGCGGTCAGGGCCTGCTCCACGAGCGTGCATCCCTCGGCGATCATCGCCCGATCCCAGAGGCCACGGTCCTGCTCGTCCAGCACCACGACCTCTCCCTCCGGCGTGGTGCGGGCCGCTCGGCGCGACTCATGAAGCAGCATCAGGGCGAGCAGGCCCAGCACCTCCGGCGCGGGCATCAGGCCGGCCAAATTCCGCGCCAGGCGAATCGCCTCGCGGGAGAGGTCAGCCCGCGTCACCTCATCACCCGACGAGGCGAGATAGCCCTCATTGAACACGAGATAGATGACCCGCAGCACGGCATCAAGCCGTTCGGGAAGGTCCTCGCGCTGCGGCACCTGGTAGGGGATGCCCGCATCCCGAATCTTCGCCTTCGCCCGCACAATCCGCTGCGCCAAGGTGGACGGCGCGGTGAGGTAGGCTCGCGCGATCTCCTCCGTCGACAGCCCGCAGACCTCGCGCAGCGTGAGCGCCACTTGCGCATCCGGCGCGAGCGAGGGGTGGCAGCAGGTGAAGACGAGCCGCAGGGAGTCATCCGCCACGGCCGCATCGCTGTCCCACGCCGCCGGATCGCCCGAATCGTGGTCCAGGCGCTCCGCCAATTCCCCCAGCGACGCATCAAAGCGAGCGCGACGCCGCAGCGCGTCGATGGCCTTGAAGCGCCCGGCCGACACAAGCCACGCCCGCGGGTTTCTCGGCACGCCCTGCTCCGGCCATTGGGCCACGGCAGCGGTAAAGGCCTCGTGCAGGGCCTCCTCCGCCCGCTCAAAATCCCCCAGCAGGCGGATGAGCGTCGCCAGCACCCGGCGCGACTCATCCCGGTAAATCCGATCGATCAGGGCGCTCATCGACTTGGCGGTTTCGTGGTGCATGGGCAATCCCGTGTGTCCGCCCGGCAATCCCCTACGGCGCCGGCAAAGTGCAACCACCCATGATACAGCCGGTCCGAAAGATGCACCACCCCGAGCGCGTTCCAATCTTCCACCCAGTGCCGGCACCACGGGCCTGCGTCAAATATGTGGGTCTGGCCACATCCCTCCGAAACTCAACGAGCGAAGGAGGGCCGGATTTGGACACGGATTTCCGTGGATTACACGGATGGAGAGCAGCAGATCTGCCGGGTGTCTGGCAAAATCCGTGCAATCCATGGAATCCGTGTCCCCTCTTCCCGTCCGTGTCGCGGCTTTGGGCCTGCGTGGCTTGGAGCGGGTCGATGGAGTGGCCTCAGCGGCGCCAACAGCTCTGTGTTGTACTTGGTACTTGAATCCAACGCAGGCCCCAGCGCCACAGACCGACAGACTTCGCGCATGGAAATGTGCTATCCTTTCGCCCTTACCCGTTCCATGCCCTCGTCGGGGCGTAGCGCAGCCCGGTAGCGCACCTGCTTTGGGAGCAGGGGGTCGCAGGTTCGAATCCTGTCGCCCCGACCATTTTAAGCCTTTTTATGCGCGACACTTATGGCGCAGTTGGCATGGCGGTCACTCGCGGCAGTGACAACAGATTTACAACACGATCGATGCAGATGGACGCCCCGCATCCACCCGCCGCAGAACCCCGCGTCACGGGTTGTCGCGAAGTAATAGGATGGCGGGCTCACGGTCCTCCTTGAGTCGGAGCACGGCATCGAACCGGGCTCGCTGGTGTTCGTCCATGTGATCACGAAGTTCCTCCGCGCGTTCGTACTTTTCCGACGCGATGTGGTAGTCGGCCAATAGCACGACTTCAGCAATGCATTCGGATTCCTCGATAGTCGGGACATTGGCGGCAAGCTCGCCCCAGAAGTGTTCCAAGGCGTGGAGATAGTGCTCAATATCCTGATGGATTTCATGCATCTCGTGTGCTCCCTTGTGTACTGCTGAACGCCTCGAAGGATACTACTCGGCGCGCACAGAAGTACCTTGAGAGGCTTTCGCATTGTGGCGATGTTCCCGCCAGCGCCGACTAGAGGGGGCACCAGAATCCTCAGCGCAGCTCGTGAGGATACTTGAACACCCGATACTGACCCCACCTCGACATATCGCCTGTCTTCGCGCGTATCTCCCGCCCTTGTTGTGAGGGAATCAAACGGGTGTATGGGCCGGTCCTAAACCCCTGTATTTTAGGAGGATAGGTCACGGGAAATCATATAAAAAACCATTACGCGTTATTAGAGTCTTGATTCTACCGCGTTGACAGCTTTCGAACTCCATGGTAGCGTTGATCTGAACATAGAGACCCAATCTCAACCCATAATGTCAACAATTAAGGGAGGGCTGGTTATGTTTACCACGCGTACCGTCAATGCTCTGGCAATGGTCATCACCGCTGGGTTCCTGTCAAGCTGCGTTCTGCCCATTCAGGCCGGAACCGAGGTTCTGGCTGTGTAGCAGATCCGCGCATGCGAGCTGCCCGCGGGCGGCGGCTGCGGCTCCTACGGGGAGACCGTCTTCTACACGGATGGCACCTTCGTGGGCGAGAACAATCTGGGCCAGGTCCTGAGCGGCACTTGGACGGATCTCGGCGACGGGAATATCAAGCTCGAATGGAGCGCAGGGTTTATCTGGGCCACGGTGACCGGCGAGTTTAGTCTGAGCGGCGGTGGTTCGTTGGACACCGCCACGACGCTTGCCGGCACGCAGTCGCTTCTTGTGCTGGGCTATGAAGAGGTGGTCACCACCGACGGGTTCCGCACCTTCCCAGAATAAAAGTCTCCTACCATCCACGAGGGGCGCAATCGCGAGATTGCGCCCCTCGTTCGTTGGACAGGAAGTCCAGAAAATCGTTACCCCGCCATGGCCTTGATCTTCGCCAGGATGCTGTCCGCATCGAGGCCCTGGAAGGGGATGTGCTCGGGGATGCCGCCGCAGCCGGGCTTATGCACGCCGAGGTGGTCGTACTTCGGCGTCAACCCGCGCTGGAGGAGCCAGGTGCCGTAGCGGCTGCCGAGGCCGGTCACCACATTCTGTCCCTCGACGACGAGCGCGAAGGGACTGCCGCCGACTTTCGTCAGGCTGGCCTCATCGACGACATTGAGCGTGGGCTTGTTGATCAGCCCGACATCGATGCCCTCTGCCCGGGCACGCTCGACGGCATCAAGCGCGCGGTAGAGGATTTCGCCGTAGGAGACGACATAGCCAGCCGAGCCTTCGCGGATGACCTCGTCCTTGCCGGGCTCGAAGGTGTAGCCGTCGCCGAACAGCTTTTCCCCGCCCTCGTTGAGGATGAACGGCACCTTGCTGCGCGTGGTGAAGATGTAGCGGATGCCTTCGTCGTTCCAGATGGTGTTGACGATCTGCTTGAGCTGGAGGGCGTCCGCCGCAAAATAGAGGCGCGTCGTGTCGCCCTCGGGCAGGCCGCAATGGGCGAGGAAGATGTTCACGCCGTAGTGGCAGGTATTGTCGGCGATCTCGTCGATGCCGGCGTGCGAAAAGTGGCAGATGACGCGCGATTCGTTCAGGCGCGCCATGGTGGCCTCGGAGATGATCATCTCCAGAAAGGCGGAGAAGGTGCTGAAGACGCCCTGCTTGCCCGGCTCGAAGCCGAAGCCGGCCGCGGCGGAGAAGTTGCCGCGCTCCTGCACGCCGCCGTTGATGAAGACCTCCGGGTGTTCCTTGCGGATGCTGTTGAGGCCGGTGCTGCCCTCGAGATCAGAGTCGATGACCAAGGTACTGGCAATGCGTTCGTCCTCGGGCATGGCGTCGAGAATTTCGTTCACGATGTGCCCGAACTGCGTGCGGTTGCTGTCGACTTCCTCGGAGCTGCCCTTGAAAGAGGCCCCGCCACCGGGCTTTTCGACGGCATTCAGGTAGTCGATGGCGGCGGTCAAGCCACGCGCCTCGAGATAGGCGACGGCGTGCTCTTTCTTAATCACATCGTGCCCGGCGTGCTCGCCCTCGATACCGGGAACGCCGGGGGCCATCACACGGTTGTTGATAAGTGCAACAGGACCCTCCGTGCGCACGGCCTTCGCCATGCGGGCGTATAGGGCTTCGAGATCCTCGGGGTCGCCCTCGTCAACGGACAGCCCATGGCCCTGGAGCGTCTTGGCGATGTCGTAGCCGGGCAGATAATCCTGCGGGTGGCCGCTGATGGTGACATTGTTGTTGTCCACCAGCACCTTCACATTGAGCTGCTGGGCGACGGCCAGGCGGGCGGCCTCGGCGTCGTTCCCTTCCATCTGCGAGCCGTCCGAGCCGAAGAGGAAGACCGTGCGGCCGGGGTTGGCCCTGGCCACGCCGTTCACGAAGGGCCACATGTGCCCGAGACGGCCCGAGGCGAACTTGATACCGAGGTGGGGGTCCAGCTCCGGGTGGCCGTAGAGGCCCTCGTGGGCTTCGCGGTAGTGCAGCAGTTTCTCGAAGGGCATCTCGCCGTTGAAGGCGGCCATTGCGTACTGAATCGCCACGCGGTGGCCTGCCTCGTCGAAATAGACAGGGTAATAGGCATCCGAGTGCTTCATGAAGCCATCGGCGACGAGCACCTCCGGCACGATGCTATACGCCCCGCCGGTATGCCCGGCAAAGCCCTTGATGCCGGAAATGGCGGTGAAAAAGATAATCGTGTCTCGGACAATCTGGATGTTCGTCTGCAGTTGACTGCGCTGCGCGTCGGTCAGCATCGACTGCTCCGGATTCAGCGCCACCGGCTTGTATGCACTCACATCGATAGGAAAAGTCATCGGAATCGGTCCCCCGTTTCGGCATTGGTTCTCATTGGCCGGCATGGCAACCCCCATGTGGCCGGCCGCTTGACCGCGCCACCCCGGGTCTGCCGCGCCGGAGCATTGTGCGAAGGCAGGCGACGGAAGGTCTTCAGCCGGCATGCGCACGCAGACCCGATCTTACCAGACCGGCCCCGGGGGATGCGCGGTGGGGGACCCCGCAAATATCAGGCGATGATGAGCAGGGCCAGCCAAGGCATCAGGAAGAACATCACCCAGATGAGCTTTGCCATGCCGAGAAAGCCGTAGATGAGCGCATCAAAAGTCTCCCGGGAGAACGAAAACCACTTGCTGTGGAGTCCGTAGACGAATCCCGGGGCGAGCATCAGCACGGCACTCCAGAGCATCAGGATGCCGAAATTGAGGATGGTCGCCCACATGAAAAACGCTTGCAGCGCTTGCAGTTCCATGGTTGCCTCCGCTTTCCGCGGCCGGCTTAATAGGACTCGTGGCCGCTACCCGAAGTGTACCACCAACTGGCCGCGGATGCCGGAAAATCAGTCCAGGCCGCGGTTGACATAGAGGATCTGGTCGCCCACGGCGTCTTCGTATCTTCCCAGCACCTGCATTTCCCCTCCGCCATCCTCACCGTCCGCCCAGACGCTGTAGACGAAGTAGGCGCTGCTGTGCAAGCCATAGCGCAGGGGTTGGCCATCAAACGGATCAATCGGCACGGAGTTGAGGTAATCCCCGACGAGGTCATCCAGGGTTTCCGGCACGCGCCCGTGATCGGCGCGATAGCGCTCGATAGCCAGAACCGCGATAGCCAAGCGATTAAAGGCAATGTCTGACTTGATGCGGAATAGAAGACGATGCGCTTCACCGAGCATGAGATAACGAGGTGCATTCGGCCCGCCGAACTCGCCCAGGATCTCGAAGGAATTCCGGTCGGGCAATTCATCCGCCAAGTCCGCAAGCGCCTTCTCATAAAACTCGAGCATGCAGACGGCACGCAGCGATGCGGGTGGCTCCCCGTAGTGGGTGTTCAAGATGGTCATGGCATATGCCCGCTGCCCGATCAGGGCGCGGCGGCCGTATTCGACGGTATCAATCGCCTCGAACGCAGCCTGCAGCCGCTCGAGATCCTCCTTCTCGAATGCCCGGCGCGACACGGTGCGGCGCAAGGTCTGGATGACCTCGACCCGCTCGGCCCGTGTCCGCACGAAGCTCCACATCAGGGGGACTTCATTGATGATTGAGGTGATTCGCAGTCCGCATAGAATCCATGCGGCGGCCTCGTCAACGGCGCCCCGATCCACCGCCTCATCGGCCGACATATGGACCAGCCGCATGATGAGGGAGTAGTGCCGGATGTGTTTGCTCTCGATCTCCGCCATGACCGTGAAGTCGACATCAAAGCGGGCCTGCTCGATATCGAGCGTGTTGCGCAAGTGCTCCTGGCTCGTCGCGTAGTGCGACAAGGTCTCGCGGACATCGTCCATCAAGTCTTGGGGCGGTGCATCATAGGAGTACTCATTGCGCAACTCGAGAAATACATTCGTGCGCCTGGTGGCCTCGTCGGTGTCCCCCAGCGCATCAATGGCGGCATAGTATTCCTCCGCGGCATTCGGACCCTCGACATGCGGATACCATTCGTTTAGTTCCTCGCCCGACACCGGGTAGCCCTGCTCAATCAGGGCGTCGCGCATCCCTGCGTACACCTCCCGGTATTCTTCACTACTTTCTTCGAATTCGAACGCGTACATTTCCGAATCAAACCACAGGAATAGCGCCGTGCCCGCAGCCACGACCGACAAAACCATCAGCGCGCCGATGATGAAGAAGGGCCAGAGCGGAAATGACGAGCCGCTACGAGGCGGCGGCGGTGGAACAGGGATCGGACTGCTTTGTCGTTGCATGTTTTAATGCTCCCCGGTGTACCAACACCTCCCCTCAAACGCGTTGCGGGGAAGGTACCACCCTGCTACCGGTAGTGGCAAGCAGGCCCGCCTGTCACGCCACCCTGGACCACCCACGAAGTTGCTCGCGGGCGTTCAGGAGATTCGGGGCGTAGGCATCGGCGCCAACTTCCCGGTAGAGCGTCGTGTTGCGGCGGTAAGCTCCGCCACCGACGATAACGCGCAGGTCCTCGCAGCCGGGCAGGGCCTTGCAGGCCTCGATCAATGTAGCAACACTCGGCAGGTTGTACACCATCGTCGTGGAGATGCCGAGAACGGTGGGCTTCCTATCCTCGACGGTCTGGATGATGTCCCGGGCGGGCATGTTGGTCCCGAGGAATCGGATGTCCCAACCATCCGATTCGAGCACATCGGCGAGCATCATGGCGCCGACCTGGTGGAGTTCGCCTTGGGTGCCGGCGAGAAGCATGCTGCCGCGCTCTTCGGGGCTACGCTTGAGGTGAGGATAAAGGCTGGCGATTGCAAACTGGGTAATGGCGGTGGCCATATGTTCCTCGGCCACACTGATTTCGTTCGATTCCCACTTTTCCCCGACGCGGTAGAGTGCCTGCTGCAATACATCGACATGGATGTCGACGGGGTCCACGCCATCGCGAATCGCCTCGAGCAAAATGGTGACGGCGCCCGCGCGTTCCCCGCTAAGGATGGCCTGCGTGAACATGGTGCGCGTGAGTTCGAGCGGGTCTTCGTCTCCGGCGGAGGGCGACGATTGCCCCAGCGCTTCCATGTCCAGGGCGAGGCCGGCGGCGAAGTAGGGCTCGAGGGCGGCCATTTCGCTGGGTTTCAACCGAGTGTGCAGGGCGTTGCGAATCTGCTCGATGTTTTCGAGCAGAAATTCCGGGGCGATGCTGCGCTTGGACAACATCCCAGCGGTCCAGCGCACATAGTCTTCGAACAAGGCAGGATCGCCCGCAACAATACTGCCCGCGAGAAAGCGAAGGTGGAAAAGGGCATCCTCGATGCCAAACTTGCGGGCCCGGTCTCCATATCGCTCGACCCAGTCGGGGTGAAGGCCGAGAAAAACGCCGGTCACCTCCTCGGCAATCTCTGGTCCGATGCGCTCGATGCTCTCCGACAAACGCGCCCGCTCGGTGCGAGGCATCGTGCTCACCTCAAATTCCCTTCCGACTCCTTCTCAAGAATCGCCATTTGCCGTTCGAAACACTCCGGGCATAGGCCATGGGAAAGAAACTTCGAGTGGTCGGTCAAGAAGTCGAGCAAGTCGGTCCATTCCGCCTCAGCCCCGCCGAACTTGACCTTCTTGCAGTAGGCGCAGACCGGTAGGCACTCCTGAATCTTGCGCAAATGCCAATGCGAAGTGTTCAAGTCCTCCAAGGTCCGTTCGAGCCGCTCCTTGGTTTCCGTCAACTCGCGGTTCTGGCGCTGGTGCTCACGGTTGAGCACGCTCAACTCATTGCTGATTTGCATCAACTCGGTCTGTACCTCTTGAGCGGCGATGGCGGGTTCCTCGCCCAGGATGATCAGGCCGGTGGGCTGCACATCCACACGGCATTGCAGGGTAAAAGGACCCTGATCACGATCTACAAAATTCAGCAGCACGGCTTCCTCCGGCTGCCGTTCGCCAACGGCCAACCGATGTTGCAGTTGCTGCGCGTCGGGCTCGACGAGGAGGTCCCACAGCGTACCTTCGAGCATCTCCGCTTGGGAACGATTAAGCGCGCGCTCAAAGGCCCGGTTCACCGCTATGACGGAGCCGTCCGGAGCGGCCGCCAGATAGAAGACGGCGTTCGCATCGGCGAGAAATCCTGCCAACAGCGGGGCAAGGTCCCGAATCTGCGCATTTGCAGATGGCTGCCCGTCCTTCGGGTCTATCCGCTCGATCCATTCCAGCCGTGTATATTCCGGGTCGAGCTTGAGGCCCTTGGGGATGAAGGGAAGAGAGGACTTCTTCCCTCCGCCATCGTGCCAAGCCTTGTAAGCGGCCTCATCCGTCCACCGGGTGACGAGATAAAAGACCGTGGCGTCATCGATCGCGGTGAATACCTCCATGCCCAAGAAGCCAGGCGCATGGTCCACCATGCCCGGGCGATGCACGAAGGCCTCGCGGACGGTGTCCTCCATGCCATTGGCGACTCGAAACCGGGAAGTCACGACTATCATATCTGCTCCGATTGCCCAAAATAGGCAGGAGTGGGTGTGCTGCACCAAATTGCACAAGTGTCCAAGATTCACGCCACCAAGTACAGTATAGCCGCATTCGGCATGAAGCGACGGTAAAGATTGGGTAGTCACAATGCGATTTATCGCATTTGGCCCTGCGAACGCTGCCCCTGCGCGTTCGGGAGGTGTCGAGCCGACTTGGATTATTCCCTGCCGTCCTGACTGTCGTCATCCGGGACAACGACATTGGAGCTGCCGGACTCGGTAAACTCCCACCGGACCAGCTTGTCCGCAAAGCGCCTGCGAAGGTACACCGCGTACCCGATCAGCCCGGCAGCCGTGAGGCCCATCACGCCTAGAACGACGATTGCAGCCACCTCCTCGTTCTCCGGCGGTTGCGCCACGAAATAGGCGATGCACCCGCCCGCCACGAGGACCAGCAGGGCCATGGCCGCAAAATACCGCCACTGGAGGGCCGGAAGCTGCATGCGGATCAGGCCCCAGGCGAACCAGAGCGCGCCAAGGGCCATGGCAAGGAAGGTGATCAACATGCCGATGAATGTTGCGATCTCGCGGCTATCCCACTCGTTCATGATGCCGCCCAGCATACATCAGTTTGATCCGATTTCGCCCCGGTGATACCCTTTTCCACTTTCCCCCTTTCGGGCAAACCCCGCCCTTTTTCTGGAGTTGACCGCGATCATGCACCCGTTTCGCACCCATACCTGTGGACAATTGCGCGAGGAATCCGTGGGCCAGACCGTCAAGCTGGCGGGCTGGGTCCACCGGAAACGCGATCACGGCGGCGTCATCTTCATCGACATGCGCGACCACTACGGCCTGACGCAGGTGGTGGTCAACCCGGATCAGGCCTGTTTTGCCGACGCTGAGCAGGTGCGCAATGAGAGCGTCATCATCATCGAGGGCGAGGTGGTCGCGCGTGCGCCGGAGGCGGTGAACACGGATTTGGCGACGGGCGGCATCGAGGTGGTGGCAAGCGCGTTCCTGGTGGAGTCGCACTGCGAGCAGATCCCGTTTCCGGTCAACCAGGAGCTGGAGTATCCCGAGGACACACGCCTCAAGTATCGCTTCCTCGACCTGCGCAAGGAGCGCATTCACAACAACATTCTGCTCCGGTCGAAGACGGCGCAACTGACGCGTGCGCACCTGACCGAGCGCGGCTTCATTGAGTACCACACGCCCATCCTGACGAGTTCATCGCCCGAGGGCGCGCGCGACTACCTCGTGCCGAGCCGATTGTATCCGGGCCACTTTTACGCGCTGCCGCAGGCCCCCCAGCAGTTCAAGCAACTGCTGATGTGCTCGGGCTTCGACAAGTACTTCCAGATTGCCCCCTGCTTCCGCGATGAAGACTCGCGGGCAGACCGCAGTCCCGGCGAGTTCTACCAGATCGATATCGAGATGTCGTTCATCACGCAGGACGACCTCTTCGCCGAGATCGAAACGCTGATGACGCGGCTCTTCCGTGAGTTGTCGAACAAGACGATCCAGGCCGAGCCGTTTCCGCGCATTCCCTATCTCGAGTCGATGGAGAAGTACGGCAGCGACAAGCCGGACCTGCGCTTCGGCCTCGAGATGATCGATGTCACCCCCGTCTTCGCCGAGTGCGAACTCAAGGTGTTCTCGGGCGCGGTAAAGTCCGGCGGGGCCGTCAAGACGATCTGCGCAAAGGGCTGCGCCGTGCAACCGCGCAAGTTCTTTGATGATGCCGAAACCTTCGCGAAGAACGAGGGGGCCAAGGGCCTCGCATGGATCGCCCTGCGCGACGGCGAGATGAAGGGCCCGATCGTCAAGTTCCTCAGCGAGTCCGAGCGCGAGGCCCTCGTGGCCGCAACCGGCGCCGAGGAGGGCGATGCGCTGTTCTTCGGTGCGGGCGATCGGCACGACACGAACACGCTGCTCGGCCGCGTGCGCAACTACCTCGGCCAGGCCCTCGACCTCATCGACCCGAATCTCGCCGCCTTCTGCTGGATCGTCGATTTCCCCATGTTCGAGTGGAACGATGAGGAAAAGAAGGTCGATTTCTCGCACAACCCCTTCTCGATGCCGCAGGGTGGCATGGAAGCGCTGGAAACCATGGACCCGCTCGACATTCTCGCGTTCCAGTACGATGTCGTGTGCAACGGAATCGAGCTGTCCTCCGGCGCCATCCGCAACCATCGGCCCGAGGTGATGAAGAAGGCCTTCGAGATCGCCGGGTACGATGCGGCCGTCGTCGAAAACAAGTTTCCGGCCCTGTGGAATGCCTTCCAGCACGGCGCGCCCCCTCACGGCGGCATCGCGCCCGGCTTTGACCGCATCGTGATGCTGCTGGCCGACGAGCCAAACATCCGAGAAGTCATCGCCTTCCCGCTCAACCAGAAGGCGCAGGATGTCATGATGAACGCCCCCGGCACGGTGAACGAAAAGCAGTTGAAGGAATTGCACCTCAAGATTGAGCTGCCGCCGGAAGCGTAGGCTTCAGACTTTAGGCCTGAGACTCTAGGCCCCACTTGATGTGGCGTGGTCTCCTGACCGCGCCACTCCGGGCCTGCCGCGCCGTAGCTTCACGCGCAGGCGGGCAACCGTAGGTCTCCCGGCTCGCCCGCGCCTACCGTCCCGCATTTCGCGGCGTGTACAATCGCCCGCGTGGCCGATGAAGAGGACGCCCCATGTCGCTTGAACTCAACAGCCTGAAAAGTGCCGTCACCGCCTTGGATGCGCGACTCCTGCTGGACGCCTTGGAATCCCGCAATGATTGACCTCGCCCCGCGGCATTTGGACATGGTGAAGGCCATCTTGGCCGAGCATGTGCCCGACTGTGAAGTCCGCGTGTTCGGGTCACGCATTCGAGGCACCGCCAAGCCGTATTCCGACCTGGACCTTGTGGTCGTGGGGCCGGAGAAACTCCCGCGGGACCGCATCCGCCTTCTGGCCGAGGCCTTCGAGGAATCCACCCTGCCGATGCGGGTGGAGGCCCAAGATTGGCATGCGATCTCGCCGGAGTTTCAGGCGGTGATCGAGGAAAAGTTCGAGGTGCTGCAGTAATTGAATGTCTGCTCGCTACGCGCAGAAACGGCGTGGTGTATCGTTGACTGAATATGGGTGAATTGGCGGGCTGACCGAATGGAGCGATTAACATGGTAGGCGGCGCGGCGGCGGTGGATTCCGGCAAGACGCTTCAACGGGCGGTTGTGGCGATCGTGGAAGGCCTCGGGCTGGAAGCGAAACAGGAGGTGACCGTCGGCCGGCGCATCTGGGGCCCGCAGCGACGCATCGATGTGGTGGTGCGTGATCCCGGTTCGCGCACGACGCTGGGCATCGAGTGCAAATGGCAGGGCTCGAAGGGCACGGCGGAGGAAAAGATTCCGGCGACGATCGAGGATATTCGGGCATGGCCGATTCGCGGTTTGGTGGTGTACGATGGGCCCGGTTTCTCCCCGAATATGGAAAGTTACCTCATCTCGACCGGCAAAGCCGTCCGGCTCGATGAGTTGGCCCAATGGCTCAAGCTGTACTTCGCGCTCTGACGATGAAATCCCCCGTAGACAACACCCCTCGCCCGATTCTCAAGTGGGCAGGCGGCAAGCGGCAGTTGCTGCCCGCGATCCTGCCCGAGATCGAGCGCGCGCACCCATGGATGCGCTACCACGAGCCCTTTATTGGCGGCGGGGCGGTCTTTTTTGAACTGGCCGGCATGGGGAAGCTCGGCAGGCAAATGCCATGCATCAGCGATGTCAATGAGTTGCTGATCGAGGTGTACCAAGGAGTGGCGAACGAGGTCGACGCGGTTATCGCGTTGCTCCACGAACACAGGGTCCAGCACAACAAGGACCACTACTACGCCGTGCGGGAGGCGGTGCCGGACACGCTCGCGGAGCGGGCCGCGCGCCTGATTTACCTCAACCGCACCTGTTTCAATGGGCTGTTCCGGGTTAATTCCAGGGGGCTGTTCAATGTGCCGATGGGGCGCTACACAAACCCGGCGATTCTGGATGAGGACAACCTGCGCGCCTGCTCGGAGACATTGAAGAAGGCGGATATCGCCGTGCGGCCGTTTGACGCAATCCTGGACCGCGCGAAGGAAGGCGACCTCGTCTACTTCGACCCGCCCTACGACCCGGTGAGCGAGACGGCAAACTTCACGGCCTACGCGAAGGACGCCTTCGGCAAGGCGGAGCAGGCGCGCTTGGCGGAGGTCTGCCAAGCCCTCGATGACAAAAAAGTGAAGTTCGTGCTGTCCAACTCGGCCACCCCGTTCATCCGGGAGCTGTACGCGAAATTCCGGGTGAAAACCGTACAGGCCACGCGCATGGTCAACCGCGACGCCACCAAACGCGGCAAGGTGGACGAAGTACTCGTCACGAATTTCTGATTCGAGCCGGGCTCCCTTTTCGCCCTCCCCGTGTTTACATCGTCACGCCCCAGGTGTAGCTGCCGAGCACCTTGAGGTAGTTCGCGCGCTCGAAGGCGGCGGGCTCGGCGACATTGCGCTGGCTCATCGAGCCCTGCATCTGTTGAATGCTCTCGTACTCGTGCTCTTCCATCCAGAGGCGCAGGTCCTCCAGCACGACAGAAAAGTGGTCGATACCGTTGCGCAGGACAGCGGAAGTCATCATCGCCACCTTGGCGCCGGCCATCATGCTCTTGAGGACATCCGGCGCCTCGTGCACGCCGCCGGTCACCGCCATGTCGCAGCCCAAGTGCCCGTACAGGATGGCCACCCACCGCAGCCGCAGGCGCAATTCCTCCTTCGCGCTGAGTTGCAGGTTCGGCACGACCTCCAGCGTGTCGAGATCGAAGTCGGGCTGGTAGAAACGATTGAACAACACCAGAGCATCCGCGCCGGCTTCGTCAAAACGCTTGGCCATGTTGGCCATGGCGCTGAAAAACGGCCCGATCTTCACCGCGAGCGGGATCGAAATCGTCCCACGCACTTCGCGCACGACATCGAGGTACATCCGCTCCACTTCCTCCGCCGTCACCATCGTGTTGGTGGGAATGTAGTAGAGATTCAGCTCGAGGGCGTCGGCCCCGGCCTGTTCGATGGCCTTGGCGTAATCGATCCACCCTCCCGTCGAGACGCCGTTGAGGCTCCCGATCACGGGAATACTCACCGCCTCCTTTGCCTTGGAGACATACTCGACATAGCTGTCCGGGCTGAGCTTGGAGCCTTGGAAGTCCGGGAAATAGCTGAGCGATTCCGCGTAGCTCTCGGCTCCCCCCACCAGGTGCCGGTCCAGCATGTGGTGCTCAAGATTAATCTGTTCCTCGAAGAGCGAGTGCAACACGATGGCCGCCGTGCCGGCCTCCTCCATCCGGCGCAGGTTGCCCAGGTCCTCGCACCACGGCGAGGGCGAGGCCACCAGCGGATTGCGAAGCTCAAGGCCGAGGTACGAAGTGGTCAAGTCCGGCATGTCAGGTTTCCTCCGCGTCGTGGGTCGAGTCCGTGGCCGTCTCCCCCAAATGCGCCATGTTTTCGTACAGCGCCCAGCGCTGCCGCACATCATCCTCCGCCAAGCCAAGCAGGATCTTCGCGCGCTCCGGGTCGGCATGGGCGAGCATGGTGTAGCGTGTCTCGTTGTATGCGTACTCCTTGAAGGCGATCTTCGGCGCCTTGGAATCGAGTTGCATCGGAGGCAATCCCGCCTGCACCCGGCGCGGGTCAAAGCGCACCAGCGGCCAATGCCCGGAGAGCACCGCCTTCTTTTGCTGCTCCATGCCGTAGCGCAGGTCGTAGCCATGCGCGATGCAGTGCGAGTACGCCAGGATGAGCGACGGTCCGTCGTAGGATTCCGCCTCGGCGAATACCCGCATCGCCTGGGTGTCGTTCGCGCCCATCGCCACGCGGGCGACATAGGCGTTGCCGTAGGTCATGGCGATCATCGCCAGGTCCTTCTTCGGCAGCGGCTTGCCCGCGGCGGCGAACTTGGCCACGGCCGCGCGCGGGGTCGATTTCGACATCTGCCCGCCGGTATTGGAGTAGACCTCGGTGTCCAGCACGAGGATGTTCACATCCCGGCCCGATGCAATGACCTGGTCGACGCCCCCGAAGCCAATGTCGTAGGCCCAGCCGTCGCCGCCCATGATCCAGACGCTCTTCTTCACGAGGTGATCCGCCAGGCTGAGCAGGTCGCGCGCGGCGGGGCTCGTGTCGCGCGCCAGTTTCTCGCGAAGCTCCTGAACCCGCGTGCGCTGTCGGTTGATGCCCGCCTCGTTGGACTGGTCCGCCTCGAGGATTGCCGCCACGAGGTCGTCCCCGAGCGCACCGGCAAGCTGTTGCACCAGGTGCTGCGCGTACTCGGTCTGCTTGTCCAGGCACATGCGGAACCCGAGCCCGAACTCGGCATTGTCCTCGAAAAGCGAGTTCGCCCAGACCGGGCCACGCCCGTCGCGGTTGGTGGTGTAAGGCGTCGTGGGCAGGTTGCCGCCATAGATGCTCGAGCAGCCCGTTGCGTTGGCCATGTAGAGCCGGTCGCCAAACATCTGCGTGAGCATCTTCACATAGGGCGTCTCGCCACAGCCGGCACAGGCCCCCGAAAACTCGAACAAGGGTTCGAGGAATTGCGCATCTTTCGGTTGGGTGTGCTTGAGCAGATCGCGATCCGGCGAGTCGATGCTCTCGAAATACGCCCAATTCGCCACTTCCTGCTCTCGCAGCGGCGGCTGTGGGGTCATGTTGATGGCCTTGCGCTTGGCCTCGGACTTGTCCTTCACCGGGCAGACCTCGACGCATAGCGCGCAGCCGGTGCAATCCTCGGGGGCTACCTGCAGCGCGAACTTATGCTCCTTGAACGGCGCCGAGCGGTAATCCGCCGTCTTGAACGAGGGCGGGGCCGCCGCGGCCTGCTCGGGCGTGAGCAGCTTGCCGCGAATGACGCCGTGCGGGCAGACCATCGTGCACTTGCCGCATTGAATGCAGATATCCGTCTCCCACACGGGGATTTCGTTGGCGATGTTCCGCTTTTCCCATTTCGTCGTGCCCACGGGCCAGGTGCCATCAACGGGCAGGGCACTCACGGGCAACTCATCGCCCTTGCCGGCGATGATCTTCGCCGTGACATTCCGAAGGAACTCGGGGGCCTCGGGCGGCATCGGCGGCCGCATCTCGATGGTACCCGCCGTGCTCGAAGGCACCGTCACCGCGTGCATGTTGCTCAACGCCGCGTCGACCGCGGCCCAGTTCTTCTCCACGATGGTGCCGCCGCGCTTGCCGTAGGTCTTCTCGATGGCCTTCTTGATGGCCGCAATGGCCTCGTCCCTCGGCAGGATACCGCTGATGGCGAAGAAGCAGGCCTGCATGACGGTGTTGATGCGGCGGCCCATGCCGGCCGCCTCGGCCACGCTCTCGGCGTCAATGACGAAGAACTTGAGGTGCTTCTCCATGATGGCTGCCTGCACGGTGATGGGCAGATGCTCCCACACTTCGTCCGGGCCGAAGGGGGAGTTCAGCAGGAAGGTCGCGCCCGGCTCGGCCATGTGCAGCATTTCGGTCCGCTCGAGGAAGGAAAACTGGTGACACGCAATGAAATTCGCCCGGGTGATCAGGTAAGTCGAACGAATCGGCTTCGGCCCGAAGCGCAAATGCGAGGTCGTCAACGAGCCGGACTTCTTCGAGTCGTACACGAAGTAGCCCTGGGCGTAGTTGTCCGTCCCTTCGCCGATGATCTTGATGGAGTTCTTGTTCGCCCCGACGGTGCCGTCGGCTCCAAGGCCGAAGAAGACCGCCCGCACCACTTCGGGGCTTTCGGTCGAGTAGGAGGGGTCGTACGCGATGCTGGTGTGGGTGATGTCATCGCGAATGCCCACGGTGAAGTGGTTCTTGGGGGCATCCTTCGCCAATTCGTCGTAGATGCCCTTGATCATCGCCGGGGTGAATTCTTTCGACGACAAGCCGTAGCGCCCGCCGACAATGACCGGCGCCGTGGCGAACGGGGCCACGCCGGCCGCCATGCCCTCGTGAATGGACGCGAGGACATCGAGGTACAAGGGCTCGCCAAGGCACCCCGGTTCCTTCGTGCGGTCGAGCACGGCCACCTTCTTCACCGTGGCGGGCAGGGCCTGCATGAGGTGCTCGGTCGAGAAGGGGCGGTAGAGGCGTACCTTGACCACGCCGACCTTTTCGCCCGCTTCGAGCAAGGCGTCAACCGTTTCCATCGTGGCTTCGGCGCCGGAGCCCATCATCACAATGACCCGCTCCGCATCGGGGTGGCCGTGGTAGTCGAAAAGCTTGTACGCCCGCCCCGTCAGCTCCGCGAACTGGTCCATGGCGTTCTGCACGATGAGCGGGCAGGCGTTGTAGTACGAATTGACCGACTCACGGGCTTGGAAGTAGACATCCGGGTTCTGTGCCGTGCCCCGGATGACCGGGTGGTCCGGCGTCATCGCGCGTGCGCGGTGGGCCTGCACGAGGTCATCGTTGATCATCGCGCGAATGGCCTCGTTCGGCACCGCGGCAATCTTGCCCACCTCGTGCGAGGTGCGGAAGCCGTCAAAGAAGTGAATGAACGGAATGCGCGCTTCGAGCGTGGTGGCATGGGCAACGAGGGCAAGGTCGGCCGCTTCCTGCACGGAGCCGGAGCAGAGTTGCGCGAAACCCGTCGCACGGGCGGCCATGACATCCTGGTGGTCACCGAAAATGGAGAGACCCTGCGCGGCCAGCGAACGCGCGGCGACATGCATCACGAACGGCGTCAGCTCCCCCGCGATCTTGTACATGTTGGGGATCATCAGCAGCAGCCCCTGCGAGGCCGTGAAAGTCGTGGCCATCGCGCCCGCCTGGAGTGCGCCATGGATGGAACCCGCCACGCCTGCCTCGCTCTGCAGCTCGCTCACATGCGGTGGCATACCCCACAGGTTGGGCTTGCCCTCCGACGCCCACTGGTCCGCCCACTCGCCCATCGGCGAGGAGGGCGTAATGGGGTATATGGCGATGACCTCGCTGCACTGGTAGGCAATCTTGGCGACGGCCTCGTTGGCATCGAGCGTGAGGTGGGTCGTAGGCATGGTCAGGGTCCCTCCTGTGGAAATCCGCCGCCCACCCGTCCCGCCCTCACCGGAAACGACGGCGTCGGCATGCGTATCGGTATCGTGCGTGGAGTTGGTAGTGACTTTTCGCAAGAAAAGCCGCATCAAGCCAGCACACGGGCAATGTACTATTTTGACTCTACCAGATCTAGCGTATTATTGCTGGGGAATCGGTCAAAAAAGCGTCCGCTTGCGGCTTCGTCACCGTGATAGGCATGATCAGGGGCGAATATTGTGCCGTTGACCGGTATTTTCGCTCGCAGTTCCGGGCTGAATGGGATCCACATGAACGAAGCATCGACCAATCAGCAGATTGTTCAGCACACTTTCGCCACCATCGACGAAAGCCTCAACACCTTGGCCTCCTTGCTGGCCAATGTCCTGACGGAGGTGGGGGAGGATTCCCTGGCCGCGCGTGTGCCGTGGTTGAGCGATTCCGAGCAGAAGGACGATGGCGCCCCCGCCTCGGAGCGCGAGATTCAGCTCCTGTCCATCGCCTTCCAGTTGCTCAACCTCGTGGAGGAGAACGCGGCGGTACAGGCCCGGCGCGAGCGTGAATCCCTGCTGGGCACCTCGCATGACCCCGGGCTCTGGGCGCAGAACCTTCGCCAGCTCAAGGAACTCGGCTTCACGGGGGAGCAGGTGCTGGCCCATTTGCAGCGGGCGCAGGTCGAGGTGGTACTCACGGCGCATCCGACGGAGGCCAAGCGGCCGGCCGTGCTTCGCCAGCATCGCGTGCTCTATGGCCTGGTCGGCGAAATGGCCAACGCACTTCTGACGGAACGCGAGCGCGGCCAAGTACATACGCGCATCAAGATCGTGCTGGAGCGCCTGTGGCGCACGGGCGAGTTGTTCGAGTCCAAGCCGGATGTGACCTCGGAGCTGGACAACATCCTCGACTACTTCCGCGAGGTGTTTCCGGTCGTGCTGCCGCAGTTGGACGAGCGCCTGCGGCTGTACTGGAAGCGCACGGGATTTGACCCGGAATTGCTCAAAAACCCCCGAGTGCTGCCGCGCATTACCTTTGGCAATTGGATCGGCGGGGACCGCGATGGCCATCCGTTGGTGACGGCGGAGGTGACCCGCCACACGCTGAACCTGCTTCGGCAGACAGCCTTGGACGACCTGCGCAGCGCGGTCAACCAGATGGCACTGAGCCTGACCCTCTTCGAGGCCTTCCAGGCGGCCCCCCAGCGTCTGGTGGAGGCCGTGGATGCGGGCGTCGCCCTGTTGGGCGAGTCCGGCGAGAATCTCCGAAAGCGTTTCCCGCGGCAACCTTGGCGGCAGTTCGCGGCGATCATCGAGGCGCGGCTGCCGGGCAACGGCGGGGGCAAGGCAACTTACGGCGCCATCGACGAGTTGCACGCGGATCTGGCGATGTTGCGCGAATCGCTCGAGGAAGTCGGAGCGGTGCGCCTCGCGCGCGCGGATGTCGAGCCCGTCGAGCGGATTGCCCATGCCTTCGGCTTTCATTGCGCCAGTCTCGACATTCGCCAGAATAGCGATTTTCATGACCGCGCGATGGGGCAATTGCTGACCGCGGCGGGTATTCCGGATGCCGACTACCCCGAGTGGGACGAGGACCGCCGCCGGGCCTTCCTCGAGCAGGAACTTGCCTCGCCACGGCCATTTGTGCCCAGAGGCGCACGCTTGGGCAACGAAGCAAGCGCCCTGATCGAGTGCATGGAGGTCGTGGCGGAACACATCGAGCGTGACGGCCAGGATTGCATCGGCTCCTACATCGTCAGCATGACGCGCGATCTCTCGGATTTGCTCATCGTGTACTTGTTCGCTCGCGAAGTGGGCCTGATGGACTGGTCTGATGATGGCCCCCTTTGCCGCATCCGCGTGGTGCCGCTGTTCGAAACGATTGACGACCTCGAACGCTGCACACGCATCGTGGAGGAGTTTCTTCAGCACCCGATCACGCGGAATAGCCTGACCGCCCGTGACCCGGAGCGCCCCATGCTCCAGGTCATGCTGGGCTACAGCGACAGCAACAAGGACGGTGGCATCATCATGAGCCAATGGGCTCTCTTCCGCGCACAGCGGGAGTTGACCCGCGTGGCGCGCGAAGAGGGCATCGAGATCACCTTCTTCCACGGCAAGGGCGGCACGGTCAGCCGCGGGGCCGGCCCGACGCACCGCTTCATGGGCTCGTTGCCACTCGGCTCACTCACGGGCGCCCTGCGCCTCACCGAGCAGGGGGAGGTCATCGCGCAGAAGTACGGCAATCCCTCGACGGCGCTCTACAACCTCGAGTTGCTGCTGGCCGGCGTCACCGCAACGACCGTCCGCCAGACGATCGAGCCCGCGCCGGATGACCAGATGCTCACCACGGCGGAGTACTTGGCGAAAGGAAGCCGCGACGCCTACCGTGACCTTCTCCTCAGCGAGGGCTTCATCGCGTATTGGTCGCAGGCCACCCCGATTGACGCCCTCGAGCGCACGACATTTGGCTCGCGCCCTGCCCGGCGCACGGGCAAGCGCTCGATGGAGGACTTGCGCGCCATTCCGTGGGTCTTCAGCTGGAATCAGGCCCGGCACTACCTGCCCGGCTGGTACGGCACCGGCTCGGCCCTCGAGGCCCTCGAGAAGGAGAATCCAGACGGGTTTAAGGTCCTCGCCGAGCGTATCCACCGATGGCCCTTCCTGCGCTATGTGCTTTACAACATCGAGAACAGCCTCGCCTCGGCCGATCTGGACCTCATGCGCGACTATGCCGCCCTCGTCACGGATACGGACATTCGGGACCGCTACTACGAGCGCATTGCCGCCGAGTACCGCCGCACGGAAGGGATGCTCGAGCGCCTCTTCGGGGGGAGCCGCGAGGAACGCCGCCCACGCATGATGAAGACCCTCAAGATGCGCGAGGCACCGCTCTACCGACTTCACCAGACGCAAATCGCCATCCTTCGGGAGTGGCGCGGCCATCTCGCGGCGGGCGACGAGCAGGCCGCGGAGGATATGCTTCCCACCATCCTGCTCAGCATCAACGCGATCGCCTCGGGCCTGCGCACGACGGGGTAGGGCTCGGCGCACGAACGGAAATGCATTGGTGTTCGCGTCTGGCGCGGTGATAGGCTTAGGCGTCCATTTGTCCCCATTTGCTTGGCCGATACGCAAGAATTCGGAGTTTCTCCCACCCGATGCCCTCCGCTTCCACCGATAATCGCATTGCCCGCCTGATTCGCGGGCTGTTTGCGCTGGCCGTCATCCTGGTGGTGGTGCTGATCGACCCCTACACGCCCCTGCCGACGCTGGACATCAAGTGGCTGCTGGTCAGCTGGACCGGCTTCCTCGCGGGCGTCCTCTGGTTGGCCAGCCCGTGGTTGACCGCCGATGCTATGCGCTGGCCCCGTCTATTCGGGCCGATTATCGGGGCCTTGCTGATTTTCCTGGCGTTGGCGTCAGTGACTTCGGAATACATGGGGCTCAATCTGCACGAGACGCGCAAATTCGTGTCGTTGGCCCTCATCTTTGGCGCCGCGTCCTTCGCGTATCGCACAGGGCCCCAGGTGCGCTTCCTGATGTTGGCCATGTGCACGGCAGTGGCGCTGTCGTCGATCTACGCCTTCTTTCAGCGCGCGGGGATGGACCCGTTTCCATGGGACCCCGCGCAACTGGAGAGCAACGAATACCGCAATCTGCCGGGGTCGTTTGGCAACCCGAACTACGCCGCGCACGCGATGGTACTCACCATTGTGCTATCGCTGTATCTCGCGTTTGGCGCCGGCTGGCGGGCTTGTGTCGTCTTCCTGCCGATTTTTGCCCTGCACCTCTTCTGGACCGAGCAACGCGGTGGCCTCGTGGCGCTGGCCGTGGCGGGATTGCTCGCCTTGTTCGCCCGCATAGCTCCCCGCATGGCGGACCAGCCCACGCGGCAGGTCGTCGGAACGATGCTGGCGACCGGCGTGGTGGTCGTGTTGGGCGCGGCCATGGTCATGGGTTTCCTGCGAGTGACGACAGGCACGCCGTATCCGCTGGACCGTTCCCTGCTGATTCGCTACCAAGCCTATGTCAGTGCGACGGGAATGATCATCGAGAAGCCGGTACTGGGATTCGGCACGGGTACCTACCCAATCGAGAATCCGCGCTTCTGGACGCAGTACGAGCAGCAGTTTTTCGCACAGGAAAACCAGATCAACGAGCATGTGCATTGCGATCCGCTGGAACTGGCGGTGGACGGCGGCATTCCCGCAGCAGCCTCTTACCTGATTTTGCTTACCCTTGCGATAGCCTACAGCCTGTTCTGGGCGTTCACACGCACGGAGCGCCGTGAGGCGGCCATGGGCCTTGCCCTGACCGCTGCCTTCACGGCTTTCCTGGTGGATGGTCTATTTGGTTTCAACCTGCGCGTGCCGGTCACGGCGATGTTTCTCTTCCTACTCTTGGGCGTCCTGGAAGGTCTCTGGCGACAAGTGCGCGCGGAACGCGAGCCGGAAACCCAGCCAGCGTCATGGCTGAAGCCTGTCTCTGCCGTTGCCCTCGTGGCGGCCCTCCTGTGCACCGGATTGGATACGCGCACCTTTCTCGCCATGCGGCAATTGCAGGAGGCCCGTGCATGGGCGGCCGTGGGTGAGTTTGATGCCGCTCATGATCGCTTCGAGCGCGCGGCGCGCCGTGCCCCATGGCATTGGCGTATCCCTCACGAGCGTGCGCAGGCAAGCCTCTCGCAGGGTGATGTCCTTTCCGCAGCGGAGCACCTGGACGATGCCGTGGCGATCCACCCACACTCGGTGTTTCTGCTTGCGGAAACGGCCCGGGTGAAGTTGATGGTGGTGCAGCAACTCGTCGAAGCCATCAATCTGCCCGAGGAGCAGCGGGCACGGGCGGTGGATGCGGCCCTGGTGGAACCGCGCCGGCTCATGGAGGCGGCCATTGCGTTGTGCCCGTATTACGCGCTTGCCCATGAGCTGCTCGGGCGCGTCTACTCCACACAGGCGGGCGAGCTCGAGCGCCGGGGCGATACGCTTTCGCGCGAGGAACGCGCACGCCTGCACACGGCGTGGCCGAAAAGCGCGGAACACCTTGCCAAGGCCCTGCAATACGGCGCTCGGAACCGCCAGGAACTCTACAATTTGCTGGCCGTCGCGCGTATCGGCATGCGGGATGACGACGGGGCACAGGAAGCGCTGGAGCGCGCGATCGCATCGGAGCCCGGTGGTCCGCAAAACTGGGATTTGTATCTGCGCTTCGCGCGCTATTCCGGCCGTTACGATGCCATGGCCGACGCCTTGACCGTCCATCTCGATGGGCTGCTCGAAGGTGAATCCGCCCGTCCCGGCCAAATTGGCGAAGCCTACGCCTACCTCGGCATTGTGTACACCGAGGGCAAGGACGACCTCGAGGCGGCTTCGCAAGCCTATCAGCAGGCCGTGCGTGTAGCGCCAAGCGATGGGGCCATGTGGCGCGCCTACGCGGAGTTCGCGGCTCGTCACGGTCAATTGACGCCCATGCAGGCCTTTGTCCTCGCACTATGGGAGGAACGGGACTCCCTGGGCGACGGCATGCCCCCGCACATCGTTGCATTGGCGCTCGCATGGCAGGGAGATGCGGAGTCGTTTGCCCGTGGGGCCGGGGTCTTCTCCCGTTTCCTGCTCGAGCTGCCCAGCGAGCAGGTGGACCCACGCATCGTGCTGAATCTGTCCTGGGCCGCCGATCTGCTCATCGTGGCAGCGCAAGCCCTGCCCGGCGAGGGGGAAGCAGCAGCCCGCGCCCGAATGCATACCGGAATCGTGCAGGTGCGTCTCGGTCGGCCCGATGCAGGTCTGACCTTGCTGCAGGCCGCGCTTCCGGAGTTGCCGGCACGCGCTCGAATTGACTGCCGCGTGCACATGGCCAATGCCCTGGTGATGCTGGGCCGTCGCATGGAGGCGGTTCGCGAGCTCGAGCGGGTCGTCGAGCTGGAGCCGGGCGTAATCGACCTGTGGGTGATGCTCGCCCGTACGCAGGCGGATGCGGGGCAGACCTACGAGGCCCGGCGCACCTACGGGGCGATCCTGAACGAATTCGACCTGGACCAAGCCTCGCGCGAGGCCCTTGAGATCGAGATGCGGGCGCTCGGCTCCTGATCCGGTACCGACTTCGGTAAGTTTCGCCTTACGAGGCCCGCTTGATCGTGCAGCCCCACCCGGCCGTCTTCGACGGACGCACGGACTCACCCGCGAGCAACTGTTCGAGCGCCTGCTCAACATAGCTCACGCTGCCTTGGCTGTCCGGCCGGAAGCTGTTGTCCGCGGCGCCGTTGTACACGAGAGTGCCATCCGGGTCGACGATGAATATCTCCGGTGTCACGCGTGCGCCGATGCGGTCGGCGTAGGCATGTCCCTCGTCCTTGAGAATCGGGTAGCGCTTCCCACCCTCGGCGCGGTACGCCTGCAATTCCGTCACGGAGGTATCGTGGTGAGAGTCCACACCCAGAAATACCACGCCACGCTCGGCATAGGCCTCGGATAACTCGTTCAAGCGCGCGTCAGCGCCCACGGAAAACGGGCACTTGTGCGAGCAGAAGTCGAGCACGACGATCTGGCCCCGATAGTCGGACAGGGTGTGCACGGCGCCTGTGTCATCGGTCAAGGTGAAATCGGGCATCGAATCGCCCGGTGAGATCTCTCCCTCCAGGGCCGTGAGGGCGCCGGTCATTTGCATGTAAACGCCACCACCGCCCACGACAAGGATCAGCGCGAGGGCTGCGACAAGTGCACCGAGTATCTTCATGGCTTCGTCTCCCTTGGTTGCATGCGTGGTAACTCAGGAGCCGCGCCGTTCCCCCTGCCCGGAACCCTGCGCGCGTTCATCTCCGTTGGCCTGGTCCACCCGAGTGGGGGTATCCAGCGGATGCAGAATAATTTTCCGAAACTCGATCGGCTTTCCATCGCTTTGCAGGGCGATGTGCCCATGGATCAGGCTGGGGTGTGTGGCGCGATTCTGCAGGACTCCGTTCACATACACCTCGATGCGATCGCGATCACAGATAACTTCCAGTTCGTTCCACTCGCCCACCTTTTTCTCGCTGCTCTCGGCCAACTTCGCCGTTCGCATGCGGTCGGGGTTCTCGCGTTCCTCGAAGTTCACACCCTTGAAGACGAAAAAATCCCCTGCATTGCCCGAGGCGAGCTGGGCCTCAATGGAACGGGGCCATACGGTGTCTTCGTCCTGTACATGAAGCAGCACGCCGCTGTCTCCACCCTCGCCTGGCCAACGCCACTGGAGGGTCAGGCGGTAGTTGCCGTAGGTGCGCGTCGTGCGCAAGTACCCCATGGGCTCTCCGGAGCACAGGAGCACCCCATCGTCGCCAACACGCCAAGTCGGTTCAGCTTCGGGGTCTGCGTCCGGCTGATGCAGGACCCACCCCTCCAGGTTTTCACCGTTGAAAAGGGGAATGCGGCCTTCTCGCAGGAGAATGGAGTCAGCCGTGGCCGCGCTTGGCATCAGGGCTGCCAAGAGGGCAAGGACAAGGAATCGACATACGATGCGCATGGCAGAGACTCCCAGGCGGCGCCGCAATGAATCGCGTGCCGCGCGTTCTTCCTTCGATTATAACGCGCGTGGACCCGGGGCGCTATTCCGCCCGCACGATTCCGCGCAGGACCTCGCGAACCGTATCGACCAGGGCCTGGTCGACCTGGTAGATGCCCGGCCGGCCCTCGGCGCGTGCATAACGGCTTTGCGCGGGGGGCGGGGCGACATCGCCAATCTCGAGAATGCCCAGGGGCACGACATTTTCCCCATGCAGGACGCGAACCTCGGTGGAAAGCACGGGGAACGCGAGGCCATACCGTTCGAGGGCGTTCTCTTCTGGGTCGGTGCTGGTTTCCACCGCAACGGCGCGTACCTGGGCAAGGGCGTCGAGCAAGGCGCGCATATCGGCCTGGCTTTCCCATCGCAAGCCCTCGGGATACCGCACGGCCCAGAGGCCCTCGACATTGGCAAACTCATACCGCTGCCCCTCGAAGGACAGGGTCATGCTGCGCACGGACGCGGGCAGGAAACGCAGAAGGTTCTTATCACGGAAATGGAAGGCGTCCTTCCGAAGGGCCTCAACATGCATCGCACTCAGCGACAACACCGCGCCCCGGTCCGACTGCGCGAAGTGCGCGTCGCCGGTCGCGTCGGGGCGGCCGATACGGATGGTCTGTGTTCCCTGAGGGGCGCCCTCGCCCTCGTAATCGAGCAGAATCTCGACCAAGGGGGCGTCCAGCCCGAATTGCTCCGCCTCTCCCTGCGGGAAGCCCGTGCCCTCAACCGCCGAGAGAAAGGTGACGAAATTCGAGAATGTCATCGAGTCCAGCGTGGCTTCCTCGGGGGCAAGCATCCGCCAACCGGCAGCGCCTTGGTCCTGCATGACCACTTCCACGCCCTCGTGGCGGTAAGTGATCCGGTGAAGGCCCATCGTGCCGTGGGTCATCAGGCGATGCTCGAGAAAGGCGTTGGGGGTATCCGGAAACAGGCCGAGTGTCGTTGCATCCACCGTGAAAATCGTGTCGTTATCGGCCTGTTTGGCGAAGATCGATCGTGCCTGGTCATCCGCGATGCTACCGAGAAATACCACCTGCGAATCCCCCTCGGCCGCGGGGTCATCCGCCCCGAACCAGACCTCCAGGCGCACGGGGGCAGGCCCCATGCCGTAATTGGCCAAAGGAGCGGGCGAGTCATTGAAAGTGCCGCCTGTGGAGAACTGCACATGGCTGATGAACTCGTCGACCATCTCCTGGTTGGCGAAGCCGGGCACCGGCGCGGTCTGCTGCCAGAGGCCCTCGTCGTCCAACTCAAACACGACGGTTGTCTGCAAGACCCCGCCGTCCAGCTCGGGGGGCATGCCGGGCGTCGGGGTTTCGTCGTCCCGCGGCGTGCGGATGCGCGTGTAGGCGATGCGCTCGATGCGCTCACGGCCGGTGCCGACGAGGTAGCGGTTGCGCAGGTCGACCAGCGGCCGGTCCAACTCGGCGAAGGGGTCGTTGTTGGTCAGGAATATCTGGCCGTCGGCATCCTGCGCGTAGCGGAAGCGCGCGGTGGGCTCCATCAAGCCGTACAAGAGCGAATGCGAACTGCCGTCGGCCCATTCCAGCCCGATGCGCAACGGCGGCGTGTCAAAGCCATACAGGTCGAGGTCGCCTGGATCGTCGATGCTGCGCTCGTTGCGAATGGTCGTCACCGCCTCGGCAATTCGGTTCCACACCTGCGGGCTGGCCTGAATCTCATGCGGCGCCGTGATGATCCAGCCCGACTCCGTGCGCTCGCCCACGATGGGGTTCTCATCGAGCCGAGCGATGGTGAGGCGCCGAAGGTCCGCCGGGCGACGCTCGGGGAAAAGCGCACGCGCCTCCTCGCGGGTACGGATGGCCTCCTGCTCGCTGCGAATCGTCCACCAGTAGGCAGTGCACAGCGTGAGCAGGATTCCCCAGAGGACGATGGTATGGCGAGGCTTCACCGGTATTTTCTCCGTACGGCATAGGCAATCGCGCCGGCCAGGGCCACGACCTGCACGGAACCAAGCGAGGCAAGCCAGGCGATCAAGCGGCGCTCGCGGTCTTCGAGCACAATGGGTTGCTGCACATCGTCACGCGGGCGCACGGCCACGAGGTCCTCGGTGTCCGTCAACCAGTTGATGCAATTCAACGCGAAGTCCATGTTGGCCGCGCTGTAGAGCAGTTCGCCGTTGGTCACGAAACTCGAGTTGCCCATCACCAGCGCGCGCGCGGTGACCGTCTGGCCCGTGTCCCCGAGCGGCCGTCCGGTGTTGCGCGTTGCGGCAACGGCCAGCGGCACCGGGCCGGGCAGGTCCACCAGCTCATTGAATACCGCAACGGTGCTCTCGCTCGTGCCAAATTCGGTCTCGCCCCACGCGTCGGGCGTCGTGCGCAGCAGAATGTTGCGATTGACATCTTCCGGACGCACATCCGCGAGGCCCACCGAGCGTGCCAGGCGAATCACCATCCGATCGCGCATGCCACGGGTGATCATGTGGCCGTAGTTGTAGCTGCCGAAGAAATCCGATTCCTCAAGGTCATCGAAGCCCTGTACATCCGCGCCGAGAATGAGCTGCTCACGCGAGACGGGGGAGACGACGAGGTCATTTCCAATTTCGATGCCGAGATACTGGCGCAACCACGGGCGGAAAAGCTCGCGCGCGCGTACCTCCGCACTGAGGCGATACCACGGGTCCATGAGCACGAACAGCCGTCCGCCCCGCTCCATGTACTCCTGGATCGCCGCCACCTCTCCGGGCATGAGGTCGCCCTCCGGCGCGATGATGGCCAACAGGCTGCAATCGGCGGGGATTTCCGGCTCGTTGTAATCAATCAGCAGCGAATCGACCCGATACGCCTGCGACTGCAACAGGCTGGCGAAGGCCGTGAGTCCGTGCTGCTCGTCGGGGTCGTCGATGGCCCGCTCGTTGTGTCCGCGTAGGAAGTAGATGGCGGGCTCGCTTTCCCGAAGCAGATTGATGAGGGCGTTGGTGAAATCGCGCTCGCGGAGGCGTGGATTGACTTGCTCCAAGTGAATCGGGCGATTGCGCGCCCCGACCTTGAACACAATCGTGCCGTGACGCGACAGGCGCGTCAGGTTCAGTTCCTGCAGGCGGCGGATCTCGGTTTCCGGGTCGAGGTACTCCACTTGGATCCACGGCGATTCGCGCTGGGTGCGTTCGAGAAAGCGCCGCGTGTTGCGCATGCCGAGCGCCGTGTCGTCGGTGGAGAACTCATCGCTGCGAGGGAAGAAGCACAGGATCTCGACAGGCTCGTTGAGGTTCTGCAAAATCTGCACCGTCTGCGGGGCAAGCTCACGGCGGCCGTCGCGGGTAAGGTCGAGCGCCCAGGTCGAGCGGATGGCAAAGGAGTAGATCACCGTGCATATGCCCAGCACCGCCACGCAGGCAAGCGCGGCGTTGAGTCCTTGCGCCGAGCGGGCCTCGCGCAGGCCGCTGGCGGCAAAACCAGTGACGGACAGCAGCGCCCAGAGCAGCGTCAGCACCACGCCCAATACCGCAGGGATCATCACGGCAGGCGTATAGGGTTCCTGCAGGACGGTGACCAGGTTCAGGGCCACCACGATGCAGGCAATGGCCGCGAGGCCAACGGAAATGCGAAGTGCTTGAATCATTTTAGTGCGTGCCCTCCCGCCATCATCCGCGCCATTGGCGCGATTCGAGCGCGCGCAGGGTGAGGAAGAGGAAAAAGCCAATCACCAGGAGGTAATAGGCGACATCGTGCACCCGCATGACGCCCTCGGCCATGTCCTGGGCGTGGGCATCGAGCGGCAACTCACGCACAAACGCGCGGAACAAATCGTAGAAAAACATGCCCGCGCGCGCGGCGCCCTCGGGCCACTCATCGGGGATGCCGATCGAGTCGGGCATCTGGCGGCCAAGGCGGCCCAGCACCCAGAGGATGAGCCACAGGCCGAAAGTCACCGCGCCGGCGGTGATCTGGTTGTTGGCCATGGCGGACACGAACAAGCCCATGCTCAGGAAGGCGGCGCCCATGAGAAACACCGTGAGAAGGCCGAAGGCGAGCACGCCCCATTCCACATCGCTGAACGCCGCCACGATGCCCATGTGGGAGATCAGCGTCGCAATCATCATGAGCAGCATGCACAAGCCGGCGAAGTACTTGCCCAACACGATCTGGCGATCGCTGAGGGGATAGGTAAGCAGCAATTCCATCGTGCCGCGATTGCGCTCCTCGGCCAGCAGGCGCATCGTAATCAGCGGGCCGATGAACATGATCAACTGCCCGCACAACACGAGATAGGGACTGAGGAAGTACTCCTCCAGGTCCGGGATTTCCTGGTCCGTGCGGCCGGCCAGATGCACGGTACTCTCGGCGTAGACGAGGAAATTCATCGCGAAATAGAGGCCGGAGAGGGCCGCAAACGCCCCCAGAATCACGAAACCCACCGGCGTCGTGAAGTAACTCTTCAATTCCCGCTTGCACACCGCCCAGGTATTACGCATGGGCCGGGGCTTCCTCGGCCGCGATGGCCTCGATGAATACTTCCTCGAGCGTGCGCTTGCGATCGCCCGCGGCAAGGTCGGCCATGCGGGTCTCGCCGACGATGCGGCCATGGTTGATGATGACCGCGCGCTCGCAGACCATTTGCACCTCGGGGAGGATGTGCGTACTCAGGAGGACCGTGTGCTCCGGCGCAAGTGCCTGAATCATCTCGCGAATCTCGATGATCTGGCGCGGGTCCAGCCCGACGGTCGGCTCATCAAGGATCAGCACCGGCGGATTGCCCACGAGCGCCTGCGCAAGGCCCACGCGCTGGCGGTACCCTTTCGACAAGTGCCCAATCAGGCGCGTGGCCATGTGCGTCAGGCCGCAGCGCTCCATCACGCGGTCGGCCTCGGCGCGCAACTGCTTGCGCGGCACGCCCTTGACCTCGCCGACATAGCGCAGGAACGAGCGGACGACCATCTCGGTGTACAGCGGCACGCTCTCGGGAAGGTACCCCACGCGCCGTTTGACCTCGAGCGGCTGCTTGGCCACATCGAATCCCGCCACGCGCACGGCCCCGGAAGAGGCCGGGGAGTATCCCGTCAGTACCCGCATGGTGGTGGTCTTTCCCGCGCCGTTCGGGCCGAGAAAACCGATGATCTCGCCCTTGGCCACGGTGAATGAGACATCCCGCACGGCGGCGATGGGTCCGAAGTATTTGCTGAGGCGGTCGACCTCGATCATGAATGATTCACGGTTCGTAGCGCCCTCCCGCGGCGCGTATTCCCTCGATGTTGCGGCCCCGCATGTCACTGGGCAAGAAGCGCAGTGAGCGGGAAAAGGATGCCGGGCAGGCATCTCCCTGCAAGACAACGAAGGATAACACCGGGATGGCGACAGAGTCCAAGTGCGAAAATTGCGTTCGTTCCTGTCTACGCCGCATCTGGGATAGACCGCCTTTCCCCCGAAAAATGCCCCCCATATCTTGGGTTGCCACCCAATCGCGCCCGCCCGCCGCACGAATTTGCACCGCGCCGTGTCCAGAATTGGCCCGCCCGTTGCTCTACTTGCCCCGTCGGGCGCGCATGGCCGTGCCCGGCAAGCGAAAGGAGAGCCCCATGATTACACAATGCTGTGCATGCCAAAAGGTCCGCCAGGGCAAACGCTGGGTCAAGGCGCCCGACTCCTTCCCCAAGGAGGAGCGCGTCAGCCATGGCTATTGCCCATCCTGCGGCAAAGAAGCCCTGAAGGCCGTCGAGGCCCATTACGCGGAGCTTCAGGCCGCCGGGGCCGCCGTCTAGTCCCTCCGGCGTTCCTTCGACTCGGGGTGGTCATCGGGGAAACCGACATCGTCCGGCACATGGAGGGGCACTTCGCCCTTCGCGGGTTTGATGCTGGCGCCAGCGAGCCGTCGGCCGTAGTAGACCATCGCCGCGGCCGAGAAATACATCAGCAAGCCGTAAATGGCGGCGGGCATCGCAATCTCGGCGGACTCCAGCAGGGTGAGCGTGACCATCAGGCCAATGGTCGAGTTCTTGATGCCCAGCTCGATGGCCAGCGTCAAGCCTTCCTGCTTGTCCTTTCCGGCGAGGCGCGCGGCAAGGAAGCCCAAGCCGATGCCCGCAAGGTTGAGCACGATCACGGCGGGTCCCGCCGTGGCCAGCAACTCCCCGAGGTGGTTTCGGGTCTGGTAGACGATCATGACCACCAATGAGACCAGCACCAGCATGCCGAAGGCCCCGACGATGCCCTCGATCTTGCCGGCGAGGTGCACATTGCGCGCGCGCACACCCATGCCGATCATCACGGGCACGAAGATGATCAGCACCAGCATCAGGACCGTCTGGAGGACGGGAAGGCGCAGGGGGGCCTCGGCCATTTCCTGCGTGAAGAGGCGCAGGGCGAGGTTGGTGAAGAGCGGAATGGTGAAGATGGTCACCATGCTGGCAAGGGCTGTCATGAGAATCGACAGCGCCAGGTTGCACTTGGCCAGAAAGGCGAACACATTGGATGTGGTCCCGCCGGGGCAGGCGGCAATCACGACGAGGCCCACGGCGATCATCGGCGGCAGGCGCAGGAGATAGGCGAGCGCGAAGGCGATGGCAGGCAGCAGGAGAATTTGCCCGATGCTGCCGAGAATCAGGGCCTTCGGGTAGTAGACGACATTGTGAAAGTCACGGGGCCGCAGCGTCAGCCCGACGCCCACCATGATGATGGCCAGGGAGATGGGCAACCCGATTTGCACGAGCGGATTGCCGCCCAGCACATCCTGAAGGGTTTCCTCGCCCTCGATCGGCTCGACAATTACACCAGGGTCGGCGTCAATAACTTGGGCCACTGCCGGAACCTGTGCCACGGCCGGAAAGACGGTGGCCCCGATCAAAAGCGTCAGCATCATCATCACGAAAAAAATGCGCGGCATCGAATTCCCCTCTTGGCAGTCCATGAGTCAGCACAAAGAGCGGAGCTTACCATGCCGGATGCGTTGCCGTCATTTTCATGGCTTTATGGACTTTTGCGTCACGGGTCGGTGCACCAAGAGGTTGACTCCCGCGCCGGGCACGCGTAGAACGGAAGCGGGTGAAGGAAACCGGGAGCAGCAACTCCATGGCGGACCACTGCGAAGTCGCAATTATTGGCGCTGGGACGGCAGGCTTGGCGGCCCTGCGCGAAGTGCGAAAGCACACCGAGCGATTCGTCATCATCAACGACGGCGCCTACGGCACCACCTGTGCGCGAGTCGGGTGCATGCCCTCCAAGGCCCTGATTGAGGCGGCGAACGCATTCCACCGTCGGCGGGACTTCGAAGCCTTCGGCATTCACGGCGCCGAGCACCTCGCCCTTGATATCCCAGCGGTATTGGAGCGGGTGCGCCGCCTGCGCGACGGGTTCGTCGTGGGCACGCTCAAGGCGACGGATGAAGTCGGTGAGCGCAGTGTTGCCGGGCGGGCGCGCCTCGACGGCCCGAATACGGTCGTCGTGGGCCAGCGCAGAATACACGCCGACAAGGTCATCATCGCGGCCGGGTCGCATCCCACGACGCCGAAGCAATGGCGTTCCCTCGGCGACAGCATCCTCACGAGCGACACTCTCTTCGAGCAGGAATCGCTGCCGGAGCGCATGGCGGTGATCGGGCTGGGGGCCATCGGGGCGGAAATGGCCCAGGCCCTGGCGCGATTGGGCATCGAGGTGACGGCCTTTACGACGAATCCCCGCATCGGCGGCCTGACAGACCCGATCATTCAACAGGTGGCCTTGGATTGCCTGGCGGGCGAGTTTGCCGTGCATCTGGGCGAGCGGGCGGAATTGACGGCGTCGGATGGGCGCGTCCGCGTCACAACCGATTCAGCCGCGGTGTGCGCCGAGCGCGTACTGGCGGCCATGGGCCGCCGCGCCAACCTGGACGGCCTCGGCTTGGATACCCTGGGCGTGGAACTCGACGAGCGCGGCCTGCCGCCATTCGATCCGCAAACGCTGCAGGTCGGCGGGCTGCCGGTGTTCATCGCGGGGGACATCAACGGGCATCGACCGATTCTCCACGAAGCCGCAGACGACGGCCACATCGCCGGGAACAACGCGATGGCCTCCACGACCGACTGCTACATCCGGCGAACACCGCTTCACATCGTCTTCACCGACCCGAACATCGCCATCGTGGGGGCATCGTACGCGGAGGTTAAGGAGCGCGAGCCGGTCATCGGCGAGGTCAGCTTCGAGCGCCATGGCCGTGCGCGCACGGCGGAAAAGAACAAGGGCGCCTTGCGCGTGTACGCCGACAAGGACTCCGGCCTGCTGCTGGGTGCTGAGTTGTGCGCCCCCGCGGGGGAGCACCTGGCGCATCTCATCGCACTGGCCATCCATCGCAACCTGACGGTGGCCGAGTTTCTCGCCATGCCGTTCTATCACCCCGTGGTGGAGGAAGGCCTGCGGACAGCCCTTCGGCGAGCGGCCAAGCAACTGCCCATCCCCCCGGGGAGCGACCTCGCCTCCTGTGGCAGTTTCGGCGCCGAGGCCCTTGATTAGCCCCTTCTCATGGTACTATTGAGGTGTGCATGCCCTCTGCTCCTGAACCGGCGCAGGGGATGCAACGGCCGCGCAGGCAAAGAAGGGGGGAATCGTGAGTAGTTCCATCCAGAAGGGCGCACTCCCCTACGAGGGCGGGTGCCGGTTCGTCGTGTGGGCGCCCCATGCCGACGCGGTCTCCGTGGTGGGCGATTTCAACGATTGGGACGAGTCCACCGACCCCCTGGAGCGCAGCGACGACGGCTGGTGGTCCGGCGATATCGCGGGGGCGGAGCCCGGCGACGAGTACCGCTACCACATCCGTACCGGCGGCGAAACCCTCCAGCGCGTCGACCCCTACGCGCGCCGGGTGACGAACTCGATTGGCAACGCACTGATCCCCCGCCCGGCACCCCGTGGGAAGCGGCCGACCTTCGAGTTGCCGCCGCTGAACGAGCTGGTGATCTACGAATTGCACATCGGCACCTTCGGCAAGCAGCCCAGGGATGCGGATGGCCCGTCGGACATCGAAAGCGCGAAAGAGCGGCTGCAATACCTCAAAGACTTGGGCGTGAATGCAATTGAAATCATGCCCATTGTCGAGTTTGCGGGGGATTTCTCCTGGGGCTACAACCCCTCGCACATCTTCGCGGTGGAGAGCGCCTACGGTACGAAGCACGACTTCCGAAAGTTCGTGGACGAGGCCCACCGGCAAGGCATCGCCGTCATTGTGGATGTGGTGTACAACCATTTCGGCCCTAGCGACCTCGACCTCTGGCGCTTCGACGGCTGGTACGAGAATGACAAGGGCGGCATCTATTTCTACAACGACGAGCGATGCGTGACGCCTTGGGGAGAGACGCGGCCGGATTACGGCCGTTCCGAGGTGCGCGAATTCATCCGCGACAATGTCGTGATGTGGTTCGATGAGTTTCGCGTGGATGGCCTTCGCTGGGACGCCACGAGCTACATCCGGCGCGTTCACGGACACGATGGCGAGGACGGGGGCGACCTGCCCGAGGGCTGGACCCTCATGCAATGGGTCAACGAAGAAATGCGGGCCCTGAAGCCCGGCAATTTCTCCATTGCGGAAGACCTGCAGGGCAATCCGCACCTCGTATTGGGCACCGAGTACGGCGGCGCCGGCTTCAACGCGCAATGGGACGCCAATTTCGTGCATCCCATCCGCGCGGCTCTCCTTGCGGCGGATGACGCGGCTCGAAACATGCAATCCGTGCGCAATGCACTCGTGTTCCGCTACGCGGACGACGCTTTCACGCGGGTCGTCTACACCGAGTCGCACGACGAAGTGGCGAACGGAAAGGCGCGCGTGCCGGAGGAAGTGGACCCGGGGAATGCCTCCTCATGGGCGGCCCGGAAGAAGTCCACGCTGGGCGCGGCTCTCGTGTTCACGGCCCCCGGAATCCCCATGATCTTTCAGGGGCAGGAGTTTCTCGAGGGCGAGTGGTTTCGGGATGACGAACCCCTGGATTGGGCTCGCAAGGAGCGCTTTTCCGGCGTTCTTGCCGTCTACCGGGACCTGATCGGCCTTCGCTTGAACCGCGGTGGGCAGACGGCCGGACTCATGGGGCAACACTTGGAGGTCTTTCACCTCAACCCCACCGACAAGGTCATCGCCTACCACCGCTGGGCCGAGAGTGGTCCCGGCGACAGCGTGGTGGTGGTGGCGAATCTGTCGGCAATGCCGCTGGAGGGCTACGCCATCGGCCTGCCCTTGCGGGGGGTGTGGCAGGTGCGGTGCAATACCGACAGCCGTGTCTACGATCCCGAGTTTACCGACCTCGGCGGCGTGGTGATCGAGGGGCTCGACGAGGGCTACGACGATCTGCCCGCCCGCGGTGTCGTCAGTATCGGCCCGTACAGCGCGCTGATCCTATCGCAGGAACGCGGGTAGGCCTCAGCCCGTCAGCGCCTTGCGCACATCGGCGATGGTGCTCTCGACCCCGTCGCTGAGGGGGCCTTCCAAAAAGTCTCGGGAGATCGTTCGGTTTGCAGGAATCCATGCCCAAGCTCATTCAAATCCCCCCTGCCCCCCTTTTCTAAAGGGGGAACTTTGCGCGCTCCACTATGGGCAGAAGCAACGGTGACAGCCCGAAGCTCACTGGAATCCAAGGACTTTCGGTCGCGCTCCGCATTTGAAGCCGCCCGCATTCCTCCCCCTTTGGAAAAGGGGGACCGAGGGGGATTTGAAGGGGATTGGCCATAATTTTCTACCAAAGAAGCATGCCTTGGAACTTCTGGAAGGCCCCTGAGCGCTGCGGGACACAAAAAAAGCACACGGCGGCCGCCGGCACTGAAAGCCGACGGCCACCGTGTGAAAATTGGAATCAGGTATTGTCGGCTGGGGCGTCCGCGAGGCAGTCGCTCTCGTCGTTGCAGATCGGGCAACTCTCGACATTGTGGTCGCAGGTGAATGCGTCCTTCTTGTCGGCGCCCGCCATGGCCTTGCGAACCTCGGCCTTGCGGCCTTCGTCGCTCATCACCCAGCGCATGAGGGCCACGAGGCGTTGCCCCGTCTGGCTGGACATGAGGTGCTCCATCTTGCAGGCGTCGGCATGGGCCACATCGTGCGTCATGCCCAGCACCTGCTCGAAAAAGCCCGACAAAATGCGGTAATTGTGCTCAACCGCGTGGGCGATGCTTGCGCCTTCGTCCGTGAGCAGCAGGAATCGGTTGTGGTCCTCGCTGACCCAGCCGCGCTTCTTGAGCTGGCTGATCGACATGGAGGCCGCCCCGCGCGACACCTCGAGCTGCTCGGCCACATCCGTCACGCGGGCGTAGCCGTATTCCTGGCGCAGGAAGTCGATGGCCATGAGATAGTGGGCCATCGAGTGCGTTATGTCGTTTTGCTCAAAGGCGCGCCAATAGCTGGCATCGTTAATCGAGCGTGCCATGTCCAGTGGGTCCCTTCTCGCTAATAGCTGAATGTTCAATTGGGGGCGGAAAAATAAGCCTGCCCGCAACGAACGAGGAAACACGCATACTGCCCGGTGCATTCCCACCGGGCGCCGTATCCATCCAGCCGTGTCCATCCGCACCTGAGGGCTCATCATACGCCCTGCGGCGCATCAGCGGCAACTGACGCACAAGTGAAATAGGCTGAAAAACTTACACGCGTACCGTACAATGGGCCGCGGAGCCGAAACACCGCATTCAAAGGGAGCCTGTTCCATGCTCGACCGAAGATTTTTCGCCTTTTTTCTGTTTTGCCTGCCTGCCATGGCGGAGGCCCCGGCAGCCCTCACCTTGCGCACCTACATCACGGCCAACGAGCTCATCGCCTTCCACCAGGACCCGGATCGGGGCCCCGCGGTGGTCGCTCGCCTCCAGGATATCGGCATCTCAGGCGTGGATTTGGAGATCTACCGTGGTGGCACCATCGTGCCGGTGGAGACGCTGGCAGCCGTGCGCGACTACTTCGAGGAGCGCGGGTTTGAGGTTCGCGCGGGCATCGCCACGGTGCCGGGAGGCGATACGGGCGTTCGGCAGGAGGGCGGCCTGGGCTGGTTCAACTGGGAGGCCGAGGAAACCCAGCGGGCCATGAAGCGCGTCGTGCGGGATGCGGCCCCCCTGTTCCATACCTTCATCGTGGATGACTTTCTCTGCACGGGCGATATCAGCGAGATGTCGAAAGAGGCGAAGGGCGACCGTTCCTGGGCGGAGTACCGCTGCGAACTGATGACCCGCATGGGCCGGGAGCTGTTCGTGGAGCCCGCAAAGGCGGCGAACCCGGACATTACGGTCATCCTCAAGTACCCGCAATGGTACGACCGTTTCCACGAATTCGGCTACGACACCGCCGAGCTTTGGCGCGAGTTCGACCACATCTGGGTCGGAACCGAGACGCGCGGCCAGTACACCCAGCGCTTCGGCTTCGTGCAGCCCTACCAGGGTTTCATCAACTACCGTTGGCTCCACAGCGTGACCGAAGGGTCGGTCATCGGCGCATGGTTCGACTTTGGCGATTGCGAGCCGCAGGATTATGTCGAGCAGGCCTACCAGACCGTGCTGGCGGGCGCAACGGACATCGTGTTGTTTCACTTCGGTGGCGTGATGGAGCACGAAGGGGCCGAGCGGCTGCGGGATGCCTTGCCGGAGTTGAATCGCCTCATGCAGGCGGTTCAGGCCAATCCCATCACGGGGCCGGCCGCGTTCAAGCCGGCCAACAGCGACCCCGGGGATGACCGCTTCCTGTTTGACTACATCGGCATGCTGGGCGTGCCGCTGATTCCTCACGGCGCCTTGCCGGAGGAACCCCGCGTGCTCTTCCTGACGCAATCCGCCCGGGAGTCCGTTGACGACGAGACCCTGGCATCGCTGCGAGCGGCCGGAACGACCCTCATCCTCACGGAGGCCTTTCTCGGCGGCGGCGAGCCCGCCCTGGCCGAGGCAACCTTGGTCGGGGGCGAGGCGGTGCCGTTGGACCCGCCACTCAAGACCTACTCCGGCGAGGGTGCGGGCGAGCCCATCCTCAGCAGCGTGGACGACGGCGTCGAGACGCCCTTTTTCTCACGCAAGGACCTGGCCTTTGTGCTGCGCGCGTTCACCTTCACGCAGGAGGATTACGACGCCGTGGGCGAGGTGCTGCTTCCGCCGAAACTGCTGGGGCTTCTCGAAATCCCCCGCACATGGGCCAATGAGATTCGCGATGCCTTCACCCTGCCCTACGGGTACACCGTGGATGCACCCACGCGCGTCACGGTGCAACCGCTGGGCGAGGCCGGCACATTCGTGGTCAATTACAACGAGCGCGAGGCCAGCGTCACCATCGCGCGGCTGGATCGCACGGCGGAACCCTGGCAGGTGACATTGCCGCCCCGCAGCCATGCCTGGCTCGAGGACGCCGACCTTACGATGCCGGAAACCGAGGACTGAGTCGTGCGCGCCGTGCATGCTTCTTGGTTCTGGGCCGTGCGAATTTCGGCACGCATACGGGCGGTACTGAGTCGAATGCACACCGCGCGCACCCTGCCGCCAGCCGACGCCGACCCAATCGCCCTGGCGCGCTCGATTGAGGCGCGCGCCGAGGCCTCATCCGCCCCGAAACCGGAGCCTGCGGTTGATGCACTGTGCGAGGCGGCCTTGACGCAACACCCGGGTCATGCGGCCATCACCACGGCAACGGCACACTGGTATCTCGCCACGGACCGGCCGGAGCAAGCCATGCTTGTGTGCGAGGAGGCATTCGGACACAATGCCGCGGGTATTCGCGATGACCGGGCCGTGCAGGCGGCATGGGGCGAGGCCCTGCTCGCGCTGGACCGCGCGCAGGAGGCCGTGTGGCACCTGAGTGCCGCGTGCACCAAGGCCGGGGCCAACCCCGACGACTGGGCACGGCTCGCGCAGGCCCAGTGCCGTTGCGGGAGCTACAGCGATGCGATAGCGTCCGCCCGGGAAGCCACGCTCCGGCCGTGGGCATACCCGGCATCGGCGGACGACGCCTGCGCCACGATGGCAACGGCGCATTACTGTCTCGGGCAGATGGCCGAGGCCGAGGGCATACTCGAGGAATTGTTGGCGCGCTCCCCGCGGCACGCGGAAGGGCGCAAACTGCTCCATAAGGTTCGTAATTTCATGGGCAAGGGGATGAAACATGATTCGTGAAGCAATTTTTGGCGTGGCAGCAGCCGTTGCCATTGTCTTCGCAATGGGCGCGGGCGCACTCGATCAACTGACCTATTCACGCACCGCCGGCCACTACTTCAGCAGTGACGGCGTGCCGATCCACTATGTCATCGAGGGCGAAGGCGACCCGGTGATTCTGCTGCACGGGCTCGGCGTCAATCCGGATATCAACTTCCGCCGATCCGGGCTGATCCAGGCATTGCGGCAGGAGTTCATGGTCATCTCCATGGACCATCGCGGCCACGGCCTCAGCGGTAAACCCCATGACGAAATCGCCTACGGCACCGAAATGCCCCGCGATGTCGTCCGCCTGATGGACCACCTTGGCATCGAGCGGGCCGCCGTGGTGGGGTATTCGCTGGGCGGCATGGTCACGCTCAAGCTCACCACCATGTACCCCGAGCGGCTCGTGTGCGTATCGCCCAATGCCTTCGGCTATGTCGAGGACTTGCCCGAGCGCCGCGACTTGCTCGAGGGCATCGTGGCGAGTCTCGAGGCCGGTGATGGCTTTGCGCCCCTCATCCGGGGCGTCGCCCCGCCCGGCAACCCGCCGAGCGATCGCCGCATACGGTATGTCGATAACTTCCTGCGGCAGGTCAACGATCAGCATGCCGTTGCCCAACTCGTGCGGGGTTTCCCCGAACTGCTGCTCGATCCCGATGAATTGCGGGCCAACACCGTGCCGGTGCTCACCATGATTGGCACCGAGGATCCCCTGATTGACGATGTCGAAAAGCTCGGCGAGCTGATGGCCAATATCGAGATCGTCCACATCGAAGGCCGCGACCATGTCACCGCCATCAGCCAGGAATTCCGCGATCGACTTCGCGCTTTCATCCGCGAGCACTACGCCCGCGAACGGGAAGACGGGCAAGCGCCGGAGTTGGCCGAGGCGGTGTAAGGATCAAGGAGTAGTCGGCTGCAAGACAAACGGCTCGCGGAGGCGCGCGCCCCCCCAAGTCCACACTGCCTG
>ERZ869909.197-NODE-197-length-89949-cov-32.634258_pt1 | contig 89949 bp, 66 predicted proteins | sample MGYA00520892_ERZ869909 | MGnify/ENA primary metagenome ERZ869909 (study PRJEB32215, sample SAMEA104723947) | bioreactor metagenome | biome: bioreactor; feature: anaerobic bioreactor; material: water | place: China | collected 2015-03-12 ... | reverse complement strand
GCCGGACTGTCCAGATAATTCACAGCCAGACTGTCCAGATAAGGCGACCAGTTCCTCGAACGCGTACTTGCGCGAGCTGAAGGAGCCCGAGAGATCACGGTTCAACCGCGAAGCATGTCCCGAGGCGTGGCCGAGCTCGTGCAAGGCGGTCCGGTGCCAGTTGATCGCCTCGAAGAACGCGGCCGGCGGCGGCACCTGTACGTAGTCTGCGGATGGTGTGTAGAAAGCCCGGGCGCCGCCAATGCGGAAGTCGATGCCGGTAGCCTTGATCAAGGCCTCGACACGCGGCTCGATGGTGCCCGGTGGGGGAGGTGGCGCGACGGTTGCGATCTCGGCCGGCAGGCCGTCGCACTGGTCGGTGTTGAAGACGGTAAAGCGCTTGAGGAACGGAATGGCGCGGGCTTCGCCGCCGCCGGCTGCTGCGCGCCGCCTGGCATCGTCGGGGATGAAGCGGTCCGCATAGACAACTGTGACGCCGCGTTCGCCCTTGCGCACGTTGCCCCCCAAAGCAAGAGCCTGACGGAAGGTCAACCAGCTCTGGCCGGCGTAACCCTGCTCGATGACGGCGCCCCACAGGATGAGGACGTTGATCCCGGAGTAAGTGCGGTCGGTCGAGGCGTTCTTCGGCATCGCGAGCTGCGCCTTGGCGGACGGCGTGCCCCAGGGCTGCACCCAGGGCACACGGCCGTCCTCCAGCTCGACGATGATCTTGTTGGTGATGTCGTCGTAGAATGTGGGCCGGTTGCCGCCAGCGCCGGTAGAAGAAGGGGATCTGGACATCTCGGGTCTCCGCGACGGGCCGGCGAAAGCCTCTCTCTCGCCATCTCGAGCCCGTCATGGCGACAGCTGCCCACCTCTGCCTCGTTTCCCACGGCAGCTGGCCGGAGCTCGGGCACGGAACCTCGTGTGACTGGAATGCGCGACGCCTGATGCTCATGGTCCTGCGCCAGGACCGTCACCCGCATGGGCCGAGACCCGCGACTCTTGCCGGGCTCGCCTTCGGCAAGATGCGGGGCTCGGGCGCGTGGCCCGGGGCCGCAACGGGCCACGCGGTAGGGCCGACCGCGGCCCTCTTGGCCGCGGGGCGCCCAACAGCAGCGGATCGGGAGGGATGGCCAACCCGAGGCCCTGGCTTTTAGCGCGGATAAAGACGAACGCGAGTACGCGGGTTGGCCCGATACCCACGCGGATCTACTCCATGGCATGATCAACGCTCCACGATGCCTCGCGAGGGGAATACCCAGCGAACGGCATTGTCCGCGCGCAGCGGTAGAAGCGGTGCGTTCATTCCTCCTATGCGACTGGCTCTGCATCTCGGACTTAGGCAGAAGGACCTGCGGCAGCCCATGGTCTGCCCGCGTTGGCAGTTGCCGCGCTCGGAAAGACAAGCCGTCGACATGAAGAGAGACGAACTGTGCTTGAGTGATCGCGATGCCGGTTGGGAGATGTTGATTCCTGCTATCGCGGCGGAACGGATTTTCGGGTCATGAACGGTCCGACGGAGATCGGTGCTGGGCGCGAGATCTATGGAGCATAGAGCGTGTAAAAACTTATCGAATCAGTTAGTTGAGATAAAAATCTCACGCAATCTCAGAACGCCACGTGCCGCGTCACCTTCGGCCGTGCTAACCAATGACTGTGCATGTCTCACGCCTCGAATGCGGGAATACTCTCGCGCAAGATTGCCGATTTCTGCCGCCTGAGACTGGATCCGCTCCTCCCGCCGTCCGACGCCGAGAACCTCCTGAGCTACATGCTGGACCTCATCGCCCGTCGGCAATATCCGCCGGCCATGCGGGGAGGCTTGCACTGGACGGCGATCGCCGAGGACGCCGGCGTCGACCAGAAGTCCCTGACGGAGCATCGCGAGAGGATTCGACCCGCGTTCACAGCCATCATCCGTGCACTCGACGCAAGTGCGGAGATCCGTACATATGTCGGACGGCCCAAGGCACCACGGCGTTCGAAACGTACCGCTCCACCCAAAAAGAGAGGTCCTAAGCCACGGCCGATCGAGCCGCATCCGACGCCACTGTCGGATCGCTGGGAAGATCCCGCTTCCTTCAGCGAAGCGCTGGCTCTCCATATCCGGCGTCACGGAGACACCTACTGGCACCTGTATCGCGCTGTGGTCGCTGCCGACGAATCCCTCGACGTCAAGACCATCCAGAGTTGGATGGACGGCACCAAGGTGCCGCGCTCGGTCAACAGCCTCGAGATGCTCGGCCGCATCGAATGTCGCTACCGGCTGCCGGAGGGATACTTCAAGGCCAAGCTGCCCCACCCGTCGCGTGCGGCGACCGGCCACGAACTTGAAGATGTCGGTCCCGCAGAGCGGCGCCGCCTGGCTTGGCACCTTCCCGACAATTTCAACACGCTGCCGCGATCCGAGCGGGAGACGATCGTCGAATGGGTCCGACGCGTCATCATCAGCGGCGCAACCGACTACCGAAGGTTCCAGGCTGCAGCCACTAAGCAGCGGTATGCCATCCGGTTTCGAGGCGTATCGTACAATGGCTTTGACGCTGACAGCGGCGCGGCCGATCGGGATGAGCGTCACGACGAAGACCTGCCCGATGCCGACAACGACTTTCGGCAGGGCGTGGTCGACGCCCCGCCACGCCTTGCGGCAGAGATGGCGAACCTCGTGCGCTTCAAGACGTCGACGCTCACGACCATGGGCCTTCAGCGTAACGGAGTCTGGGGCGAGGAAACGACGTCCCAGAAGATCGAGCACCTTGGCCTGATGTTCGGCGCACTGGCCGCGTCTCCGCGAAGTGCCGTTTGCGGTTATGGCGTTCCGGTCCAGCGCCTGACCTTCGGTCTCCTGGCCTTTCCCGCTGTCTGGGACTGGTATGTCCAGTGGCGGGAGCGCCGGCGCGGCTTCTACACCGCCTGGGAAGTGGACATGCTACGCATCGGCCTCGCTATGGCCCGGCAGGAGACCGGCTGGCTCAGGCAGAACGGGCACCTCATTGAGAGAGTGCGGCCCATTCCCGGCCTGGTGTCGCAAGCCGATATCGACACCGCGCGCGCCGATTGGGGCGGCGCGTGCGAGACTTTCTTCAAGCACGCGACCGGGCGGGCGAAGGAAATCCAGCGCGTGGTTCGGGTGCATCGGGATCCGTTCGAGCCGATACTGGTGGTCCTCGAGGCGCCGAGTCCGGTCGGCGAGTATCGGAAGATCACCGAGGAAATCCTGCAGCGGATCCCGAACGAACAGCGCTATCCACGCGCGGCCGCCGAGGCCGTGCGCTCATTCCTGCTGCTGCGGCTCGGTCTTCATCTCGGGCTCCGGCAGAAGAACCTGCGCCAACTCATGGTATGCCCGCGCGGACAGGCGCCACGCTCGGAGCGACAACTCGCCGATATGAAGAGAGGCGAATTGCGCTGGAGTGATCGCGACGCCGGCTGGGAAGTGCTGATCCCCGCTGTCGCCTTCAAGAACGCGACATCGTCCTACTTCGGCAACAAGCCCTTCCGCCTTGTCCTTCCGGACCTCGGGGGTCTCTACCACCACCTCGAGGCCTACATCGACCGCCACCGCGCGGTGCTTCTGGCAGGCGCAAAGGATCCCGGCACCTTCTTCGTCAAGACGGTGAAGACCACAAGTGCCAACGCAGCCTACTGCCAGACCACGTTCTATGAGGCGTGGCGGCTCACGATCCAGCGCTATGGAATCTACAACCCCTATACGGGGCGTGGCGCCATCAAGGGACTTCTGCCGCACGGACCGCACAACGTGCGAGACGTGCTGGCCACCCACATCCTAAAGCAGACCGGATCCTACGAGCAGGCGAGCTATGCCATCCAGGACACACCGGACATGGTCGCCCAGCACTACGGACGCTTCCTGCCCCAGGACAAGGCCGCCCTCGCGGCGAAAATCCTCAATCAGGCTTGGCAGGTCGCCTGACGTGATGCGAGATGGCAGATCAGAACGCACAAACAGGATGATAGAAGCACCACGCGGGCAAAATCGTTGCCGCACCCGAGCGCCAGCGCCGGCGCGATCTCTTCGATGCACGCGCCGTCATGGCCCATAGAGGCATCAGCGATGAGCTGGCGCAGCATTCATTGTGCATTTGCGCAGCCTTACTCGCCTTGTCAGTACGCTTTGTTGTGGAATCCGGCGCAATCGGCTTTCATCGATCCCCGTAATGACTAACGTAATGCTTTTTGCGGGGGGGAGACTACAAGTATGGGGGGCAATGTTGTCAATCTGGCCGCGCGCCCGGCCGCCCTCAAGCGTCGCCTCAGGAAGCATCTCACCGCCTGCGGCTTCAGCCGCAATCGGGACGGTTCGCTCCATCTCGAGGAGGCCGACAAAAAAACCGTACGTTCTCTTCACGCCGCGCAGCGCGGCGATCGCCTCGCGGCGAACCGTAGCTTCATCGTTGACGCCCTGCCCAAGCTCGCGAAGCATTTCGCGGCGGGGAACGATGTCGATCCCGACCGCATTTCTCCCGTCTTGCAACGGATCTCCGCCAACACGTGGGAAAGCGATCTGTTCCGCTTGGCCTCGCTGAGCTGGGCGATCCCCGTATCGGCCGGATTCGGTCGCCGGCTGCGCTATCTCGTCTGGGATGAATACAACGGCAAGCTCATCGGGCTCATTGCAATCGGCGATCCGGTCTTCAATCTATCGGTGCGCGACAACCTCATCGGCTGGACCACGGCCGATCGCGGCGAGAGGCTTGTCAATGTCATGGACGCCTACGTTCTAGGCGCGATCCCGCCCTACAACATGCTCCTTGGCGGCAAGCTTGTTTCTTCACTCTTGCGATCACGCGATATCTACGACGACTTCTCCCGCGCCTATGGCGGCACCACGGGTATCATTTCAGGCAAGGAGAAGCGCGCGCGTTTGTTGGCAATTACGACCTCTTCCTCGTTGGGCCGCTCATCCATTTACAATCGTCTCAAGCTCGGAAAAATCGAATATTTTCAGCCTATCGGCTACACGCGAGGTTGGGGCCACTTCCATATTCCCGACGATCTCTTCCTCGATCTCCGCAACTATCTTCGCCACATCGAACACCCTTACGCTGACCTCAATCGCTTCGGACAGGGTCCGAACTGGCGCCTCCGCACAACCCGCGCCGCGCTCGCGGAACTCGGTCTCAATGAGAAGATTCTTCGCCATGGTATCCAGCGCGAGGTCTTTCTCTGCCAACTCGCCAAGAACGCCGTGCGCATGCTCAAGACAGGGAAGGGCCGTCCCGATCTCACCACGCTGCTCTCTGCTGCCGACGTTGCCGCGCTGGCCAAAGAGCGCTGGGTGATTCCCCGCGCGGCGCGTCGACCTGAATACCGCGACTGGCAGCTTGAGTCCTTCTTCGCCCTTCTCGACGACCGGTCTCCATCCCGTTCCGGCCGCCGTTCCCAAGCAAGCCTTGCATCAAGTGGATAGCGCCTATGTCGCTCGACGATTGGCAAAGACGCCTCGGCGCTCACTTTGGAGATCTCGCGGCCCGGAAGCAGGAGGCCGGCTATCCACTCTTTGCCCTCGAGCATCCGCTCACGCCCAACGAACTGGCCGAACTCACTGCCGATCTTGCCGCCCACATCGCGCACTTTCCGCCAAGCTATCGCCATTGGCTAGCCTGGATCGTCTTTGCAGCCGAGGTCGGCTACGATTACACCGGCGAGGAATATTGGGGGCTCGTCGAAAACCGCATCCCGGGCTGGAAAATTCACGGAAGTCGCCGGCAGATCCGGGATTGGTACGAGCGGTTCGCCGCTATTTACAATGCAGTCACGCCCACGGGACCCTGGGCCGCTTGGTTTTCCATCATCGCCTGGCCGATCACCCATGCGATCCTGCCTCGCGACCTCCAGCATCAGTTTGCCCGCTCGCTCTATGCCTTGCGCTACAGGCTCGCGGGTCTTTCGTCGCTGCAGCCCGCTTCCGCCGGCCGCCTCATCGCAGCTCATGCCGCCGGTGCCTCATCACGGTTTGAGGAGTTTCTTCAGCAAGAGGAACTTGCTGGCGCCATCGCGCTGGCCCTGCTCGCGGAGCACGACGACAGCGAAGGTCCCATTTTCGCGCCAACGCTCCAGCGCCTCATAGCCGACCTCGAAAAGGAGCATCGTGCGAAAACCTGGCTTGGCGATGCCCGTGCGACGGTGTCCGGCCGCATGCGCCTCCCGCGTAGCAGAGGCTCGCCCCGCTCTCCCACAGATCCTGCTTCGCAGGACGAGATACCCCCGCGGGTGCGGCCAAGGCTTACCCTCCAGCCCGAGGCGCCAGATGCCTGGAAGCTCCTTGTCGAAATCCCATGCCTTGCAGGATTGATGGCTCTCAGCCCGGCCGCCCGCGATCTCATCGTCCAATCGCGCTGCCAGGTCGCGGGGGCTGGCGACATCTGGCTGCCGCCCTCCTGGCTGGCCCGCTCGGCTCAGAAGCGCAAGCTGACCTCCTGGCCGAGTTCCGACCATCCAATCCTCTCATTCGAGAAAGACCAAGGGGTTCTTGCATCTATTCTTGATGCCGACTTCCGCATCTCGCCGGGTCCGTTCTGGCTCTTCAAGATCGGGACCGACGGTATCGCGCGCGAGGTTCTCTCCCGAACCGTCCATCCGGGAAAATCCTACATCATCCTGACGCGGGCGGCGCTCCCGGCTGACACCGCGGATGTATTCGTTCCCCAGGCCATCTCCTGCACCGGAATTGTCGCGGCGAAACTCCAACTCCCGGCCGTTCCGAGCCCCGATCTCTGCACGCCGCTTCAGCGGCTCGGCATCACCGTCACGGCGCTGCTTGAAATCTGGCCCATCGGCCTTCCTGCCCTGGGGGTGTCCGACAGCGAGCAGTGCGATTGGCTCACCACCGATAGCCCCGCATTCGCCATATGCGCCGACTTCCCCATTGAGCGGCTCAGTGCGCAGCTCGGCAACGCAGCCTCCGTCGCTCTCACTCCCACAGCCTCGCCCGGCGCCACCCTGTTCACGCTCGCCCCGTTGCCCCCAGGCGAGCACACGTTGAAGATTGTCGCCCATGCGCGAGGCGATCCCCAGCGGGGAGTTTCCGGAGAACTCACGCTCACCGTCAACGAACCTGAACCCTGGGTTCCCGGCACAACGGCCCATGCCGGTCTCGCGGTCCTGGTCGAGCCTCCGAATCCCACGCTCGATCATCTAATCGACGGTGCGTTGGAACTCACAGTGCTCGGGCCCGACCATCGCCGTGTCGTCACCGACATTGCGCTATTTGCCTCGACGTCCCAAACCGAGGCCCTTGCGTCAAGCCGGCTCAATTTTTGTCTTCCCATCCGACCCTCCGCCTGGCAACAGGCCGTCGAGACCTTTCTCGACCGCCGGCAACCGGCCCTTCCTGACGCCGCTGCAGCGAGCATTGCGGTGAATGCGGACCGGCTTGGCATCTTCACCTTGCGCCTCACGCGGAAGCTTAAGCCGCTGCGATGGGCCAGCCGGACCGGATCAGCCGGCGCCGAGGTCTGCCTCCTTGACGACACCGGAAACGATCAGCCACTTCATCTCGAATGGCTCACCTGCCAACACCCCTCGGTCGCCGTCCCGATTGCCCCGGATCGCGCCATGCAAGCACTGAAGTGCGACGAACCGCGTCTCTATATCGCCCGCAAAGGCGACCACGACGATCTCCTGGCCGCGACCGCCCCCCGCCGTACTGGTGGTTTTGACTCACTGATCACCGTTCCCGACGCTGTACCGCTGTCGCATTCTGCGCAAGCGGTGGCCGGTCTCATCATGCGCCGCGACGAGTGGCGGCGCGCGCGGCTTGCCGGCCCGCTTGCCCGGCAGCAACGCGACAAGGTTGTTGCTTGGTTCAACGAGCACATCCTCTCCGGCCTATGCGGCCCGGCGTGGGCCCGCTTAGAGTCCGAGGCCGCAGGCAGACCTGCCAGCGACCCAGCCTTCGAAGAACTCAAACGCGGCGTCGGCCATCCGAGTTTGGCCGGAGCCATTGCCGTGAACGTTCATCGACATGATTGCCAAGGTGCCGCGGCCCGAGCCTGGTTCGCCGATCGCGCCAAAGCCTATTTGGCCGTCACTGATCCGGCCTTGTGCGACTTCGCGCTGATCTGGGCGCAGGATTTCTCCCGCCTTATCCCCCTCTGCGGTCCCCATCTTGCCGACGACATCGCAAGAGCGCTCAGCGCCCCGATCCTTTTCCGCGCAGCCCGCCTCTTTGCCCTTCTATCTTCCGTCGCTCCTGCCGGACAACCGCAAACGGAGAGCATGCGATGATCGCGCAAGTCTCCGCAGCCGAAATCTTGGCGGCGGCCCGCCAGTCCTTCGGGCTGCCGGCCGGCGACCTCGACGAGGCCTTTGTCGCCGCCGCCTTGCGCCGCGCAGCATCGGCCCTCTGCCCATGCTCGCAGTCCACGCTCGCGGCCGCCGTGCACGACGCCCTCCGTTTCTCCCGCCAGGGTTCGAGCGCGATTGAGAATTTGCTGCAAGATTGTCTTGAAGGCCTCACCGTCGCCGGCGACCTCCTCGAAATCAATCGCGTCACGCTCGACGATCCCAACATTCCTGGAACCTGGCTCTTCGCCGGACCGCCATCCTTCGTCCGCCGTGCCTCCGGAACGCTCGTCGTCTTTGGCATCGCGACAGGCGGTTTGTTGCCTCTTCCACAGCGCCTCTCCTCCCAGCTGCGCTACAACGGCTGCTTTCGCATGCTGCCGTCGGACGGCGATGATGTAATTGCCGCCGAACTTCGGGACCTGGGGTTCATCGAGCAAAGGGAGCGCTCTTGGCTTCGGGCGCCTCCCCTCCGTACCGCATCGGCGTTCCGCAATGCCGTGCTCACCGCCCTCGATGCCTCGCCGAACAGGGCGCCCGTGGCTGGTTTGGAAATCCTCATCCCTTTGGCGGGCGGCTATGGCCGATGGACGATCCCTGAGGATCAAACCGGCGTGTTCGTCGCGCGGCGACCGCAAGCCTACGGCGCGCCCCTTTGGTGCGCCGTCAGGCTCGGTAACGGCGTCTGCACCAACCTTCTGGACCTGCCGCCCGCCGACGACCCCTATCCGGACTGGCGCGGCTGCGACTATGGCTGGCAGCTTCGGTTTGCGCTAGACGCCTGCGCGGGCCAGCCGTGCCGGTATCAACGCAGGCTTTGCGATCCGGACATCGAGCTTCGCTTCAACTTTCCTCTTCCTCTTTGGACCACGCGGCGGCTCGAACTCGCTGGCCGCCGTCAGCCGCGCCAGCACGCCCTGCTCACCTACCTGCTTCCTGCCCACGAAGCCGAAGCTGACGAAGAATTCCTGCAGCAGATGCTCTGGCTTCAGCCGGAGTCACTTTGACCTTACGCGAGCACGCCATGTCCGAGACCATCAGCGAAACCATCCAAGATCTCCACACGGCTCTCAAGGACTATATTGAGGCGACCTATCATATCAGTGACCCGCATCTCATCCTTCAGCGCAAGCGGCTGCTTGACCGGCCCGGTAATGTCCATCAGTCGCCCTATCTTGAGTCCACGCCGCGCTACCGCCTGGGACGTTCTTTCGCCGACATCACCGGTCTCAGCGCTTATGCTCTCGAGGCGTTCACTGCGCTCGCTCGCGCCGACACATCTGGTCCCCGAATTCTCTACGATCCGCCTTACACGCATCAGTCGGATGCCATCGCTGAAAGCCTTGTTGGCGGCAAAAATCTCATCGTCATGACCGGCACCGGCTCTGGCAAGACCGAGTCCTTCCTCCTCCCCATTCTCGGCAAGCTCGCGAGTGAGGCCGGACTCGCGCCGGCCTCCTTCGAGCGGCCCGCCATGCGCGCACTGCTTCTCTACCCCATGAACGCCCTGGTCAACGATCAACTCGGGCGCCTCAGAACCCTGTTCGGTGACCCGCGCCTTGTCCGCCTGTTCCAGCAATGGGCCGGCCGCCCTGCGCGCTTTGCGCGCTACACAAGCCGCACGCCCTATGCAGGCGTGCGCGACAGCCGCAAAGACAGCCGCAAGCTGCAAGCATTCGATGATTTCTACGTCGAACTCGAGCGGGCGTCCCGCGGCGGGACCAGCGAGGAGCAAGCCGCCGCCGCGCAGCTCATCCGGCAGCTCAAGGAGCGAGGCAAGTGGCCGGCCAAACCGGATCTCGTGGCATGGTTCGGCCAGCCCAACACGCCGTGGCAGAACAGGCGGACGCGCGAATTCATCCGCGCGGTCACGCTCAACAGCGACACGGAGCTTCTCACACGGCACGAGGCCCAGTCCGCTCCACCCGACCTCCTCGTCACCAACTATTCGATGCTCGAATACATGCTCATGCGGCCGATCGAGCGCCCCATCTTCGATGCCACACGCGACTGGCTCGTCGCCTCCCCGAACCAGAAATTTCTCGTCGTCATCGACGAAGCCCATCTCTACCGTGGCTCATCGGGGGCCGAGGTCGGCCTGCTTCTGCGCCGCCTCCGTGACCGGCTGCAGATTCCACCGGAGCGCTTCCAGGTTATCTGCGCAACCGCCAGCTTCTCCGATCCGGATTACGCGCGAGAATTCGGCGCCCAGCTCTCGGGCACCGACCCCGCAAGCTTCGTCCCGATCACAGGCACGCTCGACCTCAAGCCTAACGCCGCCACCGGTTCCGATTCCGATGCGCGCGCGCTCGCCGCCGTTGACCTCAGGGCATTTCATGACGCGGCCGACAATGAAGAGGTCAAGCTCGGGCTCCTCGCTCCCTTGCTTGCCTATCTCGGCAGACGGCCAAGTGGAAGCGCCGCAGCGACTGTATATGAAGCCCTCAGGGAGTTTCCTCCGCTGTGTCTGGCTATCAACGACACCATGGCCAAGGCTCTTCCGCTTGAAGGGCTGGGCCAACGGATCTTCCCCAACAGCGCGCAAGAAACTGCTGATGCCGCGTTGACATCCCTCCTGTCCCTGGCGAGCCTTGCCCGCCCCGAACCTCATGCCTCCGGATTGCTCCCCTGCCGGATACACAACTTCTTCCGCGGCCTCCCCGGCCTTTGGGCCTGCCTCGATCCCGATTGCTCCGAGCTTGAGGATGATGAGAAGTCTGGCATCTGCGGCAAGCTCTACGGGCAGCCTATCGAGCGCTGCGCCTGCGGATCGCGCGTGTTCGAACTCTATACCTGCCGGTTCTGCGGCACGGCCTATGCGCGCGCGTACACCGACGACGTGGATTCGCCCTCGGCGCTGTGGTCCCAGCCAGGGCGCCGGCTGCGCATCGAGGGTGGCGATTCCGCCCCCCTTTTTCCGCTGGACATTCTTCTTGAGCAGCCCTCGCCGACCATTGCCGTCGAGCCGGCCACCATCGACATCCTCACCGGACAGCTGAACCCCGCTTCGTCCGAAGGCCGTCAGCGCTCCCTCTATATTCGCCATGACCGGATCACGCCGCCGGCCGACGACGAAGGTCATGTTGATCCGTCTGCCGAAGCGCGCGGACAATTCATTCCTTGCGCCTGCTGCGGCGAACGGGGACGGTTCGGCAAATCGACGGTCCAGGATCACCAGACCAAGGGCGACCAGCCCTTTCAGGCCCTCGTCGCGCGACAAATCCGCATTCAGCCGCCTTCACCTGTTCCCGCCACACGGTTTGCCCCGCTCCGCGGCCGCAAGGTTCTTGTGTTTTCGGATTCGCGGCAGGTCGCGGCGCGCCTCGCGCCCAACCTGCAAATGTACTCGACGCGGGACTCCCTCCGGCCGCTAATCATTTGGGGGTTCAGGCACCTTCAGCACTTCCCGAACGTGCGGGCCAATCTCAGCCTCGACGATCTCTTCCTCGCCGTGCTGATCGCATCCAAGAAGCTCGGTGTGCGTCTCAGACCTGAGCTTGGGCTCGGCGAAACATTCACTGCCGAGGACATCATCGAGGCCGCGGTCAAAGACGGCAAGACCGACAACGAACTCGAACTGGCCTTTCTCATGACGCAGATGCGGTCCGAACGCATGCCGCTCTCGCTGCTCGACGATGTCTACAAGACTGTCCAGGACCCGTTTCTCGGTCTCGAAGCGCTGGCGCTCGCGTCCATCGTGGAGCAGAGCCGGCTCAGCGCCACCCTTCGCAGCCTGCCCGCCATCCCCGGACTCGCCGAGGATGACGACTCGAAACTATCCCTGGCGCGCACCTGGCTCCGATGCTGGCGCAGGAACGGGTTCTGGCTCGCGCACATGCCACCCGTTTGGTGGAAGCGCCCCAGCTCTCAAGGCGTCAGCATCAAGGGCCAGCGGGCCAGATTCGAGGCCATGAAACGCGTCATCAAAGACCGCACGGCACTCAGGGCCTTCAACGATACCTGGCACCCGCAGCTCATATCCGCCTTCTGCGACGATGTCTCCGGTGAGGCGCGGTTGCGCGGCGTCCAGCTCTCCTTGGCCTTCGATGGCCCATGGGTGCGGTGCGCGGACTGCAAGTCCGTGTATCGCCCCATCCCGACCGTGCATCATTGCGTTGAGTGCGAAGGCACGAACGTTGCCCCGCTCGATCCATGGACCGACACTGTCTTCCGCGCCCGCAAAGGCTATTACCGCCTGCCGACTGAACTCGCGCTCGGGCAGCCGTCCGAGCCTCCCATGGCCATCATCGCCGCGGAGCACACCGCACAACTCAACGCCCCACAGAACGAAGATGTCTTCTCGACCGCCGAATTGCACGAATTGCTCTTCCAAGACATTTCGCCTGCCATCGGCCGCTCGCGCAACACTGCCATCGACGTGCTCTCCAGCACCACGACCATGGAGGTCGGCATCGACATCGGCGCGCTTTCGGGCGTCGCCTTGCGCAACATGCCCCCCGCGCGGGCCAACTACCAGCAGCGTGCCGGCCGCGCCGGCCGCCGCGCCAATGCCGTCGCCACCGTCGTGGCCTTCGGCAGCGCCGACAGCCACGACGAGCGCTACTTCTCCGATCCTGCCGCCATGATCTCCGGCGACGTCGTTGATCCCCGTCTAACCCTTGAGAACCCCGACATCGCCCGCCGCCACATTCGCGCGTTTCTCCTCCAAAACTACCATCAGGACCGGCTGCCCCGGTTCGACCCTTCCCAGCCCGCCGATCTGTTCTCCGTTCTCGGCACCGTCGAAAGCTTCCGTTCTGCGGCCGCACCCCTCAACCGCGACGACTTTGCCGCATGGCTTTCCGCCAACGCCGAGGCTCTGCGCGAACGTATCAGCGCGTGGCTCCCGCATCAGCTCTCCGCCGCCGACAAGGGGGATCTGCTCGCCGACATAACCGATGATTGCCTCAAGCACATAGACGACGCCATCCTCTACGGCCAACCCCTCGAAGACGAGGCCTCCGCCGGCAATGGCGATGATGACGCCGACTCCGACGATGAAACCGCCGAGGAGAACGATCCCCGGCCCAACGCCGGCTTGCTCGCGGGCAACCTGCTCGACCGGCTCCTCTACTGCGGCGTCCTTCCGCGCTACGCCTTCCCCACGGACGTCGCCAATTTCAACGTCTTCGACCCGGCCCGCTCGACGCGCTTCCGGCCGGTCATGAAGTTTGCGCCATCCCAGGGGCTTCCGATTGCCCTTTCCCAATACGCGCCCGGCAAACAGATCTGGATCGCGGGCAAGTGCTATTCCTCGGGCGCGCTCTATTCGGTGATGTCCGAAGATCGGTTCATCGCCTGGAGCCAAAAGCGCCGCATCTATCGTGAATGCTCAAGCTGCGGGTACGCCGATACGGCGATCCTCGGCACCATCGCGCAAGGCGATTCCTCCGACTGTCCCGCCTGCGGCACCCGTCAATCCTTCGGTCCGGCCCGCAACTGGCTGCGCCCGCCCGGGTTTGTCCACCCTATCGACTGGCCCGAGGTCACCTCCCCCGATGACATGCCCGAGACAAGCTACGCGACGCGCGCCAAGCTCGTCATGTCCAGCCCGCCCGACGAAACCCGATGGACGCCCATCAACCATCGCCTGAAGGTGCTGAGCGACAGGCCGTTCCTTCTCGTTTCGAACACGGGCCCGCGTAAGGAAGGTTACACCTATTGCACGCGCTGCGGCCGCATCGAGGCGACGACGGAGCAATCCCCCCTTCTTTTCAATCCGCACCGCAAGCCGTTTGTGGATGACCGCGAGCCGGACTGCCTGGCCGGTGCCACGACGCGCAACATCGTCCTCGGGACGGACTTCGTCACGGACATCGCCCTCTTCTCGTTGTCCGTCGACGATCCCGTGCGCTTGCGCCCCGGAACCTTCCCGACCGATGTCGCGCTGCGCACCGTGAGCGAGGCCCTCGCCAAAGCCGCATGCGAGATGCTCGAGGTCGAGCCTTCCGAGCTCTTGGCCGAGTATCGTCCGGCCCTGACCCGGACCGATGAAGGGCGCAACGGCCTCAAGGCAGAGATCTTCATCTATGACACGCTCTCGGGCGGCGGCGGATTCGCAAGCCAACTCGTCGGCAGAGGTAAGGAGCTTTTCGCGCGCGCGTTGGCACTCATGGAGCACTGCCCGGAGCAATGCGACGTCTCCTGCTATCGCTGCCTCAGAAGCTTCAAAAACAAGTTCGAGCACAGCCTCCTCGACCGTCACGTGGGCATTCAGCTGCTCACCTATCTCCTAGGGGGCAGTCTCCCGGCGTTCGACAAGAGGCGTATGGATGCTGCCCACCACTTGCTCCTTGATGATCTCGTGCGGCAGCCTACTCCGGGAGTTGCCGTCCAGCACAACATCCCCGTGAGAACCACGGTGGGCGCTACCGTGCTGGCGCCGCTCCTCGCCACCCTGCCCAATGGAGTTCGCAGCGCAATTGCGGTGTCCGGACCGCTCACCGAGAGCTATCCGGCCGATCCGCAGTTGCTTAGCCTCAGCGATGAAATCCCCCTCATCCTGGTCAATGAGTTGCTAGTGAGGGGAAACCTTGCCGCCGCCACGCGCGCTGTCCGCTCCAGGCTCCTCAACACGACCTAGTCCGCCCTGAGCTGCCAATTTCCAAGCCCCTGACATCGCATAAGCAACTTTTCCGCCGAATTTCTAACACGTCGAATCGGTAGTGAGTTCTTACTCTGTTCGCGTAGAATGAACCATGTCACGCAATGGGGACTCTTGCATCATGACCCATCTGGCCCGCGTCTCGACGAAGCTTCACGCACGGCCCAGCCGCGAAGATATTCTGCGCGTCATCGAAGATGCCTGGAGCGAGGTGACCTCGTCAGATCCGGCCCGCTGGTCTCCGCAAAACCCGGCATGGGGCCAGTGCGCTGTCACAGCCCTCGTCATTCAGGACTATCTTGGAGGAACCATCCTTCGTGGCCAGATGGTCGATGGCAGCCACTACTGGAACACCCTCCCCGACGGCGAGGAACTCGACGCCACCATCCAGCAGTTTCCGGCGCGGCCGCCATTCTCCATCATCGTGCAGCGTCCGCGCGAGGTCATCCTCGAAAATCCCGACACGTGGCGCCGTTACAGCACGCTCGCGGGCCGCGTTCGGCGGAATCTCGGACTCTGAGCCGCTAAATTCCGCGCTTGAAGCCAAAGGTCGCCGCGAGCGCCACGACAAGGCCGCTGACAAGAACCGTCCCAATGGCCCATCCGTCTATGGGCTTTCCGGACGTGGCCAGCGCAACCAGCGCCGTTCCTGAAATACCTATCGTGATGAAGGCCAATTGGAGCTTGAGGAGGACCAGGCTCGGACGGATGCGGAGGGGCAGGTTGATCTTCGCGTGCTGGCTTTTGCCGTCCGTGCCGAGAACGTAGACACTCAGCGCGCTCCAGTGCGGGGTCGATGAACTCGCGACCTTGAACTCCACCCGCTTAAGATCGTACTCCGAATCCACGATCAGTTCCGTATCCTCCATGAACTCAATTAGGTCGTTTGCGCCGGACACCTTCATGAGCTTCCGCTCTGTTTGCTTTGGGCGATTGCCGTGCGGATAGTAGTGATAGATATCCAGCCAGCAGCGCGCGCCTGAGGTGGCTTTGAATGGTGTAGCGGTCTGTTTCACTGCTTTCGGGGGAAAAAACTCGATCCAATTGTGCCGCACCTCGAGATCGACCACGTGGAAGAACAGGCCGTTTGCGCTGTCATCTTCGGATTGCCGAAAGACGCCGTACTGAACGAGTGCCTTCACGGCGTTCTCGAAGCCAACGATCACATCGGCTTCCCGAGCCTCAAATGTCTTATCTGGGACGTCAAAAGCAAACTTGCCGACCGGCTCGGTTGAACCTTCCTTGTGCTCCGGCGCGCGGCCTTCGCTGGCAGTTCTGAACGCATCGTAAAAGTTCGGGTTGGCGCCCACGGCCGCAAATGCATCGACCGCCATTTCCAGAATGATGGAACTCCCGACCTGGCGAGCCGAAGTCAGTATTGCAAAACGAAGCGGTACGACTGAAATATTCCGATGATCCTCGGCCCAGTGAATGAAGCAAACAACGACCGTCTCCCCTGCCATCGATCCGCCGCAGATCCTCTCCTTGGTGGAGGGATCGACGATGTTCTCCCCGTAGCGAAACTGAACGATCCCGCCCTTCGGGAGCGCGAGCGCCCGCGTCACATCCTCCCGATACCGCGGCCTTCGGGCCGACGTCAGACAGACAAGCATCCCCGCGATCCTCCAATTTTTCTCAGTACCCGCCTTATACCGACGGCGGGTAGGGCACAAATCAAATGCCGATTCTAGTCTGGTATGGTCGAGGCGGGGTCGAGACGGTTATTGTCGATTGGCGCCCACCCGACAGATTGAGAAACGCATGGATATCTTTGACCATCCCGGAAATCTCGGCAGCACGCGCGGGTCCCTTTTCACGATCCATCACGCGGACTGGCCGGCCTATCCGCAAGGGGAGAACTTCTACGTGGCGCTGATGCAGCTGACTGCATTCCCGCCCGGGACGGACTTCGTCGTGGTCGACGACATCGATCGGTCGTTCCTTCTTGTCGCCGATGTCGAAGGAAGGAAGCTGGAAGACCTCTACGACGAAAAGCATTTTCACATCGCTGTCTGGCACGAAGACTTGCTCGAGATGAGTAGCAGAGGAATGGTCGACGGCGTGGGCAACGCCTCGGAGCGCAAGTGGCAGGAAGAGTACTGGAAGCGCTTCATGGAAAGCCTTCCGGGAGGCGAACAACCCTACTACGAGTGGGAAGGACAGCGCATCCCGGTCTCGGCGCCAAATTTTGAAGAATATGAGGACGACGAGGATTTTCCGACGCATGTCGTCTGCCCCGATCGCCGCCTTCGCATCACAGACGGAGGCCGATTGACGCTGCTAGCGGAACTTCGGAAGGAGTGGACAGAATTGCGCGACGGCGTGGGAGATCGCGTAACCCATCTTTTCGATCTGGGCTACTACGACACCGCGATACGTGACGCATGTGTGCTGCTCGAGGACGAGATCAAGAAGTATCTGGGGTCGAACAAGTACGGCAACGCGCTAGCAGAGGAATTCATCGCCAAGATCCGCGAAGGCAACAAGATCCTCGAAAGCTATTTGCGAACGTACAGACAAGAATTGCGCACGGTCTTTAGGTTCATACGCAACGACTTCATGCACAACATGCGGGACGCGGACGAGGCATCTGCGTACGCGATGCTCTTTCGCATTGCGCGCGTAAGGTCGATGCTAAAAGAAATACGCACGTAGAGCGATACTGCGACCCGCTGTCGTTGCGGCTAGTCCTACGGACGCCGACGAGCCCGATGTTCTCGTCAACGGTGGAGAGAAGGCGATTGCCGAGACGCACTCGACCGTCAGCGATGTCTGACTGGTGACTCAAGAGCGAAATCTGCATCAGTGCCACCGTCGCATCGGAGACCCACGCTGGGTTATTGGAAGGCGGCGAGCGCATAGCTCGTGCTGCGCCCGCCGCCTTCGTCTTTTGTCAGGATCCTCCGATCCACAAGGTCCTTGATATCGCGCAGCGCCGTGTCGGGAGAGCACTTTTCAATCTTGGCCCATTTGGACGAGGTGAGCTTGCCCTCGAAGTCGCCGAGCAGCCGGTTCAGCATATCCCGCTGCCGGTCGTTGAAGCCGGCGCCCGCGTGTTTCTCCCAGAACCGCGCGGTCCTGAGCACCCCGGCCAGGATGTCTTCCGCGCTGCCGAACGCGCGTCCAAGGCACGCCAGGAACCATGTCAGCCACCCTGTGATGTCGAGATCGCTCTTCTGGGTTGCTTCGAGGATATCGTAGTAGGCGTTGCGCTCGAGCCGGATCTGGGCCGACAGGCTGTAGAAGCGCTGGGGGCTGCCTTCCGAGCGTGCGAGCGCCATGTCGGCGATGGCGCGCGCGATGCGCCCATTGCCGTCCTCGAACGGGTGGATAGTGACGAACCACAGATGCGCGATGCCGGCCTTGAGTACCGGGTCGGTGTCGGGCACGGCGTTGAACCACGCAAGAAACGCCTTCATGTCCGCCGCGATGCGCGCTGCCGGCACCGCCTCAAAATGCACGCGCTCCCTGCCGACGGGACCGGACACGACCTGCATGGGTCCGTTGCGGTCGTCGCGCCAGCCGCCGGTGATGATCTTGTGCATGCCGCTGCGCCCGGTCGGGAACAGGGCCGCGTGCCAGCCGAACAGGCGCTCGTCGGTCAGCGGCTCGTTGTAGTTCTGGGTGGCGTCGAGCATCATCTCGACGACCCCTTCCACGTTGCGGTCGGCCGGTGCGAGCGCGCCAATGTCCATGCCGAGCCGCCGGGCCAGCGAGGAGCGGACCTGGTCGCGGTCAAGGTGCTCGCCCTCGATCTCGCTCGACTTGATCACGTCCTCGGTGAGGGTGTGCAGCATGGCCTCGCCGCGAAGCTGAAGGCCAAGCCCTTCCATGCGTCCGAACAGCCGGCCTTGCCGGTGCCGCACGGCGGCAAGCGGCTCCTCGACCGCTCTGGAATCCCAAGTAAATTTCGGCCAGTCGGCCAATTGGTGGATGTAGGTCGGCATAATCTCCGCGCCTCCTGCGGAGATTATGCCCGCTATTCGCCGCAGACGCAAGAATATTCACCGCATGTTATGCGTAGAATAAGGGCGCTATTCGCCGCAAATGGGATCTGTTGGGAACCCTCGCGCGACCTTGACCGATGACCCGACTCGTCGTTATCTACCTCACGTTAGCAACGTGAGGATCGTGAAGTGCGCAGGATCAGCATGCGTGAGATCGGTGGAGGGGAGGTCCTGGCGGGGGCGATGGCCGGGCGACGGGACCTCGGGCGGCTGCTCGAGCAAACCGCCGCCGAGCCGACCGCGCCCGGCCCCCTGTTTCTCGATTTCGAAGGCATCGTCGCCGCAACCGCAAGCTATCTGCGCGAGAGCGTTGCCGCTTTCCGTTCCATGATCCGTGGGCGCGACTCACTCTATTATCCCGTGATTGCAAATGCGAACGAGGCTGTTCGCGACGAACTGCTTGAGCTTTCCCGCATGCGCGGCGACGTGTTTCTGGTCTGCGCGCTTGCCGCGGACGGAAGCGTCCATGCCGCGGCCCTACTGGGCGAGCTTGAAGAGAAGCAGCACCTGACGTTCCGGCTTGTGCAGGACCACGGCGAAACCGACGCCGGGGAGCTGATGCGTAAGTACGGCGAGCGCGAGAAAGTGCGCCACGCGACGGCGTGGAACAACAGGCTCTCGGCGCTGGCATCCCTCGGTCTTGTCATCGAAACCAGGCAGGGGCGCCTCAAGCGCTATCGGCCTCTCCTAGAAGGAGTGTGAGATGGGGGTCGATTTCCTCGAGCGTGCGAAGAAGACCTTCCAGCGCAGCTGGGACCGCGAGCGCGTCGCGCTTTGCACGCCCGATCTGCTGCGCCGCGAGCCGGGCTGCGCCGGCGTTTCCGTCGCGGGCGACATCGTCCCCGGCACCGACGTCGAGGTCGGCGACAGGGTGACGGTCGAGCTTGCGCCGCGCGGACTGGTGGCCCGTCGCGGGCTGACCGACGTTGTGCGCATGCCGGACGCTCCGGCGGATATCGTCGAGGCCGTCCGGCAGGCGTGCGGTGTCGCGCCCGGCACCGTCGAGCAGGTGCATGAGCCGGCGGGCGTCGCGGAGATCTCGATATGCTGAAGGCGCGAGGCGCGCCCCCTGCCGTCGCGCCCCCCATTGAGATCGCCGAGCGCCGGCTCTGGCACGACGAGCGCCGCAACACGCCGAGCCTGGGCTGCTGCGGATGTCCCGAGCGCGCTGCCTGCGGCACGCTCGCGGTCGAGGCCGGAATCATGAACTGCCTCGACCTCTGTTGCGGCGACCCGCCGAGTTGCGACAAGCCTTGCCGCAACCATCCCGACTACGCGTTGCGCGTCCGCGAAATCGGCGGCTTCGACCTGGCGACCGTGCCGCGTGCGCCAGTGCTGGACGCGCTGGGCCTTCCCGCCTCGGTGCCGGTGATCTTTCACGGCGACAGCCGGGCGGAGTTGATCGGTCCTGCGCCGGTTGCGCTGCCGCTCTACCGCATGTTCAGGCGCCGCACCGGCGAGATGCGGTTCCGCACGCACGAAGAGTTGTGTGATGCGTTCGGCCTTGTGCCGGGCACGCCCATCGTGCTGACCGGCACCGACCAGGACCCGCCGCTCGAACGCTGGTGGGGTCTCGAAGCCCGCCGCCGCGAGATCATTCGCGCGTTGCCGGCTCTCGGCGTCGTTATGAGCACGACGCCGAATTTCAGCCTGTTCGGTGACGTGCCGCGCCAGGTCGATCTGCACGCGATCAAGCGGATCGGGCTCGTCCATTCCGAATTCCTCGAGGGCGGCGTACCTTGTGCGCTGCATGTCAACGGCCGCACCGACACGGACTTCCGCCACTGGGGCGCCTATGTGCGCGCACGGTCCGAGGTGACGCACCTCGCCTACGAATTCACCACTGGAACGGCACGCGCCGCGCGCCGCGACTATCACCTCGAGAATCTGATCGGCGTCGCGGCCGCGGCCGGGCGTCCCCTCGGCCTGCTGGTCCGCGGCGGCATCGAAATCCTGCCGCGCCTGCGCGCCGCGTTCCAGACTGTGACCGTGCTCGAAACCCTGACCTTCATGAAGACGATGATGCGCCAGCGCATCGAGCTGCGCGAGGACGGACGCGCGCGCTGGCGCAGCGCGCCGACGCCGCGCGGCGCGCCCGTCGATGAGCTTTTCACGCTCAATCGGGCCGGCGTGCAAAGCTGGATCGAGGGGGCGCTGTCGTCCGCGCCTTCTTTGGCGGAGGCGTGAGATGGAGGCGCTGCCGCCGCTGACCTTCGCAACCCTTGACGGTCTCGCGTTCGCGGCGACCCGCAATCGCCTCGGCGCGTTGCCGGCGGAAACGGTCTATGCGGGAGGCGCCCTCGGCCCTTTTCTCGAGTTTTCCCAGCTCGCGGCGGGCGGACTGTTGCCCCGGCCCGGCGCTGCATCTTGGTTCCTCCCCGGCGCCATGCAGGCGTTCGAGACCGCGCTGTGCAGCGGGCGCAAACAGTGGATCTGCCCGAACGGCGCGGCGTCGGGTTTCTTCCGCATGGGCGCGCAATGGAGCGAGGACGATACCCCGTGGATGGGCTTTCAACTCGCGGCGCAGAAGGCCGCCGGCGCGATGGGATTTCATCGCCGCACCGCCGCGCAGTTTGCGGCGGCACTCGGCGAAATGTTCAGCAACGTGCATGAGCATTCCGGCGCTTCGTCTTCGGGTATCGCCGCCTTCTTCGGCAGCGGCGACGCGTTCGAGTTTGCCGTCGCCGATGCCGGCATCGGTGTGCGAGCCAGCCTCCGCTCTTGCTCCGAGTTTGCCGATCTCACCGACGACGGCAAGGCCCTGCGCCTTGCGCTGGCGGACGGCGTGTCGCGCCACGGGACGCAGTCGGGTCGCGGTAAGGGGTTCCGCCCGATCTTCGTCGGGCTGGCCAACCTGAGCGGGGTTTTACGCTTCCGCTCGGGCGACCATGCGCTGGTGATCGACGGCCAGAAGATCGGCAGCATGAGCGCGGTCACCGCTCAGAAGGTGCCGATGCCGGGTTTCCTGGCCAGCGTGAGCTGCCTTAAACCTCCTCTCGAGTGTCGAGCCAAATAGGCCCATCAAATCGCGGCGGTGCGACGCCCAGGTCGGAACCCGGCCCCGCCGCTTGACCAGTTCGTGCTCGAGAGGTGGCCAAGCTGCGGGAACTGAGTGTCGCTTTGATGCGCACGCCATATCCGGTGTCGGTGGGCGTGCGGCTGGTTGGGCTGTCGGTCTCTAAGCTCGTGACCTTGGAAACCATCCCGCAGCTCGAGCTGGTGTTGCTCAGTGAAGCGTGAACGCGGGCGTCCGCTGATAGTGACGCCCGGGAGACCTCCCGACCCTTGACGAGCCAGGCGGTGCGTATAAATTTTGGCAGAGCTTTCGGCGGAACCCGCACGGCGAGTGATGTCGCTTAGCGCGTGACACGGCGGCGATGTCGCCAGAGCAGCGGGTAAAATTCCGGGTAATGTCGAAGATCGAACTGAGAAGATAGTGTCGAATCAGTAGCTTACGCGAGCAAGTCGAGCGCCTCCCTCTCCGCCAATTCCCAAAAGCTCAATGTCTGCCCATGTCGACGAGCGTCGATGTTTGACCTGATATTTCAGCGTCTTAGCATGCTGATCGTCTGGCGAGCGTCGGTGCGCGTCGACCCACATCGCATTCAAAATTGTGGGCAGGAACATGGGCAGGATTGTGGGCTGGCGGCAGGATCGGTCATCACCAAATCGCACCACCAACAGGCTTGCGGCGCTTCGTGTGCAAAACCTTCAGAAGCCCGGCTACCATTGTGATGGCGGTGGGCTGTACCTCCGCGTCACGGACAGAGGCAGCAAGAGCTGGCTGTTTCGTTTCACCTTTGCCACACGAGCGCGGGAGATGGGCCTCGGGTCCTTTCCGGCGATGTCGCTAGCAGCGGCCCGGCTGGCTGCGCAAAAATGTCGTGAGAGCCTTGCAGCGGACATAGACCCTATAGAGGCGCGCAGCGCCAAACGCGAGGCTGCTCGCATTGCCGAAGCGGAGTTGATCACCTTCAAGACGTGTGCGGAGGCCTACATCGCCACGCACGAGGCGGCTTGGAGTAACGACAAGCATCGGGCTCAATGGCGGGCCACGCTCTCGCTCTACGTGTACCCAGTCATTGGGGCAAAGCGCGTTAAAGAGATCGATACGACGCTCGTCATGAGAATCCTGGAACCCATTTGGAGCAAGAAGCCTGAGACGGCGTCACGGGTACGCGGGCGGATCGAAGCCATTCTGAACTGGGCCAAGGCGCGAGGCTACAGGAGCGGAGAGAACCCAGCCCAGTGGCGCGGCCATCTCGACCAACTCCTACCCGCCAAGTCCAAGGTGCGACGGGTGCGCCATCACAGCGCGCTTCCCTATCAGGAGATCGGCAGCTTCATGGCGCTACTCCGGCAGCAGGAGAGCGTGTCTGCACGCGCTTTGGAGTTTCTGTTGCTGACGGCGACGCGCACTGGCGAGACGCTCGGCGCGCGCTGGAGCGAAATCAACCTCAACGATGGCGTCTGGATCATTCCCGCGGAACGCATGAAGGGCCGCCGGGCTCATCGTGTGCCGTTGACCTCAGGGGCCGTTCAGCTATTGAGAATCATGCTAACGGTCCGCTCGGAAGAGTTCATTTTTCCAGGCATGAAGCCGGGTCGCCACCTGTCACAGATGGCATTGCTCATGCTTCTGCGGCGCCTGCGGTACGCGCATGTGACAGTGCATGACTTCCGGTCCAGCTTCAGGGACTGGGCAGCAGAGCGCTCACTGTATCCTCGATCTGCGACAGGAACTCGAGAAAGCTGTGTCCCTTCAGGGCAATAAATTAATCGAACTTTTCGATACGCGCATCGAGACAGTGTCAAACTATCCAGCGCTGGTTTCAGAATACCGCCGTACTGGCCCCAAGGGTCCGGTACGTGTGCAGATCTATCAGGTCGCAACTGATAACCAAGAGCTTAGGATCAATCTATCTTACCGCGAGACAGAGGCAGCGGTATGGAAACCGGTCATAACCGAGATACGGAAATCGATCACCATTAGGCGCTGGCCTTGAAGCCATGCAGGGCCGAGCATTGCTGAGTTTCAATCCCTCGCTTACCTTCGTCCACCGGCGGACCTCATGCAGAAGTTCAGCCCGACTTGGCTATTGCTGTGCTGCTTCCCACCACCTCAAGACGCGCAGCGCCCGAAGTGTGATCCAGCGGGATGGTTGTCCCGCGCCGTCGTCAAGCTCGAACCATCGCCGCCCGTGAGCCGCCCAGTCCATCACCCACTTGCCATTTGCCTGCCGTTTCGCGCGAACCCGCTCGATGGCTTCGGCAAGCTGCGGATCGGGCTCGGTCTGGTCAAAAATGGAGGCACTGCGAAGATAGTCCAGTGCGCGTAGGATGTCGTATCGCCAATGATTGGGATGGCTGAATCCCAGGTATTGCGCGTCTGCGACCTGGCCGGTCCTCAGGCGACGAAAGAGCCGTCTGCGTAGCAGATACTCCTCGCCCCTGCGGTCCCGCGTTTGCCGTGCTGCCCCGACCCTGCGTTCATATTCCAGCAGCCCTTCCAGCACGTTGATCGTGGTATCGAAGGACGATACGCGTGAGCCATTGGCGCGTTCGCAGTTCCAACCGCCATCCTCCTGCTGCTCGCGGAGGAGCCGCTGGACAATCCGTTGATGCACTCTTCGACCTCGCCGCTCCAATAGGGCTGGCCGTCATGCTCCCATCGAGAGTTCTCACCGACTAGCCGCACAGTTCGCCGTGCGCAGGCGCAGGTCGGTTCGACGCCGAATTCCCGTAGTTGCGCCAGCGTCCAGCAAGTGGCGGTCCACGGCTGGCCTTCATCCCGCCATTTCTTCTCAGTGAAGCCCGCCGGCACAAAAGCGCCTCCAGCCCGCTCCGCCAAGGCGAGATAGAGAGCGCGATGGGCCCGCCTTGCACTCGGCAGCGTGATGAACTCGCGATAGCCCTCGGCGAAATACGCTTCCAGCTTGCCACCGCCAATTGCCACCGCCAAGCGCAGCAGTCGCCGTTTTTGGGATCGTGCAACATCGCTTCCAGCTGGGCCGGCGCTGCCGATTGAGCATCAGCCAAAACATTCAGGGCCATGACATTGCCCCCGGCCGGGAGTTCCTCAGGCCGGGCCTTGGCTTCAGATACTGTGACGCAAGTCATAGACGGTCCGCAGACCGCCGCGCGCAAGGCTTGCGAAATCCCGTGCCGCGAGGCGCGTCGGAGCGGTAGACGGTTCTGCCCACGACTATCCTGCCCGTCGCGCTCCGGTATCTGCCAAGGTCACGTAGATTGGTAGTCGCGGAAAGCCCGAGCGCATGTCCGAGGCTTTCTCCGGGCGACAGCGGTGGCAAGGCAGATGGCTCTTGTGAACGCGCATCCCCGATGACAGGGGGACTCGCCGCCGCTTAGGCCAGCGACTACGTCCCTGCGGCTGAGAGCCGGACTCATCTCTCTTGTTTGCATGAGAGCATCTACATCCGTGCCACTTTGTTCTACATGGGTTCGACGTCGTTTAGCCGCCACGTTTTATCGAACACCGGCTTTTCGGGACAGTAGAAGCGGAAGAACGTGAACCAGCGCTTCCCGGGGGAAAATCCAGTTGTTCTCCTGACGGGCGGGCGGAAACTGGATTCAGTTTCCTGAAGGGCGACGTCTACGCCGTCGACCAGCGTGGCGCCGTTTTCTATATCGCCGCTTGTCCCGGTTCGCCGCAGAAGTTCCAGAAAGCACGGCTTCTCCACCTCGTGACCCGATGCGGATTGGCCCGCATGCAGCGGCTGCAGTTCTTATGTCGAGCGAGCGAGAGCCAGTCCCACGTGTCAGCTCCGAACGTCATCACAGACAAGCCGGCCAATATAACGAAATACCAAATAGCGATTTTCCAAACCGACCACGCCCCCGTTACATGGCGCACAACGCACTGAGCGCCGTCCAGCAGAAAAGGATTGTGGCAGAGCGAGGTACGTGAGCGATGGCGCGGCTCCAGGTTCGGACGACAAGGAATATGAATCTCAAGCAGCTTCGCCTCGTCCGGGAGATCGTTCGATCCAATTTCCATGTCACAGATGCCGCCTCTGCTCTGTTCACATCACAGTCGGGCGTCAGCAAACACATCAAGGACCTTGAAGACGAACTGGGGATCGATCTGTTCGAACGCAGGGGTAAGCGGCTGCTCGGGTTGACCGAGCCCGGCGCGCTCGTGCTCGAGATGATCGACCGCGCGCTGCTCGAGGTCGAAAACATCCGGCAGCTGGCAGGGAGCCTCGCAAAGGAGCGGCACGGCACGCTGACGATCGCCGCAACTCACACCCAAAGCCGCTACATTCTCCCGAAGTTCATTTCGGAATTCCGCAGAGCGTATGAAGACGTGGAGATCGTACTGCTCCAGGCACATCCGCGCGAAATCCCGAACCTTCTGTTGGGCGGAAAGACCGATGTCGGCTTCGCAACCGACACGCTCGAAGACGTACCGGATCTGCTGACATTTCCGTTCTATTCGTGGGATCACGACGTTATCGTTCCCGCGGGGCATCCTCTCCTCAAGCTGCCGAAGGCATCCCTGCAGGATGTGGCCCACTACCCGCTCGTGACGTATGACAAAGGCCTCACGGGGCGGAAACAGATCGATAGCGCGTTCGACAAGCTGAACCTCACGTCACGCATCGTAATGGCGGCGATCGATTCGGATGTGATCAAAACATACGTCCGCCTCGGCATCGGTGTCGGGATCATCGCCACCATGGCTTATGATCCAGACGCTGACGCAGGCCTCCATCCCGTGAAGTTGAAGACGCGCTTCGATGCCTCGATGACGCGGATCGCCGTGCGGCGCGGGCGGTTCTTGAAGGACTACGCCTACCGGTTCATCGAGATATGCGCACCCGCCGTGACCAAAGAGGTCGTGAGCGCCGCGAATGCTGCGGTAAGTGAGCGCGATGAGAATGCAAGCGTCGCATTCGCAACGTCGATCCGCACCAGGTCGAACGCGTAACTTCGCCCGAGTTCCGGGTGGAAGCGCCCTCCGGCGACGCCGGTGCTTGCCTCCGCGAGAGCGTCATCGCCGGCGCGAATATGAATAGCGAAAACAAATATTTTACTCCCCCTCGGGACTGAACGAAGGGTGCGATACGGAACACGGATTTCGCTGCGCCCGAATGGGCGCCCTCGGGGGGGGCTGGGGGGCGAAGACCCGCGTACGTTCACTCGGCCGCGCAATGCCCGGCCAACGCATGGGGGACTGGAATGAATTGGTACGGAACGGGCCTAGCGCTCTCGGTGGCATTCGGAGTTGCGGCCGCGAGCATTGCTCCCGTAGCTGCAGCTGATCTCGGCGGCAATTGCTGCGCGGATCTCGAAGAACGCATCGCTGAGCTTGAGGCCACGACGGCTCGTAAAGGAAACCGGAAGGTGTCTCTTACGATTTCCGGGTGGATTGCCGAGCAGATCGTGAGTTGGGACGACGGTGTCGAATCGAACACCTACATCACGGGCCTGGGAACAGCTTTCGCAAGCAACGTGAACTTCACGGGTAAGGCGCAGATCAACAAGGATTGGTCCGCAGGGTACGTGCTGCACCTCGAAGCCATCGGCAGCGACGTCTACACGACGAATGCAAACACGCCGAGCGGTGGCGCAGCATTGTCGGGCGGACCGCCCAACAGCGTGCAGGTTCTGCATTCGTATTGGTTCATCAAGAACGAGCAGCTGGGCCGGGTAAGCGTCGGCCTGACGTCTCCGGCAGACGATAGCGCCGTCGTTGCGCTCGACAGCTCCGGCACGCTGGCCGCGGCGTATTGGGTCGCCTACGACGTCTTTGGCTTCAACGTGAGAGGCAACTTCGCAGCTGGCGATTCGCTGACCTGGGGCAACGCCGGTTCGTGCCGCGGTTACGGCGGCGGGCCTGGCGACTGCAACGGCGTGCCGATTAATGTTGTTCGCTACGACACGCGTGTCATCGCCGGTTTCTCCGGCACGGCGTCGTGGGGCGCTGACGACAACTGGGCCCTCGCCGCTCGCTACATCAACACGCACGGCGACTGGACGACTAAGGGCGTCGTGACCTACTCCGAAACGTCGGACGCCCGGCAGGGCGCTCCTGTAGGCGGCAATCTCGAATACACCCAGGCCAGCATCTATCTGCAGCACAATCCGTCGGGCTGGTTTGCTCACGGCGCGTACGGACACCTCGACCAGGACGTCAATCCGCTCAACAATCCGGCGACGGACACGTACTACATCAAGAGCGGTGTTCGCCTTGGTTTGACGTCTCTCGGCAAGACCATCCCGTACGGCGAATTCCTGCGTTCGGATGACAGTGCGCTTGTCGTGAACGACAACGGCACGGTTGCGACGAACGACGACATCGCTCGCGTCGTTGCGGGTTCTGAAGCGACCTTCTGGGGATTCGGCGTTGTGCAGGAGATCGATGCTGCGGCCCTGTCGGTTTGGCTCAGATACCGCGATCATGAAGTCGATGTTCCTGGCGTGGATACAAAGGATATGTCGACCATCGTGTTCGGCGGAATGATCGGTTTCTAATTTACAAGAGCAGATCAATAGTAAAGCCCGGAGCAATCGCTTCGGGTTTTTTTATTTTTGCGCAACGGCCTTTCAGAAGGCGACCAGTCTTGGTCCATTCGTGAATTGAAAAGCAGGAATAGATATTTGACTGATGTGCGTCCAGCTTCATAATCACCACCATAAGGTTCGGGGCGGACGCGGCATGCAAATGCTCATTCGTGGAAGATTGAGACAGTGGCTGAAATCTTTCGCTGTTGTTGAATGGTGGTGGGTGAGCAAGTGAGCGCGCTTCGCGGAAGCGTGCTTGCGGCTCAGGTCCGTTAGGCGATCCAACAAAACTAGAGTGCGTTGAACGGTGCCCCGCGTGCTGCGGTTTGCGGCAATGGCGGAGCTTTGGCTGACGCGTCAGTTGTTTTTCGACTTTCGCTGCGAACGCCCGAATGGCGTAGGGGGTTTCTTGCTGAGACAGACTGTAAACTACGACATGGAGGGGCGGAGCCGATCGCTGGATGTTCCGGCGCGGAAACTTCTCGAACTCAAAGGCATAACGCTTTCGTTTGGTGGCGTGACTGCTGTCTCGGAAATCGACCTTGCCGTCGCGGAAGGCGAGATCCGGGCCGTCATCGGGCCGAATGGCGCGGGGAAAAGCTCGCTCATCAACCTAATTAGCGGAATTTACAAGCCAGACCGCGGAACGATCACGATCGCAGGCAACACCTTCCATGCAGTTCCGGTCGATCGCGTCGCCAGATTCGGCGTGGCGCGGACGTATCAGAACCTTGCACTGTTCAAGGGCCTCACTGTTCTCGAAAACGTGGTGACAGGTCGGGCAAGCACGGTGCGCTCGACGTTCGTCGAGCAGGTCATCGGTCTCGGGCGTGCGCGGCGCGAAGAAGCAGATGCGCGGGCTCGCGCCGATGCTGTCATCGATGCTCTGCACCTGAGGTCGGTACGCGGTCGGCTCGTAGGAACGCTGCCGTACGGCGTGCAAAAGCGTGTCGAGCTTGCGCGAGCCCTCGTGTCCCAGCCGCGCCTGCTGCTGCTCGACGAGCCCATGGCGGGCATGACGGCGAGCGAAAAGAGTGAGATGGCGGGCTTCGTGCGCGCTGCCCGCGAGCGCTTCAACGCAACGATTGTTCTGATCGAGCACGACATCGGCGTGGTCATGGACCTGTCTGACCGCGTCGCCGTGTTGGATTACGGCCGCAAGATCGCAGACGGAACACCGGCAACGGTGCGTGCCGACCAACGAGTTATCGACGCCTACCTCGGCGTTGCCCACGACGATATCTCCTTCGAGGAGGGCGCTGCCTAATGGAAAGTTTTGATTTCGCGTTTTTCGCTGAAGTGCTCGTAGGGGGGCTTCTGTCAGGCATCATGTACTCGCTCGTCGCGATCGGTTTCGTGCTGATCTACAAGACATCCGGCGTTCTCAACTTCGCGCAAGGCGCGCTATTGCTCTTTGCCGCTCTTACGTTCGTCAGCCTGCTTGAGCGCGGCGTCCCGTTCTGGGTGACGTTCGCTGTCACGCTCGCGATCATGGCGCTGATCGGCATCCTGATCGAGCGCACGGTGCTGCGGCCGCTCGTGAACAAGCCCCCGATCACACTCTTCGTTGCGACCCTCGGACTTGCCTACGTGCTCGAGGGATCTGCCCAGCTGCTTTGGGGAACTCAGGTCCACGGTCTCGACCTCGGCATCAACGACGTGCCCTTCGTCGTCGAGGGCGTTTTCATCAGCACATTCGATCTTTTTGCGGCCGGTGTTGCGGCAACAATCGTCGCTCTGTTGACGATCGTTTTCCGCTACACGCGCATCGGCCTGGCCTTCCGCGCTGTGGCTGACGACCAGTTTGCCGCCTTGGCCATCGGCCTCAAGCTGCCGGTGATCTGGTCGGCGGTGTGGATCTCGGCGGGCTTCGTTGCGCTTGTTGCGGGGCTCCTGTGGGGCGCGCGTCTCGGCGTGCAGTTCTCGCTGTCGCTCGTCGTGCTCAAGGCGCTCCCGGTTCTCGTCCTCGGCGGCTTCGACTCCATTCTGGGTGCAATCGTCGGCGGCCTGCTGATCGGCGCATCTGAAAAGCTCGCCGAAGTCTACCTCGGCCCGTTCTTCGGCGGCGGCATCGAGAGCTGGTTCGCTTACGTTTTCGCTCTCGTCATTCTTCTCGTCAGACCATCGGGCCTGTTCGGTCAGCGCCTCGTGGAAAGAACCTGATCCATGGCAACGACAGATATCTCACTCGAACGCTCGTTGAAGGTTTCGATCCCGGAGTGGTCGGTGATCGCCGGCGTGCTGATCGTGGCCTATTGTGTCGTCCCGCTCGTCGCATCGGACTATCTTTTCGACGCAATCCTTGCGCCGTTCCTTGCTCTCAGCCTTGCTGCCGTCGGCTTGAACCTGCTCACGGGCTATGCCGGACAGTTGTCGCTCGGTTCGGCGGCCTTCATGGCTGTGGGCGCGTATGCAGCCTACAACTTCAACCTTCGCATCGACGGCCTGCCGCTGCTGGCAAGCATCGTGTTCGCGGGCCTGACGGCCTCTGCCGTCGGCGTCGTGTTCGGCCTGCCAAGTTTGCGGCTTAAGGGATTCTACCTGGCCGTTTCGACGCTCGCTGCGCAGTTCTTTGTGCAGTGGGCGCTCACCAAGTTCAGCTTTTTCTCCAACTACAACGCATCCGGCGTCATCGATGCGCCCACGATCACCGTCTTCGGCATCCCGTTCGAGGGACCGCAGGGCCGCTACCTCTTCTCGCTCAGCATCGTTGTTGCATTGACGGTCTTCGCGGCGCGGCTTGTGAAGACCCAGACGGGCCGCAACTTCATCGCCGTGCGCGACAACGAAACCGCAGCCCGGGTCAGCGGCGTGCCGGTTCTGAAGACGAAACTGCTCGCGTTTGCCATCTCCTCCTTCATCGTGGCGGTTGCGGGCGTGCTTTGGGCGTTCGCGTATCTGCGCACGGTAGAGCCGCACGGCTTCAACCTGGATCGTTCGTTCCAGATCCTCTTCATCATCATTATCGGCGGCCTTGCGACCATCCGCGGCGCGTTTTTCGGCGCGGCATTGATCGTGGTGCTTCCGTTGATCCTCTCTCGCGTCGGCGCGTTCCTGTTCGGATCCTACTTCGATAGCGGCGTGCTCGACATGAGTCAGCGCATCCTGATCGGCGCACTCATCATCATCTTCCTGATCGCCGAACCAGACGGCTTGGCGGCACTCGGGAAGCGACTAACCAGAAAATTCAGTCGAGGAGGCCAAGTCTCCGGATCCTGAAAGCGAACCGCGCCGCTGTGTAGGCAGGGGAGCGACCTACCAAAACTACCGACTTAACCCGAAGGAGCATGCATTTATGAAAATCGAAACCGCAACCCTGCGTCGGTCGCTCAAGGGGGCAGCGCTGTCTGCCGCCGCCGCGATCGCCACGCTCGCCACCGGCGCACAAGCCGACGAGCAGTTCTTCCCGCTGCAGAGCTACCGCGTTGGTCCCTACGCGGCTGGCGGCACGGGCTTCTTCGGCGGCACAATCGACTATTTCAACCTGATCAACACGCGCGACGGTGGCGTCAACGGCGTTAAGCTGACGTGGGAAGAGGGCGAGACCCAGTACGAGGTTGAGCGCGGCGTTGAAGTCTACGAGCGCCTCAAGAGCCGCCCGAACATCGCAGCCTGGAACCCGCTGTCGGTCGGCATCGCCTACGCGATGATTGATCGCATCAGCCAGGACAAGGTTCCGCTGATCACCATCAACCACGGCCGCACGGACTCCACCGATGGCCGCGTGTTCCCGCATGTGTTTCCGCTGCTGCTGAACCCATACAGCGAAACGTCGGGCATCATCAACTACATCGCCTCCAAGGAAGGCGGTGAGGACAAGCTGAAGGGCAAGAAGATCGTCGTGCTCTATCACGGCTCGCCGTACGGCAAGGAGACGATTCAGATCTATGAGCTTCTGAAGGACAAGTACGGCTTCGAAGTGCAGCAGATCGAAGTGCCGCATCCCGGCAACGAGCAGCAGGCCCAGTGGCTCACCATCCGTCGCGCGAAGCCGGATTACGTGATCCTGCGCGGCTGGGGCGTCATGAACCCGGTGGCTCTCAAGACCGCGCAAAAGACCGGCTTCCCGGTTGACCGCATCATCGGCAACGTCTGGTCCAACTCGGAAGAAGACGTCATCCCGGCAGGCGATGCCGCGATCGGCTACACGGCCATCACGACGCAGGCATCCGGCGCTGATTACCCGGTGCTCAAGGAAGTCGTCAAAACCATCTACGACGCCGGCAAGGGCAACCTTGAAGACAAGAAGCGCATCGGCAGCGTCTACCACAACCTCGGCATCGTGAACGGCATTCTCAACGTCGAAGCCGTCCGCATTGCCCAGGCACGTTTCGGCAACCGCACGCTGACGGGCGACGAAGTCCGCTGGGGATTCGAGCATCTTCAGATCGACGAGAAGCGCGTTGAAGAACTCGGCGCCAAGGGCCTCTTCCATTCGATCAACGTCACGTGGGACAACCACGAGGGCGATGGCCGCGTGACCTTCCAGCAGTGGGACGGGAAGAAGTGGAACGTCGTCTCGGATTGGATCTCTCCGGATTGGAAGTTGCTGCGCCCGATCATTGAAAAGTCCTCTGAGGCGTACGCCAAGGAGAAGGGCCTCAAGATCCGTACGAGCGAAGACGCCGATAAGGTAACCGAGCTCGACACCAAGGCCGGCACTGCCAAGAACTAACGTAAGAACCGGGACCGTCATCCGCGCAGCAATGCGCGGATGACGCCTCGCATTTGGAGGACTCGATGTCTGACCGTTCCAATCTGCTCGTCGTTGACGCGATCTCGGCGATTTACCACCATGCGATCTCGGCGCTGCACGGCGTCAGCCTCGCGGTGAAACAGGGCGAGATTCGTGCGATCCTCGGTGCCAACGGCGCGGGAAAGACGACCACCCTCAAAGCAATTTCGAACATTCTCTCGGCCGAGCGCGGACAGATCACGGCTGGCCGGATCACGTTCGATGGGCTCGATGTCACGAAGACCAGGCCGAGCGATCTCGTGCGCGCAGGCCTCGTGCCGGTGCTCGAAGGCCGCCATGTCTTCAAGTCGCTCACGGTGGAAGAAAACCTTACGACCGGCGGCCTCGGCCGCGGATCGACGCGCGCTGAAATCGCCGCCGATCTCGAACGCGTCTACGCGCTCTTTCCCTCGCTAACCAGAAAGCGCCGCATCTCAGCAGGTCTGACGTCTGGCGGCGAACAGCAGATGGTTGCTGTCGGCCGCGCGCTGATGGGGCGTCCGCGTCTGCTCATTCTCGACGAGCCGTCCATGGGGCTCGCACCGATTGTCGTTCAGAGCATCTTCGACACGCTCCGCAGCCTCAATCGGACGGATGGCGTAACGATCCTGCTCGCCGAGCAGAACGCAGCCGTTGCGCTGCGCTACGCACAAACGGCGACGGTGCTCGAAAACGGCGAGAGCGTGCTGCAAGGTACCGCGGAAGAACTGCGCAACAGGTCCGACGTAGGAGAATTCTATCTCGGTTCGAGTGCGGCCCGCGCATCGATCGGCGATGCCAAGGCGAATGATAATGTGCGCGAAGTCATTGCCGCCGAATAACGAAATGAGAACTCGTTATTTGTCGTTGCGGTGAACCGCACATATCGTAGTCGGCAACAGAGGAGAATGATCGGCCGCTGAATGATGGAGCGAGCATTTCGCTGTAGCGCGGCCGATCCTCCCGTCTGTTTTCAAATCAATGAGTGTCCCAACACGGCGGCGCACGCGTGCGCACGCGCTCGTCGGCGACGCGTGTCCAGACGAGGGAAGGAGAAATAAGATGTCGACCAGAGCCGGCTACCAAGGCATTCACCTGACGGGCAGCCTCCCGTTCGCCAATGCGGATGAAGTCTTCAACTTCATCGGATCCGAGCTGCAGCCGTGGGTCACGCGCGTGCCGGATGGCGAGACAGGAGAGCGCAAGAACTGGGTTCTAACGCAGACTCGTCACTTCTTCGAGAACCCCGCGTTCGACGTCGTCGATGCAACCGCAACGGTCGGCCGTAAGCTTGTGAAGATCAAGGACGGCGTCCGCCCGGAAGACATCTCCTTCCCAAAATTCGAATATGCAGAATTCGCGACCGACTCTTATCCGCTTTTCAAGAAGGCGAAGGCTGAGGGCCGCATCGCGCCAAACTCTAAGTTCCAGATCTCGCTGCCGACGCCGTTCAATGCGGTCTCCTTCTTTGTCGTCCTTGAAGACCAGGCGAAGGTTCTTGCGGCGTACAACGTGCAGGCCAAGGCCGCTGTCGAGGAAATCCTCGCACGCTTCCCGCACGACGAGCTGTCTATCCAGTGGGACCTGCCGACCGAACTCGTGACCATCCAAGGCTGGTTCCCGAACCCTCTCCCGAACAAGGCTGCCGTGTACAGCACGATTGCCGAGGTCAGCTCGTGGGTCCCGGCCGCCGTCGATGTGGGCTATCATCTCTGCTACGGCGACTCGAAGTTCGGTGCGTCGCCCTTCATGGGCGATGAGGACAAGTGCCCGATCCACAACCACAAGGATCACGGCCGCCACATCCTGCCGCCGGACGCGAGCGTCGTCGTCGAAGTGTCGAACGAGCTGGCGCGATCGATCACACGTCCCATCAACTTCATCCAGGCTGCAACGATGCGCATCTGGGACGAGCCGAAGCACTGGGCGGCCTTGTCCAACCTCCGCATCGGCAAGGAGACGCAGTTCTATCTCGGCCTCGTCCACGCGAGCGACGGCGTCGAATCTGCCCGTAAGCGGATCGACATCGTGTCCAAATATCTGCCGTCTTTCGGCATCTCGACGGAATGCGGCCTCGGACGCCACTCTAAGGACGAGCTGGCATCCGTGACCAAGACGTTTAGAACTGTGAGCCAGGACGCAGAAGCGCTCCAGGCTGCGGAGTAATCGGCACGATATGAGCTACATCACCAAACTGAACTACGACGAGGCGCTTCCCGAGAACCAGGAAGCGTTTCGTCGCGAAGAGGAAGTCCGCGGCAAGCCTTCGAACATGAAGGCCACGCTGCTGCATTCCGTGCCGGCCCACCGCGCCTACATGGAGTGGTATCCGCTGTGGAACGAGGTCAAATCTCTGCTGGGCTTGCGCGGCGCGGTTATCTATGCGCACGCCGTCTCGTCCACGAACAATTGCGTGCTCTGCACGACGTACTTCCGCAAGGCGCTGACGGATCTCGGCCTCTCTCCGGACAACTTCGAGATCACGCCGGAAGAGAAGCCGATCGTGGAACTCGGTTACGCCGCCGCACGCCACGCGCAGCCCATCGATCCGGCTCTTTGGAAAACGCTCAAACAGCGCTTTTCGGAGAAGGATCTCGTCAACCTCGTCGCTTTCGCGGGCTTGATGGTTGCGACTAACCTGTTCAACAACCTTGTGCAGGTTGACGTCGACGACGTGCTGACGCCGTACCTTGCAAAGGGTGCGGTGGCCGAGGAAGCGGATGTCTCGTAAGCTGCGGCCCTTGAAGAAGCAGACCGGCGCACCGAAGACCGCAGCGCTGCGGGAACTGAAGAAGTTTCCGTTGCTGGACGCACTCTTCGGGCGCCGCTCACGCCGCTTTGGCGTGGGCATGGAAATTCCGGACGGGCCGTTCGCTTATCGCTCGAAGCACGCGCCCGAGACGATCAGCGATTTCGAACGCACGCTTCTGATCGCAATTGGCGCGGGCGTGAGCGGCTGGAATCTCGGCATACCTCATGCGGCGCACGGCGCAGAAAACAACGGCTGCGATTATCCGGTCCGCCCGGTTGGCAGAACCTATCCAAGCGGCGCGGCTGTTTACGGTTCCGAGCTGCTCATCACCGACGACAGCGGCTCATACATCACCAAGTTCCGCGATCTCGATCCGACGGCGATCCGCGAAGTGAGCGCGCCGAAGGAACTTGTCGCGCGGCTTGAGCCGCATATCGTCCGGATCAGCCACGAGCGCGTGCAAATCGCTGCAGAGTTCCCGCACATCGGCACGCACAATCATTGGGTGGCGAATAAGCCTGGCTCGACGCTGTTCGTGCCGATCAGCGATCAGGTAGAGACCCTTCTCAGCCTGCTCTGGATCTACACGGGCGAAGGCTCACCAGTGCTGGATGTCGGAGGTAAGCCCTTCGGCAAGCCAAACCTGCTGTTGAAGGACGGTGTGCTCCATAAGGAGCGCGCGATCCCGCTGACGGTCATCGAAGCGGTAGCGCTCAAGCACACGACCTCTGAAATCACGATCGCCGCCTACAACATTCAGCTCGCGCTGCAAGCCATCGGCCTCGGCGGCTGGCTGTACACCGGGATCAACGCCGCGAGCCTGCTCGGCGCCTACGCGGAGCAAGGAACACCAGGCTTCGGCTTCCGCTACCAGCGCAACAGTGATGTCCCGGAAGACTCCATTCCCGTTGGGCTCGACGGCGCATTCGAGCCGTTGATCCCGCCCTATGCTAAAAGCATGGCGGAAGCAGCTGAACGCTTCCTCGATCGCAAATTCGGGAAAGACGGCGTGTTCGGCGCAGACAGGCCGTCGCCGTATTTGCGCGACGCGAAAGTGAAGAAAGCGCTTGGAGAACCCTCGGCGGAAGTCGCGCAGTACTTCGTAGGTCTGGTTGAGGACATCTATGCGCGCTTCCGCCGCTTTCCGACAACGATCCCGTCGGTCGGCGCGGGCCTCTATACGCAGGCCCAGCACATCGATACGGACTTTTACGACAAGTTTTACAAGGAAGGCGCCTACCTCGAAACCCACGCGCGCCACAAGGAGCTATGGCACGACGAGGACTGAGGCCGCGCTGCTTTCACGCGTCGAGTGAGAGCAGTCGATTGGCTGTCCCGAAGAACAAGGCTTCGAGCACGTCGTCCTTGAATCCGAGCGCCTGATAGTCGCGGATCGACTGGCCGATGGCCCGGAACGGGAACGACGAGCCGAACGCGAGCTGGTCGCGCAGGAATCCGTTCGCAGCCTCGACGTAAAGGGAGCCGCCCGGCAGGAAGATGTACATGTCCGGCACGATCGTTACGTTGGCATAGCGGAACGCGACGCCGATGATCTCGTTGACGTGCGGCCAGAAGCCGTGATGGACGACGATCTGCAACTTGGGAAACGCGCGTGCAACACGCGCCACAGCGGCCGGATCGTTGAATTTGAGATCCGGCGTCGTCGGGCCAGACATGAAGAGCACCGGCACGCCCCAGCTCTCAAGAGCCTCGTAGAGCGGCAGATAGATCGCGTCATCGAAATGCACAGGTTCGCCGCCGAAGCTTGGCTCGACGTTGATCGCCTTGAGCCCCAGCGTGCGCACGGCGCGCTCCGCTTCGTCGATTGCGTCTTTGATGCCGAGCCGCTGCGGGTCGACGGAGCCGGCGCCCACGAGTTCCGCGTGAGGCGTCGTCAGCTCTGCGATTTCGTCGTTGAGGTTCTGGATCGCTGGCGTATCGCGACCGATCACGACCGATTTCCAAACACCTGCGCTCCGCACTTCGTTGAGGTACCCGACGAGTGTCTGAGAGCGCGCGAAGTGCGTGACGTCCTCGGAGCCAACGCGGCCGTTGAGCCACTTCGCAGTTTCGAATTCGGGCGTACCTGCCCGCGCGCCGTAAAAGTCGTGCAGTAATGCGGGCCTGCTGCGGATATCGATAATCTTCTGTGTCATGGAGTGCTCGGGCGCGGTGTGTGGGGGGGTTGAAAAGTGTGGCCTATCCGGACTGCTATTGGGCAGCAGTGAGGACAGCTTTGGGCGCGATGCGGTTCTGGCTCAATTCATCGAGCACCTCGCCCGCAATCGCCTGTGCGTAGTTCGTCACCTGCGGCAGTCCCATGAGTTCGCCGAACGTGCCGCGCGCAAGCGGACCGGCGATCAGCAGGTTGGGCGCGGCAACGCCATCGGTATCGAGTGCCTGGCCGCGACGGCTGCAGGAAATGCCGAGACCGAACGCATCGGCCGTGATGTGGCCTCCTCGCGCGAGGGAGGCGAGATGCGGCTGGGTGGCGAGCGCCGCGCCGTGTGCGGGACCCGTCGTCACGACGACGTAATCCGCAGAAACGGCTTCCAGCGTCTGGTTGTTGCGCAAGCGCACGCCGATCTGAATGCCGTTGGTATCGGCCTGCGCCGACACAAGCGACGCGGCTTTGACGGTCAGCGTGCCGGCGGCAACTCGATCCTTGAGGATCGCCTCAATCTGCGGCGCAATCCGAAAGCGATGAACGTCCCAGTACGGCCGCAGGTGGCGCACGATGCGCTGCCGCTCGGCAACTGGCAGGTTCGGCCAGAACAGCGTCGCTTGCGCGCGCACCGCATCGATGACGGGCTGCCACGGAATGCGCTGGCGGAGTGCGTCTTCGATTGTCGCACGTACGGCACGCAAGAGTGTGCGAGCCGAAATGGCCGATGCAACGAATTCTCCGAAGTTCAAATGCTGATCGCGGGCATGACCGCGCGAGAGGAGACCGCGGCGAGAAAACGCGAAGACCAATCCCGTGTGACCCTGGCATTCGAGAGACGCCACGACATCCGCCATGGTGAGACCGGTGCCCACGATGACCACGCGCGCAGACGGCTCGATATGTCGAAGCGCGTCCTTCACCGTAGCGTCGGGGATCAATCGCGGATCGTTACCGAGCGCGCGTTGAAGAACCTCGGGCACGCCCGGCGCGGGATGTGTGGTCGCAAGAACCACGATATCCGTCTCGTGGCGACGACCGTCTGCTGTCGAAATCATCCACACGCCCTGCGCAGTCTTTGAGATGGAGACCACGCGACTGCGTTCATGCGAAATACGCCCCGCTTCCAGGTGAGGCGCGATGTGCTCCGACACGTAGCGGCCAAACAGCAAGCGCCGCACGTAGATGTTGCCGTCCGCAGCCAAGGCGTGCGGATCGTCTGTAAGCGCGTTCGTCTCCGCGATCCAGTTGACGAAATGAGCTTCATCGCTGGGCAGCAAGCTCATCTTTGCGGCCGGAACGTTGATGCGATGGGCGTCGTCATCAGTGCCGTAGGCCAGTCCGCGACCGAGATCCGCGCGCGGCTCGAACACCGTGATATCGGCTGCGGCCTCGCGCTCGGCGAGGTGATAGGCGATCGCGCCGCCCGTCAACCCGCCACCGATGATCGCGACCGATTTGCGTCTGTGTGCCGGCATGCTCCGTCCTGTATTAATAACCGTCGCCAATGGCGCGCTGAAGGTGCAGTCCGGATCAGCTGGCGGATGCCGCGGGCAAAGTCTTTGCCTTCGCGCCGAGCGTTTCACCGAACGGGCCCATGTTCACGACGTTGGACGACGTGCCGGCGCGATGAGCCAACGGCAGCTTCGGCAGCAGCAACTCAGCGACGCGATAGGACTCCTCGAGGTGCGGATAGCCAGACAGGATGAAGCTATCGATGCCGATACGGCGATATTCGTCGATGCGCTCGGCGACGGTATCGGGGTCTCCCACAAGCGCGGTTCCCGCGCCGCCGCGAACGAGGCCGACACCGGCCCACAGGTTCGGGCTCACCTCAAGGCGGTCCCGCCGTCCGCCGTGCAGCCGCGTCATGCGGTTCTGGCCAACCGAATCCATGCGGGCAAAAACCTGCTGCGCGGACGCGATCGTCTCGTTGCTCAGATTCTCAATCAGCTTGTCGGCAGCCCGCCAGGCTTCCTCGTTCGTTTCGCGTACGATGACATGCAGGCGAATCCCGAACGACACGGTGCGTCCGCGAGCTTTCGCTGCCGCGCGAACACCCGCAATCTTGGCAGCGACATCGGCCGGAGGCTCACCCCACGTGAGATATTTGTCGATGCTCGTCGCAGCCACGTCATGCGCAGCGTCCGACGATCCACCAAAGTAGAGCGGCGGGTACGGCGATTGCACCGGCGGATAGGTGAGGCGTGCATCCTCAACCTGGATGTGCGTGCCCTTATAGTTGACGGCCTCGCCGGAGAGCACCGCGCGGTAGACATCGAGAAATTCGCGCGTGAGATCGTAGCGTTCCTTGTGGCTGACAAACAGCCCATCGCCGCGGTTCTCGACCGGATCGCCGCCGGTTACGACGTTGATCAACAACCGACCGTTCGAGATGCGATCGAGCGTCGCCGTCATACGCGCCGCAACCGTTGGAGACTGCAGGCCGGGGCGCACGGCGACGAGGAACTTCAGCTTCTCGGTCAGCGGCGCGAGTGAGGACGCGACGATCCAGCTGTCTTCGCAGCTGCGGCCCGTGGGCAGCAGCGCGCCATAATATCCGAGTGAATCCGCAGCCTGTGCAATCTGCTTGAGATAGGAGAAATCAGCTTCGCGCGCGCCGGTGGTCGAGCCGAGATATCGGCTGTCGCCAAAGGTGGGGATGAACCAGAGGATGTTGATTTTCTCCGGAATGGTCTCAGCCATAGCGCAGTCCGCCTTACGTTAGTGAGTCTTCTTAGAAAGGATGGGCCCGGAACTGCGTGCTCCGGGCCCGGAAATCATCAGCTCCAAGCGTGGAGAGGAGGCTTCACGTCATTGAGGAAGTAGTTGCCGAGGATGGCATACTTCCAGCGCACCGGATCGTGCAGCGTGTGCGTGCGCGCATTGCGCCAGTGGCGATCGAGATTGTTCTCAGCCAACGTCGAGCGCGCGCCAGCAAGCTCGAATAGCTTGTTAGACGCTGCAATCGCGATCTCGGTGCTGAGCACCTTCGCTTCAGCAACGGCGATCTGCGCCTCCGCAACCGTTTCCGCTGTCGGATTGGCAACCGCGCGGTCGACAGCGAGGCCGGCACGGTCCTGCAACGCCTCGGAGGCATGCAAGCGCAACTTGAGGTCGCCGACAGCCTGGATCGTGTAGGGATCCTGCGAAGCGTGCTCCTGGCCGCTATCGACCCACGGACGGGACTTGGTGCGCACGAATGCGATCGTGTCATCGACCGCCGCCTTCGCGATACCGTTGTCCACGCCGACCTGAATGATCTGGAAGATCGCGCCGTCAGCCGTCGGCTTGTCGTAACCCTTGTAGCCGGGCACGAGATGCGTCTTCGGCACCTTGACGTCGTCGAGGATTACAGTGCCGCTCAGCGTCGTGCGCTGGCCGAACGCCGACCAGTCGTCGATCACGGTCAGACCCGGCGCATCGCGCTCGGCAATCGCATACCAGGCGCGGCCCTGGTCATCGACGGCCACGATGGGAACGACATGGGCCAGCAGCGCGCCGGTCGAATAGAACTTGCGCCCCTTGACGATGACGTGATCGCCCGCGTCGACAAAGTGCGTCTCGAAGTCCGCGGCGCGCTTGGAGCCGAACTCGGAGAACGCGTTGCCGAAGCGCACGCCCTGCAGCGCCTTGCCGAACAGCAGGCGCTGCTGCGCTTCGTCGGAAACGGTGCGAAGTGCCGCGAGAACACCGAGGTGGTTCTGCGGGATCTGCCCAATCGACGGGTCCGCCGCGGAGATGATCTGGATCACTTTCGTCAGCGTGACGTAGGAAACCTCCGGGCCGCCGAATGCCTTGGGCACGTTGATCGACCACAGACCGCTCTGCGAAAACTGGTCGAGCTGCTCGATCGGCCAGCGGCGCGTTCGGTCGCGCTCGGAAGCTCCTTCCGCAAAGGTCTTCGCGAGACGGTTTGCGACTTCCAATGCCTCTTCATCCGACTTGATGATGTGCGCCGGCTCCTTGAGCTTGGCGAAGCCGGGCACGTGCTGGGACGCTGCCTCAGCAGCAGGCTTGGGATGTGCAAGTGTCAGTGTCATTTTTAGATCCTATTAGATCGGTTGAAGCGCGTTATTCGGCGGCTTCGGAAAAGGTCTGCTGGGCCTCGAGCTGGCGCACGAGCGGGATCACATGCTTGCCGAAGAACTCGACCTCTTCCTGGAAGTGCAGGAATCCGAGGAGGATCAGGTCAGCGCCGGCCTTCTTGAGGTTGACGACGCGCTCGGCGATCTGCTGGGGCGTCCCGATCAGGTTCGAACGGAACCCGTCGTTGTATTGCACGAGATCGTTGAACGAAGACTTCGCCCAGTTGCCCTGGCCCTCAGGGGAAGCAGCGCCGGCATTCTTGACCTCGTGGCCGAATGCACGAACGGCTTCGGGGTTCGCCTGCGCGATGATGTCGTCGAGCACCTGCTGGGCTTCGGCTTCCGTGTCGCGGGCGATCGCGAACGCATTGACGCCGACCTTCACCGAGTGACCGTTCTCGGCGGCCTTGGTGCGGATGTCCGAAACCTGTTTGTAGATCTCGTCCGGGGTGTTGCCGTTGGTGAAGTACCAGTCAGAAACGCGAGCGGCCATGTCGCGTGCGGCGCGCGAAGAGCCGCCCTGGAAAACCTCGGGAATCGGGTTCGGCTTCGGCTTCAGATTGTAGGCGTTGTAGCGATAGAAATCGCCGCGGAAGGTGTAGTTGTCTTGCGTCCAGATGCCGCGCAGCGCGCGAATGAACTCTTCCGAACGGCGATAGCGCTCGTCGTGATCGAGCCAATGCTCGCCGATAGCCGCGAACTCACCGCGGAACCAACCGCTCACCACGTTGACGGCAATACGGCCGCCGTAGAGGAGGCTGATCGTTGCGATCTGCTTGGCGGCGACCGTCGGATTCCACGGGCCGGGGAGCAGGGCAGCGATCACCTTCAGCCGCTCCGTCTGGCTCAGAATGGCCTGGCTGAACGAAACCGGCTCGTGCTGGAACTCTGCGCCGTAGCCTGCGGTGAAGCGGATCTGGCTCAACGCGTAGTCGAAGCCGTTCTGTTCCGCGATCTGCGCCAGCTTGACGTTGTAGTCGAGCTCCCAGCTCGTGCGCTGCGGAATGTTGCTGATGACGAGGCCGCCGGAAACGTTCGGAACCCAGTAAGCGAACTTGATGGGCTCGCGCGATGCGATATTCGGCAATGAAGACGTTGTCATGGGATGCTCCCTCGAGATGTCGATGTGTTCGCTAGGCCGTGGCAGCAATCTCGGCGGCGCGCGCCGGGCTCGTGAAAGGTGCGATGCGGCGCGTGAGGTACGCGGAAGCCTCAGCGCTCACGCGCTCAACGCGCTCGATAACCGCCGAATTGGTCAGCTCGTAATTCGCGAAGTCCGTCTCGACGGCATAAACCGATGTCGGCAGCGTCAGAGCGTTGAGGAAACCGAACAGCGGACGAAGCTGATGGTCGATCATCAGCCCGTGCAACGGCGTCCCACCCGTGGCTGTCAGCACCACCGGCTTGTTGGAAAAGCGCTTGTGATCGACGAGATCGAAAAGGTGCTTGAGAGCGCCAGTGTATGACGCGCGATAAACAGGCGTGCCGATCACGAGCAGATCAGCCTGCTCGACTTGATCGATGAACGCGCGTGCCCGCTCGTTCACGTTATAGGGCGAGTGCACCTCGAACAGCGACGAGGCAGACTTGGAAAGCTCGAGAAACGTGGATTTGTAGCCCGTTTCCCGCTCAAGGCCGCGAAGGACGTGCTTGACGAGCACCGAAGTTCGCGACGGATCGGACAGACTTCCGGAGATCCCAACGATTGATGGCGTGGACATTGCAGTTTCCTTGAATTCAGGAGGGCGGCGCGAAGGCCGATGCACACGGGTCATGAGGTGCCAAGAAGGCGCGACAGCAAAGCGGAGCGTAAGCGGGACAAGCGCGTTGCTCCGCTTCGAGCGAAACGAGTGCGGGCGCCGGCATGTGTGAAAAGTACGAAGTCATATTCCGATCGGAGCCATTGGTCAGTTACAGAGAGCGTTTTCAGCTTCACGCTTGCTCTTGAACTAACATCACGCGGAGGCCGCTGCTAAATAAGAACTTGAGATGTCGATATGAGCGACAGTGATAGCGCGCATGCCGCGCATGCGATCATTCGGCGGCAGTTCGAATTGCCGCGGCCTCCGCAACATCGAAGGACGCGAGAACATCGCGACGAAGGTCTGCAGCGTTTCTGTCGCGAGAGTTCGTGACGATCTTCGCCATGCGCCCGGGCGCGCGGCGCAACACCACAATTCGGTCCGCGAGAACGATCGCCTCGTCGATATCGTGCGTCACGATGACGAGAGTTAACTTCATTTCGCGGCGGAGGCGGAGCAGATGCGCCTGCAGATCAGCGCGCGTGAAAGCATCAAGCGCTGAAAACGGCTCATCGAGGAGAACGACGGACGGCTCCGCGACCAGTGCGCGGGCAATTGCGACGCGCTGGCTTTGCCCCCCCGACAACTCACGCGGCCATCGGCTTCCGTGATCGGAAAGGCCGATGAGCTCGAGGCCACGCCTAACGCGTTCGCTCTGTTCCGCCTTGGGAAGGCCCTGCAGCCCGAACGCCACGTTCTTCGCCACGGTTAGCCACGGCAGCAGCCGAGGTTCCTGAAAAATCAATCCGACGGCCGGATGAGGGCCTTTGAGAGGGATGCCGTTGACGGACGCATGGCCTTCGGTCGGCTCATCGAGACCCGAGATGATCCGGAGCAAAGTACTCTTGCCGCACCCGGACGCACCAACGATCGCGACAATCTCGCCTGCGTGCACCGAAAGGTTGATGCCGTCGAGAACCCGGGTGCCATCCGAAAAGGATTTGCTGACGCCTTTGATGTCGAGCATCGCGGTCTCCATCAGCGCGTCTCAAACGCGTCTTGCCAGCGCAGGAACGGGCGCGCGGCGGCCGCTAGGGCTGCGTCCGTCACCTTGCCGAGAATGGCGAACACGGTGATAGCCGCAATAATAAGTTCAGGTCGCCCCATCTGCTGTCCATCGATGAGCAAGTATCCAAGCCCTTCGGACGCGCCCATGAATTCAGCAGCCACGACGAACATCCACCCGAGACCGAGCCCGCCGCGCAGGGCGACGACCATTGGCGGCAGAATTGCGGGTAACAATATGCGCGTGACGAATTGCGGCCCGCTTAAGCGGAAGATGCGGCCGATTTCCACGAGCTTTCGGTCAACGGACGCGATGGCGCCCATCACGCCAAGATAAACCGGAAAGAACACGCCGACCGCGATCAGCGCGATCTTCGAGGCTTCGAAAATGCCGAGCCACAGGATGAAAAGCGGAACCCACGCAATCGACGGAATCGCACGCAGACCCTGGAACGTCGGGTCGAGCAGCCGGCTGAATTTCTTCGAATAGCCAGCCAGCGCACCGAAGAGGATGCCGACAAGGCCGCCCAGCACGAAGCCGGCGAAAACGCGCCCTGTCGTGGCCAAGGTGTGCTGCAGCAGCTCGCCCGATGCCGCAAGTTCCCACAGCGTCTCCGCCACACGCGAAGGCGGAGGCATCAGTCGCCCTTCAGCGAGCCCGGTGCGCACCAGCGCCTCCCAGACGAGTGCCATCGCGACGGGAACGATCAGGGCGTCGAACAGCCGAGGCCAACGCAAAAATGCTCTCGTGCGCCTGTCCGCGACGGGCGCCACTTGGATGGCAGTGAGATCGGTCATGGGTCTCAGTTGACCTTCGGATCGATCAAACCGTCCACGGCAGCTCCGATGTCCACGCCGGGTTTGATAATGCCGGCGTGCAGAAGAGCCTGGCCAGCCGCAGCGATGGACTCGCGCTGCGGTGCGCCGAGTTCGAACGCGTTGAGGTCGGTGCGATCGAGTTGTCGAGCAACCACGTCGGTGGGCAGCTTGGTAGCGGCCGCCAGCAGCGCCGCGAGTTCCGCCGGGTTCTCTTTCGCGAATGCGCGGGCTTTCTCGTAAGCTCGCATAACGTGCGCAACCAACGCAGGGTGCTCCGCGGCGAAGGCTTCGCGCACGCACAGCGTACCCCAGGTGTTGGCCTCCACACGGCGATAGAAAAGATTGGCGCCGGCTTCGAGTTCAGCGGCCGCCATCATTGGATCGAGACCGGCCCACGCGTCCACGTCGCCACGGAGCAGCGCGAGCTTGCCGTCTGCATGCTGCAACAGAACCAGCTTCACGTCCTTTTCGGTGAGCCCGACGTCGGCGAGCGCGCGCACGAGAAACACGTAAGCGTCCGTGCCGCGCGTGACGGCAACACTCTTGCCTTTGAGATCGGCCGGGCTCGTGATCGCTGAATCATGACGCGTGACAAGCGCGGTCCATTCCGGCCGCGAATAGATGTCGACGACCTTGATAGGATTGCCGTTGATCTTGCCGAGCAACGCTGCCGCCCCCGCGGTCGAACCGAAATCGAGTGAGCCTGCGTTGAGGAACTCCAGTGCTTTGTTGGAGCCTGCGGACTGGACCCAACGCACTTTGATGCCGTTCGCGGCAAGCGTTTCCTCGAGGAAGCCTTTCGCCTTCAGCACAACGGACAGGGGATTATACGTCGCCCAATCCAGACGAATTTCTTTCGGCGGGCTCGCAAGAGCGGCCGATCCAAAGGACATGATTGATAAAAATGCGACGCAGGCCGTGACGAGATGACGGCGAGTGATGGTCAAAACGGAAGCTCCCTTTGAGCCGGCAGATCAAAGCGACGATTGCGGCGAGTGTACTCAATCGCGGCGCGGTGCGATCCCGCAATGTTCAGATAAGCAAATCCGTTCTTGGCATATGAAGCGGTCGGAAGGACGGGCGCAGCGCCCGTTCTTCCTGGGTTTGATTACGAACGCGTCGGCTCGTTGAGAAGCTTCACGAACGTGTCGGACGAGATCACCGGCGCGAAGAAGTTATTGATGCGCTCGAATGCGGCGGCTTCCTGCTCGGGCTTTTGCGCGGCAGTAGCGTCGCCGATCACGATCGGCAGGAACCCGTTGTCGCGGGCTGCGCGGGCATTGCCTTCGATGCACCAGTCGAGGTGGATGCCGGTGATGATGATCGTCTTGATGCTCTTACGAGCCAAGTCGAGAGGAAGCGTTGTGCCAACGAATGCGGTCTGCAACGCCTGCTCGCTGAATTCGAGATCGCCCGGCTGAACCAACGCGCGCAGTTCGGCGACGAGATCGTTGTCGGCCTTCTTCTTCTCCGGCGACCAATCTTCCTTACCCTTGATCCACGAGGCGTACTGAGCAGCATCGAACTCGCTCTGCGGATAGCTCTCGCGGAACACTTCGTAGCCGATCCAGGCGAATGTCTTGAAGTTGCCGGCGGCGCGTGCGGCCTGCGCAACCTTCACGGTCGCGGGAAGGCTTCCGCGTTCCCACTGACGTTCAGCGGCCTGCGCACCCGACGGAAGATAGAGGCTGTTGTTCTGGCTGACCGACAGGAACGCTGCCGGATACTTGAGGATCTTTGCAAGATCCAGCGACTGCCACTGCGGGGCGAGTTCCGGGATTGCGTGGACGCCGCCGAGCTTCTTCTTGTCGTCGTCCGCGCGCGCGGGAGCCGCAACGGCTGCTACGGTGGCGGCAGCTGTCACGGCGCCGGCGACGCCCCCCACGAACTGCCGTCTCGTTGTGATGTTGGTGTCGGAAGAGCTCATTGTTGCCTCTCGATAATGCCATCTCAGCGCGTTAGGGAGTGGAGGCTGAGCAAGTCACCGGGAACTGCGTCTCGCGCGCAGGCGGTTTGTCGGCCCCCGAACCAGCGGTTAGCATGCGTGCTTCGCTTGCCTAACGATGAAAAAGTGATGTCGATTGCAGTCGAGTTTGCCTAAGCAAATCATGTTTCGGAAAAACGACTTAGGTCTTCCGAGCGCTGCGCAGGCTTCACGATTTTAATCATGGTTAGCCTCCTTTCCAAAAGGAACAGGCGAAAGGCGACCCGGTTTCGTGCGTGACGCATAAAAATTCTTGTTTGCGGATTCCCGCAACCCAAAGGCGCGCATCTCGCGGACTCCAGCGCCTTGAAGGCGGCGCGTGAGCGAGAGTACGGCGGCAGGTGCTAGACACTTATCGAACTATGCTCTTCTGTCCGCCGGCCGTTCTTATTGGGCGTTTTCAGTAGCTCAAGCAGAGTATTTTCTCCACGTGAGCGCATACTACCGCAAGTGCAGATGGAAACTTTGGGAATGCGTGGGAGGCGGAACACGCGGGGACGCAGTCTTTGGATTTCGCACGGGGTCGGTGGCGCTCGCAGATCGCCGATCACATCCAACTCGATAGCGGCTTCGTCCCAGAAGCGGACTCTGGTCGACTTCTGACAACCGCAGGCTCAGTGCTTCCAGCGACGTCTGCTCCTGAGGTGCTTCCGGCCGAGTTTGCTGTCGAGTTGGCAGGTGATTTTGACCCAGAGCGGAACTCATCCGCGCATAGAAAGTCACTTCGACCGCCGCTTAGTCGTCTTAGGCGGCCGTGCAGAACGCCGCTTGTTCGCTGATTGAAGACGCGCTTTTGCGTGCGGCTTGGAGCCGGCCTCCATCAAGCGATCAATCGTCTTTGGCGTATCCGTATATCCGAGTGTAGTTGGTTTGGAGTCACGACTGCGCTGCTCGCGCCGCGCCTTTTCGCAATTCCACGAATACATTTGATCTAACACGCGGAGAATCGCGGCGTCCCTCAGCCGATGGTATTCGAATTGATGCCCGACTTGCAGCAAACGTTTGATTGGCTTCGGGGTCAGAAGAAAGGCTCCCCCCGTCCCGCGCTGCCGCAGCCCTATGCAGAGTCTAGCTATGCAGCCTCGCCATACATATAAGAGATGGCTTAGTGCTGCGACTTCATCGCCATCAAGAACGCTCGCTATAGCCTGCGCGAACGGCACAAAGGCGTCGGAGGCGTACCTAGAAACCATCTTGGATTCGAGTGCGTCATGTTCGCGAGTAACTAGGGCTTGTGCCTTCAGGCCGCCCAAGAAAATGTTGCCATGGTACGCAGAAATGTCGCCAATGCCGTCCATCGTAATCGTTAACAGTCCAGGATTGGCAAACCCCCCGTTCGATTCTCGGTGCCACATCACGTTTTGTTGGACTAACTGATCGACGACGCCCCACGCGACAATGTCGCTCCGAGGCGTCCCATAAACCGCAATAGACCCAGACCAGCGGTCGATAGCGCGTGCAAGTTTCACGAGCGTCTGAACGTTCAAAGTCTCAGGCGATGCGAATTTGGTGAAACGTGGATAGCTTGCCCGTCGAAGAGGCGGATCGACGGCAGGGCGCGTGGGATTGGCGTACGTCAAGCTTCCTTTGACAAGTCGTCCCTCTTCGCTCCTCATAGTTCCGAGGTATGCAATTTCAAGAAGAAGCCCGACCACCCGCTGATCGGGCTGGTCCAATCCGAGTTCTCGAATTCGGGCCGTGACTTCACGGGCTAACTGATCAACCAAATCCGGCATAGTTTCTCCGCGCCATCATACAAGACACAGGAATACTCGCATATCCATGAGGCGATCCATATAGAGTTACACGATCACCGGAATCATAGATCGCAATGCCGTTAGCTGAGGTTACTCATGACCGCTTATGGCCCGTCGCAGACGTTGCAGCTTGGGCAGGTTCGGTCCCATTAGCAGACTCTGCCGCGACGAACGTAAGAGGCTCGCATCGACGTGTCACCCACGTCTGCAATCATGTGACTTCCGGAAGTGCTTGTCACTTCGCAATACGCGGCTCCTGAGCCAGTGAGCACGCTGACTTGGCGGCTACCGCTGGTCCTTCTTCCGCGCGGGAGCAGCGGCCGCGCCCGCTGCAGCGGGCTGTGTCGCCGTGGTAGTGGTAACCGCTGGCTTCTTTTTGGTCGCCGCCGACTTTTTCGCCTTGGGCTTTGCGGGAGGGGAGCTGAAAAAGTCGAAGTCGAACAGCGATGACAACGGCATGGTCTCGCTCACGCCACCGGTGTAAGCTTGCAGCACGCTCACCTTCGTGCCGACCTTCGCAATCGAGGCCAAGTGTACGACGTGCTCGTTCGTCAGGCGGAAGCAGCCCGACGAATTCGCGCGCCCAACCGTGCGATCGTTGTTGGTGCCATGGATACGGTACACGGTATTGCCGAGATAGAGTGCGCGCGCGCCTTGCGGGTTCTTGAGCCCGCCCGAGACCGTGAGCGGCAGGCCCGGCACACGCTCGTGCATTTCAGGCGGCGGCGTCCACGACGGCCAAGATGCGATCCGGCTGACGCGCTGCGTGCCGGTCCAGGTGAAGCCCTCGCGGCCAACCGAGATGGGATACTCGTAGGCTTGCTTGTTGGGCAACACGAAATACAGCTTGCGCGATTGCGTATCGATTATGATCGAGCCGACCTCTTCGCTGCGGTCGAAATAAACAACCGGCGGCGCTGCAGGCGCGATATCCGGCCGTTCGCCTCCGTCCATATGCTTGGGATAGATAACGGGCTCGTAGGCTGCACGGCGCGCTTCGCGCTCAATGCGCTCCGCTTCCCGCATTTGCGCATCATGTTCAGCGACAGAGTCGCTGACGAACTGTGCCTCCGCCGGCCCCGCAAGCAGAGCGACGTAGGCCGCCAATGCCAAACACGTTGCGCGCAATTCCATAAACGCCCCGCAACCGGTTGATTGTTTCAGCCCTAATAGGCACCTCGCCGCCGCTGGACAAGTCCGATCACATTCCAGTGGGTGCGCGAAGGGTCAACTGTTGCAGTCCGGCCCCATCGCAGCACGGCGAGTTAAGGTTCCCATCCCATCTTTGGGGAACGTCTTTTTTCCATCGCTAACATAGGCGTCTAAAACCCAACGTCCCAGAAGCGGTCATTCCAAAGGATTTGATCAGCGACACAACGAGCGCCGCAGATCGAGTCCGGAATTGAAAGTAGAGCGTCACGCACTCAATTGTCGCTCTGTTCCCCGGCCTCCTCTCCAGACATCCTTGCCGCTTGATCGGACGCGTCCGCATGACTACATAGCGGGTTCACCGGTTCGACAGGATATGCGCCGCCATGGATTTCACCCAGACAGCAACACCCGCCTTCGTTGCCTTTGGGGAGATCCATTCATATGCCTGCATCCATCGTCCTGGCCAATGTCACGCTATGCACGCCTAATGGCCACAATCTTCTTTCCGGCCTAGACCTCAACTTCGGCTTGGAGCGTACAGGCCTCGTCGGCCGCAACGGCATCGGGAAGACAACGCTTCTCAGGGCCATATCCGGCGATCATGCGCCGTTGTCCGGCACGATCGCAGTTTATGGCGCCGTCGCCGTCGTGCGCCAGACCGTACAGCTCAAGCCCGACGAAACAATCGCCGACCTGTTCGGAGTTTCTACTCGGCTGGCGCTTCTGCGCCGCGCCGAAGCGGGAGACGCCACCGCGGAAGACCTTGATGATGCCGATTGGACAATCGAGGAGCGCATCCTTGCCGCGCTCACGCGTGTCGGGCTGGAAGCCTCCCCGAGCACTCGTCTGGCGAAGCTCTCGGGTGGTCAAGCGACACGCGCCAGCATCGCTGCCGCGATCTTCACGGAACCCGACTTCCTGTTGCTGGACGAGCCCACGAACAATCTCGATCGTACAGGCCGGTGGGCGCTCATCGACCTCGTCGCGCATTGGCGCAAGGGCATGATCGTCATCAGCCATGATCGTGAGCTTCTCGAACACATGGACTTCATCGTTGAGTTGAATTCGTTTGGCGCGGAGACCTACGGTGGCAATTGGAGCGCCTATTGCGAGCGCAAGACCATTACGCTGGAGGCGGCGCAGCATGATCTGGCATTCGCGGAGAGAAAGGTCGCGGAGGTCAAGCGCAAAGCCCAAGCTGCCGCCGAGCGGAAGCATCGGCGCGATGCGGCGGGCGCGCGCAAAGGCGCACGCGGTGATCTTCCCCGTATTCTGATCGGAGCCCGCAGGAGCAACGCCCAGGCGAGCGGAGGCGATGCGCTCAGACAGGCCGGACGCCGAGAGGCGGAAGCGGTGAAGGCGGCCGCCGAAGCTCGCTCGCGCGTCGAAATCCTCCAGGAGCTCTCGGTCGAACTTCCGGCTACCGGGCTTGCAAGCGGTCGCGCGGTTTTGAAGGTAGACGATGTCACCGCAGGCTACGGCGCCGATCATCCCATCATCCGCAGCCTGTCGTTCTCCATGGTGGGGCCGGAACGAGTCACTGTCGTAGGGCCGAACGGATCAGGCAAGACGACGTTTCTGCGGCTTATCGCCGGGCAGTTGGAGCCCTCGAGCGGCACAGTCTCGATCATGGTGGACTTCGCGGCGCTCGATCAGCGTGTGAGCATTCTCGATCCGGAGATGTCGATCCTCGGCAACTTCAAGCGTCTCAATCCCGAAGCGAATGAGAACGATTGTCGCTCGGCGCTTGCGAGGTTCCAGTTCAGGGCTGCTGCCGCGCTGCAACGGGCCGGCACATTGAGCGGCGGCCAGATGCTTCGCGCTGGCCTCGCGTGCGTTCTGGGCGGCCCACGCCCGCCGTCGCTGCTCATCCTGGATGAGCCCACCAACCATTTGGATATCGAGTCCCTGGTTGCGGTTGAGGCCGGCCTCGCTGCGTTTGATGGGGCGCTACTCGTAGTCAGCCACGACGTGGCCTTTCTAAGAGAAATCCACATTACACGCAGACTGGACCTGCAATCTCAGCAGGTGACGGACTGGTGAAAGCCATCCCTTCAAGTCGACGCGAGGTTCGTCACGCCCGCCTCTCGGTAGCGGCTATACAATCATCTCGACCATCGACAACCGCAGGCTGACAACCGCCGACCGCTCGACAGAAACAACGGTCGGTCCCAAAAGCTGCCATCCGATTGCCCGTGATCGGCGGCACTGAAACGGTCGCCGATCACGTCTGCTTATTAAGGTATCGCGTCAGATGCCGATCTTCTCGGCGATCTCGATCTCGTCGTCGACCTCAATGCCGAGATACGCCCGCTTCTCGGCTCAATCGAGCGGCAGATTTTTGCTGAGTTTCAGGAGCCGCGTCGGGCTAAAGTCAATAGGCTGCCGGTCACTCAAGACAGTCGCACTTCGAGACTCTTGAGAGAGCGAGGACTTTGGTCCCTTTCATCCAGCGCAATATGGTCTAGCCGACATCAGCTCTCGGCGATGGTGAAGGGTTCCAACCGAGCGCGTTGTAGACATGGTAGCGCGCGATGCCGATGTATTCGTGAATCGCGAAATCAGTTACGGAAAGATTGTGTGCCAACGGGAGTAGAGAGAGTGTGGCGCTGAGATAATCCGAGCGGACGGGCGTCACGGCTGTACCGAAATGTCTGAAATACAGCTCACTTCGCTTGAGATGAATGCTGGATGAGACGAGGAAAACGTTGTCCACTGGGCGCTGCGCCAACATTGCGGTTGAGAACTGCGCATTCTGAAAGGTATTTCTGCTCTTTGTCTCAAGAACGATGTCTGCGGCATCGATGCCAAGCTTCAACAACACGCCCCGATTGACTTCGGCTTCAGAGGATCCTTCGTGCGCGGGATCGCCGCCGCTAATGATGATTATGCAGCCGGCTTTTGCCGCTCGGCATTGGCGGTAAAGTGCGGCCGTTGCGACGAGGCGAGAGTACGAATACAAACCTGGCTCAACGAGCGTGTGCTTCTCAACACCGCCTCCTAGCAGAACGATCGCGTTTCGCCCAGCCCATAGGATATCAGGTTTTACGGCTATCGTCTTGTGCAGGTCCTGCAGTAGCCACGTCGGCACGGGGCCGCAACCGATCGCCAGAACGAGGGCCGATGATATCGCGAAAAAGACTCGAGCGGTGAGCGGCCGCTTGAGCGCCGTGCTGATCATGGCGAGTGCGACGAGCAAAGAAATTGCAGGGAAGGTCATACGTTCTCCGAAGGACCGCTTTGTCCACGAGTATGAATCCGATTGATGATTGAACGAGAATGCTGCTGACGAGGATAGTGGTGGATGCAGTTTCCGAGCCTACTCGGCACGTTTTCCTAAAGCTCGCTAAGGCTAATGGCCACTGACTGCGCGCACTGCCAATAGCTTGAGGCGATCCGGATCACGCTCACCAGCCGCAGTGGCTTTCAGTATGCGAGCCACCAATCTTAAACGAAGTTTGTCGTCAGTGCGGACGCGAACGCCGCTGCTCGTAATCTCCAGCTCGTGGCAGGCTGCGGCAAACGCTTCGATCATTGACGCTAGTGTCGCAGCATCATAGGGCGCATCCGCAAAAAGGTCGGCCGCATTCTCGCTGGTTACTGTCTCACAATTACTCTGCAACTGAATGCTCCTCAGTTTCTCGCTCGGCTATTTTCGCGACGCGGCGCGTCCCCCATGACCGCAACGCGACATAAAAGAGCGGCGTCAAAAACAATCCGAACAGTGTAACGCCAAGCATTCCGGCAAACACCGTGACCCCTGTGGCTTGCCGCACTTCGCTGCCAGCTCCATGGCTTAGCAGTAATGGAACAGAGCCTGCGATGAAGGCCACTGAGGTCATGATGATGGGACGCAAGCGCAGCAAGCACGCTTCAAGCGCTGCCTCGATGGTGTTTTTGCCTTTTAGCTCCAGCTCGCGTGCAAACTCCACGATCAGGATCGCGTTCTTGCAGGCGAGGCCCATAAGGACGACAAGGCCAACCTGCACGAAGACATTGTTGTCACCGTCGGTTAGCCAGACACCTAGCAAGGCCGAGCAGATGCAAATGGGGACGATGAGGATCACGGCGAGCGGCAGCGTCCAACTCTCATACAGCGACGCCAGCACGAGAAAGACCAGCATGACGGCAATAGGAAACACGATGATCGCGGTATTGCTTTGCGTCACCTGTTGGTAGCTAAGATCCGTCCACTCAAGCTCGATGCCGCGCGGTAAAACCTTCTCGGCGATCCGCGTAATCTCGGCAATGGCCTGCGAGGAGGACAGCATCTTGGGATCGGCATCGCCTATGACATCGGCGGCCGGATATCCGTTGTACCGGACTACTGGGTCCGGCCCATAGCTCGGCTCGACAGTGACCATGGAGCCGATGGGGACCATCTCGCTTTGGGCATTTCGCGTGCGCAGGTTGCGAATATCCTCGACCTTTTGACGGAACGCCGTGTCGGCCTGCGCCATCACTCTATAAACGCGCCCGAACCGATTGAAGTCGTTCACGTACACCGAGCCGAGATAGACCTGCAGCGTATTGAACAGGTCGGTCAGGGCTACACCTTGTGCCTTAGCCTTAAGGCGATCGACTTTCACCTCAAGCTGCGGGATGTTCGCCTGATAAGAGCTGACAGGGAAGGTCATGCCGGGCGTGCTCGCGATTTCGGCCTGGAATGCGTTCAGCGCGTCCTGCAGCGCGCCGTACCCCAGCCCGCCACGATCCTTCAGATAGAGCGAATATCCGGAGCCATTGCCCAGCCCCTGGATGGGCGGCGGCAACAGTGCGTAAGAGAAGCCGCCCTTGATCCCTGCGAACTTGGCGTTCAGCTCCGCGTTGATCTCGCTCGCGGTGCGCTGCCGCTCGTCGAAGGGTTTGAGAATGACATACGACGTCGTGATGTTCGGCGTATTAACCGCCTGCAGGGCGTTCAAACCCGCGTAGGCAGGAACGAAATCGACGCCATCGACACTGCGAGCGAGATTATCCATCTCGCGCGTCACTTCCGCCGTCCGCGCGAGAGATGCCCCCTCCGGCAGCTTGGAACCGGAGAACAGATAAAGTTTATCCTGAGTAGGGATGAAGCCGCCCGGCACGATATGAAGCAGCAGAACGGCAGCGGTCAGCAGACCGAGATAAACGGTGAAAACCATCCCGCGTCGTGAAAACGAAAGACGCACCAATCCCTGGTAGCCACGCGCGCTAGTCTGGAAAAAGCGATTGAATGGGCGGAACAACCACCCGAAACCACCCTCAATGATGCGAGACAACCTGTCCTTCGGGGCGGAGTGGGACTTGAGCAACTTTGCCGCCAGGGCTGGCGATAAGGTCAGCGAGTTGATGGTCGATATGACGGTAGAAATCGCAATCGTTACTGCAAACTGCTTATAGAACTGACCCGTGACGCCGGAAAGGAACGTCATCGGCACGAAAACCGCGCAAAGCACCAAGCCGATGGCAATAATAGGACCAGAGACCTCGCCCATGGCGCGGTGGGCGGCCTCGCGCGGTGTGAAACCTTGTTCGATGTAGCGTTCGACGTTTTCCACGACGACGATAGCGTCATCAACGACGATACCGATCGCCAACACCAATCCGAACAGAGTGAGCGTGTTGATCGAGTAGCCGAGTAGATAGAGGAAGGCAAAAGTTCCAACCACAGAGACGGGAACCGCAATCAGCGGAATGATCGATGCGCGCCAAGTTTGCAGAAAGAGAATGACGACCATGACGACCAGCAGAACGGCCTCGACAAGAGTATTCAGAACGGCGCGGATCGAATCGCGGACAAACACGGTCGGATCCCAAACCGCTCGGTAGCTTACGCCGGGAGGGAAGTTGCCGGAGAGTTCGGCTAGCTTTTTATAGACGGCATCGGCGACGCCCAGGGCGTTGGCGCCCGGTGAAAGGAAAATACCAACCGTTGACGCGTTTCTGTCTCCTTGGAAGACCCGCATTGTGTAATCGCCTGCGCCAAGCTCGACACGTGCGACATCGGACAAGCGCACGACTTGGCCATCGCTACCTGTCTTAATCACGATGGCACCGAATTCCTGCTCGGTTCGCAGACGGCCGCGGACATTGATGGAGAGCAGGAAGTCCGTGGTCGCGGGCGAGGGTTCCGCGCCGAGCTGTCCGGCCGACACCTGCACGTTCTGCTCGCGCGCCGCATTGAGCACATCCGTGGCCGTTAACCCACGGGACGCCAACTTGTTGGGATCGAGCCAAATGCGCATGGCGTAATCACCCGCGCCGTAGATGCCAACATCGCCGATGCCGGGAATCCGCGAAAGCTCATCCTTTACGTTCAGAGTGAGGTAGTTGCGCAGATAGAGGGTGTCGTATCGATTGTCCGGCGAGTACAGGCTCACGTACATCAGTGGTGTCGGAGACTGCTTCTGTGTCGTCACACCGAACTGCCGCACCTGTTCGGGCAGCCTGCTCAGCGCTTGACTGACCTTATTCTGAACGCGCATAGCTGCGGTGTCGGGGTCTACATTTGGCGTGAAGGTAACAACCACCTGCAAGCTGCCGTCGGAACCCGCGACAGACTTCATATACATGATACCTTCAACGCCGTTGATAGCCTCCTCCAGCGGAGTGGCCACGGTCTCGGCAATTTCTTTGGGGTTTGCGCCCGGATACATAGCGCGCACAACGACACTTGGCGGCACCACCTCGGGGTATTCCCCAGCGGGGAGGATGGGGATGGCGATCAGGCCGAGCGCAAAGATAATGATCGACAGGACGATCGCGAAAATCGGCCGCTCAATGAAGAAGCCAGATATCTTCATAATTGCGCCCCAACCTTATTCTCGGCGATCATGGGGACTTCGGAAGGTTTGACCGGAGCGCCCGTGAAGTAGACGCGTTGCAGCCCACCGACGATGACTTTGTCACCTGGAGCCAATCCAGACTCGACCACGCGCAATCCCTCTGCCGTGCGTCCAAGCTTGACGTCTTTGCGCTGCGCCGTGTCGTCGCTTCCCAGTACGTAGACGTACTTACGATCTTGGTCGGTCAAAACCGCTTTGTCATCGATGAGGATTGCCCGCATCTCGTTGGCGTTGCCCAGCTCAACGCGGGCAAACAGTCCCGGTGTGAACTTTCGATGCTCGTTGCTGAGCCTCGCCCGCAGGCGAATAGTCCCGGTCGTGGGGTCGAGCTGGTTGTCAACGAAATACACCTTGCCCGAATGCGGATATCCTTCTTCATTGGCCAGCCCGACTCGCACGGGAAGGCCATTTGTTTCTTGTTGGACTTGTTTTGCGTGCATGCTGTAGCGGAGGTAACTCTGCTCATCCGGATCGAAATCGACGTAGACCGGGTTTTGCGAGACCATCGTGGTCAGAAACGTCTGATCGGCGACTGCAAGATTGCCCACAGTCAGCATCGCACGCCCCGCCCGTCCATCGATGGGCGCTCGCACCTTTGTGAATTCGAGATTGAGCTTTGCCAGCGCAACAGCAGATTCTGCATCCAGCACATCGGCCTGGCTCTCCGTGTGGCTGGCGCTGCGCGAGTCGGCTTCCTCTTGCGATACGGCGTTGGTCGGCAGCAGCCTTTGCGCACGCTCATCGCGAAGCTTCGCCAAGACGACTGAGGCGTGTGCGCGTTTCAGGCGTGCCTTCGCGCTGTCGAATGCAGCCTGATAAGGCCGCGGATCGATCGTAACGAGAACGTCGCCACGACGAACCTCGTCTCCTTCACGATAGGAGATGCTGTCCACATAGCCGCTTACGCGCGGCCTCACCTCCACGGCCTCGATCGCGCTGATACGCCCGTTGAATGCATCCCACTGGCGGATCTGCTTTACGAGGACCGGAGCGACATCAACATCCACGGGCTGCGGATCGGCCGGCTCCGCTCCCGAAATGAAGCCGGCAAAAAGTACCGTAAACGCCGTAGCGATCAGCGCTGCTCGAACTACATGCCGTGCCCCCGCATTGGCAACGCTGCCTACCGTGTTCATATTCATGATCCTGCTTGTCCATCGCTACGACGTCGCACAGTTCGGTCGCTCACGCGTTGGCCGACCCAAGCGTCAAGCTCGTCGAAAAACTTGGCCGGTGCGATTTTGTCGAAACGCTTGGCAATAGAGGCCAGCGACTGAGTGGCGAGGCTGTCGCGCATCGCCTTTTCTGCTTGCAGCATGACCGCGTGTATTGCGCATACTCCGCTGGCCGACCAACGCGGCGGGCAATCGGCGTAAAGCGCACAACGCCTGCGCACTTCCTGACAATCGAACAAGGGCTTTTCGCCCTCTATGGCGTCGACAATGTCGAGAAAACTGATCCGTTCGGGGGGGCGAGCGAGTCGATAACCACCCCGCACGCCCTCGTGTGCCACGACAATCCCCGCTTTCTCCAGCTTGGGAAATATCTTGGCCAGGAAAGTCGGGGAGACCCCCTGCAAATCGGCAAGCTCGCGGCTGCTCAGCGCCCGATCATCGCAAATGACGAGCCAAAGCAGGCAATGGATCCCGTACTCAACGCTTGTGGTGATGTGTGCCATAACGCGGACATTATCAGTCCCTGTTTCGTCGTCAAGCGGAAACGGCGACTAACTTAGTCCGTGTTTTTGGTGAGCGGCAGCGCCCCCGCGCAGGAGCAAAAAGCAAGCGAGCTTCTGTTCAAGCCATTGCAGAAAGGCCGCACGGCGCTTCGGGTTTACTTTCGCAGGTGCAGATTGGGGGAGAGCGCCAATCGACACCGCTTTAAGCTCAGCGCGCCAAGCCCCATCGGCCTTGTTAAAGGCTGCATGAATTCCGCACGGCTTGCGGAAGTCTTGAGACGCCCCCCACAGGGACCTTGCTGGCGAATTTCGGTACATCGGAAAGCTTGTACGGGACCCTCGATCGCAGCTACGATGCCCCAAAGAGATATTTCGTCAGCCGGACGAGACAGGCGGTATCCGCCAGTCGCCCCCCTCAGAGATTCGACGCCCCCGCTCTTGCAAGAGCTTGCATGTGTTTGGCCATGTAGGCTGGCGCCAATGCGCGAAATTCCGCCAGCGCACTCGCAGGTAAGCCTGCTGGGTCAAGCGCCGCGTGTCGGAGAGCGTTCGCAAGCGCTGGAGCGAGCGCCAGCAGGAGGAACGAGAGGCGAGCAGACCGGTTTACGGCCTCATCCAGCATGCCGATTTCATGGACCTAGCCGACGTCATTGGCCAAGGCAACAATTGGAAACAAGCGTTCGAGCCGATCTTCGGCAGCAAGGACGATCTGCTGGTTTCACTGCGCCGGTTGCATCCGGTGCGCAAGGCAATAGCTCACGGCGGCCCGTTGGGGCGTTCGGACGTGCTTACGCTCGTCAGCAAGACTACGCGCATCTTGCGCGCGTTGGGCGTACACCTGTTGCGGTAGTCTCTTGTCACGGCGCCGTGGTCCGCGTTCACGCACGCGCGATTGCTGATGTGCGCTCCCAGGTCCTGCTGTCGTCATTGGCTACATACTGCTTGATGCGCCCGGGCCTGCAACCGCTCTGTACACTGTCCGCTACTGGAAGTACAACGGCCGTAGCGCAACCGTACTGTCGGCGAAATGTCTCAAAGTCCGTCGACGTCCGCAGACTCGGCAAAGTTGATATAGTGTACCCTGCAAACTGCAGGCGCAATCGTTGGCAGACACCTCTGATGGTTCCTTAGCGAAATCGAGACTCCATACCCTCAGAAAAACTGCCCTTCCTTTGTCTCCAACTGAGCAACCCTGACGGCTTTGCAGCATGGGCTGAGTGCTGCGAGCAGGGCGCGCCGGGACATCCTGCAAGCACGTCGCCTTTTGAATTCCGGGGTTCGTTAGTGTCGGGAAAATCGAACCTCTCTTGCGGCAGAGCTAATGTGATGTGATATTGCCAATTGTGGGCAGTGACATGGGCCAAAGCTGGATTGGTTAGAAAAACCGAGAGATTTCAGGGCAGCTGAGAGGACTCCCTCTCCGCCAATTCATCCCCCTAGACCATTGAAATAGCTATTAAATATATCCTGTTGCTCGGGATGGGACGGAGTGCGGCGGTTTTAGATTGATGATCGGCGTTCTCGCTGGCGCTCGTGAGCGGCTGGGGGCTCCACCTGTGCCGCGGGTCGGCTGCGTGCTCGCCGGATTTGCAATAACCCTTGCGGGCGTTCTTCCCCATGCCACGTCTTCCACAGCGCGGCCGTGAACCTCGGGGCGGGCGACGGAGGCAGGGCGTGCAACAGCACCGTGAACGTCGGGGCCATCCAGCATGCGGCAGGTCGCGTCTGGACATACATATCGTAACACGATATATTTGACGCTGACGGAGACCAATCGCTCGTTCAGCGGCGATGGGGCTGTCGCGCGTGAGCCTGCGGGTTGCAGGAGACGGCCCGTGGCCGCCGGCTATGCCCTGAGCGTCCCGGCTACGACGACGCCCACAGGTTTGCAAAGAAGGCGCCTCGAGAATCCACCGGGCGTACCGACCAACGCCGCTGAATCGCGATGTCGTCTTTCACGAGGAGAAGCCTCTCGTATGGGAGAGCGTCATGGCACACGCACTTGCATCGGCGAACCCGCCGCAGGGTATCCGTCGCTGGATTTTCTCGACCAACCATAAAGATATCGGGACGCTGTACCTGTTTTTTTCCGGCATGGCCGGTATAGCGGGCTTCCTTCTCTCTCTCCTGATCCGCATCGAGCTGCAGGATCCTGGCGTACAATATTTCGGCAATCACGAAATCTATAACGCCCTCGTCACCGCGCACGGCCTAGTGATGATCTTCTTCTTCATCATGCCCGCGCTCATCGGCGGGTTCGGAAACTGGTTCGTGCCGCTCATGATCGGTGCGCCGGACATGGCGTTTCCCAGGCTGAACAACATCTCCTTCTGGTTGCTGGTCGTGGCGGCGCTGCTGTTTGCGACTGCCGCTTTCGTGCCGGGAACCGGGTCATCAAACGGGGCGGGGACCGGCTGGACGTTGTATCCTCCGTTGTCGTCGGCCGGGCATCCGGGGCCGGCGGTGGACTTCGTGATATTGGCCATTCACGTCGCAGGCGCGTCTTCGATCCTGGGCGCGATCAATTTCATCACGACGATCTTCAACATGCGGGCTCCGGGCATGACGCTCCATAGAATGCCGCTGTTTGCATGGTCGCTGCTCGTCACCGCGTTCCTGCTTCTGCTGGCTTTGCCGGTTCTGGCGGGCGCCATCACGATGCTGCTCACGGACAGGAACTTTGGAACCACGTTCTTCAGCCCGGCCGGCGGGGGAGATCCGGTTCTCTATCAGCACCTGTTCTGGTTCTTCGGCCACCCGGAAGTCTACATCATGGTGCTCCCGGCATTCGGCATCATCAGCCACATCGTTTCGACGTTCTCGGGAAAACCTATCTTCGGATACCTCGGGATGGTCTACGCGATGGTGGCGATTGCGATGATCGGCTTTGTGGTCTGGGCCCACCACATGTTCACCAGCGGAGTGGGCATCAACACGCAGGCCTATTTCACGTTCGCAACGATGGTGATCGCGGTGCCGACAGGGGTTAAAATCTTTTCCTGGCTTGCCACGATGTGGGGCGGATCCATCCGCTTCACGGTTCCGATGCTTTGGGCGATCGCCTTCGTGTTCGTCTTTACGGTCGGCGGCGTAACGGGCGTCATGGTGGCCAACGCAGGCGTCGATCGGGTTCTGCACGATACGTACTACGTTGTCGCTCACTTCCATTACGTGCTGTCGCTCGCATCGCTCTTTGCGATCTTTGCCGGCTTCTACTACTGGTTCCCGAAGATGTCGGGGTTGATGCTGCCGGAGGCGTGGGGGCGAGCACACTTCGCCATAACCTTCGTCGGCGCAAACATGATATTTTTCCCGCAGCACTTTCTCGGCTTGGCCGGGATGCCGAGGAGGTATGTGGACTATCCTGACGCCTTTCATTTTTGGCACGCCGTCTCGTCCATCGGCACCTACACTACGGCCGTAGGAACGCTGGTTTTCTGCTGCTCCATCGTGCTGGCGTTCCGTAGGAAGATCCAGGCGGATGGAAATCCGTGGGGGGCGGGAGCAACAACGCTCGAATGGAGTCTTTCCTCCCCGCCGCCGTACCACACTTTCGATGTGCTTCCGCGCATCGATAGGGAACGCACGCGCCACGCGTAGGAGATGCAGAGGCCGTCCGTGGCGATCTCGTTGCGTTGGTTGACGACGGTTAAGGGAGCCGTAGCGAGGAGGACTTACCCTCGTTCATAGCTCATCGGGAGGTGGCATATTCATGATCAGGGTGGAGAGCCTGCTGCCGAAGGCGCAACAGAGGTTGCTGACTATCGGACATGATCGCCAACTCAGAGAGGCGGCAGCTCTCCTGGCCGAAGGCGATCAACACATGGTCGTGGTCTGCAATGACGCCGGGGCGGCTTTGGGAGTTATCACGCGCCAGGACATCGTTCGACAAATTCGCCATTGCCAGGGCTGCGCTTGCACCACTTTAAGCGCGTCGGTGATGAGCACGCCTATCCTGTTTTGCGGCTCTGGCGAATGGCTGTCCGACGTATGGACAAAAATGAAGCAAGAGGAATTGCAATGCATGCCGATCCTGGACGCGGAGAGCAGGCCGCTGGGTTTGCTTTACGCCCGGGACGCGCTGGAGGTTCTTCTTTCCGAAGTGGAACAGGAAGAAGAGCTTTTGAAAGATTACGTGATGTGCGTCGGATACCGCTGAGCAAACGGGATGGGGGTTCGCCGCCCGCCCGGCAACATCGTTCCTGCGCGTCTAACGCGGCGCGACTCCGCGGGGCTCATCCCATGCAGGAAAACTCGCGGGCATGCGCGACCGGGCGGGGGGAGCAGTTGCGCGTATAAAAATCGACATCGATACGATCGAGTCGAGGCGGAGACGGCAGAATTCGGGTACGGAGTCCTCGGGTGGCATCGGCTGGAGGAAAGCCAATGCTTGATGGAAAAGGCAACTTCGCACGCGTCGTCGACGTAGACAGCGCGACCGCGCAACGGCTGTTTGTGGATGCGGTCTGGCGGTGGCGGGCAAGAGGCGTTCGCGTGGCCGGCGTCATCGAAGAAACTCATGGATTGGCCGGGCGGGCCTGCACCGCAGGCGTGCTGCGCGATGTGGCAACGGGCGAGCGGCACTCCATCTTCCTCGATATTCTACCGCAAGGAAGGGTCTGCCATATCGATGCTCGCGGCGCCGAAAGCGCGGGCGCATCGGTGCTGGCGGGTCTCGCGGACTGCGACGTGGTGGTGCTGAGCAAGTTCGGCAAGCTGGAAGCAGACGGCAGGGGATTGGCGGGTGCTTTCCAAGCGGCGGCCGCGGCCGGCAAACCGGTCCTCACCTGGGTCGGTGGAAAGCATCTGGAGGCATGGGATGCTTTTGCGCCCGATGGGAAGGTCGTCGCGCCGAGCCTGGCCTCCATTGGACTTTGGTGGTCGAGACTTGGGTGATGCGGATTGTTGAGGTGACGGCGGGGATCGTCATGCTTGATCTCCGCATTCGAATGTCCGACGTCCGCCCCCCTGCGGGACGCGGGGGGCGAGGAGCCAGGTTGCGCCGCCTGCTCCAGGAACCATCCGGACCCTAGCCTGTTCTTCCGACAGGTTGTTGTGGGATTCCGATGAAGAGCGCCACTCTCGTTTCCGACTTGCAGTCGGCCGCTGAAGACGCCGATCCGGATGCTGCGCCGAGCACATCGGGGCGGGTCGTCATTGCGTGCGTGTGGCCTGAAATAAGCGGGGGTCGCTATGTGGCGAAGGCGGTCGCGGGCGACGCTATCCAAGTAGAGTGCGATATTCTTTCCGACGGGCACGACCAGCTCCGGGCCGAGGTCCACGTCCTCGCGCCGGGGCAGGATCATCCGACGACTGGGCCGATGCGCTACGCGGAAAACGACCGGTGGCAGGCGCGCGTCAAGCTTGTGCAACTCGGTGAGCATCAAGTCGTCATCGAGGCATGGCGAAGCCCATTTGCGACCCTGGTCAAGACCGCAACGGCGCACGCCTCCGCGGGTCAGGACGTGGCGACAGACCTCGTGCTTGCGCGCGGAATGATCGCGGATGCCGGTGAAGCGTGCCGACATGGTGCGCACAAACGCCTGTTGGTCGATCTCCTCGAAGCCTACGACAACGCGGAGACGCCCGAGGCCGCGCTGGCGTTGATTGAATCTGATGCAACACAGCAGCTTTTCGACCGGGCCGGACCGCGGGCGCATGTCACGCGCTCAGAGCATCCCTTGAGGATACGCGCGGAGCGGAAGGCGGCCGCATTTAGTGCCTGGTACGAGCTCACGCCACGTTCTCAGTCCGGCGATGCAACTCGCCACGGAACTTTTTCAGACGTGATAGGGCGCCTGCCTTACGTGGCGGGTCTGGGCTTCGACGTCCTGTACCTCACGCCCATTCACCCCATCGGGACGACGAACAGGAAAGGCCGTAACAACAGTCTGGTGGCCGAGCCGGGGGATCCCGGAAGCCCGTATGCGATCGGCTCGTCTGCGGGCGGACACGATGCAATCCATCCCGAGTTGGGAACGATCGAGGATTTTCGCGCGCTGGTTTCGGCCGCGCGCGAGCACGGCCTCGAGCTGGCGCTCGACTTCGCGGTCCAATGCTCGCTCGACCATCCCTGGATCGAGCAGAACCCTGAATGGTTCGAGTGGCGCCCCGACGGGTCGATCCGCTTCGCCGAAAATCCGCCGAAGAAGTACGAAGACATTGTCAACGTGCATTTCTACGACGATGCGTTTCCCGATGTCTGGTACGCGCTGCGGGATGTCGTGCTTCATTGGGTGCGAGAAGGCGTAAAGATCTTTCGCGTCGACAACCCGCATACGAAGCCCTTCCCGTTTTGGGAGTGGCTTATTCGGACGGTGCAGACGGCGCATCCGGACGTGATTTTCCTGTCCGAGGCGTTCACGCGGCCGAAGATCATGCAGTATCTGGCAAAGATTGGCTTCACGCAGTCTTATTCCTATTTCACCTGGCGCAACACGAAGCCGGAGCTGACGGACTACATCACCGAGCTTACTCGAGGCCCGGCACGCGCCTACATGCGTCCGAACTTCTTCGTCAACACGCCCGACATCAATTCCCACTACCTGCAGACAGGCGGTCGGCCGGCCCATCGCGTGCGCCTCGTGCTCGCGGCCTCGCTCGGTGGGAACTACGGCGTCTATAGCGGCTTCGAGCTGTGCGAGGCGGAGGGGTTGCCGGGCAAGGAGGAGTACGCCAACTCCGAGAAGTACGAGCTCAAGGCCTGGGACTGGGATCGGCCGGGCCACATCCGTGACGACATCCGCTTCATGAACCGGCTGCGCAAATCGTCGCCATCCCTTCAGCACTTCGAGAATACGACGTTCTACAACGCCTGGAACGACGAGATCCTCTATTACGGCAAGGCGACGGAGGATCGATCCGACTTCCTCCTCTTCGCGGTCAATCTCGATCCTCACAACCCGCAAGACTGCGATTTCGAAGTGCCTTTGTGGGAGTTCGGCTTGCCCGACCACGGGACCGTCGAGGTCGAAGACGTTTTGTCCGGCCATCGCTTCAGTTGGACGGGGAAGGTCCAGCACATGCGTCTCGATCCGGAGACGTTGCCGTACGTCGTGTGGCGTCTTCGCCTGCCTGGGAGGGATGCATGACGAGCGTGCTTTTGCGCCACCATGTTCCGGTTCCCGACGACGTCTCTCTGGCCGCCGTCGAAGCGCCTGCGCAGGAAATCAATCGCGAGGATCGCGATTGGTATCGGGACGCGATCATCTATCAGCTTCATATCAAGGCGTTCAAGGATTCCGACAACGACGGCGTCGGGGATTTTCGCGGGCTCCTCTCGCAGCTCGATTACATCCAGCAGCTCGGCATCACGGCGATCTGGCTGCTGCCGTTCTATCCTTCGCCGCTGCGGGATGACGGCTACGACATTTCCGACTACACCGCGGTGCATCCCTCCTACGGCACACTCGACGACTTCAAGGAGTTTCTCGATGCCGCCCACCAGCGGGGCATCCGCGTCATCACCGAGCTCGTCATCAATCACACATCGGACACGCACGCGTGGTTCCAGCGAGCGCGGTCGGCGCCGCCGGACTCGCCGGAGCGGAACATGTACGTGTGGAGCGATACCGAGGATCGCTATCAGGGAACACGCATCATCTTCCTCGATACGGAGACCTCGAACTGGACTTGGGATCCCGTCGCGAAGGCCTATTTCTGGCACCGCTTCTATTCGCATCAGCCCGACCTCAACTACAACAGCCCCCTCGTCTTCGATGAGGTCGTGCGTGCCATGCACTTCTGGCTCGAGATGGGTGTCGATGGATTGCGGCTCGATGCGGTGCCCTATCTTTGCGAGCGGGAAGGGACCAACAACGAGAACCTCGCCGAGACGCACGAGGTCCTGAAGCGTATCCGCGCCGAGATCGAGGCCCGCTATCCCGACCGCATGCTGCTCGCGGAAGCCAACCAGTGGCCGGAGGATACGCGACCCTATTTCGGCGAGGGTGACGAATGCCACATGGCTTTCCACTTCCCCCTCATGCCGCGGATGTACATGGCGCTGGCTCAGGAGGATCGCCACCCGATCACGGATATTCTGCGTCAGACGCCCGAGGTGCCGGAGGGGTGCCAGTGGGCGCTCTTCCTGCGCAATCACGATGAGCTGACGCTCGAAATGGTGACGGCGGAGGAGCGCGATTATCTCTGGCGCACGTATGCGGTCGATCCGCGCGCGCGCATCAATCTCGGCATCCGTCGTCGCCTGGCGACCCTGATGGAGAACGACCGGCGTAAGATCGAGCTCATGAACGTGCTGCTGATGTCGATGCCGGGCACGCCCGTGATCTATTACGGCGATGAAATCGGCATGGGCGACAATTTCTATCTGGGAGATCGGGACGGCGTTCGCACGCCGATGCAGTGGTCGCTCGACCGCAACGCGGGGTTCTCGCGCGCCGATCCGCAGAGGCTTTATCTTCCGGTGCTGATGGACCCGATTTACGGGTATCAGACCCTGAACGTGGAAGGTCAGCAGGGTCACGTCTCGTCGCTGCTGAACTGGATGCGCCGCCTCATCGCCGTCCGCAAGCGTCATCGCGCGCTCGGCCGCGGCAACCTGGAGTTCCTCTATCCGAGCAATCGCCGCATTCTCGCGTTCCTTCGGGAGAGCGAGGACGAGCGCCTGCTGTGCGTCGTGAATCTCAGCCGCTCGGCGCAGGCCGTCGAGCTCGAGCTCAGCCCGTACCGCGGCATGGTTCCGATTGAGCTGACGGCTGGGGCAAGTTTTCCGCCTATCGGCGCGACGCCTTATGTGCTGACGCTTCCGGCCTATGGCTATTACTGGTTTGCTCTCGCGGATGCTGCGGCCCTGCCGCGCTGGCACAGCCCGACACCCGAGCCGTTGCCCGAGCTCATCACCCTCGTGATGGGAGGGGATTTTCCAAGTCTTCTCGCTGGGCGCGAGCTTGCCTACCTCGAGCGCAATCTTCTCAAGGCCTATCTCCCTCGGCAACGCTGGTTCGGAGGAAAGAACGAGCGCATCCAGAAGATCGCAATCGAACCTGTGGCGCAGCTCGAAGGCGGGGCGCTGGAACATCTTCTCACGACCGTGCATGTCGAGTTCGAGAATGGAACGCGGCAAACTTATGCGCTGCCTCTGCTGCTGAATTGGGCAAGCCATAGCGAGCTCACGCCGACCCAGAGGGCGTTTTCACTGGCCAAGGTTCGCCGGGGTGCGCGTGTCGGCATGCTGCTCGATGCCGCCACCGAAGACGTCTTCTTTGCCGCGCTGGCCGATCGGCTGCGCAGGGGCATCACGGTTCCGACCGCAAAGGGCGATCTCATCTTCTCGCCGAGCCCGCTCATCGAAGAGCGTGAGCCGTCCGACGCCGTGCGAGTGCTTCACATCGAGCAGAGCAATGCCGCGGCGGTCGTCGGCGAATCCACGCTTCTGAAACTCTACAGGCGTCTCGATGAGGGCTTGCAGCCCGAGATCGAGATGAGCCGCTTCCTCACCGAAGAGGCAGACTTTTCTCACGCCCCGAAGCTTCTCGGCGTTATCGAGCACGTCACAGACGACAGCCGGACGACTTTGGCCGGAGCATTCGAGTTCGTCTACAATCAGGGTGATGCCTGGCACGTGCTGACAGAGGCGATCGAGCGCATGCTTGAGGAAACCGGGCTCGACACCGCCTCGAGCGAGCTTCCGGCCCAGGCGTTTCCTCTCGACATCGCCGCCTTGCTCGGACAGCGGACGGCGGAGATGCATGTCGCCCTCGCCACGCCGACGGAGAACGCGGACTTCGCGGCCGAGTTGATCGCGGCCGATGACATCCGGCGCTGGATCGCGGACAGCGAAGCCGAGACGGATCTTACGTTTGAGACGCTCGAACAGGCCAGGACGAGCGAGATCCCACCAGGCAGCCGTGAGTGCATCGATCTTCTTCACTCGCATCGGGACAAGATCAAGAAGCTGTTCGACGGCTACCGGCAGCTTGCGCCTTCGGGTCAGAAAATCCGCCATCATGGAGATTTCCATCTCGGCCAAGTGCTGATCGTGCAGGACGATGTGATGATCGTCGACTTCGAGGGCGAGCCGACACGGACGCTGGCCGAGCGCCGTCGCAAAACCTCCCCACTTCGCGATCTGGCCGGCATGTTGCGTTCGCTCGACTATGCGGCGTGGGCCGCGCTCGACAAGGTCATCTCGCGCGGAGCGGCCCATCCGGACGTGATCCGCCAACTTGCGTTCCAGTGGCGCGATCGGGCGGTCAGCGACTGCACCGCCGCTTACATCACGTCTGCCGCTTCTCACGCGTTCCACCCGGAAGACGAGGACACGACCCAAGGCCTCCTCACGATCTTTTTGCTGCGCAAGGCCGTGTACGAGGTGCGCTACGAGGTCGGCAGCCGTCCCGATTGGCTGTCGATCCCGGTGCGCGGGATCGTTGGTCTTCTCGACAGGTTTGGAGGCGAGGGATGACGCCACATGCCCCTGCCGCCCGGGCCGACGCGTGGAGGCCGGTCGGCCAAGATATCGAGGACATCGTTGCGGGCCGTCACGACGATCCGTTTGCGGTGCTCGGCCCGCACCGCGCGCCCGACGGAGAGCTAACGGTCAGCACGTTCCATCCCGACGCCGAGAGCTGCGATGTCGCAGATGCCGAGGGAAACATCCTCGCCGTGCTGGACAAGCTGCATCCGGATGGATTCTTCTTCGGGCGGCTTCCGCATTTCGTCGATGCCTACACGCTTCGGATGAGCGGCGGCGGCCATCACTGGCAGATCGAGGATGCCTACGCCTTTCCGTCCGCGCTCGGTGAACTCGACCTCCACTTCTTCGCGGAGGGTACGCACACCCAGTCTTACAAGAAGCTGGGTGCGCACCCGATCATGCTGAACGGCGTCCCCGGTGTCTCGTTCGCCGTCTGGGCGCCAAATGCGAAACGCGTCAGCGTCATCGGCTCGTTCAACGGATGGGATGGGCGCCGGCACGTCATGCGCAAGCATCCCGCCGCCGGCATCTGGGACATCTTCATCCCACGGGCCGAAGCCGGAGATCTCTACAAGTACGAGCTTCTCGACGCTGCGGGTCGGCTCGTGCCGGCGAAGGCCGATCCGTTCGGCCAAGCCCACGAGCTGCCGCCCAGCACCGCGTCGCGCGTTCCGCATGGCGTGGCTTACTCGTGGTCCGATGCGGACTGGATCGCGCGGCGCGCGCGCCTGCAGGCTCGGTCGGCACCGATCTCGATCTATGAGGTGCATCTGGGATCCTGGCGGCGGGGCAAGAACGACACCGTGCTCGATTACGACAGTCTCGGCGACGAACTGATCCCGTATGTCGCCGACATGGGCTTCACGCACGTCGAGATGATGCCGGTCGCCGAGCATCCTTTCGGCGGCTCATGGGGCTATCAGCCTGTCGGCCTTTTCTCGCCCACGGCGCGGTTCGGGCCGCCCGAAGCGTTCGCGCGCCTGATCGATCGCTTCCATCAGGCCGGCATCGGCGTCCTCATCGACTGGGTGCCCGCGCACTTTCCGAGCGATCCGCATGGGCTTGCCCGCTTCGACGGCACGGCTCTCTACGAGCATGAGGATCCGCGCCGCGGCTTTCACAAGGACTGGAACACGCTGATCTACAACTACGGCCGGCGTGAGGTCGCGAACTTCCTGAGCTCGAACGCTCACTATTGGCTCGACCGATTCCACGCCGACGGTCTGCGCGTCGATGCCGTGGCGTCCATGCTTTATCTCGACTACAGCCGCAGCGCGGGCGAGTGGGAGCCGAACCGGTACGGCGGCCGCGAGAACCTGGAGGCCATCGCGTTTCTCCGCCGCACGAACACGATGGCCTATCGCGACTTCCCGGGCATCGTGACGATTGCCGAGGAATCGACGGCCTGGCCGCAGGTCTCGCGGCCCGTGGACGGTGGGGGACTGGGCTTCGGCTACAAGTGGAACATGGGGTGGATGCACGACACCCTGAAGTACATTTCGGAAGATCCGGTCCATCGGAAATTCCATCACGACAAGCTGACGTTCGGACTCCTCTACGCGTGGGACGAGAACTTCATCCTGCCGATCAGTCACGACGAGGTGGTGCACGGCAAGGGATCGCTGATCGGTAGGATGCCGGGCGACACCTGGCAGAAGTTCGCCAATCTGCGCGCCTATCTCGGGTTCATGTGGACGCATCCCGGCAAGAAGCTGCTCTTCATGGGATGCGAGTTCGGCCAGCACCGCGAATGGAACCACGACCAATCCCTGGATTGGCATCTCCTCTCGGAGCCGTCCCACCAGGGGGCGCAAAGCCTGGTGCGCGATCTCAACAGGCTTTATCGCGACCTCCCGGCGCTGCACGCGCTCGATTGCGAGCCGGACGGCTTTGCCTGGATCGACGGCGGCAATGCGAACGACAGCGTGCTCGCCTACCTGCGCAAAGGCTCACACGACGGCGAAGCTGCACTCGTTGTCTGCAACTTCACGCCCGTCGTGCGGCGCGACTATCGGATCGGCGTGCCGTCAGCAGGCCGGTGGAACCTCAGGCTCAATACCGATGACTTGAAATATGGAGGATCGGGCGTCTCGCCCGGCGACGGAGCGGCAGACGGGCAGGGGTGGCACGGCCAGCCGAGATCGATCGTCGTGACGTTGCCGCCGCTCTCGATTCTCGTGTTCACCCCTGGAACCGAACGCACGTGAGCAAGGCCCGCCATCGCGTGACGGAAGGCTCGCCCGCACATCTCGGCGCGAGGGCGGACGCGAACGGCGTCAACTTCGCCATTTTTTCGAGCAACGCCACACGCGTCGAGCTCTGCCTGTTCGATGATGAGGGAAAGCAAGAGACGGCACGCATCGCGCTCCCGGAATACACCGATGAGGTCTGGCACGGCTATGTGCCCGGTATCATGCCGGCGCAGCTCTACGGCTATCGCGTGCATGGTCCCTATGAGCCGGAAGCGGGGCACAGGTTCAATCCCGCGAAGCTCTTGATCGACCCCTATGCCACTCTGCTCGAGGGCGACTTCCTTTGGAGCGAGGCGCATCTCGGCTATGTCGTGGGCGCCGACGACGACATCCCGAGCGAGTCCGACAGCGCGCCGTTCATGCCGAAATGCGTCGTCACCGCGCCGCGTGCGCGCTGGCGCGACCGTCTGCTTTCATGGCGCAGCAAGCGTGAGCCGCGTCCCTGGGCCGAGACCCTGATCTACGAGGCCCACGTCAAGGGACTGACGCAGCGTCATCCCGCTCTCTCCAAGAAGAAGCGGGGCACGTTTGCCGGGCTCGGAGATCCGAAGGTGATCGATCATCTTGTCTCGCTCGGTGTCACCGCCATCGAGCTCCTGCCGGTGCAGGCGTTCTGTCACGACAGCCATCTGATCGAGCGCGGCCTCAAGAACTATTGGGGCTACAGCCCCATCGCCTATTGCGCCCCCGCGCAGCACTACCTCTCCAAGCAGGACATCGACGAAATCCGCACGACAGTCGAGCGGCTGCATCGGGCCGGCATCGAGGTTCTGCTCGACGTGGTCTACAACCATACGGCGGAAGGCAATCACCTCGGGCCAACCCTCTCGTTCCGAGGCATCGACAACGCCGTCTATTACAAGCTCGACGACGATCCGCGGTTCTATTTCGATACGACGGGCTGCGGTAACAGCCTCGACCTCGACCATGCGCGCGTCCTGCAGCTCGTCACGGATTCTCTGCGGTACTGGGTCGAGGAATTCGGGGTTGACGGGTTCCGCTTCGATCTCGCGAGCACGGTCGCGCGCAAGGACCGCGCCTTCAGCCTCGACAGCCCGTTCCTCACGGTGCTCGCGCAGGATCCGGTCCTGTCTCGCACGAAGCTCATCGCCGAGCCGTGGGACATCGGCATGGACGGCTATCAGGTGGGAAACTTCCCGCCCGGATGGGCGGAGTGGAACGACAGGTTCCGGGACGATGCACGCGCGTTCTGGCGCGGAGACGAAGGCGCCTTGCCGGGACTTTCGGCAGCGCTCCTCGGCAGTGCCGCACAATTCGACAGAAAAGGGCGCCGGCCGTGGGCGAGCGTCAACTTCGTCACGGCGCACGACGGATTCACGCTCGCCGACGTCTATGCCTACAACGACAAACACAACGAAGCGAACGGCGAGGAGAACCGCGACGGCCACAATCACAACCTGAGCTGGAACTGCGGCGTCGAGGGGCCGACAGACGATGCGGATGTGCTCGACCTGCGCGACCGGATGCGCCGCAATCTGATGGCCACCCTGGTGCTCTCCCAGGGCACGCCGATGATGCTGATGGGCGACGAGCGCGGCCACACGCAGTCCGGCAATAACAACGCCTATTGCCAGGACAACGAGCTGACCTGGATGCGCTGGACCGGCATCGACGGGAGAGACGACGCATTCGAGGCGTTCACGCGAGGGGTGATCGACATTCGCCGGACTCGCCGGCTTCTGCGGCAGCCGCATTTCCTCCATGGCACGGAGGTGGCGGCTGGCGTGAACGACGTCACGTGGTTGCGCGCGGATGGTGTGGAGATGATGGCAGACGATTGGGCGAACTCGCTCAATCGCAGCGTCGCTCTTCTGCTGGCCGACCAGCGCCGCCGGACGCTGCTGCTGCTGGTCAATTCCTACGCCGAGGGCGTGTCCTTCGCGATACCCGACCCGCCCTTCGGCGGACGCTGGCGCCTGCTCGTCGATACCGAGTGCGGAACGATCCTGCCCGACGAGGGCGCCTTGGTGCCCGGCGAACCCCGGATCATCGCCGGGCGAGCGCTCGCTCTCTACGAAGGAACGCGGGAATGACCTCAGTCGCGTTCGAGACGACGTTTTCATTCGCAACGACGTGGGGCGCCAACGTTCGCGCGGATGGCGGCGCAAGGTTCCGCTTGTGGGCTCCGGGATTGGAGTCCGTTGCGCTATCCGCACCTTCCGGCGACATCGCCATGGCGCGAGGCGGCGATGGCTGGTTCGAAGTCGAGACGGATGCGGTTGCCGTCGGACAGCCTTACGGGTTCCGACTGCCGTCGGGGGAGGTCGTGCCCGACCCCGCCGCTCGCGCGCAGGCCGGTGACGTTCACGGGCGCTCGATGCTGGTCGATCCTCGCGCCTATCGCTGGCAGTCTGCCGGATGGCGCGGGCGGCCGTGGGACGACGCCGTCATTTACGAGCTGCACACAGGCACGTTCTCGCCGGAAGGCACGTTCGACGGCGTGGCCCGGCGGCTCGATCATCTCGTCGATCTCGGCGCGACGGCTCTCGAGCTGATGCCCGTCGCTCAATTCGGCGGTGTGCGCGGCTGGGGTTACGACGGTGTCTTGCACTATGCGCCGCATCCGGCCTATGGCGGCGTCGAAGGCTTGAAGCGCCTCGTCGATGCCGCTCACGGGCGCGGGCTGATGGTGATCCTCGACGTGGTCTACAACCACTTCGGGCCTGACGGAAACTACCTCCACCTTTATGCGCCGGAGTTCTTCGACCCAGGCCGTCACACGCCGTGGGGAGCGGCCATCCGCTTCGATGCGCCGGCCGTGCGTACGTTTTACATCGAGAATGCGCTCTATTGGCTGGAGGAGTTCCGCTTCGACGGGCTCAGGCTGGATGCCATCGACCAGATCGACGATCCGTCCGACGAGCCGATCCTCGAAGAGCTGGCGCGGGCGGTTCGCAGCCGCATCCGCGATCGCCACATCCACCTCACGACGGAGGACAACCGCAACGTCGCGCACCTTCATGCGCGCGACGCGGATGGCCGCCCCTCGCTCTATACTGCGGAGTGGAACGACGATTTTCATCACGTCGCGCATGTCATCGCGACCGATGAGCGGCAGGGATATTACGAAGACTATGCAGACGATGCCGCCGGCAAGCTCGGGCGTGCGCTGACGCAAGGCTATGTCTACCAGGGTGAGCCTTCCGCCTTTCGTGACGGTAGGCCCTATGGCCAGCCGAGCCGCCGGCTGCCGCCCACGGCGTTCATCGATTTCATTCAGAACCACGACCAGATCGGCAACCGGGCGTTCGGAGAACGGCTTACGACGCTGGCGTCCGAGCGGACCGTCGAGCTTCTGACGGCCGTTCTTCTCCTCAGCCCTTCGATCCCGATGCTGTTCATGGGCGAGGAATGGGGCGAACAGCGACCGTTTCTCTTCTTCACCGATTTCACGGGCGCCCTCGGGCGGAACGTTCGCGAAGGGCGCCGCACGGAGTTTTGCAAGTGGCCGGAGTTTCAAGATCCCGAAACGCGCGAACGAATTCCGAATCCCAATGCGGAGGAGACCCTGCGCGCTTCGGTGCTCGATTGGAGCGCGCGAGAGCGTCCGGCAGGCGCAAAGCGCCTCGCGCATGTGCGTGCGCTGCTCTCGCTCCGCCAACGCGAGATCGTGCCGCGCCTCAAGGACGTGGCGGCTGGCTCGGGCGAGGCCGAAACCCTGTCGCGCCGTGCCTTAAGCGCCACCTGGATGCTGGCCGACGGCGCTCAGCTGCGCTGCGTCGCGAGCTTCGAGCACGAGCCGATTGCCGCGGCTGTCGCGCCGCTGGAAGACGGGCGGGTGCTGTTCGAGTCGGAGCCGGATCTCGCGGCCCGCGTTGCCGAAGGGGTCGTCCCGCCGAATTCCGTAGTGTTCGAAATCGGGCGGCCTCGGCCATGACCTCGGATCTCGATCGGCTCTGCGAAGAAAGGGGGATCGAACTCTCCTATATCAGCGAGACGGGCCAGCACGTCATCCTCGCCGACGACGTGAAGCGGGCGCTTCTCGAGACCTTGGGCGACGGCGTCGATGCTTCGGTCTGTGCGGACGAGCGCCTGGCCAAGAAGTCCCGCTGCTTCATTCCCGGCTGGCTGAGAGAGAGCCGAGCATGGGGCGTCACGGTGCAGCTCTTCGGCGTGCGGTCCGCACGCAACCAGGGCATTGGCGATTTTGAGGATGTTGCACGCCTCTGCGAGCTGCTGGGACCGTTCGGCGCCGATTTTCTCGGCATCAATCCGGTTCACGCGCTCTTCCTGGCGGATCCAACGCGGACGAGCCCTTACTCCCCCTCGACACGGCGGTATCTCAATCCGCTCTATCTCGCGCTCGACAAGGTGGAAGGCGCGGCGCAGGCCTTGTCCCGCGACGAGAGCGAGGCTCTGCGATCCGGCGATCACGTCGATTACGCGGCTGTGACAGACCTGAAACGCCGGGCGTTCGAGCACGCCTTTGCGCTGGGCGTTTCGGAGGCGGGCTTCGAGGCATTCTGCAATCGGGAAGGCAGGGCGCTGGATGATTTTGCGACCTTCGAGGTATTGAGCGAATGGTTCGCCGGTCGCGGCTACGGCGCGGGGTGGCACACTTGGCCGGAGGCCTTCCACTCCGCTCAGTCGGACAGTGTGCTCGCGTTCCGGCACACGCACGCGCAGCGGGTTCGTTTTCACAAATGGCTGCAATGGCTCGCCGACAAGCAGCTTGCGGATGCGCAGCGGCGCGCACGCGCGGCCGGGATGCGAATCGGGCTCTACCTCGATCTCGCCGTCGGGGTTGCGCCGGACGGTGCGGCAACGTGGGCGCAGCCGAGAAGCTATGCGTCCCAAGTGCGCGTCGGTGCACCTCCGGATGCTTTCAACAGCGCCGGTCAGGATTGGGGTCTCTCGCCGATACGGCCACAGGCTTTGTGCGGCACCGAGGCTGCCTTCGGGCACGATCTCGCCGCGGCCATGCGCTGGGCAGGCGCGGTCCGTTTGGACCACGCGATGGGGCTCAAGCGTCTCTACTGGATACCCGCGGATTTCGAAGCGCGCGCCGGCGGCTATATCCGCTACCCGTTGGAACGCACGCTCAAGGTTCTGGCCGAGGTCTCACAGGAAAATCGCGTCGTCGTCATCGGCGAAGATCTCGGCACCGTGCCGGTCGGTTTCCGGGACACCATGGAAAGGGCAGGCCTTCTTGGCTATCGCGTTTTCTACTTCGAGAGGGAGGACGACGGCCGATTTCGTTCGCCTCGATCGTACACGGCCGAAGCCTTAGCCTGTGTTTCCACACACGATCTCCCGCCTTTTCAGGGGTGGTGGGATGGAGGCGACATCGCAGCCCGCGAAGGGCTCGGCAAGCTCGATGCCGGCGATGCCGCGGTGCTTCGCAATGCGCGGGGCGAGGACCGCAACCGGCTTCTAGAGGCCCTGACCGCGGAAGCTCTCGTGCCGGATGGAGACGATACGGGGATATCCGCGGACGACATCCTCACGGCTGTTCATGTCTTTCTGGCGCGCACGCCGTGCCGCTTGTGCGCGGTTCAGCTCGAAGACCTCTGCCGGGCGACCGAGCAGGTCAACATGCCTGGCACGCACCGCGAATACCGCAACTGGAGCCTCAGGCTTCCGCTGACCTTCGAGGAGCTGGCCGGCGATCCTCTCGTTCTGCGCACGCTCGGGGTGGTTGCGCGGGAACGTCCGAAGGTGCTGCCATGACGGTGCCGCTCGCGACATACCGCATCCAGCTCCGGGAGGGCATGGATTTCGACGCCGTCGCGGCGCTCGCGCCTTATCTCGCAGCACTCGGCGTGTCGCATTGCTATCTCTCGCCGATCACGACGGCGATGCCGGGATCGACTCACGGCTACGATGTCGTCGACTTCGGCACCATCGACCCGGTGCTTGGCGGTCGGGACGGCTTCGTAGCCATGGCGCGTGAATTGAAGCGCTACAACCTGAGCATCCTGCTCGATATCGTGCCCAATCACATGGCCGCGAGCCCGACGAATGGGTGGTGGCGCGACGTGCTGGAATGGGGCCAGGCGAGTGCCCACGCGCTCCACTTCGACATCGACTGGAGCGCGCCGAAGCTTTTGCTCCCGGTGCTCGGCACCCATTATGCCGATGCGCTCGCGGAGGGTGCGCTGACGCTCTCGTGCGATCGCACTCCAGGCAAGCTCTTCATGCGCTATGGCGCGCTCGATCTTCCGCTCACGCCGCCGTCCTATAGCCATGTGCTCAGCCTCGTGCCCGGTGATCGTTATTCCGAGCTTGCCCTAAGGTTTGCTTCGTGCTCGCCAGGGGGCACGCAAGAGCTGACAGCCGCGCTGGCCGAGGTGCTTGCCAGTGACGAAACGGGATTTGACGACGCTGTCTCTGCCATCAATGCCGACAAGGATGCCCTTCATCATATTCACGAGCAGCAGGTGTGGAGGCTTGCGCACTGGCGGCTGGCCCGCGAGGACCTCACCTATCGGCGCTTCTTCGAAATATCCGATCTCGTGGGTGTCCGTGTCGAAGACCCGGCTGTGTTCGACGACGTGCATGCGTGCGTCGTCGACCTCGTACGGGACGGGCTCGTTGACGGCCTTCGCATCGATCATATCGACGGCCTCGCCGATCCGCTGGGCTATTTGCGGCGCCTTCGGGCGGCCGTCGGCGAGGGGACGTACATCGTCGTCGAGAAGATTCTCGGGCCGGGCGAAGCGCTGCGGCCGAGCTGGCCCGTTGCCGGCACGACGGGGTATGAGTTCATCTCCGATCTGGCGCGCCTCTTCGTGCATCCTGCGGCCGACACGTTGACACAGGCCTATGTCGCGGCAACCGGGGAAAGTGGCGACGTCGATGCGGCCGTTACGGAGGCCAAGCGACGGACGTTCAACCGCAACCTCGCCGGCGAGCTTGACTATTTGACCCATCTCGCGGTGGAGCTTGCGCAGGCCGACGTCGCGACGCGCGACCTTGGCTCCAACACTCTGCGCCGAGCGATCGTCGAGTTGGCATCGGCTTTGCCGGTTTACCGGACGTATGTGGATGCCGCCGGTCCTGCTCCGGAGGATCAGGATCTGATTGCACGCAGCGTGGCCCGCGCGCGCTCGTCCGGTGAGGTCGAGGACGAATTGGCTTTCGACCTTCTGACCGGTCTCTTGCTTCTGACGGGGGCGACGGCCGAGCGTCAGGCTGCTGCGCTCGGCTTTGCGGCGCGTTTTCAGCAGACGAGCGGGCCGCTCATGGCCAAGTCGCTGGAAGATACCGTCTTCTACAGATTCAATCGTCTGATCGCGCTGAACGAGGTGGGCGGTGAAGCCAGCCTGCAAGGCGGCAGTTCCGGCGATGTGCACGCCAGCATGATACGGCGCCTGGAGCGGGCTCCGTGCTCGCTCTCCGCAACGGCCACGCACGATACGAAGCGCGGCGAGGATGCGCGCGCGCGGCTCTATGCCATCAGCGAAGCCCCCGAACACTGGAGCACGTCCGTCGGACGCTGGATGCGCATGAATGCGGCGCTACGCTCCGGCACGGAGGGCGTTCCGCTGCCGGATGCAAATACCGAGTGGCTCTATTACCAGGCGCTGTTGGGCGCGTGGCCGGCAGAGCTCCGGCCGGACGATCGAAGCGGCCTTTCCGAGCTTGCGGACCGCATGTCATCTTTCATGATCAAGGCGGCACGCGAGGCGAAGCGGCACACGAGCTGGACCCGTATCGACGCGGCCTACGAGGATGCGCTAACGACATTCGCGACGAGGAGCCTGGATCCGGGGCGCTCCGCCGTCTTCTTGCGCGACTTTGCGGAGACCGCGCGGCCGTTCCTCGCCGCCGGATCTATCACGAGCCTCACGCAGCTCGCGATCAAGCTGCTCGCACCCGGTGTCCCGGACCTCTATCAAGGATCGGAACTGTGGGATCTCTCGCTCGTTGATCCCGACAACCGCCGGCCGGTCGATTACGACGCGCGACGCGCGTATTTCGATCCGGGACGGCGCAGCTTCGGCGACTTGTTCTCGCAATGGGAAAGCGGGGCGGTCAAGCTCGCCGCGCTCCGCGCGATCCTTGACGTGCGTACTAGCTTTGGCGAGGACATCATCGATGCCGACTACATTCCGCTGCATGTGGAGGGGCCGCGGTCGGAGCACATCTTTGCGTTCGCGAGGAGGGTCGCTGAAAAATTCGTCATCATCGCCAGTGTGCGATTTGCCTATCGCCTTTTCGAGTCCGCAGGACGACCTACATTAACTCCAGAGATATGGGATGGGACGGGCATCGTATGTCCGCCGGATCTGAACGCAACGCGGCTCACAAGCGTTTTCCAGGGGCATGACGTAACCTTCGCCGAAGGAGGCATCGGCCTGGATCAGGTTCTGGACAATTTTCCCGTCGCCGTCCTCACCAACTGAAACGCGGTGGTCGCGTATTCGTGGAGGTGACTTTGCTCGATCAGCCAAAACATTCGGACGAGATCCGCCATGAGCTGCTCAACCAGCTTCGTCGCAATGTCGGCGTGTCGGAAGCGGACGCCACGCCTCGCGACTGGTTGCGCGCAGTCTCGCTGGCCGTGCGCGGTCAGATGGTCGACCGCTACCATGAAATGAACCAGCGTTTGGCTTCGGAAAAGACCAAGCAGGTGTCGTTTCTGTCGATGGAATTTCTCATGGCACGCCAGCTCGACGGTGCGCTTCTCGCCATGGGATTGCGCGAGGCCTATGTCGACACGTTGGCGCAATTCGGCGTCACGCTGGACGATCTTCTCGAACTCGAGCCGGATCCCGCCCTCGGCAACGGCGGCCTTGGCCGGTTGGCTGCGTGCTTCATCGAATCCATGGCCAGCTCCGGCATTCATGCCTTCGGCTATGGAATCCGCTACGAATACGGGATGTTTCGCCAAGAAATCGCGGACGGATGGCAGGTCGAGCAACCCGACGACTGGCTGGCTCACAGTAATCCGTGGGAGTTCGAGCGACCGGAACCGAGCTATACGATCGGGATCGGCGGGCACGTGGAGCATCGCGATCAGCGCGCAATCTGGTATCCATCCGAGCAGATTATCGCCGTTCCGCATGACGTTCTCGTTCCCGGCCTCGGCGGAGAGACCGTCAACACGTTGCGCCTCTGGGGTGCAAAGCCGGTGACCGCCTTCGACATCGCGAGCTTTAATCGGGGCCGTTATCTCGAGGCGCTCGCGCCCAAGATCCGCTCGAAGGCCGTCACTCGTCTGCTTTATCCGGACGACAGCACGGCGGAGGGGCGCGAGCTGCGTTTGCGTCAGGAGCACTTTTTTGCATCGGCGTCGGTGCAGGATATCGTGCGACGGTTCCAGAAGGCCCACGGAAGCGACTGGTCGCGCCTGCCGGATCAGGTCGCGGTTCATTTGAACGATACCCATCCGGCGCTCGCGCCTGCCGAGATGATGCGCCTGCTCGTCGATGTGCATCACCTGCCCTGGGACGAGGCGCTGGCGCTTTCGCGCGAGGCGTTCTCATACACGAACCACACTCTCATGCCGGAGGCGCTGGAGGTTTGGCAGGCAGATCTCATTCACCGCATCGCGCCGCGCCATCTCGAGATCATCGAAGAGATCGATCGGCGGTTTGTCTCGAGCCTCCGGAGTGCGCCGCATCAGGTGGATCCGGATCGCGTTGCGGTCGTCCGGGACGACGATCGGGCGCGCATCGTCAATATGGGGCGCTTCTCCGTTCTCATGAGCCATCGCGTCAACGGCGTTTCACAGCTGCACAGCGGTCTCGTCAAGGAGCGGCTCTTTCCCGAATTTGCCACCCTCTATCCGGATCGCTTTCTGAACGTCACGAACGGAATCTCACCGCGGCTGTGGCTGTTCCAGACGAACCCCGGGCTGGTGAGACTGATCGACAAACACCTTGGGAAGAGTTGGCGTGATGCCTTCGATCTCACCGGCCTCTTGTCCTTCGTCGATCGCGACGAGGTGCTCGACGAGCTGCGGGCCGTCAAGGCGGAAAACAAGCGGCGCCTTGCGAACGTCATCGCCCAGCGAACCCGTATCGAGGTCGATCCGTCCTCCCTTTTCGACGTCCAGATCAAGCGCATTCACGAATATAAGCGGCAGCTCCTGAACATCCTTGGGGTGGTTGCGCGGTGGAATGCGATCAAATCGGACCCCGCCGCGGGCTGGGCGCCCCGCACCGTGCTGCTTGCGGGCAAGGCTGCGTCCAGCTACTGGCAGGCCAAGCTGATCATCAAGCTCGCGCACGACATCTCCACCCGTATCAACGGAGATCCCGAAACGGCGCATCTTCTCAAGCTTGTGTTCCTGCCGAACTACAATGTGTCTCTCGCCGAATGCATCATTCCGGCCGCCGATCTTTCGCAGCAAATTTCGCTCGCGGGAACGGAGGCATCCGGAACGGGAAACATGAAGCTCGCCCTCAACGGTGCGTTGACGCTCGGGACTCGCGACGGGGCGAACATCGAGATTGCCGAGGCCGTGGGGGAGGACCTTATTTTCTCCTTCGGCCTGAACGTCGAAGATGTCGATCGGAAGAAGCGCGACGGATATGTGCCCATCGATGTTTGCAACGGGGACAATCGCATTCGGACAGTTCTGGAGCAGATTGCACGCGGAGATTTCTCGCCGGACGATCCGCATCGTTTCGAGCCCATCGTGAAGTCGCTTCTGCACGACGGCGACCGCTACATGGTGCTTGCCGATTTTGCCGACTATTGGCGGGCACAAAGAGACGTTGACGCGCTTTGGCATGATCAGCGCGAATGGTCACGCCGCGCGCTGATCAACATCGCCCAGATGGGCTCCTTTTCAGCCGACAGGTCGGTGCGGGCGTATGCCGACGCGATCTGGCGGGTGACATAGGCGGGCCAAGCAACCGTTACGACTTTTTTGCTGATCTATAGGGAGCTCTCTGCAAGAGCTCCGCGAGATGCACTGCATTGGCGGCTGCGGTTGCCGTGGCCGAAGCGGTGGTGTCCGGTGTCGAGCGGAGATCCTGATAGTCCGTCTTTTGCATGGCCTCGCCGACCCAGTAGGTAGAGCCTGCGGCAGGGATCGTAAAGCCGACGTCTGCAAGGGCCTGGTACAACTCGGCGGTGACATGGTGGGCACCGTCCTCGTTTCCGACCACCGCGACGATTGCCACCCGGCCAAAGCTCATCATGCGGCCGTCGTCATCGGTTTCTCCGAGGAAGGCGTCCATGCGCTCGAGAACGCGCTTGGCGATGCTCGACGGCTGTCCGAGCCAGATCGGTGTTCCGAACACCAAAATGTTCGATGCGAGGATGCGACGGCGCAGCTCCGGCCATTCGTCGCCATCGCCTTCGTCGCTGGTTACGCCAGGGTGGATTCTCAGATTGGCGACACGGACGGGAGGCCCGTCGCTTTGGCAGCCGTGCTCTTTCATGGCATCCAAAACTTCGCCAACGAGCTTGTCAGTAGACGATTGTGCGGTGCCTCGTTTCAGAGAGCAGTTGAGCGCAAGGGCGCGCATGGTCGCCTCCATGTGGAAGCCGCGGTGAGCATCCGTCCGAACGGCAATAATCAGAGGAGCGCATGCCCGTCCGTTCGGCGGATTTTGCGGACGTTCTGGTCGTCTCCGTGAAGTGCCGGTGGGCGACAATGGTTCCCTTGCGATGAGATCCGCCCTGAGTGGCGCGATGGCGAGTTTTACGACTCATATTTTCCAGAGAAGGGCTCTCATGCGTGGAGGCAAGGGCTCGCAGGTGATGTGATCGAGGCGTCGGTTGAGCTCATGGGCCACCGCCGCGCGGATGCAAGCTGGCGCGCCCCCTTCGTCGGCTCGCCAACGCGCGTATGAAACGCCGAACCTCTCCTGGAGGTCTCTTCGTTCATACGCCATGCCGATCGCGATATAGAGCGTCAGGAACGAGGCGAGCAGGGCATGTCCCACGGTCATGTGGGGCGTCATCCAAATGCCGAGGGTCACACCGACATACATGGGATGCTCGAGATAGCGGTAAAGCCAGGACGTCTTGAGCCTCAGCGGTGGATGCGGTCTGCATCGAAACCACGCCCATGTCTGCCTAAGGCCGAGCAACTCCCAGATGTTCATGGAGAGAGCGGCTGAGAGGAGAATGAGCCAGCCTGCAGCGAACGCGCACCAGATGAGACCTTCCAGCAGGCTGTTGTCGATCGTCCATAACGGTGTCGGGATCGGCTGCCAAAGGGCCAGAAAAAGCATCCCTGTTACGTTCGCTGCATGCACATACGTTGCTCGTTCCAACGCTTCCGGAATGGAGCGGGCGAGCGCGACCTTGAACCAGGGGCGGGCCATCAGCGAATGCTGCAGGCAAAATATGGAAACCAGGCCGACGTTGATCAGCGCAGCCGCAAACGGCTCCACAGTCGGTCCGATGTCGACCGTGGTTTCCAGCCAGGGCGAAGAGCGCTTGGGGAAGTTCCCGAGAAAGAGGACGAACCACGTGAAAAAGATCCATGTTCCGGCGAAGGCGGCAAGGCCATAGGCCAATCCCAGGGATCGGATCCAGGCGCCGTGTTTCCTTTGTCGTGGGCGCCAGGTCGTCTGACGTTGCTCACCGTGCATTCGAATGGCCCGCTCGTGTTTGTGTGTTTGCGCCTCAACTTGAGGGGCGCACTTCGAGATAGACTAGCTCGCCTGACGGTGTGCGGGTTCCGTCTGGCCTTTCCATCAAAGGTTCCAGTTCTTTCGTGCTGAGCGACATGAAGGAGAGAGAGACGCTGCGGTGACGGAGGCTGGGCCGCCGATCCTCACCGCAACGAGCTGGATATCTTGACCGCCCTATCTGACCTGCGGGCACTCAAGAAACGCGTTTCAAGGCCGGAACTTGCTTGGATAATGGTCGTTCATTTCCAAGCAACGGGCACCGCTCCGGAAAGGATCGTGCGGGTGTTCAGGAACATCAGAGAATCGATTTCAGCTAAAATGGCGTCTTACGGAGCGTCTGCCGGCATGATGGCGTGCCTGGCGCTGGCAGCCGCATTCGCGCTCGGTGCGGGTGTCGTTTGGCTGGCCCAGTATGTGGGGCCCATTTGGTCTCCTCTCTCGTTCTCGGCGGCGTTCCTCCTGCTTGCTTTGGTTTTCAAGCTCATCAGCAGCTCGAAAGACGAGGAGGCTTCCGAAAATCTCGAGGAGGCCGGCCAACAGGCGAGCGATGCCGTCAACGCCGTTTCCATCGCAGCAAAGACCGCCGTCGCGGTGCCCGCGAAACCGTCGGTCCTGATACCGGTGCTGGTCGCGGCTGGCGTTTTGATGGTGATCCTCGGCCAAGAGAGGCGCCCCGAGCATTAGCCCTGACGGTTGTCCCGAACGATCGTCGAGACGTTGAAAGCGTCTGAGGCTCTGCTTCGTGCGCACGGAAGGACTGCGATGTGGAACGTGCTGAAGAAAGCCGGCCAAGACTGGCTTCGCCACCGGAGTCCAAGGCTTGGAGCGGCTCTGGCCTATTACACCGTTTTCTCCCTGGGACCGCTTCTGCTCATCGTCACTGCGGTGGCAGGGTTCTTTTTGGGGCCCGATGCGGTTCGCGGGACTCTGTCTGCGGAATATTACGCGCTCCTCGGGGAAAGCGGCGGTCAAGCCGTGGACGCAATGCTACAAGGCGCTGCGGATACGTCGAGCGGTTCTCTGGCAGCGATAAGCGGCACCGTTCTCCTGCTCGTTGCGGCTCTCGGCATCGTCGTGCAACTCAAGGATGCCTTGAATACGATTTGGGAGGTGGACGACGAAGCCAGTGGCGGCGTTCAATGGTATCTGCGGACCTATCTCATCTCCATGGCCGGCGTTCTGGGTCTCGGATTTCTGCTTGCGGCTTCTCTTGTCCTCAGCACGGGATTGGCCGCCTTCACCGGCACCCTGGGGATGGGCCCTGCTGCGGGATTGCTTTGGCAGGCTGCCGACGTTGGCATTTCAACGGCCGTTCTCGCGATCCTGTTTGCGATGCTGTTTAAATATTTTCCGGACACGCATGTCGAATGGCGGCACGTATGGTTTGCGGGTCTCCTGACGGCGCTGCTCTTCCAGGCCGGAAAACTGGCGATTGCCTGGTACATCGGAACGCAGGGACTTGAATCGACGTATGGGGCGGCCGCGTCAGTCGTTGTCTTGCTGATTTGGGTCTATTATGCCGCGCAGATTGTTTTGTTCGGCGCTGAGGTCGCTCATGTCAGCGCAACGACCGAATTGAGCGCCAAGTTCTGAAGCGCGCTTTTGCGGGTGTCTCTCTTGACCCTCCGCTGATCCGTCAGCCGTGAGTTCATTCCGTCAGAACGCACGCGGCTCGATAGCGGGAATTGCCCGGTAGTGACGACGTGCATCACTACCGGGATTGGCGATTATTGCACCTTCGCCTTCTTCTCGCGTTTGGTATTCTTTCGGCCTTCATATGAATAATGGCGGGCGGGTACGGACTGGTTGCGGCCTTTGCCCTTGCGTTTGCGCATGGTTGTCTCCGTTTTCTTCTTCGCCAATCGCTCTCCGCCCGCAAAGCTGATAGGGGCGGGCTGCGATAGGCCTGCTGTTTGATGTCGAGGAGCGAGATGACGGTCCGGACGTTTGCGAGCCTCTCGCCTGCGGCGGAGGTGCTGGTCATCGGCGAGCCATTGTCAGGAACTGGGAAGGCGGGCAAAGGCACTGCGGACAACAGGGCGCTGCGCGGCAGCCTAAGCCTGTTGTTGTCGCAAGGTGATGTTTTGAAACCCGCAAACGCAGCTCTGCTCTCGCGCATACGCTTCACGCGTTGGCACGCTGAGCTCTCGCTTTATGCGCGTAACCCCGGAGAGCTGCCAGCTGCGACGATCAAAGCGCAGCGAGGCCCCCCGGGGCCAAGACATGCTTGATCCAGCGTCGCGCGGCGAAAGGGATGGAGACCTGAGACATGAAAATCACGATAAGCTCGGCTCAAGGGAAGTCAAGGCGGCCCTTGGTTTTCGCTTCAGAAGGAGTTCGAGCGTCGCCGGCTGGGACCGGAATCGGAAGCCAATCCCTGAAGGGCCGACTTCGCAGTACTGAAAAGAGATAGCGGCAGGGACATACCTGCGTGCGCGAGGTGCCCGACGCGGCGCATGATTAAAAGAAGCCCGGCGCGGACGCCGGGCTCAAGATCAATAGAAACGGGACGTGAAAAGGGCGCCGTTTCGAAGGGGAGTGATCCAGCGCTAACGGAGATAATCCCGGGCGTCGGAAAAATGCGAGTGCCGGCTCCCAGAAATTGGATGGTGCCACGCGGCGCTGCCCGTTTTCGTGGCAGGACGCCTAGTCTGTTTCTCAAACGACGTTGCCGCCAGCATCCGGTTTGCTCAACACCGTCGGCTCCGACTTGAGCCCCGGTTTCCTCCGGGCGTTGATCAAATGGCGGCGCCTTGCCTTACCTTGGCGCTCGCGCAGGACGGCCCTACATGTAGTCTAACGGCGCCTGCGCCGTATCCTGACCACGGACGATCCGAATGACAGCAAAGTTCAAGATCGGCGATCATGTGACCTGGAATTCCGAAGCCGGGCGCGTGTCGGGGAAGATCATCGCCGTTCATACCGAGGACTTCGATTACAAGGGTCATGTTCATCGCGCTTCGAAGGACGACCCCCAATACGAAATCAAGAGCGACAAGACGGATCATATTGCGGCGCATAAGGGAAGCGCGCTCGACCATGCGCGGTGAAGGTTGTGCGTGACGCTTTCGTTCTTCACCATCGGCCATTCCAAGCGAAGCCTCGATGAGTTCGTCGCGCTGCTGCGCGGTTCACGTATCGAAAAGGTGGTCGACGTCAGAACCGTTCCGAGATCCAGAACCAATCCGCAGTTCAACAAGGATACGCTGCCTGGAAATCTGGCCGCCTTCGAGATCTCCTACGAGCATCTGGCAGCACTGGGCGGGCTGCGTGGAAAAGTCAAAAGCCTGCCCCCGGACATCAACGCGTTCTGGACGAACGAAAGCTTCCATAACTATGCGGACTATGCCCTCTCGGAGCCGTTCCGCACGGACCTCGAACATCTGCGCGACGAGGGCGGCGAACGGCGCTGTGCCATCATGTGCTCGGAAGCCGTCTGGTGGCGGTGTCACCGCCGCATCATCAGCGATTACCTGATCGCCGGCGGCGCGCGCGTGTTTCACATCATGGGGCCTGGCCGGGTAGAAGCTGCCCACCTGACGGGAAGCGCCGTCCCGCGAGCCGACGGGACGATCGTCTATCCCGTGCAACCATCGGACGGATAGCGACGAGGGTTGCGGACTAGGGGCGTATTGGCCCTCACGCTCGGATGTGTAAGACTTGGTTGCGACGGCATACGCTGCTTCCGAACGTCGAACGTGAGACGACATGGCCAATCCGTACGAGACGCTGGGTGTCGCGCCCAATGCCAGCCAGGAGGAAATTCGCAAGGCCTATCGCAAGGCCGCCAAGGAGACGCATCCCGATCTCAATCCGGGCAAGCCGGAAGCGGAGAAGCGCTTCAAGGAAATCAATGCCGCGAATGACATCATCGGCGATCCGGACAAGCGCGAGCGCTACGACGCCGGCGAGATCGACGAGACCGGCGCGGAGCGTCAGCCGGAGCGGCACTTCTACCGTGAGTATGCGGAGGAGGATCCAGGGCCACGCTACAGTTACCGCGGCGCGACGTCTGGCGACCACGGCAATGGCGGGCCGGATTTCGACTACGATATCTTCGCCGACCTTTTCCGCGGCCGCGGCCGCGGCCGCGGTAGTGACGGCGGGTCGTTCCGCATGCCGCCGCAGGATCTGCAGTACGCTCTCGAAATCGACTTCATCGATGCTGTGAGCGGCGGCCAGAAGCGTGTCACGATGCCAGACGGCAAGACCCTCGACATCACGATTCCGCCCGGGCTCAACGACGGTCAGATGCTCCGCCTCAAGGGGCAGGGGGTGCCCGGCTCGGATGGCAGGACGGGCGACGCGTATGTCCAGATCTCCGTCCGGTCGCATCCGGGCTTTCGGCGAGAGGGGAACGACATCCTGACCACGCTGCCGGTTTCGCTCGGCGAGGCGCTGAACGGGGCCAGCGTGCGCGCGGATACGGTGGATGGGCCAGTCGAGGTCAAGGTTCCGAAAGGGGCCAGGGACGGCACGAAGCTGCGGTTGCGCGGGAAGGGCGTTCGCCACGGCAAGGACGGCGCGCGGGGGGATCAGCTTGTCGAGATCCACATCGTGCCTCCCGAAGGGGCCGACGACGCTCTGGCGCAGTTCATGGCCGAATGGGAGAAAGCGCACCCGCAAAACCCGCGCAGAAAGGGAGCAGCCTGAGATGATCCGAGAACCCGAACTCATTGCACAATTCACGCTCCTGAAGCGCGAGGTGCTGCTGACCTGGATCGAGGAAGGGGTCATCGAGCCGCATCGCGACGAACAGGGATACCTGTTCGATCGGATCGACGAGTCCCGCGTGGCACTGTGTTGCGACCTGCATTTCCGGATGGGCCTCGATCATGTGAGCCTGCCGGTCATTCTCTCTTTGATCGATCAGCTTCATGATGCGCGGCGCCACCTTCGCAAGCTCACGCGTGCGGTCGCCGGACAGCCTGAGGCCGTGCAACGAGAGATTACCCGTCACCTGAGTGGGGAAGCGGGCACGGAGAGCGATTAGATCGATACGGGAACTAAGATCTCTGCATGCGCGGTCCTGGTGGTCTCGCGAGCGCCACCCTGTAGCGTTCCGTGCGCGAGCCGCAATGGCTAGGGCGTGATCATTTTCGATTGAATCGGGATCACGCTCTACTCTTTGGTAAGACCGATGATTCACGCTTCAGGCTGATAGGGCCTGAAGCGATCATGGTCTAGGCTGCACGAAGAATGTTCCTGCCGGGCTCGATACGATCCGCCGCGTTGTGAGGCGATTTTTTAATTGCGAGCGCTTGTGCCTGCGCTTGCATAAGTGTTCGTTCCGATATACGGAGTTTGCAAATGCATCGTACCCAGACAATCAAATGTCAGGGTAATAATTCACATGAGAAGCAAATTGATCCGGGCAAAATTCTGAAGTCATTTTGCTGGTTTCATTTTTGCTTTGCAGAGTGGATGAGCGGGTGGGACGATGATCATTATTGCTGTGACGGCTGAGGGGGCTGACGAGCCTCGTGTTGCCGTCTCGCCGGAGACGGTGAAGAAGCTCACGGGGCT